>Ga0214472_10002221_pt1 | contig 21063 bp, 13 predicted proteins | sample RVTome_6_FD_207662 | JGI IMG/M metagenome (GOLD analysis project Ga0214472, IMG submission 207662) | Soil microbial communities from uranium-contaminated site in the Upper Colorado River Basin, Wyoming, United States - RVT140D175 | ecosystem: Environmental > Terrestrial > Soil > Contaminated >...
CATCTACTTCGCGACCGACGACTTCGTCTGGGGTGTGACGGACACCGGGGCGCCGACGATGACGAACAAGTTCGCGTCGGGGATCAGCCTGGGCGCGACGGTCAAGCCCTCGCCGGTGCTGTTCGTCCCCGGCAGCCACTACGTCTACGTCGGCGGCAGCGACGGCAAGCTCTACGAGCTCGACGTGCTCGGGGCGCCCAGCATCAAGTCGGTGACACTCGGCAACGGCCTCGCGGCGGTCGGCGCCCCTTCGCTCGACCGCGTCTACAACCTGATCCACGTCGGCAGCGAGGCCGGCATCTTCTACGCCGTCCAGGTCCCCCTGCCGTGAAGAAGGCCGTCGCCGCCCTGCTCGTCGCCATGGTCGCGCTCTTGCCGCTCGGAGCTGCCGCGGAATCGAGCACCCCCCGGGAAGCAGCCACGCGCGAGCGGCTGAGGGCCGGGCTCGGGAAGCTGCCGCTCTACTTCATCGAGAACCGCGGGCAGCTCGATGCGCACGCGGCCTACTACGTGCAGGGGTCCACCACCGGCGTCTACTTCACGGAAACTGGGATCGTCTACGGGCTGACCGGCGCGACGGAGGGACAAGACGCCCGCTCGGAGCAGGCAACGAAGCGCCACGTGATTCGCCTCGACTTCGAGGGAGCCAGCCCCGACGTGAAGCTTTCGGGTCGGGGGCGCACCGCTGCGCTGGTGAGCTACTTCAAGGGCAGGCCCTCGGAGTGGAAGACCGCCTTGCCGACGTACGCGGGAGTGGTCTACGAGGAGCTGTGGCCGGGGATCGATCTCGTGTACGGGGGCGAAGCCGGGAACCTGAAGTACAGCTTCGTCGTAAGGCCTGGCGCGGACCCGCGGCGGATCCGCCTCGTGTATCGCGGAGCGAGTGACGTGCGGCTCACGGAGGCGGGGCGCTTGGCTGTAGAGACGCCCGTCGGTGGATTCGAAGAGGAAGTCCCCTACGCATACCAGGAAGAAGGAGAGGCGAAGACCGAGATAAAGGTGGCCTTCGTCCCGGGTGCGGGCACGCCGGATGGAGGTTACCGCTTCGGCTTTCGGGTTGATGAATACGACCCGGCTAAGCCGCTCGTGGTGGATCCCGTCGTGCTTCTCTACTGCGGCTACCTCGGCGGCTCGGGCAGCGATATCGCCAGCGGCATCGCCGTAGACGGCTCGGGCAACGCCTACGTGGCCGGCTACACCGCCTCGACCGACTTCCCGGTGAGCGTCGGGCCGGACCTGAGCTACAACGGCAGCACCAACGACGCGTTCGTCGCAAAGGTCGACGCTACCGGTATGGCGCTCGTCTACGCCGGCTTCATCGGAGGCTCGAGCGACGATACCAGCAACGCGATCGCCGTCGACGGCTCCGGCAACGCCTACGTGACCGGCACCACCGCCTCGACAGAAGCCAGCTTCCCGGCGAGCGTCGGGCCGGACCTGACCTTCAACGGCGGCAGCAACGATGCCTGGGTCGCGAAGGTCAACGCCGCGGGCACCGCCCTCGTCTACAGCGGCTACATCGGGGGTGCCGGCAACGACACTGGCGGGGGAATCGCGGTCGATGCCTCCGGCAACGCCTACGTGGTGGGCAGCACGGGTTCGCTCGCAGCCACCTTCCCGGTGACCGGCGGTCCAGACCTGACCGAGAACGGCGGCACCGACGCCTTCGTCACCAAGGTCAACGCCGCGGGAACCGCCCTCGTCTACGCCGGCTATATCGGGGGCTCGAGCTACGATGAGGCCACCGCGGTCGCCGTCGACGGCACGGGCAACGCCTACGTCGCGGGCTACACGCTGTCGGCCGCAGCCACCTTCCCGGTGGCCGTCGGCCCGGACCTGACCGACAACGGCCCCGGAGACGCGTTCGTGGCGAAGGTCGACGCCGCGGGAACGGCCCTCGTCTACTGTGGTTACATCGGGGGCTCGGGGGACGAATTCGCCAACGGGGTCGCCGTGGACGGGGCCGGCAACGCCTATGTCAGCGGCAGCACGCCTTCGACCGAAGCCAGCTTCCCGGTCACGAGCGGGCCGGATCTGACCTACAACGGCGGTCCCCGCGACGTCTTCGTGAGCAAGGTCGACGCCTCGGGCGGAGCCCTCGCGTACAGCGGTTACATCGGGGGCCTGGGAGACGATTTTGGAACCGGGATCGCGGTCGACAGGGCTGGCAACGCCTATGTGATCGGCAGCACGGCCTCGACCGAAGCCAGCTTCCCGGTCACGAGCGGGCCGGACCTGACTTACAACGGCGGCGCCAACGACGCCTTCGTGACCAAGGTCAACGCTGCGGGCACTGCCCTCGTCTACAGCGGCTACATCGGGGGCTCGGCAAGCGACTCCGGCAACGCGATCGCCGTCGACGGCGCCGGCAATGCATTCGTGACCGGCAACACGGGCTCTACCCAGGCTCAGGGCTTCCCGATCAGCGTCGGCCCGGATCCAACCCACAACGGTGGCGCAGACAGCTTCGTGGCGCGGATCAGCGGGCCGCAAGTCCAGTATCGCTCGATCGGGACTGCCGCCGCATACGCAACTGGCACGGTCAGCGTGACGACTGGCTCGACGACCGTGACCGGCGCGGGGACCGCCTGGCTGACGGCCAACCGCGGGCGAGGCGACGTCGTCACGATTCCGTGTCCCGACCCGCCCACGTGCACGGGGGGCGTGAACTACACGGTGACGGGTGTCTCTGGAGAGGGCGCGCTACAGCTGACGCCGGCCTATGCAGGGGCGGCGAACCCCGCCTCCAGCTACCTCCTGCGGCGGCAGTACGCGACTTTGTCGGCGTGGGAGGATTGCATCGACGGCGGCCCCTGCAGCTATTTCCCCGTGGCGAGCTCCAGCCTGGTCGCCGACGACCGGAGCGAGGTCGGGATCGCCTACAAAGACAGCGCCTTCGCCTTGACGTCCAGCGTCTTGTTCTCCGGCGCGACGACGGACGCCCTGCACAGCATCACGCTCACCGCGGATGGTGTGAACCGGCACAACGGAGTTCCGGGGGCGGGAGTCCTGATTGACGGGCAAGACGCTCCGAACCACCTTCGGATCGAAGACGCCTACGTGACCGTCGAATGGCTGGAGTTCGTGCGGGTTCGCGGCGTCAATGACGCCGGAGCCATCGCCATCGGCGGCGCCATTGGCGGGGAGACGGACGTGCTCGTGCAGAACGTGCTCGTTCACAACTTCTTCGATGCCGTCAACAACGTCGCGGGAATCCGGCTCCGGGGGGGACTCGGAAAAAGCGCCATCGTCCGCAACTCGATGGTCTGGGACGGCGATTCCATCGGTATCGAGGCGGACGAGGTCAACGATACCCTCATTATCGAGAACTGCTCCGTGGACGGGATCCCGGGATCGGGGATCAACGCGCGATCGAGCGCGCTCACCATTCGCAACACCATCGTCACGAGCAGCGGGATCAGCGACTTCGATGTCTCTGTCGGAAGCATGAGCGGCTCCAACAACACGTCCAGCGATTTCACCGCGCCGGGTTCGAACCCCCAGACCGGCGTCACGGCCGCCGCTGCCTTCGTTGCTCCCAACGCGAACTTGCACCTCAAACCAGGGGCTAATCTGGCGGTGGATTCTGGCCTGGATCTATCCACGAGCTTCGTGAACGACGTCGACGGCCAGTCCCGGTTCGGTCTCGTCTGGGACAGGGGAGCCGACGAACGGGACGCGCCCGCGATCGCCGCGGCCGACCTGGCCATCTCGAAGGACGATGGGCAGCCGACGGCCGTTCCCGGCGAGCCGGTCACGTACACGATCACGGTCACGAACAACGGGCCCGATACGCTCGCCAGTTTGTACGTGCTCGACCCGACGCCTTCGCTCTCGAGTCCAGCGTTCACACCCTCCTCCGGAAGTTACGACAGCGTCACGGGTGCGTGGACGGGACTGAACCTGGCGACGACCCAGAGCGTCGTGCTCACGCTTTCCGGGACGATCGATCCCTTCGCCCGCGGCAATCTCGTAAACACGGCCACGGTCGCACCCCCGCCGGGTGTTACCGACCCGAACGGCGCCAACGACTTCGCGAGCGACACGGACACGCTCGACCCCTCGGCGGACGTGCAGGTGGTGAAGACCGACGACGTCGACCCGGCGCCGCTCGGAGGGCTTTTGACCTACACGCTCACGGTCACCAACAACGGTCCCTCGGGGGCGACGAGCGTGTCGGTGCAGGACCCGCTGCCGCCGGACATGGACCTCGACGCCGGCCCCGGCGCGATCACGCCTTCGCAGGGCACCTGCAACTACGACGTCCCCTCGCGGACCGTGAGCTGCGACCTGGGCAGCCTCGGGCCCACGCTCGCCGCCACGGTCGCGATCAAGGTGCGCCCGCAGGCGCTGCGGCTGTTCAGCAACACCGCGACCACGAACCGCACCGAGGCCGATCCCACGCCCGGCAACAACGCGGAGAGCGAGACGACGAGCGTCGAGGTGTCGAGCCTGGGCGTGCGCTTCTTCACGGCCACGTCGACCAACCAGCGGAACGTGCTCGAGTGGATCAACCCGAGCGATGCCGACTACGTCTCGACCGAGATCATGGTGCGCGGGGACGGCTTTCCGACCGGCCCGGGCGACCCGCTTGCCTCGAGTCTCTACAACAGCAACGACGGCGGCGCGGGGGGACGCTGGAGGATCGCGCACAACACGGGCGCGGCGTCGAACGGGCTGACCTCCTACTACGCCGCCTTCGTGCACCGCTTTCCCTCGTTGCCGGCCGTGTCTCCCGGCCGCTTCGTCACCGGGCGGCCGTTCGACCACACCAGCTCTCCCGTGAAGTGGGCCTTCTCCACCGGAGCCACGGCGCTCACGGCGCCGACCGTGGGCGGCGCGGGAGTGATCGCGACCTCCAACGACAAGGTCCTGTATGCGATGGAACGGGGCGTCGACGACGATCAGCTCTTGGTCGACAGCGGCGAGTGGCCTGCGCTCTTCGAGCCGACCGACGTCGGGGGCCCGGTGCAAGGACGCTCGCCGGTCGTGCCGATCAGCGTGGGCGGCGCCAATCCCGTGGCCTTCGTCGGGTCGCAGGACGGAAACGTCTACGCCGTCGACGCGACGCTCGGGGGCGTGGTGCCGTACCTGTGGGTGGCGCCGCTGCCGCCCGTGGTGCAGGCCGCACCGGCGGGAATCTTCGGCGCCTTCGGCAGCGCGCTCGACTTCGTGCTGGTGGGGACCCGCGACACCACGCTCAGCGCGCCGAATGCGTTCGTCGCGCTCGATCCCGACACGGGGGCCGAGGTCGGCCGCTACGACAACGGCGGCGCGGGGGCGGGTGCGATCGGCATCGTCAACGGCATGGCGGCGGTGGACTACGGCCCGCCGCTGCCCCCGCGCGTCTACTTCACGAGCTACGAGCGGACGGGGACCGGCAGCACCATCACGCTGCGCTGTCTCGAAATGCAGTCGATCGCCCCGGTGTTCTCCCTGCTGTGGGGACGTGCGCTCGGCGACATCGACGGCAGCCCGGTGCTGCGAAACGGTCGCGTCTACGTCGGCAGCCCGCTGGGCGGCGGGGCGGTCTTCTCGATCGACGCGCTCGACGGAAGCAACACCCTGCTCGACCGGACGTTCTCGCACGGCAACGGGCAGGTGAAGGGCTTCGTCTTCCCCGACCGCGCTTCGAACGACATCTACTTCGCGACCGATGACTTCGTCTGGGGTGTGACGGACACCGGGGGCCCGCTCATGACGGACAAGTTCGCGGGGCCGATCAGCCTGGGCGCGACGGTCAAGCCCTCGCCGGTGCTGTTCGTCCCCGGCAGCCACTACGTCTACGTCGGCGGCAGCGACGGCAAGCTCTACGAGCTCGACGTGCTCGGGGCGCCCAGCATCAAGTCGGTGACACTCGGCAACGGCCTCGCGGCGGTCGGCGCCCCTTCGCTCGACCGCGTCTACAACCTGATCCACGTCGGCAGCGAGGCCGGCATCTTCTACGCCGTCCAGGTCCCCCTGCCGTGAGCCGGCCCGGGGACCTACGCCCCGGGCAGCGTGAAGCAGAAGGTGGATCCTGCGCCGAGGCCCTCGGACTCGACCCACACGCGGCCGCCGTGGACCTCGACGATGCGCTTCACCAGCGCCAGGCCGACGCCCGTGCCTTCGTCCGTGGGATCCAGCCGGTCGAACAGGCCGAACACCTTCTCGTGGTAGCGCGGCTCGATGCCGCGTCCGTTGTCGCGGACGAAGAAGACCGGCCGCCCCTGGTCCTGGCGCGCGCCCACCTCGATCCGGGGATCGCGCTGGTCGCCCATGAACTTGGTCGCGTTGTCGAGCAGGTTTTGCAGGACCTCCACCAACCGCTGCCGGTCTCCACGCACGGCCGGCAGGCCTTTGGCCACCTCGATCCGCACTCCGCGCTGCCGCAGCCGCCCGTCGACGAGGGACCGGGCCTCCTGGACGAGGTCGGCGAACGCAGCCTCCTCCGATGGGCGGGCCGTCCGCCCCACCCGTGACAGTTCCAGCAGCTCCTTGAGCAGCCGGTCCATTCGATCTGCCGCGGCGCGAATCCGAGCCATGTCGTCCCGTAGCTGGGCCGTCTGTCCCTTGGCCGCGGCCGCTTCGACCGCTCCCAGGAACCCCATCACCGTCACGAGCGGGCTGCGCAGGTCGTGTGACACCGTGTAGGTGAAGCGCTCGAGCTCGGCGTTGCGCTTCTCGAGCTCGCCTACCGCGCGTTCGAGCTCGTGGCGCGCCCGGTCGGTGGCCTTCCGCGCCGCTCGAAGCGACCACGCCAGGAAGAGCGTGACCGCCAACGCGCACGAGAGGCCCCCGATCACCCAGAGCAGACGGCGGTTGCGCTCCTGCGCCTCCAGCAGGTCGTAGGTGGCGCGCGTGTCGTTGAGGCCGAAGAAGGAGTGCCGGGCGAACAGCACGGCGAGCGTGCCGTCGTTCGCCATGCTCGAGATCTCGTCACGGATGCGATCAGCGGCGCCCGCCGACTCGAAGGTCGCGCCGACCCCGAGCCGGTAGCCGCCCGGGAGCATGTGCGCGTGCAGGTCGGCGCCCGCGCACTCCGGCAGCTGCTCGCGCAGCACCGCGAGCGCCAGGCGCGACTCGAGGAAGGCGGCCGACACCTCCCCGGTGCAGAGCTTGACGAGGGCGTGCTTGCCTTCCGGGCATTCCACGAGCCGGGCCCCTGGGAAGCGGTCGCGCACCATCCTCACGTGCACCGGGATGGCCGTGATCGCGACCTTTTCGGCAAAGTCGCGGCTCGGCAGCTCCCTCCCGCCGCGCAGCACGAGCGCGTGCTGGGCCTGCATCCAAGGACCGCTGATATGGAGGGTCCGCCGGCGCTCGGGCAGATCTGTGATCAGCGGCCACAGGTCCACGGCGCCCGATTTCAGGGCGGAGTCGGGACCGGCCGGGACCTCCTTCCAGTCGAGCGGAATGCCGGCGCGGCGCGCGGCCTCCGCCACGGTTTCGACCGACAGCCCGGTCGGAGGCTGCCCAGGGCGATGCACCTGGTAGGGGGGGTTGTGCTGGTAGCCGATGAGCAGGGTCCGCTTCGGGACCTCTGGCCGCCGTGCGGCGGCCCACCAGGCGCAGGCGGCTGCGGCGGCGGCCAGGATGAGGAGGCCGACGCCCAGGCGGCGGCGCGGGCTGCGCAGGGGCATGAGGTTCCGCAAGCATACTCATTCGGGGGGCTGCCCGCCTCCGGAACCCGGGGCCCAGCCGGCGCGTTCTAGGCTTACGATCGTGCGGGGGATCCAATGAAGCGAATCGCCTGGCTTCTCGTCGTGGGGTGCCTTGGGCTGCCGGTTCGGACGACCGGCCAGGAGCCGGCACCCGCGCCACCACTCCCCGACGAGGCTGCCGCTACACAGCAGCCCGCAACCGCTCCGGAGCCGGCCCCTGCAGCGGTGCCGGTCGCGGTGCCCGCGGCGGTGGCCCAGCAACCGCTGGTCTTGGACCCCCGCGCTCCAGCCAAGACCGAGATCACCCTCGACAGCCGAACGCAGCTCGGGGCCGGAATCGGCTTCTCGGGTCCCCTCGGGGCGGCCGCCAGCCTGCGGCTGCTTCACGGGCTGGGGGCGGACGTTCGGGACGGTTCCACCAGGGTGAAGGCCGTGTGCGCGATCCCCATGCCCCATTGCGCGCAGGGGTTCCTGATCCAGGCCGACGCCGGCTCGGGCGGGGGCAAGCTGAGTCTCGGCGTGGGGGCGCGCGCCCCCGGCCACGAGGAGGGCTTCCGAGGGACGGCGGGGGTTGCGCTGCGACTCGCGCTCGCGCGCACCTGGGGCAACCCGATCGGCACCGAGCCCGGCCTCACCTACCTGGGTCCCGAGCTCGACCTGTCCGTGATCCGCATCAACCTGACGCTGGGCGCGCTCTTCCGCGTCTCCGGCGATCGGGGCTCGAGCGCACTGTTCGCCTGGGGCCTGGGATTCGGTCTCTAGTTCGAGGGGTCAGGTCTTGAATTGAGGCGTCTTGAATGGATGCGTGTGCGCTGGTTCAAGACCTGACCCCTCCGGTAGCCCTATTGCGCCGTCCAGCCGCCGTCGACGAAGAGCGCCGAGCCCGTCACGAACGACGCCGCGTCGGAGGCCAGGAAGACGGCGGCGCCGACGATCTCGTGAAGCTCGCCCCAGCGCCCAAGCGGGATCTTCTCGACGAACGCCTGGTACTTGACGGGATCGGTGAGCAGCTGGCGGTTCATGTCGGTGGCAAAGGGCCCCGGGCAGATGGCGTTGACGGTCACGCCGCGCTTCGCCCACTCCAGGGCCAGCACGCGCGTGAGGCCGAGCACCCCGGCCTTGGACGAGGCGTAGGGGGCGCGCCCCGAGATGGCCACGACCGACAGGATCGAGCCGAGGTTGATCACACGACCCCATCCGCGGGCGCACATGCCGGGTCCCACGGCTCGTGCGCACAGGAACGGAGCTTTCAGGTTGGTGCCCATGACCGTGTCCCAGTCGGCCTCGCCCAGCTCCTCGACGACCCCGCGGATGTTGACGCCCGCGTTGTTCACGAGGATGTCGATCGGTCCCAGGCCGTCTTCCACCTCGCGCACCAGCCGCTCGACCTCCGCCGCCAGCGTGACGTCGGCGGCGAGGGCCAGCGTGCGCCGCCCCGTGGCGGCCGCGATCTCGCGCGCCGCTTCCTCGCAGACATCGAGTGTCCGACCGGCGACGGCCACGTCGGCGCCCGCCTCGGCGAGCGCCTGGGCGATCACGCGGCCGAGGCCGCGGCCTCCACCGGTGACGAGCGCGCGGCGTCCGGCGAGGCGGAACTGGTCCAGCACGGTCATGATCGGGCGCCCTCCTTCCGGCGGTTTTCGGGGCGGCTAGAGGCGGAGCGTCTCGCGGGCGAACGTCGTCGAGAGCCGCACGTTCTCGTCCTCCCGCGCCTGCATGGCGTCGAGGCTCAGGCTCGACACGCGGGGCAGCGGCTCGGCCCGTGCCCGCGAGAGGACGGTCGCCTCGAAGCGTGCGATGCGCGCCTCGTCGCGCCCAGCGTAGCTCGCCCAATAGACGTCGTCGCGGTACGGGACCTTGAGCGGGTCGCGGGTGATCATCTCCAGGCACAGCGGGACCTCGGGGCGCGCGGCGCGCAGGACCTCGATCATCTGCGCCAGCGGACAGATGCCCGTGCCGAGCGGCACTTCGGCGAGCTCGAAGCCACGCTCGTACGGTCGCACGGCCATGTCCTTGAGATGCGTGGTGACCGCGTAGGGTGCGAGCGCGCGGGCCGTGTCCAGGGGATCCTCGAGGAGGGCCACGTTGTTCCCGAAGTCGACGCAGGCCCCGAGGTAGCGGCTGTCGACCGAGCGGACGAGCTCGACGAGCTCTTCGGCCCGCCAGTCCTTGTGGTTCTCGATCCCCACGAAGAGCCGCTGGCGTTCGAGCGCGCCCTTCGCCCGCGGGAGCACGCGCCGCCAGTGGTCCGCGAACTCGCGCCAGGCGTCCATCGTCTTGAAATCCTCGTAGCGCCGGCCGTGGAGCAGCGCTATGCGCAAGCGCGAGGCCCCGAGCCGGCGGGCGACACTCGCCACCTCCGCGAAGCGAGCTTCGTCCTCGAGCGCCTTGCCGCTCACCGACAGCTCGACGAAGAGCCTCGCCTCGTCGAGCCGCCGCCGGATGCCGTCGAGGTAGCGGGCCTCGCTGGACGCGAGTTGGGACATGTCCATCTGGCAGCCGTCGGCCCCGAACGAGCGACACAGCTCGAGGAACGGCTCGGCCGGCAGCGCGGGAGCGCCCGCGCCGCGGATCAGGTCGCGCCCGCGCTGGAGCCGGACGGCGAAGGACGTGTAGGCGAGGCCGTAGCGCCCCGTGGTGTCGGACGGGGCGCCACGGGCCCCGGCCGCGGCGCCCAGCGCCGCCGCACCCAGGACGCGCAGGAAGCCGCGGCGGGGCTCAGGCACGGGGAAGCGCCGCGCGCAGCTCGCGGTCCCACGGGCTGCGGTATTCCTTGCTGAGGAGCGAGGACGCCTCGGCGTCTCCGACGATGTCCTGCTTCTGCTCGTCCCACCGCAGCGTGCGGCCGAGCTTCATCGAGATGTTGGCGAGGTGGCACGGGACGCTGCTGCGGTGGCTGCTCGCGAGATCGGAGACCGGGGTCGCTCGCGACTTCACGCAGTCGACGAAGTTGCGGACGTGGGGCACGAACTGGTCGCGCACCTGCTCGAAGCCCTCCTCCTTGAGCGGCGTCGTCCGAAGGCCGGGCTCCCCCGTCGCGGGGCGCGGCCCGGTGAAGCGCGGGATCTGGTCCTCGGGGCTCCGCTGGCGTTCGGGGACCACCTCGAAGCCGGCGCGGCTCAGCGTCAGCATGCCGCGGGTGCCGTAGAACACGAGGCCGTCCTCACCGGCGGCGGCCAGCTCGCGGTTGGACCAGGTGGCGAGGAAGCCCGGGTACTCGAGGATGGCCTCGAACACGTCGGGCGTCTCCCCGATCCCCTTGAGCGCGTAGCGGGCGCCCATCGCCGAGACGCGCAGCGGCGCCTTGTCCATCGTCCACTGGACGATGTCGATGTGGTGGGCCAGGAGATTGGTGGTCTGGCCGCCCGAGTAATCCCAGTACCAGCGGAAGTGGTAGAGGCAGCGCCGCGGATCGAAGGGGACGAACGGCGCGGGCCCGAGCCACATGTCCCAGTCCGATGGCGACAACGGCTCGCCGATCGCCTGCGAGAACCCCGGCAGGATGTTCCGGTACGCGGCCATGCGCACGCTGTGGACCTCGCCGATGTGTCCGGCGCGCACGAGCTCCGCGCAGCGCCGGTAGTGGCGGCCCGAGCGCTGCTGCGTCCCGACCTGCACCACGCGCTTGTGAGCGGCCGCGGCCCGCTGCATCCACTCGCCCTCGCGCAGGACGTGCGTGAGCGGTTTCTCGACGTAGACGTCCTTGCCGGCGGCGCAGGCCAGGATCGTCATCAGCGCGTGCCAGTGGTCGGGCGTCGAGACGACCACCGCGTCGAGATCCTGGCGATCGAAGAGCTTCCGGAAATCCTTGTAGCGCGCGGGAGCGTTGCCGGCAGCCGCGGCGGCCTCCTCGAGTCGAGCGTCGCTCACCTCGCAAACGGCCGCGATCTCGACGTCGCCCTGGGCCTTGAAGTCGAGCAGGTGGCGCTTGCCGATGAGACCGTGCCCGATGAGCCCGACCCGGACGCGATCGTTCGCCCCGAGGATCCGGCGGAGCGAGCTCGCGCTCAGCAAGCTCGCCCCCGCGACCGTCTTGAGGACCGTCCGGCGATGCGGCATGGATTCCCCCTGGGAGTGGCGGGATTCTCGTCCAGCGTCGCCGGCGGAGCAAGCCCCGGAACGACGACAGCCCCCTCTGCCCGCTCGCGGCTTCAGCCGCCCGCCACGCCGCACAGGTCGACGATCGCGAGCGCGAGCACGCGCGTCGCCTGGGCGATGTCCGCGACGTCGCAGTACTCGTCCGGCTGGTGCGCCAGCTCGAGGAGGCCGGGGCCGTAGGCCACACACTGCTCCACCCCGGCGATGCGCGCGACGTGCTTGTGGTCGTAGCTGCCGGGGCTCGCCACGAGCGTCGCCCCCCGGCCGCAGACCTCGCGAATCGCGCCGCTCAGGTGGGCCACCAGCGGCGAGCCCGGGGGCGTCTCGACGGGGTGCACGACCATGCGGTCCGCGAGCTCGTAGCGCAGCCCGGGCACGCGGCCCCGCACGCGCTCCAGCAGCTCGTGCATCTCGCGCCGCGCCGACTCGAGCCCCTCCTCGGGCAGGAAGCGCCGGTCGAAGATCGCGGTGCAGCGATCCGCCACGCACGGGGTCTGCACCGCCTCGCCGGCCTGGCCGCCCGAGACCGCGTTCACGTTGAGCGTGGCGCGGCGCGAGCCTTCGGGAACGACCGGCATGCGCGTCATGCGCTCCTCGAGCGCGGGCTTCAGCTCCCGGCGCACGGCCTCCAGGATCGGGGCCATCTGGTCGATCGCGCTCACCCCGAGGAACGGCATGCTGCCGTGGGCGGTTCGCCCGTGCGTCGTGACCTCGAACCACCACACGCCGCGGTGCCCGACACAGATGCGCTGGGCGCCGAACGGCTCGGGGATGATCACGTAGTCGGTGCGCGCCCTGGCGATGAAGCCGCGCTCGCACAGCCAGGCGACGCCGGCGAAGCCGCCGCTTTCCTCGTCGACCGTGCCGCTGATCTCGAGCCGGCCCCGCAGGCGCACGCCGGCCCGGCGCACCGCCTCGGCCGCGTACACCGCCGCCGCGATCCCGGCTTTCATGTCGCACGCGCCACGGCCGTAGAGCCTGCCGTCGCGGACGGCGCCCGCGAAGGGATCGACGGTCCAGCCGTCGCCCGGCGGGACCACGTCGAAGTGCCCGTTGAGGTGGAGGCAGGGCCCGGGAGCGTGCCCCTCGAGGACGCCGAGCACGTTGGGCCGCGGGTAGCGGGGCGTGTGCTCGGGGCGGCCCTCCGCGGGGAGGATGCTCACCGCGAAGCCCCCGCGCGCGAGCCGGTCGCCGATCGCCTGCGCCGCGTCCGCGTAGGCGTCGCCGGGCGGGTTCACGGTGGGAATCCGCACCAGCTCGGCCGCGAAGGCGACCGCCTCGTCGGCGACGCCAAGGGCGGCGGCCATGACTCGCGCGCGCAGGTCGGGCGGAGCGCTCACGCGCGTGAGTGTAGTATGGCCGCGCCAGGCGGCCCGTGCCCGGGACGGTCCCGGCTTTCGAATGGAGGAGGCGATGCCGCGGAAGGATCCGTTTCGTCTCGACGGACGCGTGGCGGCCGTAGTCGGCGCGGCGTCCGGCATCGGCCAGGCCGTGGCGCGCGCCTGTGCCCGCCAGGGGGCGCGAGTCGCCTGCCTGGACCTGGACGCGGACGGTGCTCTCGCCGTCGCCGGACAGATCACCGCCGAGGCCGGGTCGGCCGAGGCGGCGCCGCTCGACATCCGCGACAGCGCGGCGGTGCGCGCCGCGTTCGAGTCGCTCCGCGACCGCCACGGCGGCCTGGACGTCGGCGTGTGCACGCCGTCGATCAACGTGCGCAAGCCGCTGCTCGCGTACACGCAGGACGACCTCGAGCGCGTGCTCGCGGTCAACCTCAAGGGCAACTTCAACGTGCTGCAGGCGGCCGGGCGGATCATGACCGCGCAGGGCCGCGGCAGCATCGTGCTGTTCTCGTCGATCCGCTCGCTCGTCACCGAGCCCGGCCAGAGCGTCTACGCCGCCAGCAAGGCCGGCATCGTGCAGCTGGTGCGCACGGCGGCGGCGGAGTTCGGCCCCTCGGGCGTGCGCGTCAACGCCGTGGCCCCCGGGGTCGTCGAGACGCCGCTCACCGCGCCGATCAAGGCGAACCCGGAGTGGTACGCGGCCTACGCGGAGAAGACCGTGCTCGGGCGCTGGGCACGGCCCGAGGAGATCGCGGAGCCCACCGTGTTCCTCTGCTCCGATGCGGCGAGCTACGTCACCGGCAGCGTGCTGTTCGTGGACGCGGGCTGGACGGCAGCCGACGGCCGCTTCCAGCCGCCGGGCATGTAGCTACCGGCTCGGGGGCAGGCGCCGGCTCAGCTCTTCGAACCAGCCCTGGACAACGGTCAGCTCGCGCAGCGCCGAGGCCTCGTCGTCCTTGACCATGGCGAACCGGCGGCCGTCGGGCGCAACGTCGTAGTGGTCCCCGCGGCCCTCGCCGCCGAAGGGACCCGCGAAGAGCCGGCGTGGGCGCTCGGCGCGGAAGCTCCGCGCGGTGTCGACGCCCGCCACCATCAGGGCATCCCCCTGGCGATAGAAAAGCTCGCGGCCGTTCCGCGACCAGCGTGGATGGACACCCCCGTCGGTGGAGATCGCCGTCCGGCCCCCGAAGCCCGGGTAGCTCGCGACGTAGATCCCGGTGCGCCCGGACTCGTCGGAGCTGTAGGCCACGAAGCGGCCATCGGGCGAGAGCTCGGCGTGCTGCTCGTTGAACGGCTCGCTCAGCAGCACGCGCGGCTCGCCCCCGCGGGGGAGCACGCTCAGGTCGACGCCCGCCGGCCCATCCACTTCGAAGATCAGCTCCCGGCCGTCCGGCGACCAGGAGCACGGATAGCGCGGAATCCCGTCGCTGCGCGACCAGAGGATGGCTGGAGGTGCACTGCCGTCCGCCGGAACCTCGGCGAGCTCGCCGTTGTTGCTGAACGCGATGCGCCGGCCGTCGCGAGCCCACACCGGCCAGCCGTTGTGGCTTTCGGTCGTCAAGCGCCGCCTGGTTCCTCGCAGCAGGTCGTAGACCCAGACGTCGCTGCGACGAGTCTCGTCGTTGGCACCGACGGCGAGCTCGGTGCCGTCTGGTGAAATCCGGGGCGCCCGGAAAGCTTCCCGGTCGTCGCTGATGGGCGTCACCGCACCGCTGCGGTCGACCCACACGAGCTGGTGGCGATAGCCGGTCGACGCGTACACGAGCATCCCGCTCGCCGAAACGGCGAAGTAGACGGCACCGCTGTTTCGCGCCCGCTCGACCGACTCGACGACCGAGGCCACCGGGCCGGTGAGGCTGAAGGACGCCAGATCGAATGGCGCCGCCCGGACGATTCCCGGGGACTGGCCGTAGACCAGGTGCCCGGTCGGCAGGTATCGGGCCTGCGACAGGGTCCCCGTCCCCAGGACGGCGGGGCCCTCGAGCGGGGAGTCGTTCGTCTTCGCCACAACGCGGCGCTTGCCGCCGGCGAGCGGCACGGTCGCGATGGCTCCCTGGATCGTGAAGAGCACGCTGCGGCCGTCGGGCAGGATCTCCGGCCACCGCGCGTCCGCGTCATCCCCGAGGCGCACGGGCGCGCCCCCCGCCGCCTCGACCACGTGCAGCCCCGAGCCGCGCAGCGCGAACACGATGCGGCCGTCGCGTCCCCAGCTCGCGCCCCGGCTGAGCGACGGCACCGCGCAGATCCGCAGCGGCGCTCCTCCGGAGATCGCCACCTTCTGGAGCGCCCCGCTCGCGACGTAGCCGACCCACTCTCCATCGGGCGAGAAGAACGGCTGGGTCGCTCCCGCCGTCCCGGCGAGGGCCCGGGACTCGAGGCTGCGGAGCTCCCGCAGGTACAGCTGCGTGCGTCCTTCCTGCTCGCCGACGTAGGCGAGCCGCAGGCCGTTCGCCGACAGCGCGAGCGAGTACGTGGAATCGCCGGAGTAGAGCTTCTGCTCCAACGGGAGCACGATCGAGGTGCGCGTGACCGGTGGCGGGCCGGCCGCGGGACCTGAAAGACGGCGCCCTAGCGCGGCGGCGCCGAGGCCGATCAGGATCGCCACCGCGAACGCGGCGACGTAGAGGCGACGCAGCCCGCGGGGGGCGGCGCTCGCCTGTGCAACCTCGGCGGCATCGAGGCTCGAAACGTCGTCCAGCTCGATCCGCGCGTCGCCGATGTCGCGAAGGCGCCGCCCCGCGTCCTTCGCGAGGCATCGCCGCAGGAGCCGGTGCAGCGCGGGCGGTGTCGCCTCGGGCAAGAGGCTCCAGTCGGGGTCGCGCGCCAGGATGGCTGCGAGCGCGTCGGTCGACGTCTGACCGTCGAAGGGCCTCCGGCCGGCGAGCATCTCGAAGAGGACGCAGCCGAAGGCCCAGACGTCGACGCGCTTGTCGACCGCGAGCCCGCGCGCCTGCTCCGGGGACATGTAGGCGGGCGTGCCGAAGATGGCGCCGGCCTGGGTCAGCGGCATTGACTGCGTCGGCGAATGGGACGCGTCGTCCGCGCCTTGCGGCGTGTCGCTCGCGTAGGCCTTCGCGAGGCCGAAGTCGAGGATCTTGACCGTGCCGTCCGGGGCCAGCTTCACGTTGGCGGGCTTGAGGTCGCGGTGGACGATGCCCTTGTCGTGGGCCGCTTCGAGCGCGTCGGCCATCTGCCGCGCGATCGCGAGCGCCGGCTTCAGCGGAATGGCGCCCCGCTTCAGGCGCTCCGCGAGGTCCTCGCCGGGGACGAGCTCCATCGCCAGCAGGTGCACCGTCGCGCCCCCGGGGAGGGAGGCGCTCTCGAAGCCGTAGACGTGGGCGATGTTCGGATGGTTGAGCGACGCGAGCAGCTTCGCCTCGCGCTCGAATCGGGCGATCCTGCCAGGATCGGACGCGAAGCGAGCGGGCAACAGCTTGAGTGCGAGCGCCCGCTCGAGCCGCGTGTCGGTCGCGCGATAGACCTCGCCCATGCCGCCCGCACCGATCGGGCCTTCGATCGTGTACGGTCCGAGGCGTACGCCCGGGGCAAAGCTCAGCGCGAGGCTCCGCAGTGCAGGAACGAGCGTATTCTACAGGAGGCTGAGTATCTCCTGAGCGATCACTCCCACTCGGGGAACGTGCCCTCCGCGCGGAGCGACTCGAAGCGCGACTGGAGGGCGGCGAGGAACGTGCCCTTCTCGCCCACGGGCTCGAGCGGCTCCCCGACGAACACGTCGCAGAAGAACGGGACCGGCAGGAAGGCACCCTTCGGCAGCGCCTTGCCGAGTCCGTGCAGGAACGCGGGCACGACCTTGACGCCGGGATGCCGCTGCGACAGGTGGAAGATGCCGCTCCGCATCTCCTTGAAGCGCTCCGGCTCGCCGCGGGTGCCCTCGGGAAAGAAGATCACGATGCTCCCGGCCTCGAGCGCGGCCGAGATAGAGGCGAGCGGGTCCTCTCCGCCCGCCCGTCCGCCCCGCACGACCGGGATGATTCCGATCAGGGTCCGCGAGAACCAGGCGAGCGGCCCGCTCCTCAGGAAGTAGTCGGCGGCGGCGACCGGGCGCACGCGGTCGAGCAGGCGGGCTGGAAACAGCGACATCAGCACCATGGTGTCGAGGTGGCTGTTGTGGTTGGCCACGACGAGGGCCGGGCCGCTCCGCGGCAGCCGCTCCGGGTGGCGGACGTTGAAGCCGGTCACGATCAGCAGGAAGGGACGCACGACGAGGGCGAAGAAAAGACGTTTCAGAGAGAAGCGCATAGGACGAAACGGACCGGAGAGTGCCGTTCCAACTCGATGGCCAGTGCGAGATTGGGCCGCAAGAGTTGGAACGGCACTAGAAATGCAGGTAGCGCAAGAAGTGGAAGAAGAGCGGTGCCGTGAAGGTCAGGCTGTTGACGCGGTCGAGGACGCCGCCGTGGCCGGGAATGCTCGAGCCCGAGTCCTTGACGCCGATGTCGCGCTTGATCGCCGAGACCGAGACGTCGCCCAGGAAGCCGGCGAGCGGCAGGAAGAAGCCGGCGACGAGCGATTCGTTGCGCGTGAGCGGCGTGAGCTGCGGCGCGAGGAAGTACACGAGCAGGAAGCTCGTGGCCATGCCGCCGAGCAGGCCCTGGTAGGTCTTGTTCGGGCTCACCGTCGGCATCACCTTGTGGCGGCCGAAGAGCTTGCCCCAGGTGTACTGGGCGACGTCGTTGAACTGAGTCACGAGCACGAGGAACAGCACCAGGCTCGCGCCCGCGGCGCCGCCCTTCTCCGGAAGCTGCAGCAGGTAGGCGATGTGGCTGAGCGTGAAGACGGTCGTCATCAAGCCCCAATGGATCGTGCCCGCGGCGCGCAGGAAGCCCTCGGTCTGGCCGTGAAGCACCATGCGCACGGGGATCAGGATGAACATGTAGACGGGAATGAAGATGATGAACATCCCGTACCAGTCGACCCACACCCACAGGTACTGGAGCGGCACGGCCAGGTAGACCCACAGCAGCACCCCGCGGTCGGCCCGGCGGGTGGGGATGAGCGACAGGTACTCCTTCAAAGCCAGGAAGCTCAGGAACGTCAGGAACACGAGCGACACGGCGCGGCTCAGCAGGATCGCGAGCATGAAGACGCCGGCCATGAACCACCACGAGCGGATGCGGGCGTTGAGCTCGGTGAAGTCCTTGTCGGGCTTGGCCCGCGCCAGCAGGGCACCCAGCAGCGTGGCCACCGCCAGCAGGCCGATGATGCCGACGAAGACGTACAGCAGAGGTCCCTTCGGAACGCGCTCGAGCACCTCGTTCATGGCTCTGCCTCCCGTAGCGCGCGCGCCGCGCGGTTCCACACGGTCACGAGCAGGAGCGCGAGGATCGCGCCCTGGATCGCCACGAGCCACGTCCCGGGCTTCACGCCCAGGCCCAGGAGCAGGGCCAGCAGGCCGAAGACGAAGGCGCGGTCGCTCTTCCCCATCGGCCCGTCGTAGCGGCGGCTCGCGCCGATCGTGGGGCCGAGCACACCGGTCATCTCGCTGACGGCGGCGAGCACGACGATGCCGACGGCAAGCCGGGGATCGAACCCGGGCACGAGCGCGAGCGGCAGGTAGAGCGCCGTGTCGGAGACGACGTCGCCGAGCTCGTTGAGCAGCGCGCCCAGCTTCGACCTCTGCCCGTGCTCGCGGGCCAGCATCCCGTCGATCGCGTTCATGGCCATGCGCGCGAAGAGCGCGGCCGGCAGTAGCAGCAGCGCGCCCCGCGAGCCGCGCGAGACGGCGAGCGCCGCCCCGACGAGGAGCGACAGCACCGCCGCGGCGACGGTCACGGCGTTCGCGGTCACACCGGCCCCGGCCATCGCCCGCGTGAGCGGCCGCAGCAGGCCCTGGAACGCGGGCTTCAGCTCGTAGATCGAGGCCATCTCACCTGCGCGGCCAGCTTCCGGGCGAACGACAGCGGCGCCTTATACTTCGTGAGTCCGGTGCGCACGACTTCCGTCTTCTGCCGCGGCCTATAGCCGAGGTCGCTCATCACCAGCCGCTTGACCCGGTCGCCGAGCGGCGACCGGCCGGGGCTCGCCGGCCGCAGCCCGAGCCGGCGCAGGTAGTGGTTCACCTGGTAGACCTTCGCCACGGCGTCGTACTCGCGCAGGAAGAACAGGATGCTGAGCGACACCGAGTGGCGGCGGCTGCCGGTGCGCACCCAGTGCGGTGCGAGCGGCGGCTGGTGCACGGCCAGCCCCGGCGAAAGCTCGAACACCATCGCCTTTTGCTGCACGGGCTCGCGGAAGCGGGCCGAGCTGAAGTCGCCGATGTAGTAGCGCTCGATCTCGTCCTCGCTCAGGACCTCCCGATCGGAGGGGTCGAACAGGTTGACGGTCTTGTCTCCGGCGATCTGGAACAGGAAGTTGGTCTCGTGGTCGATGTGATAGGGCGTCACCATTCCCGGCGACGAGACGAAGAGATAAGCGTCGATCCAGCTGATCGACGGCCGCACCGGCCGGCCGAGCATCTGCTCCAGCTCCGAGACGAACCGGTCCATGAGGTCACGGTAGTCGGGGTGCGTCTGGACGTCCTTCATGAGCACCCACGAGTGCGAGGTCTCGATCTCGGCGAGACACTCGCTGACGTTGGCACCGGGCAGCCCCGAGCGTTTCCAGCCCTGCGTGAGGGCTGCGTCGTCGCTGAATAGCGTCAGCCGGCCGGGCACGCGGCTCTCCTCCAGGAACGTCGCGAGCGTCACGAGCTGCGGCAGGTCGAAGAGCGGATGCTCCGCCAGTGTGTGCGCGAACTGGAACGGCATCCGGTTGTAGTCCGCGCGGTACCGGGATGCCGCGTCCGCGTGAACGATGCGCGCAGGCCAGGCGGGGCTCGGCGGCCCGGACCGGTTCGGCGAGTCGGTCGCCGTGACGCTCACGGGCAGCACCTCCTTCACGCCGCCGACAGGCTAGCCCCCGGTACCGACCCGGTCAAACGGGTGGCCTGGGTCACGCCCTGGCGTTATGCTCGTCCCCAGGCAAGCCCGTGCATCTGCTCTTGCTGGCCGCCGCGTTGAGCCAGGCGACGCCGCAGGCGCCGCGCCCGCTCGCGTTCCGCTCCGACGTGCGGATGATCCGGCTCGACGTGTCGGTGGTGGACGGTATCGGCCGTGCCGTACCCGGGCTAAGGGCCGAGGACTTCGAGGTGCGCGAGGACGGACGCGCGGTGCCGCTCGTCTATTTCGAGGCGATCGGCGCGAGCCCTCCGAAGCAGCTGCCGCGGGCCTACGAGCCGGCCCTGGCGTCCCCCGAACGGCGCGTGCTGCTGCTCGTCGACCTCGCGACGATGTCGCACGGCCAGGCGATCCGCGCGCGGGCGAGCGTCGCGCGCTTCCTGAAGGAGGGCACGCGCGAGGGAGACTGGGTCCGCGTCGCCAACCTCTCGGCGGGCAGGGCCTGGGACGGCCGCATTCCCGAGGACCGCGAGCGGCTCAGCCGTGCCGCGGCCACGTTGTATCGTGGCCCGCTCGGGTTCGGCGGGCAAGGCGCACTCGGGGCGATCGAGGATCGCAACGAGACTCTTCCGGATGACGGGCCGTCGAGCGCCGAGACCCGGGGCCAGTTCCTCTCGATCTTCGCCGAGGCGAGCTCCCTGCTCGACACGCTCGAGTCACTGATCGTGCAGCTCGGGGGCGTCGCCGGCCGCAAGGCGATCGTGCTGGTCTCGGCGGGATTCCCGCAGTGGCGGAACCTGCAGCAGCGGCTCGAGCGGGTGGCGAGCCTGGCGCGCGAGGCGGCGACGACGGTGTACTTCGTCGACGCCACGGGGCTCGACGGCGTGACGCCCGAGCCCGGCGTGCGGCCGCGCTCGCCGTTCGAGGCGGCCTGGTCGCGCTCCGGCGGGGCGCAGGAGCTGGCCGAGGCGACCGGCGGCTACGCCTCCCGCTTCTCGGCCAACCTGGTGCCCGCGCTCACGCGGATCGGCGACGAGCTGCGCACGTACTACGTCGTGGGCTACGCGCCGATGCGCCCGGATGACG
>Ga0214472_10002222_pt1 | contig 21062 bp, 22 predicted proteins | sample RVTome_6_FD_207662 | JGI IMG/M metagenome (GOLD analysis project Ga0214472, IMG submission 207662) | Soil microbial communities from uranium-contaminated site in the Upper Colorado River Basin, Wyoming, United States - RVT140D175 | ecosystem: Environmental > Terrestrial > Soil > Contaminated >...
CACGGGCATGGATTGGTGGCAAGCATTAGATCACTATTGTGAACGTGTCGGGCCCGGCTTCTGGGGCGAGCCGTTCAATGCCATCAGCAACGCAGCCTTTTTCGTTTGCTGCGGCCCTGATCCTGTTCCGGCAGGCCAAAACGGGTTGGCCCGACAAGCCGCTGATTCTTCTCGCGCTGCTGGCGGCGTTCGTCGGCATCGGATCAGTCCTGTTCCATACCTTCGCCAACGGTTGGTCGTTGGTAGCCGACGTTCTGCCGATCGCTATCGTGATCTATGGCTTCTTTTACCTGGCACTGCGCCGGTTGCTGCGACTCGGGGCGCCGGTTGCGGCAATCGCCACGGTCGCGCTGTTCGTGATGTCGCCGGCCATCGAGGGTTTGCTGAAGCCGCTCCTCGGCGCTTCAGCGGCTTACGCGCCTGGGCTGATCGTGACGTTCGGAGTGGCTCTTGCTGTGCCTGCTGTCGCGCGCGGCTCGGTACCGCTATTGCTGGTCGCCGCCGGAATTGCCTTTAGCCTCGCGCTGTTGTTCCGCATGTTCGACGAGCCTTCGTGCGCGTCTTGGCCGATCGGCACTCATTTCCTGTGGCACATTCTGAACGGAGTGGCGCTCGCCTTGGCGTTATTTGCGGTCGAGAGGCCGGCGGCAGCCCCTTCGTCGGTCAACCAAACAACGTGACCGAAGACTATTCAACCACTGAACTCCGCCCGAGAGATAACTACGGCCGTTGCGGTGCCTCTGTCTCGCGCACGAGTCTCTGCGGAAATTTGGCGGGCGTGAGCATGGCCGGAAAGCCCGGAATTGCGGGCCGAAATCGGCCAACCAAAAGCGCGAAAACATATTCAATATCAAAAGCTTAATACTTGGCTGGGGCGCCTGGATTCGAACCAGGGAATGGCGGTACCAAAAACCGCTGCCTTACCACTTGGCTACGCCCCAAATCCGGTGGGAGCGGCCTCTATAGCCATTCGCCCCCTGCCCCGCAAGAATCGCGCGTGCCACAAATCGCGTCAGGCATCGGCAGCTCCCGGCCGGCAAAAGGCGCCAAAACTTGTATGCGAACCGGCGGAATTTTCCTGGCCGCGGCGCTTGCCGCTATCGGACGCCGCCGATATAACGCGCCGTTCATCAAGAGCCTCGATACCGGCGGAGTGTAGCGCAGCCTGGTAGCGCACCTGCTTCGGGAGCAGGGGGTCGCAGGTTCGAATCCTGCCACTCCGACCACCCATCGGATTCGGCTTCGGGCGGCCACGCCAGAAGGCCGGCGGCGCCGAAGGGGATGATCAGGCGCCCAGCGAAGTCCTGGCGAGGGGACCGGGCGCGGGTTCGAGCCCGCCCGCCGAGGAAAAGATCGCGAACATGAAATTCTTCGATTTTGGCCATCCGATGTACAAGCCGTTGTGGGTGCGCTTGCTGATCGTCGGCGTCTGCGCGATCTGGAGCCTGTTCGAATTCACTTCCGGCTCGCCGATGTGGGGCGTGCTCTTCGGCAGCCTCGGCGCTTTCGCTTTTTACGGGCTGTTCGTGCAGCCGGGGGCCGGCGGCGGCGGAAAACCGGACAAGCCGGCCGACTGACTTGACTTCGATGCGTCGCGACCGAGCCGTTCAGCCGCCGCGCTGGCGGGCGAGGAAGGCGAGGCGCTCGAACAGATGCACATCTTGTTCGTTCTTCAGCAGCGCGCCGGCCAGGCGCGGCAGCATGTTCCCGGCATCGCCGCGCAAATCCTCCGGCTCGATCTCGTCGGCGACCAGCAGGCGGATCCAGTCGAGCGCCTCGGAAGTCGAAGGCCGCTTCTTCAGGCCCGGGGTTTCGCGCAATTCGTAGAACTGCGTGAGGGCCGCTGATACGAGCTTCTTGCGGATGCCGGGATAATGGACGTCGACAATGCGTGTCAGCGTCTGGATATCGGGGAAGCGGATATAGTGGAAGAAGCAGCGGCGCAGGAATGCGTCGGGCAGTTCCTTCTCGTTGTTGGAGGTGATGATGACGATCGGCCGGTGGCGGGCGACAACCGTCTCGCCGGTCTCGTAGACATTGAACTCCATGCGGTCGAGTTCCTGCAGCAGGTCGTTCGGGAACTCGATATCGGCCTTGTCGATCTCGTCGATCAGCAGCACGACCTTGGCGTCGGCGGCGAACGCCTCCCACAACTTGCCGTGTCGGATGTAGTTGGTGATGTCGTGGACGCGCCCGTCGCCCAATTGCGAATCGCGCAGGCGGCTGACCGCGTCGTATTCGTAGAGGCCCTGCTGGGCCTTGGTCGTCGATTTGACATGCCATTCGAGCAGGGTCAGGCCGAGGGCGGCCGCGACCTGGCGGGCCAGTTCGGTCTTGCCGGTGCCGGGCTCGCCCTTGACCAATAATGGCCGTTCGAGCGCAATCGCCGCGTTGACCGCGACCATCAGGTCCTTGTCGGCCACATAGGCGGCCGTTCCTTCAAAACGCATGATCTGTCCGTTGTCGGGGGATGCCGGTTGCCGGCGAACATATGCGGCGCCAATCCGGCACTCAAGCGGCAATTGCGCCGTTGGGCACCGCCACGCGTCGCAGGATATCGACGAACACCGTGGCGGCGGGTGCCAGCGCGCTCTCGCTGCGGGTGTTGATGCCGACCGCGCCGAGCGTCGTGTCGGTGTCGATCGGCAGGGCGACGAATTCGCCGGAGGCGATTTCATCGGCAACGACGCCGCTGGAAATGATCCAGATCGCCGGCTGCTGGCGCAGGTAGGCGCGGCCGAAGGAATCCGACACCGTCTCGACTACCGAGGGCGGATCGGCGATGCCCTGTTCGAGAAACAGGTGTTCGACCAGCGGCCGGATGATCGAGCCGGGCTGCGGCACCAGCAATGTCCATTGCGACAATTCGCTTGCCGCGATCGCGTCGCGGTAGGCCAGCGGATGCGAGGCATGCACCGCAAACACGACCTTGTCGCGATAGAGCGGTTCGAAAGACAATCCGACCATGTTTTGGGGCGCCGGCAGGCGGCCGACCACAAGATCGAGTTCGCCGCCGCGCAACTGGTCGAGCAGCGCGCGGTTCTCGCCGGTCGTGATCCTGAGGCGGCTGGCGGCGCCGCTTTCCAGAAATAGCGCCACCGCGCGCGGAATGATCGTCGCCGACACCGTCGGCAACGCGCCAATGCGGACCGGCGGGCCGGCGGCGGCGCTGAGTTCGTGCAACGCGAAAAGCCCGGATCGCGCCGAAGCCAGGCTCGCGCCGGCATGGCGCAAAAACAGCTCGGCGCGATGGGTCAGCCGGATGCCGCGGCCGTCGCGGGCAAACAGCGTGGCGCCGCAAATCTCCTCCAATTCGCGCAAGGTGCGCGTTACCGCCGGCTGGGTGACATGCAGCGATTGCGCCGCCCTGCCGACACTTTTGTGCCTCGCCACCTCGACAAAGGTTTCCAGATGGCGGATTTTTAAGCGGCGAATCTGATCCATAGCGTTTACGTTATAGATTATGCCAGAAATATCATTATTCATAATCAATTCCATATGGCATGTATACTTCGAAGGAGGAAAAGCCCATGAGTTTCGCGCAGCTCGGCGGCGTCACCGTGCATTACCGGCTGCGGCAAGGCCGCGTCGGCGCGCCGACGGTCGTGTTCTCCAATTCGCTCGGCACCGATTTTCGCATCTGGGACGCCTTGCTGGCGGAACTGGGCGATTCGATCGCCAGCCTTTGCTATGACCAGCGCGGCCACGGATTGTCCGACATCGGGCCCACGCCCTACCGGATCGAAGACCATGCCGGCGATCTGATCGAACTGGCGAGCCACTTGGGAATTGCAAAAACCGTGATCTGTGGCCTGTCGGTCGGCGGCCTGATCGCGCAGGCCGTGTACAAGCTCAAGCCCGGCCTCGTTGCCGGCATCGTTCTTTGCGACACCGCCGCCAAGATCGGCACAACCGAATTGTGGAATGCGCGCATCAAGGTGATCGAGGATGACGGCATCGCCGCGATTGCCGGCCCGATCCTCGAACGGTGGTTCACGCAATCCTTCCGCTCCGAGACCAACCCCGAATTCGTTGGCTGCCGCAACATGCTGGTGCGCTGCCCCGCCGCCGGCTATGCCGGCACCTGCGCGGCGCTGCGCGACGCCGATTACACCGCCGACGCGCCGAATATCCGCGTGCCGGTATTGTGCGTGGTCGGCGACCATGATGGTTCGACGCCGCCGGATATGGTCAAGGCAACCGCGGACCTCATCCCCGGCGCGCAATTTTCGGTCATTGCCGGCGCCGGACATATTCCCTGCATCGAGCAGCCCAAGGCGCTGGCCGATCTGGTGCGCCAATTCCTCGCATCGATTCCGAAAACGGAGTGAACATGCTGAAGAAGAACGACAACCGCAACGAAGCTGGCATGACGGTGCGGCGCAAGGTGTTGGGCGACGCCCATGTCGAGCGCGCCGAAAAAACCCGCACCGCGTTCGACGATCCGTTCCAGGAGCTGATTATCGAAGCCGCCTGGGGCCGGGTCTGGGCGAGGGCGGACTGGACACTTGCGCAACGCTCCTGCATCACGCTGGCGCTGCTCGCTGCCGGCGGGCATTGGGAGGAATTCGAGATGCACCTGCGCGCGACGCGCAATACCGGCGCCACGCCCGAGGACGTGCGCGAGACGCTGTTGCATGTGGCGATCTATTCCGGCGTGCCGACCGCCAACCATGCCTTCCAGATCGCCAAGAAGGTACTCGCCTCCATGGAGAAGGCGGAACCCGGCAAGGAGCAACGCAAATGACCGCCAATTTTCCGCGGCCGGCGGGTGGATATTTCGCCCGCGACCGGCAGTGGCATCCGCCGGCCTATACGCCCGGCTACAAGACTTCGGTTGCGCGTTCGCCGCACCGGGCACTGATCTCGCTCGACAATACGCTGAGCGAAATGACCGGGCCGGTATTCGGCCACAACATCCTCGGCGAATTCGACAACGACCTGTTGCGCAATTATGCGCGGCCCGGCGAATCGCCGATCGGCGAACGCATCATCGTCCATGGCCGCGTGCTCGACGAAAACGGCCGGCCGGTGCCGGACGCGCTGGTCGAATTCTGGCAGGCGAATGCTTCCGGGCGCTACCGCCACAAGAAAGAATCCTACCAGGCGCCGCTCGATCCGAATTTCGGCGGCTGCGGGCGCACGCTGACAGACGCCGACGGCCGGTATTATCTGCGCACGGTCAAGCCGGGACCGTATCCCTGGCCGAACGGACCGAACGACTGGCGCCCGGCGCATATTCATTTTTCAATCTTCGGCCGCGCCTTCGCGCAAAGGCTGATCACGCAGATGTATTTCGAAGGCGACCCGCTGATCCCGCTTTGTCCGATCGTGCGCACGATCCCGAGCCCGGACGCCGTCAACCAATTGGTCGCGGCGCTCGACATGTCGAACACTATTCCGATGGATTCGCGCGCATACAAGTTCGATATCGTGCTGCGCGGCCGCCGGTCGACACCGTTCGAAAATCGGATGGAGGGCAATTGAGATGGCCCAGGAACTCGGTTTCCTCAAGGAATCGGCGTCGCAGACGGCCGGCCCCTATGTCCATATCGGACTGACGCCGAATTTCCTCGGCATCGAAGGCGTTTACCCGCAGGACCTCGGCATCGCCATGGTCAACGACAAGACCAAGGGCGAGCGGATCACCATCGAAGGTTCGATCATCGACGGCACCGGCACGACGCTGAAGGATGCGCTGATCGAAATCTGGCAGGCGGACGCCGCCGGCCTCTACCCCTCGCCCAATGAAACCCGCGGCAAGGCCGATCCGGACTTCACCGGCTGGGGCCGCAACGCTCCCGACATGACGACCGGCGAATTCAGTTTCGAGACGATCAAGCCGGGGCCGGTGCCGTTCTTCGACGGCCGCCCGCAGGCGCCGCATGTCACCTTCTGGATCGTGGCGCGCGGCATCAATATCGGCCTGCATACACGCCTGTATTTTCCGGACGAGGAGAAAGCCAACGAAACGGACCCGATCCTCAGCCGGATCGAGCACCGCAACCGAGTTCCGACGCTGATTGCGAAAAAATCCAGCAAGGGGAAATACCGTTTCGACATCCGCCTGCAGGGCGAGGGCGAGACGATTTTCTTCGATATCTAGGATCCCGGAAATGTCCCAATTCTTGCCACTGCGCGACGCCGTCGCCGAATTCGTGCGCGACGGCCAGACCCTGGCGCTGGAAGGCTTCACGCATCTGATCCCGTTTGCCGCCGGCCACGAGATCATCCGACAGGGCGTCAAGGACCTGACGCTCGTGCGGATGACGCCGGACATCATCTACGACCAGATGATCGGCATGGGCATGGCGAGAAAGGTCGTGTTTTCCTATGCCGGCAATCCCGGCGTCGGCCTGCTGCGACGGATGCGCGATGCTGTCGAGAACGCCTGGCCGAAGCCGATCGAATACGAGGAGCACAGCCACGCCGGTATGGCCAACGCCTACGAGGCCGGCGCGGCCGGCCTGCCCTGCGCCATCTTCCGCGGCTATCGCGGCGCCGATCTTGCCAAAGTCAATCCCAAGATCCGCTTCATCGACTGCCCGTTTACCGGCGAGAAGCTCGCGGCAATCCCGTCGGTGCGCCCGGACGTGACGATCATCCACGCGCAGAAAGCCAACCGGCGCGGCGATGTCCTGGTCGAAGGCATCATCGGCGTGCAAAAGGAAGCCGTGCTCGCCGCCAAGGTCGCGATCGCCACGGTCGAGGAGGTCGTCGACGATTTCAAGGGCATGCACCCGAACCTCTGCGTCCTGCCGCACTGGACGCTGAAGGCAGTAAGCGTCGTGCCCGGCGGTGCGCATCCATCCTATGCGCACGGCTATTACAAGCGCGACAACGCCAGCTATCTGGAGTGGGACAAGATCTCGGTCGACCGGGAAGCCTTCGCCGGCTGGATGAAGGAGAACGTCCTCAACGCCACGCCGGATGCGTTCGCCAAGCGCGTGGCCGGATTGTGAGGAGCGGCGTAATGGACTTCACCTCCAACGAAATGATGACGATCGCGGCGGCCCGGGCGCTGTCCAATTCCGACGTCTGCTTCGTCGGTATCGGCGCGCCGTCGGCCGCCTGCAACGTCGCGCGACTGACCCACGCGCCGGACATCACGCTGATCTACGAATCCGGGACGATCGGCACGGCGCCCGACGTGCTGCCGCTTTCGATCGGCGACGGCGAACTGTGCGAGACGGCAGTGACCACGGTCTCGGTGCCGGAAATGTTTCGCTACTGGCTGCAGGGCGGGCGCATCACCATCGGTTTCCTCGGCGCCGCCCAGCTCGACAAGTTCGGCAATATCAACACGACCGTGATCGGCGACTACAAGAAGCCGAAGGTGCGATTGCCCGGCGGCGGCGGCGCGCCGGAGATCGCGATTTCCTGCCAGCAAATCTACTTGACGATGAAGCAGTCGCAGCGCGGCTTCGTCGAGAAGATCGATTTCTTCACCTCGCTCGGACATGGCGCCGGCGGCAACGATCGCAAGCAGCGCTGGGGCGTCGATACCGCCGGACCGACCCTGCTGATCACCGATCTGGCGATCTGGCGGCCCGATCCGGAGACCAAGGAATTTACCGTCCATTCGCTGCATCCCGGCACGACACGCCAACAGGTCGAAGAGACCTGCGGCTGGAAAGTGCGCTATGCCGACGTGGTCGACGAGACCCCGCCGCCGACGAAACTGGAGCTCGAAACCTTGCGCGACCTCAAGGCCAGGACCGACGCCGCCCATTCCGGCGAAACCGCGAATGCTAGACGGGGGAGCCGCGATGGCTGAAGCCTTCATCTGCGATTATGTGCGCACGCCGATCGGCCGCTTCGGCGGCGCGCTCGCGTCCATGCGCGCCGACGATCTCGGCGCGATTCCGATCCGGGTGCTGATGGAGCGGAATCCGAAGCTCGACCCGGGCGCAATCGAGGAGGTCTTCTACGGCTGCGCCAACCAGGCCGGCGAAGACAACCGCAATGTCGCGCGCATGAGCCTGCTGCTTGCCGGCTTGCCGGCGTCCGTGCCTGGCGTCACTGTCAACCGGTTGTGCGGCTCCGGCATGAACGCGCTGATCGACGCGGCGCGGGCGATCCGCGCCGGCGAGATGGAACTGGCGATCGCCGGCGGCGTCGAATCGATGTCGCGCGCGCCTTTTGTGATGCCGAAGGCGGAGACCGCCTATTCGCGCAGCGCCGAAATTCACGACACCACGATCGGCTGGCGCTTCGTCAATCCATTGATGAAGCAGCAATACGGCGTCGATTCGATGCCGGAGACCGGCGAGAATGTCGCCGAGGAATTCCAGGTGACGCGCGCCGACCAGGACGCCTTCGCCCTGCGTTCGCAAAACAGGGCGGCCGCCGCGCAAGCGAACGGACGGCTGGCGAAGGAAATCACCGCCGTCAGCATCCCGCAACGCAAGGGCGATCCGGTAATCGTCGACCGCGACGAACATCCGCGCGCCACCACGATCGAAACGCTGGCGAAACTGCCGACGCCATTCCGCAAGGGCGGATCGGTCACCGCCGGCAACGCCTCCGGCGTGAATGACGGCGCCGCGGCGCTGATCGTCGCCAGCCAGGAGGCGATCAAGAAGCACGGCATGACCCCAATCGCGCGCATTCTCGGCGGCGCTTCCGCCGGCGTGCCGCCGCGCATCATGGGCATCGGCCCGGCGCCGGCGAGCAAGAAGCTGATGGAACGACTGGGCTTGAAGGCCGCCGATTTCGACGTGATCGAACTGAACGAAGCCTTTGCGTCGCAAGGCCTGGCGACGCTGCGCCTGCTCGGCATCGCCGACGATGACGAACGCGTCAATCCCAATGGCGGCGCAATCGCGCTCGGCCATCCGCTCGGCATGAGCGGCGCCCGCATTGCCGGCACGGCGGCGCTCCAGCTTGCCGAGACTGGCGGCAAACGGGCGCTGGCGACGATGTGCGTCGGTGTCGGCCAGGGCATTTCGATCGCCCTCGAACGAGTTTGAACCAGCGATGTCGTATGTGCTCGAACGAAGCGATTTGCTGTCGATATTCGCCGCAGACGACGAAATCGGCAAATTCCTGACCTCCAAGGCCGATATCGAGGCGATCCTGAAATTCGAGGTCGCGCTGGCGCAGGCCTGCGCGCATTCGGGGATGATTCCGGCCGCCGCAGTCGGCGTCATCGCCGAGGCGGTAAAAAATCTGCGGCCGGATTCGCGCAAATTGGCGCAGGGCATGGCGCGCGACGGCGTGGTGGTGCCCGAACTGGTCCGCCAGTTGCGCGCGGGCGTGAGGCGCGAACACGCCGAGGCCGTGCATTTCGGGGCGACCAGCCAGGACGCCGTCGACACTTCGATGGTGCTGCGCGTTCGCGCGATCTGCGAATTGCTTTCGGAACGGCTGAAGGCGCTGATTGCCCGCATCAGGGAACTGGAAAAGCAGTTCGGCGCAAACCGGATCGAGGCGCGCACGCGAATGCAGATCGCCCGGCCGATCCGGTCGCGCGACCGGCTGGTGCGCTGGCGGCGCACGCTCGACGAACTGGCAAAGACCCCGGACCGGGAAAAGCTGCGCTGGTTCGCGTTGCAGTTCGGCGGGCCGACCGGAACGCTCGATGCCTTTGGCAGCCGTGCCGTCGCCGTCGCCAACGACCTGGCGAAGCGGCTCGACCTGTCCTCGCCGGCGGAAAATTGGCAGACCGACCGCAGCCGTGTCGTTGCGATCGCGGCGTGGCTGTCACTGCTGAGCGGAGCGCTCGGCAAGATTGCCGCCGACATCTGCCTGATGGCGCAAAACGAGATCGCCGAGATCGAACTGGGCGAGGCCGGCGGTTCGTCGTCGATGGCGCACAAGCGCAATCCGGTGAAGGCCGAAATCCTCGTTGCGCTGGCGCGCCACAACGCGACGCTGATCGGTGCGATGCATCACAGCCTCGTTCATGAACAGGAACGGTCCGGCGCCGCCTGGACGCTGGAATGGCTGACGCTGCCGCAGATGTGCATGAATGCCGGCGCGGCGACACGGCTGGCAGCAGAGCTTTTCGGCGCAATCGAACGGTTTGGAAAAAAGGCGTACAGGGATAAATGAGAACGCAAGTCGCGATCATCGGCGGGGGCCCGTCCGGACTGCTGCTTTCGAAATTGCTGGTCGACGCCGGTATCGAGACGGTCATCCTGGAAAAGCACAGCCGCGAATATGTGCTGGCGCGCATCCGCGCCGGCGTGCTCGAATCCGGCACGGCGAAGTTGCTGCGCCAGGTTGGTGCGGGAAAGCGCATGGATGAGCAAGGGCTCATCCACGGCGGTATCTTTCTGTCAGCGGCAAACCGCAAATTCCGCATCGACTTTGCCGAGCACACCGGCCAGACGGTTCTCGTGTACGGGCAAACCGAGGTGACACGCGATCTTTATGATGCGCTCGACCAGGTCGAAGCGACGATCGTGACCGAGGCGGCCGATGTCACGCCGCACGATGTCGCCGGCCAAAAGCCCTATGTGACCTATGTCGCCGGCGGAAAAACCCACCGGCTCGATTGCGATTTCATCGCCGGCTGCGACGGCTTTCACGGCGTAAGCCGGCCGACGATTCCCGCCGACCGGCGGCGCGAGTTCGAGCGCGTCTATCCGTTCGGCTGGCTCGGCATCCTGTCCGAAACCAGACCGGCGGCGAACGAACTGATCTACGCCAATCACGAGCGCGGTTTTGCGCTCGCCTCGATGCGCAACCCGCATTTGTCGCGCTCCTACATCCAGGTGCCGTCGAACGCGAAGGTCGAGGACTGGAGCGACCAGACATTCTGGGACGAGTTCCGCAGGCGTCTGCCCAGCGACGCGGCCGAGACGCTCGATACCGGCCCCTCGATCGAAAAATCGATCGCGCAATTGCGCTCGTTCGTCTGCGAGCCGATGCGCTGGGGCCGCCTGTTCCTGTGCGGAGATGCGGCCCATATCGTGCCGCCGACCGGGGCCAAGGGCCTGAACCTTGCCGCTTCCGACGTCTTTTACCTGTCGCAGGCGCTGATCGGCCACTACCGCGACAAGGACGACGGCGGCCTGGACGGCTATTCGGCGCGCGCACTGGCGCGGATATGGAAGGCGATCCGCTTTTCCTGGACGATGACGGCCCTGCTCCACCGTTTTTCCGAGCTCGGGCCTTTCGACCGCAAGATCCAGGAAAGCGAACTCGACTACCTGGAGCATTCGGAAGCTGCCCAGACGGTGCTGGCGGAAAACTATGTCGGCCTGCCGTTCTGATTTTTCGGGCTTGCCGAACCGGGCTCCCGCGACTATTTTCCGCGCCGTGGTGATTTGGCCGGCCGGCTTGCAGCCACGTAAAAAAACTCGCTAAAGGGCCGCGGAGACGAAAAATCCCGTAGCACCGGCGGCGAATTTCGCAGCCGGTGTTTTGTTTTGGGGTTGTTCATGCCGATCCGAATTCCCGACCGATTGCCGGCGCGCGAAATCCTGGTCAAGGAAGGCGTGATGGTGATGGACGAATCCGTCGCCATCCGCCAGGACGTCCGGCCGTTGCAGATCGGCCTGCTCAACCTGATGCCGAACAAGATCGCGACCGAAACGCAGCTTGCGCGGCTGATCGGATCGACCCCGCTGCAGGTCGACCTGACGCTGGTCCGCGTCGGCAGCCACCAGGCGCGCAACACGGCCGAGGACCATCTGATCGCGTTCTATGAGACCTGGGAGGAAGTGCGCCATCGCAAGTTCGACGGCTTCATCATCACCGGCGCGCCGATCGAGACGCTACCCTATGAGCAGGTTACCTACTGGAAGGAACTGCAGTCGATCTTCGATTGGACGACGACGCATGTGCACTCGCCCTTCTTCATCTGCTGGGGCGCGATGGCGGCGCTCTACCATTTCCACGGCGTGCCGAAGCATCTGCTGGAAAAGAAGGCCTTCGGGATCTTTCGCCATCGCAACCTGAGCCCGGCCTCGCCGTATCTGGCTGGCTTTTCCGACGACTTCGCGATCTCGGTGTCGCGCTGGACGGAAATCCGGCGCGCCGACCTGAAGCCGGAAATGAAGCTGGAACTGCTGATGGAGTCGGACGAGACCGGGTTATGCCTCCTGGCCGAGCAAACCGGCAACCGGCTCTACATCTTCAACCACGTCGAATACGACTCGACTACGCTGGCGGACGAGTACGAGCGCGACGTGAAGGCAGGGACCCCGATCGCCCTGCCCGCGAACTATTTTCCCGACAACGACCCGGACCGCCGGCCACTCAATCGCTGGCGCAGCCACGCCTTCCTGCTGTTCGGCAACTGGATCAACCGCGTCTACCAGACGACGCCGTTCGAGATCGACAAAATTCGCTGCTGAGTGCTTTCGGCTGTTGAACTAGCCACTGCCGGCGTTATAATCCATGTATGAATCATACAATTTTTAGTGCATACAAGGGGCGCCATCATGAAGGCAATGTTCGCATCGGATGCAAAAAACCAGTTCGGCAGGCTGCTCGACGATGCCGCCAAGGGGCCAGTCCTCATACGAAAGCATGGCCGCGATATCGCGGTCGTGATCTCTCCGGAGGAATTCAAGAAGCTGACGAACGGCAGGGCGATCAAGGCGGATTTCCAGAACTCGCTTGAGCGCAGCCTGAAGAACTGGGACGGCGTCTATCAGGCGCTTGCCTGATCGACCCGCCAATTGTGCGCTATCTCGGATTCCACGAAGCGCTGCATATTCACGAAGCACTGATCCGAACCCTCGGCGGCACCGAGGGGATTCGCGACCGCGGGCTCGTGGAGTCGGCATTGCTGCGGCCGCAGACCGGCCACTATGCCGACCTGATCGAGGAGGCCGCCGCGCTCTGGGAAAGCCTGACGGTGAGCCAGGGTTTCGTCGACGCCAACAAGCGCACTGCCTTCGCCTGCATGGAAGTGTTTCTCGACCTCAACGGCGTCCAGTTGACGGCAACGCCGTACGAGGCGTCACAATTCGTCATCTCACATCTGGCCGCCGCGGCATTCAACAAATACAATCTCGATGCGTGGCTGCGCGCCAATACGCGGCCGGCCGGCGGATAGCCGCCAGGGCTCCGGCGTCGGCCATTCTATGCAGATTGACTATTTTGTGCGATATTGCTGTAGCCGACGGTTTGGAACGAGAGGCCGGCATGAAGCACATTTCCGCCACCGATGTGAAGAAGCGCTTCGGCGAAGTCCTCGAGGAGGCCATGCTTGAGCCAATCGTCATCCGGAAGAATGGGCGCGAAGTCGCCGTTTTGATCTCGAAAGCCGAATTCGATCGTCGCGATCGCAAACTGGCGAACAAATCCGTGATCCAGCAGTTCCACGAGGAAAGCATCGAAAAATATGCCGATGTCTATCGTGCGCTGGCAAAATAGGCGGGTCGAAGGCTCGTGCACCGGGTATATCTCGACATCGAAGATATCCTGACCATCCACGCACGCCAGATTGCGTTGTTCGGCGGCTCGCCGGGCGTTCGCGATCCCGGACTGATCGAATCCGCCTTGTTGCGCCCGCAGACCGGCTATTATTCGGACCTGATCGAGGAAGCAGCCGCGTTATGGCAGAGCCTGACGATGAATCACGGGTTCGTCGACGGCAACAAGCGCGTCGCATTCGCGTGTCTTTACGCATTTCTCAGGGTGAGCGGCATGACGATCACTGCGTCGCCGCAAGCCGTTATCGACTTCATCTACGCCCACCTCGAAGCCGGCACGTTCAATAAAGACAATCTCGATGCGTGGTTGCGGGCGAACACGAAGCCTGCTTGATTTAAACCATGTTCCTGCCCTTCTTCCTAGAGCTGAAAGCTGCGCGCGTGCCGGTAACGCTGCGCGAATTCCTCGGCCTGCTCGAGGCGATGGAAGCGGGGCTCGCCGATTTCGATGTCGAAGCCTTCTACTTCCTGGCGCGGTCGGCGCTGGTCAAGGACGAGCGCCATATCGACCGTTTCGATAAGGTCTTTGCCAAGGTGTTCAAAGGCCTTTCAGCGCTGGCCGAGGGCGAAGAGGCAATCGCGGCGCGCGACTTGCCCGAGGAATGGCTGCGCAAGCTCGCCGAAAAATACCTGACCGAAGAGGAAAAGGCGCAGATCCAGTACCTCGGCGGCTGGGACAAATTGATGGAGACGTTGAAGCAGCGCCTCGCCGAGCAGAACAAGCGCCATCAGGGCGGCTCCAGGATGATCGGCACGGCCGGCACTTCGCCGTTCGGCGCCTATGGCTACAATCCGGAAGGCGTTCGCATCGGCCAGCACGAAAGCCGCCACCGGCGCGCGGTCAAGGTGTGGGACCGGCGCGAATTCCGCAATTTCGACGACGCCGTCGAACTGGGCACGCGCAACATCAAGGTCGCCCTGAAACGACTGCGGCGCTGGGTGCGCGAGGGCGCGGCCGACGAACTCGACCTCAATGGCACAATCCGGGCGACCGCCGAACACGGCTATCTCGACGTTCAGACGCGTCCGGAGCGGCGCAACGCGGTCAAGGTGCTGCTGTTTCTCGATGCCGGCGGCTCGATGGACGACCATGTTCGCGTCGTCGACGAACTGTTTTCGGCGGCGCGCGCCGAACTGAAGCATCTCGAACATTTCTACTTCCACAATTGCCTGTACGAGGCGGTGTGGAAGGACAATCGCCGCCGGCGCGGCGACACGCTACCGACCTTCGACCTGATCCACACCTACGGCAAGGACTACAAGGCGATCTTCGTCGGTGACGCGGCAATGAGCCCGTGGGAAATCGTCCAGCCGGGCGGCTCGGTCGAACACTGGAACGGCGAAGCCGGCGAAGCCTGGCTACGCCGCGCGCTCGACCAGTGGCCGCATTCGGTCTGGATCAATCCCGTGCCGGAAGCCGCCTGGCGCTACACGCAGTCAACCCAGATGGTGCGGCAACTGTTCGCGGGCCGCATGTTCCCGATGACCCTTGGTGGGATCGAGGCGGCAACCCGCGAACTGTCGCACTGAACAGCAAAACCGGTTCACGCGCTGCGGCGGACGACGATACCGTCGAGCTTGCCCATCCAGTGTTCGATCTTGGAGGTCAGCGTGTCCGGCGATACCGGCTTGGTGACATAGTCATCCATGCCGGCGGCCAGGCACTTTTCCATGTCGCCCTTGATCGCGTGCGCGGTCACACCGATGATCGGCGTATAGGCGCCGCCTGCCTTCAGATCTCGAATTTCCTTGGTGGCGTCGAGCCCGTTCATGACCGGCATGGAGACGTCCATCAGGATCAGCTTCGGCCGCAATTCCTTGTAGCTTTCGACTGCAAGCGCGCCATTGCCGACGATCTTGAAGCGGTAACCGGTGCCGGCGAGGATCTGGGTGAAGACGATCTGATTGACCTCGTTGTCCTCGGCGACAAGGATGTCGACGGCGGCTTCGGCGCTGTCGCCGTCACCTTTGCTGGCGACTGGCGGTTCGCTGGCTGCTTTTGCCATAGCCGGTTCCGCGCCCGGCGCGGCCGCTTGCGTCCGATCCTCTGGCTTGCCGCCCGATCCGGCAACGGTCTTGGCGGCGACGCCGGCGCGCTTGGCGGCGGTTTCCTCCAATACCGCGATCATTGTCTCGAGCAGCAACGAAGAGCGTGCCGGCTTGGTCAGATGCGCTTCCACCGACAGTGACTTGAACGTGCGCCCGTCCGCGGTCTGGTCGACCGAGGTCAGCATGATGATCGGGGTTGCGGCCAATTGCGGATCGCGCCGGATCTCGGCAGCGACCTGGGCCCCGTCCATGTCCGGCATGTGATAGTCGAGGATGATCAGGTCGACCGGCGTGCCCGCGCCTTGCGCCGCCCTTGCAACGGCGAGGCCCTCCATGCCGCCCTCGCAAGCGGCCGAATCGAACCGCCAGGCAACCATCTGCTCGCTGAGAATCGCACGGTTGACATTGTTGTCGTCGATGACCAGTACGCGAGCGCCGGAAACGTCGAGCGGGATGCGCTGGCGCCGCACCGCTTCGCCGTGAACCGGCAGCGCGATCTTGAACCAGAAGGTCGTGCCTCTGTCGACGTCGCTCTCGACGCCGATCTCGCCGCCCATCAATTCGACCAGCGAGCGCGCAATCGCCAGACCGAGGCCGGTGCCCTGGTGCTTGCGGGTCGCCGTATTGTCGACCTGACTGAACTTCTCGAAGACTTTCTGCAGTTTTTCGGGCGGAATGCCGATGCCGGTATCCTCGACACGGAAATGCAATGTGGCAACCTGCTTGTCGGCTTCTTCGACCGCCTCGCCGTTCACTTCGACGAGGATATGGCCTTTGTCGGTAAACTTGACCGCATTGCCCATCAGGTTGGTCACGATCTGACGGATGCGGCCGACGTCGCCGACGAACATCTCGGGCAAGGCCGGATCGATGCGCACTGCAAGCTCGAGATCCTTCTCGGCCACGCGGGAAGATACAAGCGTGGCGACGTCCTCGATCGCCTCGGCCAGCCGGAACGGCGCCGGATCGAGTTCCATCTGGCCGGCGTCGATCTTGGAGAAGTCGAGGATGTCGTTGATGATGGTCAGCAGCGAGGCGCCCGATTTGATGATGATATCGGTGAACGTGCGCTGCTTGGCGTCGAGTTCGGTCTTGGCCAGAAGTTCGGCCATGCCCATGACGCCGTTCATCGGCGTGCGAATTTCATGGCTCATATTGGCCAGGAACTCGCTCTTGGCGCGGTCGGCGCCCTCGGCCCGGTTGTTGGCCGCTTCCAGTTCGCCTTCGCGCTGCTTCTGTTCGGATATGTCGAAATAGGAAATCAGCCGGCGCTCGGACGACAGGTTGGTGACCGAGTAGATCATGTGCACGCCGTCGGCGCGCTCGAAGTGGCGCGGCACGACGTTGCCCTCGCGGATTTCTGCAGTCCGCTTGGCAACATATTCCTCCCAGTCCTCGTCCTTGACGTCATAGACGCCGTTGTGGCGGTTGATATCCATCAGCGCCCGGAACGGGGAACCGGGACCGAAAGTGTCGAGGTCGATCTTCCAGAGCTTGTAGAAGGAATCGTTGATGATCTCGCAGTTGAGATCGCGGTCGACCACGACGACGGACAGGCTGATGCTGTTCAGGGTCCCGACCAGATCGTCGAACAGCGCCTTGGCGCGCTTCTGCGCCGCCTTCAGTTCGTTTTCCCGGCGTATCTGTTCGGTGATGTCGCGTCGGATACCGATGCGGTCGCCGCTTGGCATCAAGCGCTCGAAACGCTTGATCCAGCGATTATCATGCGTATTGAAGACGATTTCCTGGCCGAGTTCGCGGCGGCGCGCGGCGACCATTTCCTCAACCCATTCCTTCTCCCTGCCGACGGCCGCGGCAATCTCGCCGGAGCCGGCCATCTCGGTAACCAGGTCCCGATACTCCCGGCCCGCGATGTCTCCGGATATTCCGGGGAAGACCTTTGCAAAGGCCGAGTTGCAAACGACCAGGCGATCGTCCGCATCCCAGATCACAAAGCCGTCGTCCATCGCCTCGATCGCCTCGTTCAGGCGCTCGAGCGTCAGATGCAATTTTTCCTGGGCGTCGCGTTCCTGGGTGACGTCGGAAATCGTGGTCACCATGCCGCCGCTGGAGCGCGGCTCGCTTTGGAGCAGCAGCTTGAGGCCGACCGGCGTGCTGCGTTCGAAGCGATGCGACTTGGCCGATTCGATCGCCGCAATCAGCGCATCGAGCTTGTCCTTGGCCTCCTGGCCGGTTCCGTAGTCGCCGCGGTCGTACAGATAGCGCAAGAAATCGCGCCACGGCTTTCCGGCGGCCAGCACAGTGTCCGGGACATCCAGCAATTTCAGCGCCTTGGGCGACGCAAACTCGATCGACTCGGCGCCGATCAGCAGCAAGCCCTGGGCCATGGCTCCAGCCGCGTCGGCCAGAAGCTGGAAGGATTCGGTTGCCTGGCGGCGCGCTTCCTCCAGTTCGATCTCGTGCGTGCGGATATCGGTGATGTCCGTCGTCGACCCGATCAGGTACTTGGTGCCGTCCGCGGTTTCAAACGGACGCTTGTGCGCGACGCGGTAGCGAGTGCTGCCGTCCGCCCGCTTGACCGATTCCTCGAAGGACAGCGTGTTGCCCTCGGCAAGCACCTTGCGGTCATCGGCGGCGAATCTCTCGCCATCCGGCCCGACCAAGTCGACATCGGTCTTGCCGATCGCTGATTCGATCGGGCGCTCGACGAGTTCGCTCCAGGCGCGATTGACGTAGATCAGGCGAAGGTCCTCGGTCTTGGCGTAGATCGAGGTCGGCAGGTTATCGACCATGCTGCGGAAGACTTCGTTCTCGCGCTGCGCCTCCTGCAACCGCTCCTCGCGCTGCTTGAGCTCGGTTATGTCGGTGTGGGTGGCGACCCAGCCGCCATCCTTCATCGGCTGGTGACGAACCTCGACGACTTGGCCAGTCTTCAATTCGACAATCTCGATGCCGACTTCGCGGCCAGCGAAACGGGATTCGTTGCGCTGTTTGAAAGCTTCCAATCCACCTGCCCACTGTGTGCCATGAGCGGCCCGATAGGCGACGATGTCGTCGTGAGGCGTGCCGGGACGCACTAATTCAGGGGGCAGCCCGTAAAGCGCAGCATATTGATTGTTGCAAATGACCAGCCGGTGGCTGGCATCGAACATGCAAAGTCCCTGGGCCATGTTGCTGACCGCAACCTCGACCAATCGGCTGCTCCTGTCAGCTTCGGTGCGCAGCCTTTGAAGCTCGGTCTCATCCCGCTTCAGTTCGGTGATGTCGGTTCTGGTGCCGATGAACATGCCGTCCGCCATTCTGCGGTCACGGATCAGGACCCAGCGGCCGTCACCCAATTGCCGGACAGTCTCGTTGAACGGCAATTGGTATTGGGCAATGCGTTCTTCGACGAACTTGTCGTGCTCCTCTTCGGGGATGTTCCATTGGCCGTTGCGCAGGCCGTGGCGCAGGATTTCTTCCAGCGGCGCGCCGGGAACGAGAACCGGCGCAAGCTGTGAATAGAGCATCCGGTGCGCCTCGTTGCAGCGCACGAATCGGTTCTGTCGGTCATAGATAACGATTGCGTCCTTCAGCTGATCGAGTGCACCCATCAGCTGTTCGGCGGAAATTCCGCCGGTTTGGACATGATCTTCGCTCATTCGAATCCCCCGATCGATCGAAGCGCGCTGGGCCGCTAGCCGCAAGCGCGCACGGCGCCGGCCGACGCCCGTATTCCAGGCCAGCAGGAGGATTCATGATCGATCAACGTTAAATTTGATTAAACCGGCCGTCGGGCAGGACGGCCGGCCCGCGGGTCAGCCCTTGTCCGATGGCGACAGGCGCCACAACGCCGGCACCAGGCAAGCGGCGAGCGTGATCTTTACCAGATCGGCGAGCACGAAAGGTTGCACGCCGGCGGCAAAGGCGGTCGCAGCGCCAAGCGTCGCGCCGGATCTCGGGGATATGAACATGAACCCTAGCCACAAAAATCCCAATGCGAACAATATGATGTCGGCTGCGAGCATGGCGCCGAACAGCCGGAACGCAGACCGGCTCCAGCCGCGATCGGCAGCAGCGCCGACGATGACGGCAACGGCGAGGAATCCGGCGAGGAATCCCGCGGTTGGACCGGCGAAATAGGCTGGCCCTGCAGCTGCGCCGGCAAATACCGGCAGGCCGACAAGGCCTTCGGCGAAATAGGCCAGCACGGTCGCGACCGCCAGGCGCATGCCGTAGGCGGCCGAAATCGCAAACAGCACGAAGGTCTGCAACGTCATCGGCACCGGCCAGAACGGTACCTGGACCTTGGCCGAAATCGCCAGGATCGCGGCACCAATGAAAATCGCCGCGATCTGGATCGCGATCCGGATTCCGGGCTCAAAACGATCCAGGACTTTCGACCCGACCAGGCTGCCATTTGTCATTGTCATTCTCCGTGCTGGCGATTGGAATGGCTGCGGTTTTATGCTGCAAGTGCGAAGCCAGCGCAATGGTCCGGACCGCCGCCAAGACCGGAATCCACAGGGACATAAAAATGAGCAAGGGGCCGGCATTTCGTACGGATTTCATGCCGGCTCATGGCCGGCCGGTCGAAGTCGCGCCGGACGTGTTTCGCGTCACCGTCAACAATCCCGGCCCGTTCACCTTTCATGGCACCAATAGCTACCTTGTCGGCAGGAAGCGGCTGGCGATCATCGATCCCGGCCCCGACGACGCCATGCATCTTGACGCCCTGAAAGATGCAATTGGTGGGCGACCTGTCGACCGGATTCTGGTCACGCACACGCATGTCGACCATTCGCCGCTGGCGCGAAAGCTCGCCGAACTGACCGGCGCCAGCATCGTCGGCGAGGGGCCGCATCGACCGGCGCGGCAATTGCACATCGGCGAAACCAATCCGCTCGACGCTTCCGGCGACCGCGAATTCGCGCCGACGCAGCGGGTCGGCGACGGCGATCGCATCGAGGGCGAGGAATGGCAATTCGAGGCGGTGTTCACGCCCGGCCACACCGCCAATCACATGTGCTACGCGCTCGCCGACACCGGAATCCTGTTTTCCGGCGACCACGTCATGGCGTGGTCGACGTCGATCGTCGCGCCGCCCGACGGAGCGATGTCGGACTACATGGCCTCGCTCGAAACGCTGCTGCGCAGACGCGACCGGCTCTATCTTCCGGGCCATGGCGGAGAACTCGAACAGCCGCGCGACTTCGTTCGGGCGCTACGCACGCATCGGCGGATGCGCGAAGCGGCCATCGTCAACCGCATCGAAGCCGGCGACCGGACGATTCCCGAGATCGTCAGATCGATCTATCGCGATATCGATGTGCGCCTGCATGGCGCGGCGAGCCTTTCGGTGCTCGCCCATCTCGAGGATCTCGTCGCCAAGGGAAGAATTCGCAGCGACGGGCCGGCCTCGATAGGCGGCCGCTTCGATCCGGCCGGATAATTCGATTCAGCCCTGCCCGGCCGAGCCGAACAGCGACCGGTCGAGATCCTTCAGGAAATCTTCGATCAGCCGCGCCGACGCGCCGAAATCATGCGGCCCGAACCGGCTCGAGGCGCGCATGTCGACGATCGTGCTTTCAGCCTCCGCAACGATTGCGACGACCACGTCAAGCTGAAAGCCGAAGACCAGGCTGCCGGCCACCATCTCGACAAAGATGTCCCTCGGCG
>Ga0214472_10002223_pt1 | contig 21053 bp, 17 predicted proteins | sample RVTome_6_FD_207662 | JGI IMG/M metagenome (GOLD analysis project Ga0214472, IMG submission 207662) | Soil microbial communities from uranium-contaminated site in the Upper Colorado River Basin, Wyoming, United States - RVT140D175 | ecosystem: Environmental > Terrestrial > Soil > Contaminated >...
GCGGAAGTTGAGGCCGGTAATAAAAGAAGGCGTACAACAGTATACGGCGTCGGGCCGGAAATGCCGGTGGCCTTTAGCATCACGGTCAGTGCCGGACATTTCCTGCCCGATGATGATCCCACGTCACCACGCGCATTTGCCGTACTCGGCAGCAAGCTCCGCAGCGAATTATTCGGCGATACAACCCCATTGGGTGAATTGATACGCATTGGCGGAGATCGCTATCGCGTAGTCGGCAGCATGGAATCGAAAGGACAGGTATTGGGTGTTGATCTCGATGACAGTGTCTATATTCCTGCTGCCCGCGCCCTTGAGATGTTTAATCGTGACAGTCTGATGGAAATCGATGTGCTTTACCGGGAAGGCGCCTCCGCAAATGAAGTGGTTGCGGGAATGCAGCGTATATTGAACGCGCGACATGGCCGTGAAGATTACACAGTCACGACACAACAACAGATGCTGGACGTTCTCGGCTCGGTACTGGATATACTCACGTTTGCAGTGGGCGCGCTCGGCGGAATCTCTCTATTGGTCGGTGGTGTGGGCATCCTGACCATTATGATTATCGCCGTTAAAGAAAGGACCTCCGAAATAGGCCTGCTGCGCGCATTGGGCAGCACACGCAGACAAATACTGGTGTTATTTTTAGGTGAAGCGATTGTCCTGGCAAGTATCGGTGGGTTGGCCGGTCTTATCCTTGGGGTTGGAGGGGCACAACTATTGACTATGGCTATACCCGCATTGCCTGTGCATACGCCTCTTGCTTACGTTTTACTTGCCGAAGGATTGGCAATTGCAATTGGTCTATCGGCAGGTGTTATGCCTGCCCGGCAGGCGGCAAGGCTTGATCCGGTAGAGGCATTACGGGCCGAATAGTCTCAAAATCGCTGCGCTTGGCAACACGGCGTTAATAATGAACTCAAAATGCTCATTTGCTTTTATGTAAATTCCGCTTTTTCGTTCATTATTGCCTTGCCTGCGCACGCTAATTTTGAGATTTGCCAGACATATGCACTAGAAACTCAATACCAGATTGATGGCCATCTCTATATCCGTTTCTTTAACCCCCACAGGTACGTTTGTAGAATTTTTCACTATATAGGTAATTTTTGTTGCAAGATTACCGGCAACCTGCGACTTCAAACTGGTGATTGATTTGGCAATCGTACTATCCTCTCCGGCTTCAACGGTCAACTCTTCACCGAACGTCGCATGATCACTGACCTTCCAACTGAATATGGCGGCACTGCGCAGAAACCCTTCATCTTCGGTGTCGCCCGTATCTTCTATTTTGCTTTGCCTGATACCTGCGCCGATTTCAATATCAAGTGATTGTGCAGTTGTTTTGATAACAGTACGGCCATAACCTAAAGAAGCACTGGCCCGATAATCATAACCACTGAAACGGTCATTATCATAGGTGAGCAGGCCAAATTCGTAGCTCTTTTCATCAATCTTATGTGCTGTTTTACCTGATAGAAAATAACGTTCCGCCGTTGTAGTATCTTCATCAGAATTATTAAGCACCTCGAGCTTCCCGGTATGTTTCCACCTATTCGTGTCATTAACCATCGTGGCCTTGGCATTGGTATTCTGCGTGTCGGTATTACCGCGTGTCACTAGCAGGCCAAGCTCGACTTCACTTTCCCATTTACCGGGTACCGGCTCCTGGGCATGAACACCAAAGGGTATTAATAATACTATGAAATATCTCAATCTTTTCATGCCGATGTTATCGAATATAATCAATACCAGGAAAGATCTGAAAAAGTCTCATATCGTTATGCCAGCCTTCCCTTGTCATGCCCGCAAAGGCGCACTACTGTCCGGAATAAATCTTCCCACCCCCTCTTTTACAAATCAGGGCTTGTTCAGAGGACGCAAAATTGCCCCCTTTGACAAAGGGGGCCGCGCTTTGCGCGGGAGGTTTTTTCAAGCCCCCCGGAGTTATGCCCTTTGGGTGAGGGAATAATCGCATCAGAGGTTCTATTAGATGTTATATACACTAATTAAGAGTTTATTAGTTTTAGTGTGTTACGATTAGTATAAAAACATGAAGACAATAACTCAAATCGCATTTATTCTTATAATATATATCATAGGATATACAGTCGCATACGCAGATATGAAATTATCAAGTCCAGCATTCAACCATCTGTCACATTTGCAATCTCCCGAAGCCAAATATACCCCGGCAAATGGCGATGAAGACAGCTATATTCCGGTTCAGTATTCCTGCAAGGGATCGGATATCTCTCCGGAATTAAGAATTGACGATGTTCCCAAGAATACAAAAAGCCTTGTGTTGATCATGGACGATCCGGATGCGCCCGGAGGGACATTTGTGCATTGGGTAATATGGAACATTCCACCTGATACAAAAGCACTTAAAGAAGGGCTACAACCACCAGGCATACAAGGCCTAACCGATTTCCGCAAACGCAGCTATGGCGGACCGTGCCCGCCTTCGGGCATTCATCGCTACTACTTCAAGCTCTATGCGCTGGATACGTCGCCAAATATCAATGCCAACTCGACCAAACGTGATGTCGAGCATGTGATGAAAAGTCATGTCATCGATAATACTGAATTAATTGGTCTGTTTAAAAGATAGAATTACCAATCAGAATGCAACAACATACGCCCACTTGGCAGGTCCATGTTCTCTCAATATACAACGATTGGTAAATTCACAATTCAAGACTTGACGCTGTTCTCGCGATCACCGGAGTGGTCGGAGGTCGTGATAATTCCCGCTGTATTATACAGAAACAATGAACTGTTACGTGAATTGGTCGGGGCGAGAGGGTGAAGCGGAAAATGCGAACTGTTCAGTGGACAGTTCGCCCGCTGAACGCCCTGAGCCATGCGAAGAGCCGGGAATCCGATCGCAAAAAACATATAAATAAAAGACCATATAATTCAATTTATCCTTTTTAACGTGATAAATATGAATTTGGTCGGGGCGAGAGGATTTGAACCTCCGACCACCACCACCCCAAGGTGGTGCGCTACCAGGCTGCGCTACGCCCCGTTGGTCTTTGATTTTAGCGGATGGAAGTGAATAACGATACAGACGTTTGGCTAACGCAGAATGATATCAATTATTCTTTCTTTAGAAGAGCAAGAATTTCTTCAAGTTCCTTGCGGATTTCACGCACAACCTGACGGCTGCGGCTGCTGTCATTTTTGACCACGATCCCTGTCAACTGCTGGCGCGCACCGCCAATTGTAAATCCCTGTCCATAGAGAAGCTCACGTATCTGCCTTACCATCATAACGTCCGGGCGTTGATAATAACGGCGGTTGCCGCGGCGTTTAATGGGTTTGAGCTGCGGAAATTCCTGTTCCCAATAACGCAGAACATGGGGCTTAACACCACACAGCTCGCTTACTTCGCCAATGGTGAAGTAGCGCTTGCCGGGTATGGAGGGCAATTCGTTATTGCTGCTGGGTTCCAGCATGTGCTTCTACACGGGCTTTTAATTTTTGTCCCGGATGAAAGGTGACAACACGCCGGGCAGAAATCGGAATTTCTTCACCCGTCTTCGGATTACGCCCCGGGCGTTGTTTTTTATCTCTTAAATTAAAATTACCAAAACCGGATAATTTGACTTGTTTGCCTGTATGTAACGCTGCACGAATCTCTTCAAAAAACATTTCAACAAGATCTTTTGCTTCACGTTTGTTAAGACCGAACTCTTCAAATAGACGTTCAGCCATATCTGCCTTTGTTAGCGCCATATGATTTACTCTCTCAATGTTGCCCCAAGTTTATTGGTTAATTCCGCAAGTACCCTTTCTATGAGGGTATCAATTTCTGTATCGTTAAGAGTGCGTGAAAATTCTTGCAACGTCAACCCCAAAGCGAGACTTTTTCGTCCTGAATCAACACCTTTTCCCGAATACACGTCAAATAGCTGGAGTTGCTGCAAGAGTTCCCCCGCCGTCTTTTCTACACATTCCCTTACAATTTTAGATGGTATTGTATCATCGACAATGACAGCAATGTCACGCCTGATGGCCGGATACTTCGACAATTCATGAAAAACCGGGATTTTGCCCTTTTCCAGGGCAGAAAACTGCAATTCAAAGGCCTGGATATCCCCTTCCAGTCCCAATTCCTTGCTCACTGCAGGGTGCAGCATCCCCAAGCAACCCACCTGCCGGTCATGGTACATAATACGGGCCGATTGCCCCGGGTGCAGTGCCGCATGGCCGCCCGGTTCAAATACAAATTCACCAGGCATACCCGTCAAGTCTAGCAATGCCTCAATATCTCCTTTTAGGTCATAAAAATCGACTTGACGCTGTCCTGTTCCCCATTGTTCGGGATACAGACTGCCCATCGCAACTCCGGCAATGACTTTTTCCTCTTTCACTTTTTTACCACGTGTAATAAACCTGATGCCAAGCTCATAAAGGCGTATACGCTTTTGTTGCCGGTTGTGATTATTAATGACTGCCTGCAACAGCCCCGGCCAGAGATTGGTACGCATCACTGCCATATCAACGGAAATCGGATTAGCCAGTGCGATAGCTTCTTCAACCGGATCCAGTAACCGTTGTAATCGTGAATCGACGAAACTGTACGTTATCGCTTCATGATAGCCGCGGTCTGCGAGCAATTGACGAACCTGATGCTCTTTGTGGGTTTGTCCGGTGCGGCGCTTGATTGCCAATTGAGCCGTAGGAAGCGTATTGGGTATACGGTCATAGCCGTAAATCCTGGCAATCTCTTCGATAAGATCCACCTCGATTGCCATATCAAAACGATAAGAAGGCGCAATGACCTTCCAGCTAGCTTGCCCACTAGCGGTAACCTGAAACCCCAGCTTGCCGAGGATCTTTGTTATGTCATTTTTCGGAATAGCGACACCGAGTATTTGTTGCAGACGATCGGCACGTAATTTGATGGGCTTATGGGCCGGCAGATGCTTTTTATGAACGGCTTCAGTTATAGGCCCTGCGTGACCGCCCACAATATCGAGCAATAGTGCGGTTGCCCGCTCCAGGGCCTTACGGGGTAATTCAGGGTCCACGCCGCGCTCGAACCGGTGCGATGAATCGGTATGCAAGGCATACTGGCGCGCCTTGCCGGCAATACCTGCGGGACTGAAAAATGCACTTTCCAGAAAAACCGATTCGGTCTGATCCGTGACGGCCGTTTCCAGTCCTCCCATGATACCCGCCAGCGCGACCGCTTTTTTATGATCGGCGATCACCAATGTATTCTTTTTCATGATCAACTGTTGTCCGTCGAGAAGCTGGATCGACTCTTTGGATTTGGCATATCTGACCTGAATACCGCCATGCAGCTTTTCAAGATCAAAGGCATGCATCGGTTGTCCCAGTTCAAGCATGACATAATTGGTGGTATCGACAATCGCGCTGATACTACGTATCCCGCTGCGGCGCAAACGCTCCTGCAGCCACAAAGGCGCGGGCGCTTCCGGGTTGACTCCTTTGATAATGCGCCCGGCATAACGAGGACAGCCTTCGGGTGCGAGTATTTCAACATTTAAGCTATCCTTTATCCCTGCTTTGATCCCGGTTGATTTTGGCGCAGTGACTTTACAATTATTCAGAATTCCCACCTCTCTGGCGACACCGCTAACCGACAAGCAATCACCACGATTAGGCGTCAAACTTAATTCGATGCAGACATCATCAAGCTGCAAATAGTTGCGCAGATCCATGCCGGGATTGGCATCGGAAGGCAGGATCAATAATCCTGCAACGTTTTCAGCAAGCCCCAACTCCTTGGCCGAACACAGCATGCCATCAGACATTACCCCGCGGAGTTTAGCCTGTTTGATGACGAGATTAGCCGGCAGCTTTGCCCCAATACACGCAGCCGGAACATACATGCCTTCGCTGACATTCTGTGCTCCACACACAATGGTCAATGGCGAGGCTTTACCGGTGTTGACCTTGCATACTTTTAGATTATCGGCATCAGGATGCGGCGCAACGCTAAGCACCTTGCCCACAACTACGCCTTCAAACGGAGGCGCGGCAGGGGTTACGGCATCGACTTCAAGTCCTGCCATGGTCAATTGTTGCACCAGACATTCGGTGGTGACTTTTGGGTTAACCCATTCCCGCAACCATTGTTCACTGAATTTCATAACACCCCAGATATAAAAATAAAAGATAAAAGGGAAAAAATCTCAACCTTTGATCTTTCATCTGCCTTTATTAAACTGCGACAAAAACCGCAGATCGTTTTCAAAAAACAACCGCAAGTCATTAACGCCGAAACGCAACATGGCCATACGCTCGACGCCAAGACCAAAGGCAAACCCGGTATAGCGTTCGTTATCGATGCCGGTGTTGGCGAATACCTGCGGGTGTATCATGCCGCACCCCATGATCTCCAGCCATCCAGTATGACTGCAAACCCGGCATCCGTCACCACTGCAGATCATACAGGCAATGTCCACTTCCGCCGATGGTTCCGTGAATGGAAAATACGAGGGACGAAAACGAACCTGCAGGTCTTTTTCAAAAAAACTCTGCAGAAAATCGCTTAATATTCCCTTCAGATCCGCAAGACTGACATCCTCATCGACCAGGAATCCTTCCACCTGATGAAACATCGGCGTGTGAGTCACGTCCGAATCACAGCGATAAACACGGCCGGGCGCAATGATACGCAGCGGAGGTTTCCTGTTGCTCATGGTGCGGATTTGAACCGGCGAAGTATGCGTGCGCAACAGTGTGTGCTCATCGAAATAAAATGTATCATGCATGGCGCGTGCAGGATGATTTTCAGGAATGTTAAGCGCCTCGAAATTATGATAGTCATCTTCTATCTCCGGACCCTCAACCACCTCGAATCCGGCCTGACCAAAGAGATGCTCGATTCGATTCAGCGTCTGCGTAACCGGATGCAGACCACCCGTGGTCTGACCCCTGCCCGGCAGGGTAATATCAATGGTCTCTTTCGAGAGGCGCCTGCTGACTTCGGAAGTTTCAAGCTCTTGCCTGCGTTGCTCGATGATCTGTTGCAGCAATTGCTTGGCGTGATTGACAGCCTGACCTGCCTTGGGCCTTTCATCCGGCGCGAGGTTCTTTAACTGTTTCAGGAATTCCGTCAACTGGCCTTTCTTGCCGAGGTAACGCACCCGGACCTGATCAAGCACGTTCAGATCCTGCGCATGCAGGACATCATTATTGGCCTGTTGCATTAAAGAGTCGAGTTCTTGCATCAGTTATCATCCGATATTATGAAGCGACAATGATTCCAAAAGAATCTCTGAATAAGCCGTCATGCCCGTCCCGCGCCATCGCGGGGACAGGCTGCGGCGGGCATCCAGTTTTTAATATTTATGGATTCCCGCTTTCGCGGGAATGACAACAATATATTTATTCAGTACTCCCTTAAATAAAAAAGGGGAAAGGCTCCGGCCCATCCCCTATCGTTTATTCCAGCTTTCAACCATTATGACAATGGCTGAAAAATACATTTTTATTGCTAAGACAGGCTGGCCTTTGCTCTTTCAGCCAATGCGGCAAACGCAGGTTTATCAAACACTGCCAAATCGGCAAGAACCTTGCGGTCGATCTCGATGGCGGCCTTTTTCAACCCGTTGGTAAATACACTATATGAAAGCCCGCATTCACGCGCAGCTGCATTGATACGTGTAATCCACAAACTGCGGAACTGGCGTTTTCTCTGACGGCGGTCACGATAGGCATATTGTCCCGCCTTGGTAACAGCTTGCGTTGCGACACGAAAGACATTCTTTCTTCTGCCACGATAGCCTTTTGCCTGTGCGATTACCTTCTTGTGCCTGGCGCGGGCTGTAACCCCGCGTTTTACTCTTGGCATGATATTACTCCTTACTGAACCTCAGCTATAGGGCAGCATTCGTTTAACTGCATTTTGATCCGATGCATCAACCATCATTCCTGCACGCAAGTGCCGCTTACGATGCGTACTCTTTTTTGTCAGGATATGTCTCAAGTGCGATTGCTTACGTTTGAAGCCTCCTGAAGCCGTGCATTTAAAACGCTTGGCCGCACCTTTATTCGTCTTTAACTTTGGCATCCTAATCTCCGAACTCAATGTGCTTGAAAAATAACTCGCCTTGTTTACTTAACCGGTTATTTCCTTTTAACCGGCGCCAATACCATGATCATCTGACGGCCTTCCATTTTGGGGTACTGTTCGACAGCACCGTACTCGCTCAAATCATTTTCAATCCGTTTCAAAAGTCTTTGGCCGATCTCCTGGTGTACCATTTCCCGCCCACGAAATCGCAAGGTAATTTTCGTTTTGTCTCCATTTGCCAGGAACTTTATTAGATTGCGAAGCTTGACCTGATAATCACCTTCTTCAGTACCCGGTCTAAACTTGATCTCTTTAATGTGAATTTGCTTTTGTTTCTTTTTGGCGGCGTGCTTTTTCTTGCCTTCTTCAAAAAGATACTTACCAAAATCCATAATCCGGCAGACGGGCGGGTCTGCATTAGGTACGAGTTCCACCAGATCAAGATCGGCTTCTTCCGCTTTTATCTGTGCCTCGCCAATCGGGACTATCCCGATTTGTTCTCCTTTGGCTCCGATGAGACGGACACGAGGCGTTGTAATTTCATCATTAAGGCGTAGTTCTTTTTCAGCAGTGATATTCTATTCCTCCAAAATAATACGGCCGCGGCTCGCGATATCGGCATTGATACGATCTATGAATGCATTCAGGGACATTGCTCCAAGATCTTCGCCACTACGCGTGCGCACGGCCACGGTTTTTCCTGATACCTCCCGCTCCCCTGTGACCAGCAGGTAAGGTATACGTTGCAGTGTATGTTCGCGGATTTTAAAGCTTATCTTTTCATTTCTCAAGTCTGATTTTGCCCTGACTCCCTGTTTTTGCAAGGATTCTTCTACCTTAAGCACATAATCTGCCTGCTTGTCGGTAATATTCATCACGACCACCTGTGCCGGAGCCAACCAGGTGGGGAATGAGCCGCTGAATTCCTCAATCAATATGCCGATAAAACGCTCCAGCGACCCTAATATGGCGCGATGCAGCATCACCGGCACCTGCTTACTGCCGTCTTCAGCGATGTAATAGGCATCCAGCCTGCCCGGCATTGAAAAATCCACCTGAATGGTGCCGCACTGCCAGATACGCCCGATACAGTCTTTCAGAGAAAACTCGATCTTGGGGCCGTAAAATGCGCCTTCACCCGGTTGCAGATCCCAGGCCAAACCTTTGGTATTCAATGCCTTTTCCAGGGCATGCTCGGCCTTGTCCCAGGCAGCATCATCACCTACCCGGTTTACCGGGCGCGTGGAAAGCTTGACGATGATCTCATTGAACCCGAAGTCGGCATAGGCCTTGAACAACAGGTCGATGAATGTCGACACCTCGTTTTGAATCTGTGCCTCGGTACAAAAAATATGGGCGTCATCCTGCACGAAGTTGCGCAACCGCATCAAACCATGGAGGGTACCTGAAGGTTCATTGCGATGACAGGAACCGAACTCGGCCATGCGCAGAGGCAGATCCCGGTAACTTTTGAGTCCCTGATTAAAGATCTGGATATGGCACGGACAGTTCATCGGTTTGACCGCATAGTCGCGATTCTCCGAATGGGTAGTGAACATGTCGGCGCCGAAAATATCCCAATGCCCCGATTTTTCCCACAACGAGCGGTCTACTATTTGTGGTGTACGCACTTCCTGATAACCATTTTGGCGGACTAATGTGCGAATATAATTTTTCACCTGCTGATAGATAATCCAGCCATTGTCATGCCAGAACACCATGCCAGGCGCCTCTTCCTGGGTATGATATAAATCAAGCTGTTTGGCCAGTTTCCTGTGGTCGCGCTTTTCTGCTTCTTCAAGCCGGTGCAGATAATCCTTGAGATCTTTTTTATTGGCCCAGGCCGTGCCATAGATGCGTTGTAACATTTCATTGCTGGAATCTCCACGCCAATAGGCACCGGCCAGTTTGGTCAATTTGAACGCCTTCAGTTTTCCTGTACTCGGCACGTGCGGCCCACGGCAAAGATCAATAAAGTCACCTTGTTGATATAACGAAATCTCTTCATGCGCAGGAATGTCTTCAATGATCTGCGCCTTGTATTCCTCGCCCATATCACGAAAGAATTCGACCGCCTTTTCCCGCACCATGGTCGTCCGGGACACCGGCAAATCCTTCTCCGCCAGTTCCTCCATCTTTTTTTCTATGGCTTGCAGGTCTTCAGGCGTAAACGGACGTTCATAGGAGAAGTCGTAGTAAAAACCGTCCTCGATGACCGGACCGATCGTCACCTGGACCTTTGGAAACAATATTTTTACCGCCTGGGCCAGCAAATGGGCATTGGAATGACGTATGACCTCAAGCCCCTCCGGATCACGATCGGTAATAATCGACACTGGAGCATCATGCTCAACGATAAAGGAGGTATCCACCAATTTACCATCGGCCTTACCGGCCAATGCCGCCTTGGCAAGCCCCGGACCTATTGATGCGGCGATATCGGCGATAGAAATCGGCCGGTCATACTGACGTTGACTTCCATCGGGAAGCGTTATGGTTGGCATCGTGTCGTTTATTACTCAATCCTCATCAATAAAAAAGCACTGTATCAACAGTGCTATAAAATTGGTAGGCGCGATTGGACTCGAACCAACGACCCCCACCATGTCAAGGTGGTGCTCTAACCAGCTGAGCTACGCGCCTGTATAGCTCCAAGGAAATTCTGAATACTACGTCATTCCCGCGAAAGTGGGAATCCATGAACCTCAATTACCTGGATGCCCGCCGCAGCCTGTCCCCGCGAAGGCGAGACAAGGCAATAATGAACGAGAAACCGGAGTTTACACGCAGTCTGCCGCATTCGCGGCCCCGGATTTTGAGTTCATTATTAACGCCGTATCGCCAGGCACAGTAATTTTGAAATAGGTTCTTAAGATACAGGAAAAAAGATAAGTATTACAAGTTCATCCTGCTTTTTTGTCGACAAGTCCAAGACCTGAGTGTTGAATCCTATGTATTTCATCGCGAATCTTTGCAGCCTCTTCAAACTCCAGATCCCTGGCGTGTTTATACATCTGCTTTTCAAGCTGTTTGATCTTCTTCAGCAGTTTTTCGGATGACATGGCGGTATATTCGATGACCTCCTCGGCCACCCTGGCGTATTCTCTGGCCTTCATAGACGCCTCCGGCGCCACGCCTTGCATAATATCCATGACCGCCTTTTGTACGCCCGTCGGGGTAATACCATGTTTTTTGTTGTAGTCTAATTGCTTATTGCGACGCCGTTCCGTCTCATCCATGGCACGCCGCATGGAACCCGTGATCCGATCGGCATAGAGTATCGCCTTGCCATTCAGATTCCTGGCCGCCCGGCCTATCGTCTGAATCAGCGACCGGTCCGAACGCAAGAACCCTTCCTTATCGGCATCCAGTATCGCCACCAACGAAACTTCAGGTATATCCAAACCTTCACGCAACAAATTAATGCCTACCAGCACATCGAATTCACCCAAACGCAGGTCACGAATAATCTCGATACGTTCCACGGTATCGACGTCGGAATGCAGATAACGCACGCGCACATTATGCTCGCTCAAATATTCCGTCAAATTTTCAGCCATCCGCTTCGTCAGCGTGGTAACCAATACCCGTTCATTGACTACAACGCGTTTTACAATCTCCGATAACAGATCATCCACCTGAGTAGTGGCAGGCCGGATCTCGATACCGGGATCCACCAGGCCGGTGGGTCTCACAACCTGATCGACCACCGCCCCGGAATGTTTCAATTCATAGGGGCCTGGCGTAGCCGAAACATAGATGGTTTGCGGCGCTATGTGCTCGAATTCCTCAAAACACAAGGGCCGGTTATCCAACGCCGACGGCAGACGAAACCCATATTCCACCAGAGTCCCCTTGCGGGAACGGTCTCCTTTATACATCGCACCCAGCTGTGGTACGGTCACATGACTTTCATCGATGACCAACAAGGCATTATCGGGCAAATAATCCAGCAACGTTGGCGGAGGCTGCCCGGCATCCCTGCCCGAAAGATATCTCGAATAATTCTCGATACCGGAGCAGTAACCGAGTTCCTTGATCATTTCGATATCATACCGGGTACGTTCCTGCAGCCGTTGCGCCTCAACCAGTTTATTGGCTGAATACAACTGTTCGAGCCGGTCATGAAGCTCGTCTCTGATTTTATCGAGCGCATTTAACAGGATTTCACGCGGCGTTACATAATGTGTCTTTGGATAGATCGTTAGCCTTGGTGCCCGGCGTAATATTTCACCGGTCAACGGATCGAAGTAACTCAACGATTCTATTTCCTCATCGAACAATTCGACACGCACCGCTTCCCTGTCGGATTCAGCCGGAAAGATATCAATGACATCGCCTCTGACGCGATAGGTACCGCGATGCAGCTCGACGTCGTTGCGGGTATATTGCAATTCCGCCAATCTCCGCAATATCGCACGTTGATCGACGCGGTCTCCGCGCACCAGATGTAGAATCATGCTTAGATATGATTGAGGATCGCCTAAACCATAAATACAGGAAACCGACGCGATGATGATCGCATCCGGCCGCTCGAGCAGCGCCTTGGTCGCCGATAAACGCATTTGCTCTATCTGGTCATTGATCGAGGCGTCTTTTTCGATATAGGTATCGGAGGCAGGCACGTAGGCCTCCGGTTGATAATAGTCGTAATAGGACACGAAATATTCCACTGCATTGTGCGGAAAAAATTCGCGCATCTCACCATAGAGTTGAGCGGCCAGGGTTTTATTTGGCGCAATGACAAGCGTGGGCCGCTGTACCCGTTGGATAACGTTCGCGATGGTAAACGTCTTGCCGGAACCGGTAACCCCCAATAAGGTTTGATTGGCCAAACCGCTTTCCAGTCCTGCCACTAATTGCCGGATCGCTTCAGGCTGGTCGCCGGCCGGTTTATAGCCGGAAATTATTTCAAAATTTTCACTCATAGGGATTCTGTGAATTACGTAGTTCAAGTATAGTACATTTTTAAAGGCCGCCCTAAATTTGTATAGCTAACGGCGCCTTTGATCAACACAAACCTGTAGGATTCATTTCAAACATGGAACTGGCAAAAAGAGTACAACGGATCAAACCTTCACCGACACTTGCTGTCACCGCGCTTGCCGCACAACTAAAGGCACAAGGTAAGGATATCATCGGATTCGGCGCCGGCGAACCGGACTTTGATACCCCCGACCATATTAAAGAGGCGGCGATCAAGGCTATTCGGGCAGGCTTCACAAAATATACCGAGGTTGCCGGTACTCAGGAACTCAGAAATGCCATCGTTGCCAAATTCAAACGTGAAAACAATCTGGAATATACGCCTAACCAGATTCTGGTTTCCGTAGGAGGCAAACACAGTTTTTATAATCTGGTTCAAGCACTCCTGAATCCGGGTGATGAAGTCATCATTCCGGCACCCTATTGGGTCTCTTATCCGGATATGGTCATGCTCGCGGACGGGGTACCCGTCGTCATATCCGCCGGGCTCAAACAAGGATTCAAGATTACACCGAAACAACTTAAATCCTCCATTACGCCCATGACGCGGCTTATCGTCATCAACAGCCCATCCAATCCGACAGGCGTTGCCTATAAACGGGAAGAACTTGCGGCGCTTGGCGACGTGCTGCGACAATACCCAAAAATTATGATCGCCACCGACGATATCTATGAACATATCCAATTAACGGATGCACCCTTTATCAACATCCTCAATGTCTGTCCCGACCTCTATGAGCGGGTTATTGTGATCAATGGCGTATCCAAGGCCTACTCCATGACCGGCTGGCGTATCGGCTATGCAGCCGGACAGACAAAACTTATCAATGCGATGAAGAACATCCAGTCACAAAGTACGTCGAATCCGACTTCCATCTCGCAGGTGGCTGCTCAGGCCGCACTGGAAGGCGACCAGTCGTTTATTCAAACGATGAACAAGGCATTTAAAGAACGTCATGTGTACGTTGTCGACGCACTCAACAAGATCAAAGGTGTAAAATGCCTGCCATCTCAAGGTGCCTTTTATGCTTTTCCCTATATGCAAGAAGCCATAGACCGGATCGAGGGTATCGACAACGACGTCGAATTCGGCGAATACCTGATTAATGAGATCGGCGTAGCTCTCGTTCCGGGTTCCGCCTTTGGCACACCTGGTTATATGCGGCTGTCTTTCGCAACGAGCATGGAAAATCTGCAGGAAGGTTTGCAGCGGATATCAAAACTGTTAGGAAAGCTCTGAATAATTCATTCGTGCCCCGGCGCAGCACTCCTTTTCCCTGATACACCTGCAACACAATATGGCCAGGAATGCTCCCAATACCGGTGCAAGGATATAAATCCATAAACCGTCCAGGCTGCCGCTGACCAGTGCCGGACCGATAGAACGTGCCGGATTCATCGATGCGCCGGAGATGGGCCCCGCAAACAGGGCCTCACATGCCACGACACCGCCAATGGCCAATCCCGGCGATGGTGCCCTTTTCCTTTGAACCTGTCGCAACGTTGATGATCGTCAACATCAAAACAAATGTCAGCAGGGTTTCCAGGGTAAACGATTGCAAGGATGTTCCTGAAGGCATCGTTGCGCCCAATGTAAGATGGCCTGGAAATAATAGACAGACAACGATACTGGCGCAGATCGCACCAAGAATCTGGCTGATAATATAAGGCAAGACCTTATTGGCCGGAAAACGCCTTGCACACCAAAACGCCAGTGTCACTGCAGGATTGATATGCGCGCTCGGAGATATCCCCGAGCGTATAGATCATCGCCGCGACAACCAGACCGAAGACAACCGCCACGCCGGGATGCGTTATCATCCCACCACTGATGTCGTTGACAACTATGGCTGTGGTGCCGGCGAATACCAGTACGAAGGTGCCGATAAACTCAGCAAAATATTGCCTTGTCATAATCGTATCCTACTGGATTTATATTTGTCATAAAGAAATAAATCAATTTTTTAAGCGGCATGAGGACGAACTTCGTCATCAAGTCGCTCTTCGAGTTCAGCTTCTGCTTGCAACAGGTCATAGCGTGCTTGTAGGTTTAACCAGAATTGGGGCTCCATATTAAAGAACCGCCCAAGTCTTAACGCTGTATCAGCGGTAATCGAACGCTTACCATGTACAATTTCACTGATACGCCGTTGTGGAACACTAATATCCTTTGCCAACCGGTATTGAGTTATTTCCATGGGCTTTAAAAATTCTTCAAGAAGAATTTCACCGGGGTGTATTGGTTCAAAGTCTCTTTTGCTCATAATTCACCTAATGATGGTAGTCAACTATTTCCACATCGAAAGCGTCCCCTCCCTTCCAGTTAAAACAAATCCGCCATTGATCATTAACCCTGATGCTATATTGCCCTGATCTGTTTCCTTTAAGCTTTTCAAGGCGATTCGAAGGTGGGATACGAAGTGACGTAAGTTGACTTGCCGCAGACAGTATTTCGAGCTTTCGGGCAGCTAACCTCTGAATATCACGGGAGAATTTCCGGGAATACTTTCCCAAAAATATTCGTTCGGTTTCCTTGCATCTAAAACCCTTGATCACCAGACTATATAGTAACGCGATACGTTAGTAATGTCAAGGGATAGTAAGTGCGAATATTCATTCCCATAGAATCCACCATCTTCAATTGTCAATGAGTGCTTTATATTGATTGACCGCTCCGAAAAGGCTGTTACTTATCGGATGAAATGGGGAGGCAAATGTAGTATGTGCTCGTTACCGTATTTTTATTGTCTTAATATGGCTCCCCGGGACGGGCTCGAACCGCCGACCCAGTGATTAACAGTCACTTGCTCTACCGACTGAGCTACCGGGGAATATGGTAGATAGAAGCGGGCTATAGTACTGAGCCGGAAACTTTGGGTCAATAGATGTGTCCTAATATAATACTTATGATTTTTCCTGTATGCTTTTGTGATTAATCATAATTTTTAAGCCTTAAATATGTCCAGAGAGTAAGAATTAAGTGAAATCCGGCAAAAACAAACCCGACGATGACGATATTGCATTGTTTCGTAATGCCGTGAGGGAAGCCAGACCATTACGTCAAGACAAGATTGTACGTAACCGTTCCCGGCGCCCCGCCCCGGTACCGAAACAGACACTGCGGGAAGAGAAACTGATCCGTGAAGCGATGCTGTCGGATGAGTTCGATCCCGCAGAAATCGAGACCGGCGAAGAATTATTATATGCACGGCCAGGCATTCAACATGGATTGCTGCGAAAATTGCGCCGCGGCCAGTTCAGCATCAATACCGAACTTGATCTGCATGGCATGACGGTGGCCGTTGCGCGCGGCGAGCTGGTGGACTTTATCAATCATTGCCAAATCAAAAGAACGCGTTGTATCAGAATTATCCACGGCAAGGGCCATGGTTCTCCCGGTAAACAACCTGTATTAAAGACAAAATTGAATATCTGGTTACAACAGATTGATGTTGTATTGGCCTTCTGCTCAGCACGGCCGATCGACGGCGGTACGGGCGCCGTGTATGTATTATTGAAAAAGTCCGGGCAATGACGATACCGGCCAAACAATCTTCATCAGCAAGCGCTGAAATCGCATCCATCAGCCCCTTTACTCCTGTTTTGCCAAAGCCGCACACCAGCCAGCATGTATATTGGGGACGGCTGCATGGCAGCAGCGCCGGTCTTGCGCTATGCGCCGCGGCACGGCAGCATCCCGGTCCGGTAGTGGTCATCACCACCGACATGCACTCGACCGAAACACTCGAACATGAGCTGGAATTCTATCGTGGCAGTGATGAATTCCCGATCCTGACATTCCCCGACAGGGAGACCCTGCCTTATGACGTTTTTTCTCCACATCAGGACATCACATCACAACGCATAGGCACCTTATACAAACTGCCCACCCTGGAACGCGGCATACTGCTCGCGCCCATCACCACCCTGATGCATCGACTGCCGCCACGCACCTATCTGGAAGCCAACAGCCTGTTATTGAATGTCGGCGAAAAGCTCAATACCGATCAGATGCGCCGCCGCCTCGAGGCGGGCGGTTATCGTTATGTCTCGCAAGTGATGGAACATGGTGAATTCACCGTGCGCGGCAGCCTGATGGACCTGTATCCCATGGGCAGCGCCTTGCCCTTTCGCATAGACCTGCTGGACGATGAGATCGACACCATCCGCACCTTTGATCCCGAAACCCAACGTTCGATAGAGAATGTAATGAAGATCAGCCTGATGCCGGCGCGCGAGTTCCCCCTGACGGAAAATGCCATCGCCCATTTTCGCCAGACTTACCGCACCATGTTCGAAGGCGACCCGCAAAAAAGCATCATCTATCGCGATGTCAGCAACGGCATCGCCAGTTCCGGTATCGAATATTATCTGCCGCTGTTTTTCGAGCATACAGACACCCTGTTTGATTATCTGTCGCCCTCCACGCTCATCATTATCAGCGAGGGTGTCGAGAAGGCGGCCAGGGATTTCTGGACCGAGCTCAATGAGCGTTACGAACAAGGCCGCCATGATATCGAACGGCCGCTGGTAGCACCGCAGCAGGTCTTTACGAATCCCGAATCCGTACTGGAGGTGGCTGACAAATCTGCCTGCGTGCATTTACAACATTTCGAGGTATCCGGTCAGGACATGGGCTTTAACTTCATGACCCGTGCGATCCCGGCACTGATAAAACCCACACATACACAAACCCCGCTGACCTCTCTTGCGAAATTTCTTGGTGACTTTTCCGGCCGTACCCTGATCGTCGCCGAGACCACCGGCCGCAGGGAAACGCTGCTGGAGATGCTCAGAAGCGCCGACCACTACCCAAGCACTTTCTCCAACTGGCAGGAATTTCGGGGGAGCGATGCACGGCTGGGTATCGCCGTGGCATCACTGGATACCGGATTAATCATCGATGAGCCGCATATCGCTATCATTACCGAATCCCAGTTGTTCGGCGAACAGGTCATGCAACGGCGGCGGCGCAAGAAACGCGAACGCGATACCGATGCCATCATCCGCAACCTCACCGAGCTCGAATTAAATGCCCCCGTGGTACATGAGGAACATGGGGTGGGCCGTTATATGGGATTACAGACCCTGGAGGTGGGCGGGATAAAAACCGAATTCCTGACCCTGACCTATGCCGACAATGACAAACTCTATGTCCCTGTTTCATCGCTGCATCTCATCAGCCGTTATGCCGGTGCCTCACCGGAACAGGCACCCCTGCACAAACTGGGCAGTGACCAGTGGCAACGTGCCAAACGCCGTGCCGCCAAACGTGCATGTGATGTCGCTGCCGAGTTACTGGATATCTATGCACGGCGCGAGGCGCGCAAAGGCCATGCCTATCATATCCCCGACGACCAATATGCGGCCTTTGCAGCGGCCTTTCCATTTGAAGAAACCCCTGACCAGCAAGATGCCATACAGGATGTCATCAAGGATATGGTATCCGAAAAACCCATGGACCGGCTGGTCTGCGGCGATGTCGGTTTCGGCAAGACCGAAGTGGCCATGCGCGCAGCATTTATAGCAATACAGGATCATGCGCAAGTGGCAGTATTGGTGCCCACAACATTGCTGGCCCAACAGCATTACCAGAATTTTTCTGACCGCTTTTCTGAATTACCAATAAAAATCGAAGTGTTGTCCCGCTTTCGCAGCAAAAAAGAACAACAGGAAGTCATGGACGAACTGGCGCAAGGCAAGGTCGATATCATCATCGGTACGCACAAACTCCTGCAGAAAGACATCAAGTTCAAGCGCCTCGGCCTGGCCATCATCGATGAAGAACACCGTTTTGGCATCCGGCAAAAAGAGCGCCTCAAGGCCTTACGCGCCGAGGTCGATGTGCTGACGCTGACCGCCACCCCTATTCCGCGCACATTAAACATGGCGTTGTCCGGATTGCGTGAACTTTCCATCATCGCCACACCGCCATTACGCCGCCTGACGATCAAGACCTTTATCCGCGAATGGAACACACCATTGTTACGCGAGGCGATACTGCGTGAGGTCAAACGCGGTGGGCAGGTCTATTTCCTGCACAACGAGGTGCGCACCATCGACAAGATCGCGCATACCATCACCGAGCTTGTGCCGGAGGCCAAGGTCCATATTGCCCATGGCCAGATGCGCGAACGCGATCTCGAGCAGATCATGCTCGATTTTTATCACCAGCGATTTAATGTGCTGGTATGCACCACGATTATCGAGAGCGGTATCGACGTGCCCAATGCCAATACTATCATCATCAACCGCGCCGACAAATTCGGCCTGGCCCAGCTTCACCAGTTGCGCGGCCGGGTCGGCCGCTCACACCACCAGGCCTATGCCTTTCTGGTCATCCCTCCCCACGGGGTCATGACCGCGGATGCCATCAAACGCCTGGAGGCCATCGAATCACTTGAAGACCTGGGCGCAGGCTTTACACTGGCAACGCATGACCTTGAAATCCGCGGGGCGGGAGAATTCCTGGGCGAAGAGCAAAGCGGTCATATCCAGGAGATAGGCTTTACCCTATATACAGAGCTGCTGGAGCGCGCTATCCAGGCATTGAAGTCCGGCCAGCAACCTGACCTTGATCAACCCCTGGCGATCGGGTCGGAAATCGATCTGGGTATCCCGGCCCTGCTTCCGGCGGATTACCTGCCGGATGTCCATGGCCGTCTGGTGATGTACAAACGTATTGCCAATGCCGCCGATACCAATGCACTGACAGAACTACAGGTCGAAATGATCGATCGCTTCGGCCTGTTGCCAGAAGCCGCTAAAAATCTGATCAGCGTGACTGAACTGAAACTCAAGGCGGCGCCATTGGGTATCCGCAAGATAGAGGCCGGCGCCAATGGCGGCCGCCTTGTCTTTGGCCCCAAGCCGAATGTTAATAGCGATAAAATCATCGAACTGATTCAGAAACAACCGAAGATATATAAATTCGACGGCAAGGACAGATTCAGATTCAATGTGCCCATGCAGGAAGGCAAGGAACGAGTAAGGATCATTAACGAGTTACTGGAAATGATCAGGTAGGATGGGTGGAGTGAAACGCAACCCATCAATGAATTGGTGATGGGTTTCACCCATCCTACGAACTCTCGTCACTCTCTATCGTCATTCCCGTACCCTCCGGGTATAAATTTCACGGGAATCTATTCCTTTTCTATCTAGAAGGCCGGGTTTCGCACTGGCAGACGTGAAATAAAGGGTAGCGCCCTAATGGTGCTATTTTTACCTAACATCATAATGGATCAATTTTTCAGGCACATACCAAGGAAACCTTTAGCTCAGGGCTTAATGTTTGATTAAATAAGCCGATAAAGCTATATGAAGGCAATAATCTCGATTAATGATAGGACGCTACAAATTGTAGTCATCAACAGAGAATTATCATAACGCATAGGCGCAAATGGTTATAGTCAAACTTTCGGATCAAATCGAATTGGCCACCCGAATTCGGGCACACCATCATACCTATCATGCCTCTATGTAAAAGAGGCTAATTTAATTGGAGTTAAAACATTATGAAAATTTATATGATTATAATGGCAATGTTATATCTTATTACACCATCAATGAATTATGCAGCCAACACTCCATTGGAGACATTTTATGAACAACGGCGTATAGCCGAAGAGGATCAAGCACGCAGACAAGAACAACAACAGCTTAGTACTCTTCGTGATATAGAAATACAACGGAAACAAAAACAATTGGAAAGGGAAAATAAATCGAGCTATAGTGAACGCCATCAATTAGCAAATTCTCCATCTCATGAAATACAACAACAAAACTGGCGCAATAAATCTATTCCTGAAGATCTATATTTAAAGCAACTAGCCATTGACAAAAGTGACTGCCAGATACAAGCTCATAATGCCATTCAGTCTTTAAGGAAGGTCTGAATAAGTCATGAAAAATACCGGTACACCGGGATGGCACTCATAATTTTCACAGAAAACTTCCATAAACGCGGTTATCTTGTCCGGTGTTACCCGGATTTCCTGTTTTATTC
>Ga0214472_10002225_pt1 | contig 21044 bp, 17 predicted proteins | sample RVTome_6_FD_207662 | JGI IMG/M metagenome (GOLD analysis project Ga0214472, IMG submission 207662) | Soil microbial communities from uranium-contaminated site in the Upper Colorado River Basin, Wyoming, United States - RVT140D175 | ecosystem: Environmental > Terrestrial > Soil > Contaminated >...
AATCTGCTGATCCCCGAGGAATCCGGCTCGAGTCCTTTCGCCACACGGTCAACTTTTGGAAAGCTTGGCTGGCCGGTTGCACTTATAGCGGCAGATGGCGCGAGATGGTGAACCGTTCGGCACTGGTGCTCAAGCTGCTGACCTATGCGCCGTCGGGCGCGATGGTGGCGGCGCCGACTACCAGTTTGCCCGAAGCGATCGGCGGCGTGCGCAATTGGGACTACCGCTTTTGCTGGCTGCGCGATGCCAGTTTTACGGTTTACGCCTTAATGCGCCTAGGCTTTCGCGAAGAAGCGGGCCGGTTTGTCGACTGGCTCGAACAACGCTGCCAAGAGATAACCGCGGAGGGCTCGTTGCAGCCTGTTTACACCCTCGCCGGTGGTCATGAAATTCCAGAACAAATTCTCGGCCATTTGCACGGCTATCGCGGTTCCCAGCCCGTGCGCATCGGTAACGATGCCTATCGCCAGTCGCAACTCGACGTCTACGGCGAACTGTTGGATTCGGTTTATCTATTCAACAAGTATGGCGCGCCGATTTCCTACGATCTGTGGCATAACTTGGAACGGCTGCTCGCCTACGTGCGCGAGCATTGGCGAGAATCCGATCACGGCATCTGGGAGGTTCGCCATGGCGGCAGCCACTTCGTGTACTCCAAACTGATGTGCTGGGTCGCCCTCGACCGCGGCCTGCGTCTCGCCGCCAAGCGCGGCTTTCCGGCCGACTGCGAACGTTGGCAAAAAAACCGCGACATGATTTATCGGGAGATCATGGAGCGCGGCTGGAGCGAATCAGAGCAAGCGTTCGTGCAGAGCTACGGTTCGGATCGAATGGATGCGAGTAATCTGCTGATGCCGTTGATCTTGTTCGTGTCACCGAAGGACCCGCGCATGCTCAAGACCATCGAGCGCATCCAGGAGCGGCTGGCATTGGATAGCATGGTGCATCGTTACGAGATTGCCGAGGGGAGCTCGCCGGACGGACTGCCCGGCGGCGAAGGCGCGTTTAGCATCTGTAGTTTTTGGCTGGTCGAAGCGTTAACCCGCGCCGGGCGCGTCGACGAGGCATACTTGATGTTCGAAAAGATGCTTGGCTATGCCAACCACGTCGGGCTATACGCCGAGCAAATCGGCCACTGCGGCCAAGCGCTTGGCAACTTTCCCCAGGCCTTCACCCACCTTGGCTTGATCAGCGCCGCCTTCAATCTTGATCGCGCGCTGGTGAAATCAAAGCCATGAACTTTTCGACACGCTCGCATCCATATCGTTAGTACCGTTAGTCGCACCCCACTCCCGCGGCGCACCTTAACGTCGAAGCCGCTCTCATGCGCACCGTTGCAAGAGCAAAGATCACGGCCGCCTCCCCTACTCCTTTGTGTGAACACTCCAGTACCAAAACATGCCAACACAGCAGATTCTGACAGTCCCGAACACTCCCAAGAAAGACTCTGGAGCACTTTCGCACGTGGTAAAGAATTGCCCGGCTGGCACACCATTCGCATTCCTTGTAGTCCATTCCTTGTTGTCCCGACACGGAGACTAGGAGGTAACATGGCGGTTCTGGCTGAAGCAATTTCAGTGATTCTCCGTTTCCAAACGATTGAGGCTCGCTATCCCGGCGGGTGGGAAGGCTACGTCAAAGGTGCTCCGAACAAGACTCTGTGCACCGATCAACGCCTAGCCCGAGTGGGATTCATGGCTCCCGCTGATGTTGCGAACTTCATATCCCGATTAGAACGATTGGGATTTGAATTTGTATGCGACGGCAACGCCATTGACGTGTGTGTTGTCGATCAGCTCCAAGGACCCACCGCGCGCTGCGCTTGGCTCGAATACCTTCATATGGATATTTACGGCGATGGCCAGACAATTTACACTGCAGTTTGCCGGGAAGTTGGAGACCACCGAAATGACGTTTCCACACCGGGAAGTTGGGACATCCGAGCTTCCCTTACCCGGAATCACCAGTGGATTTCCAATCAAGAGATGAGAGATCGGCTTGAACTAATGCGCCATGAGAATGGCGTCAACGTGTTTCGCGATCGATCCACCGGCAAGGAAGTTTACCTGAGCGGGACGCAGGTTGATTCGGACACGGCCAGCGGGGACTAGCTGATGTGCGATATCATTTCCTTATCTCTTGAAGTTTGACCTCAAATATTTTCTTTTGAGATAAGAGTCGTTCTTGCAACTCTCGATCGCCGAAGACCCCGGCGACGATCACAAAGTCAGCGATACCTCGCTCGAAGTAGTTCCGGATTTCACGCTCAAACTCCGCCACTTTAGAAGTCCCTAACATCCCGCGAACCTGAAATTGCAGCGGCTTTCCCCCATACATATCCATAATTTGATCTGCAGGATGGACGAGACCCGCAAACGCTTGATCAATGGTTCGAAACAACTCGTGATTATTGCTGGGATTGCCGTTTCGAAGATCAGTGCGAGCCAGATACGCTTGAATTTTCTTTCGCGACACTGCCGGCGGTCTCTGAGTTGAATCAAGATCATTACCCGGATCATCAAATTCCTCTTGATAAAATGACGCCAAATAAGATTTATGTAATGTCCCCGTCAACTCATTTCTCAGAATTCCGTATGATAGAAATAGAACATCTTCCAGAAGGTCCCCAAGCACACGATGGATCACCGCCTGTTCCTGGACGAGCCCATGCCTTAGCAATAAATGAGCAGCGCGGAGGCCGGTAATTATTCGCGCGAGCTTCTGTATGATCGCTTGTTGGGCGGTGCGCTCGACATAGCGAAGCACCGATTTGGTCCCACCAAAAGGCACCCATCTTGGCGGCGACACTTGCTTCGTCAGCTTGTGCAGCGCCGCTTCCATGTCACGCAGCAGTTGTTCATAAAATTCATCCATTTCAAAAATTTATATCACAATTGGCGAGATTTTCGTAATCTCATCGATTGCAGCCCGGCGCTTAGCGGCTGACTAGAGTTGGCGCAGCAACCATACAGAAAACGAAAACCCAGTCAGCACGTGATTGCTGGACGCCAGGATTCGTTCTTAGACCTACCGTAAATTCCCTTCTTGGCGCAGTAACGCTTTATCGAGCCAACGCGCGACCACCCCACGAACAAGCTTTCTAAAGAACCGCCCCAAGTCGCCCGATATTACAATCGGCAACCGATCCCCAATGCGGGTCAGACCTCGTGTTGTGCTTAACGCTAGAGCGTGGGGACACGGCGCCGGCTTTCCCGGGAAAGCTGTTTGGGCCTTGAGTGACTTGGCCGCGGCGTTCTTCTCACGTCCCCGGAACCATGAGCATGATGGCGATAGATTTACGCGCGGTCTACAACCGCAAAATATAAGAAAGAGCAGAACGAAAAGGAGAAAGAACCTGCACTTATTTTTCGTGAAGCCGGGCGTTGCGCTGATGATCGCGCTTACGGTGGCGCTGCCGGCCGCCGCCGAGTCTATCAAGGTTGGGGGCAACGGTGGGGCCCTGGGCTTGATGGGCGTGCTGCGCGAAGCCTTTAGCAAAATACATCCGAACCAACATGTAGAAATTGTCCATGGCCTCGGTAGCGCTGGAGGGAGAAAAGCGCTTAAGGCCGGCGCGTTAGACGTTGCCGTAACCAGCAAGCCATGGAAGGAGCTTGAGAAGACGGACGACCTCATTTCACACCTTTATGGCCGCGCGCCGCTGGTCATCGCGGTACGGCAAGACAACCCAGTTACGAACTTCACTACCAAAGACATCGTCGATATCTATAGCGGCAAGTCAATTTACTGGCCCAACCGGGAGCGCATTCGCGTCATCCTGCGGCCTCTAACCGACACGGAAAGCGAACTGTTAAAAAGTATCGATCCTCAAATGGTGTCGATATTAATGAAGGCGCACCAGCGTGGGGGGATGACGATCAGGGTCGATGACAGTCAAGCGGCGGACGCGCTTGAAACAACCGCGGGTGCGATGGGAACTTCCACGTTGTCCTTAATACTCGCCGAAAAGCGTGCGCTGCGAGCCGTTCCGCTAGACAAAATTGTGCCGAGTAAAGAAAACATGGCTCAGGGGTCTTATCGTTTATTCAAGAGTTTTTTTATTTCAACGCGAGCCCAAGCCTCGCCAGATGCCCGTTTGTTTGTCGACTTTGTGCTGTCGCCTGAGGCGAAGCCGATCCTTGAGTCTCTAGGCCACTGGGTGCCCTAGGCGAAGCTTAAGACGTGAGCTAAATCATGATTGCTAACACTCGGCTATCGGTTACGTTGACGTGGATCGCGGGTAGTATCGCGGTAACCATCGCCAGCGCATTGCCCGCCGTCTATTTTGCCAGCACGTATCGTCGAGAGCGAGCGGTCATGGAAACCGAGGCGGAGATTAATGCCAGGATCGCTTCTCAAGTCGTCAACGCAAACCCGACGCTGTGGCGGTTTCAAGGCCTGAAACTGGAGGAGTTTCTTAACCGGCGCCCGCGCTTCGGTGACGCAGAAACACGGAAGGTTGAAACCCTCGAGGGCCAAGTCGTGGCTCAAAGCACGGACCCGTTGAGTGAACCGATTCACTGTGGTTCGGCAGCCGTGATGGATTCGGGAGTGGCCGTGGGCACGGTCGAAATCTGTCGCTCCCTCATGCCCCTGATACTTCAGGGCTCTGGCTTGGCCGTCATTGGTCTCGCGCTCGGCAGCTTGGTTTTTTTTGTTGTGCGGCGCCTTCCCATGCGCGCCCTGCATCAGGCTCTATCAGACCTTGAAACGCGCTACCTGCATGAACAGGCCCTTTACGACGCAAGCCAGACCCTGTTGACTGTTTCAGATCGCTAAATTGCCCTAGAACAGATCGTTAGTAAGCTCCTCACGCTCGGGCCCTTTGACCTAGGCGTTGTTCGTCTGTTATCGCGGGACAAAACGCGGCTCGAGCCGGTCATTTCTCGCGGTCTTCATCATCCCGAGGAATTGAAGATCCATCACCTCGGTGTCGCTAACACGGGGGCCGGCACCGAAAGTGTCTTCACGACCAACGGGATCCGTGTCTTTGACAACGTGCAGGAGCAAAAAGGGCTTCGCACTTTGAAAAGTGAAAATACCATATCCGCAGTTGTCGTGCCGATTGGTACTGAGACCAATGTCTTGGGAGTGATCCAACTCGCCAGTCGGAGCGCGCAACAGTTCTCGCCGGAAAAAAGGCGCCTGCTGCAAACCATCGGCAACCAGCTCGGAGTTGCCCTTCAACTCCATCAACACCGGGAGCGACTGGAGGACACGGTTTCGCTTCGTACGGCGGAACTTGCGGATGCGAACAAGGACCTGGAGCAAGCAGTCATCGAACTGAAAGAGGCTAAGGAGATTGCGGAGGCGAGCAGCTTAGCCAAGTCGCAGTTCCTGGCCAATATGTCCCATGAGATCCGCACACCGATGAACGGCATTTTAGGGATGACTGAGCTGGTGATGCAAACGCCTTTGCAAGAAAAACAGCGTCGTTTTATGAGGACCATCCACAGTTCAGGAAAGGTGCTGCTCGGCGTGATTAATGAGATTTTGGATTTTTCAAAAGTCGAGGCGGGTGCCCTCGTCTTGGAGAAAGTTGACTTCAATCTGCGTGAGATTTTCGACGAAGTAACGGGCCTCTTGGCGGAGAGCGCTCAGCAGAAAGGATTGGAGTTAATCTGTCAGCTTTCCCCGAACATCCCCTACGATCTGCTGGGTGACCCGCATCGCCTGCGCCAAATTATCACTAATCTGATCGGCAATGCGATCAAGTTCACCGAACGGGGTGAAGTGGTATTGCGCGCAACGGTGCTTGAGACCGTGCACAAAAAGGTCACCCTTCGCATCGAGGTGCAGGATTCCGGCGTCGGCATCGCGCCAGAGCATCAGGCGCGCATTTTTGAGACCTTCCACCAAGTGGACAATTCCAACACAAGGAAATACGAGGGTACTGGATTGGGCCTTTCCATTGCGAAGAAGCTTACGGAAGCGATGGGCGGAACGATCGGCGTCGAGAGCGATACGGGAAAGGGTTCCACCTTCTGGTTCACCGTGAGCTTTGCAAAACAAACTCCGTCCGGGGAGCAAGACCGCGAGCAAGGTAAAGAACTCGCCGGGCGGCGTGTGCTGGTGGTCGACGACAACGAAACCAATCGAACCTTCTTACACGAACAGTTATCAAGCTGGGGAGTTAACGCCGGCATGGCCGCGAGCGGCGCCCAAGCTCTTGCAATGCTCAAGGATGGTGCTGCGCAGGGAGAGGGCTTTGAGTTGACCCTGCTCGACATGCAAATGCCCGGCATGGACGGTTTAGAACTGGCCCGCGCCATTAAGGCCGATGCGGCGATTGCCGGGGTGTGCCTCGTACTACTGACCTCCGCGGACAACTACGCGACCTGTGAAGCCATCCGTAAAGCCGGTATCGCCGCGCATCTGCCTAAGCCGGTGCCAATCGCCGACCTTTATGACGTTTTCGCCCGGGGGTTTTGCCATGGCTTCGATGATCGTCTGTGTGCGCCGGTTGAGTGCCTCGACCAGACGCCGAATGCAGTCCCGCGAAGCGCCCATATCTTGGTTGCCGAGGACAATCCGGTCAATCAGGATGTTGCCCGGGAGTCCCTAGAAATGCTTGGCTACAAGGCTGACATCGTGGCCAATGGCCGGGAAGCCCTCGAGCGCATCTCCCAGCAGAGTTACGATTTGGTGTTGATGGATTGCCAGATGCCCGAGCTCGACGGCTTTGCGGCTACCCGGCTGATTCGGCAAAGAGAGCAAATGGACGAGCCGATCGGAAGCAGCTCCGCCAAAGCGCCGGACCATGTGCCGATTATTGCGCTCACGGCCAATGCCTTTGGGGCTGCTCGGGAAGCATGCTTGGCTGCCGGGATGGATGATTTTTTGAGTAAGCCATTCACCTTGGAAAAACTGGAGGAAATTTTCCAGCGCTGGCTGCCAGAGCAATTCCGACTTGGTACGGCACCGATAGAGTCCGCGCAGACTACAGCTCTATCTTCACCATCAAGGGGAAAAATGGTGTCCGGGACAGCCGCATCCATGGAACAGATCATCATTGACCGACAGGCGCTGGAGAACATCCGCGCTTTGCAGCGCCCTGGGGCGACCGACCTCGTCACCAAGGTCATCGAAAAATACTTCAATGCCTCGCCCGCCATTATGGAATCCCTGCGACGATCGGCGCTCGACGGCGATGCCAATGCCGTGCAACAGGCAGCCCATAATCTCAAGTCCAGCAGTGCCAACCTCGGCGCCACCACCCTCGCGGCGCGCTGCCAGGAGCTAGAACTCGAAGCGCGGCAAAACCGTATCGTACCGACCGAGGCACAGCTGCAAGCCCTCGAAGCCGAATACCAGGCGACCCACATCGCCTTAGAGACCGAGATCCAAGGCGCGTTGAGATGAATCAAATCATGACTTCACGAAGCAATCCCGTGATCTTAGTTGCCGACGATGACGACAGCCTGCGCCTGCTCATGCATGAGGCGTTGGAGTCGTCGGGATTTGCCGTGGAAGAGGCCGAAAACGGCGTAGCGGCGCTTGCCGCCTTTGATCGGACACAACCGGATGTTGTGTTGTTGGATGTCATGATGCCGGAAATGGATGGTATTGTGGCGTGTGCTGAACTGCGCGCACGACCGGCCGGCGCGCATGTGCCGGTGCTGATGGTGACGGGACTTGATGACATGGAATCGATCAAACATGCCTACGACGCCGGCGCCACCGATTTCATCGTCAAACCGATTAAATGGCCCATGCTCGGCTACCACGTACGCTACATGCTGCGCGCCGCGCGCGCGATTGTTGAGCTCAATCACAGCATCGAGGTGATTCAGCACAACGCCTATTTTGATCGTTTGACTGATCTGCCCAACCGTAACCTCCTGTGCGACCGGCTGGCGCAGGCGATGCTTGTGGCGGGCCGGGAAAATAAATCGGCGGCACTGATTCTACTCGGGTTGGACCGGTTCAAGGACATTAACAACGCGCTTGGGCACCAGGCCGGTGATCATCTGTTGCAACAAATCGGTCCGCGCTTGCAAAAACTTTTGCGGCAATCCGATACCGTTGCGCGCTTGGGCGGTGATGAATTCGCCGTGCTAATGGCAACCAAAACGCCCGCCCAAGGCGCCATGGAGGTGGCGCGTAAGATCACCAAGGCGATGGAAGAGCCTTTCGTTGTCGGCGACTTGCAGCTCCATGTGGAGGCCAGCCTGGGCATCGCGGTGTTTCCCGATCACGGCGCGGATGTCGATACTCTGATCAAGCGCGCGGACGCCGCCATGGGCGCGGCCAAAGAGAGCCGCAGCGGCTACACGTTATATTCTGCGCATCAAGACAAGAGCAGCACGGACAGGCTCAAGCTATTTGCGGATTTGCGCCGGGCGATTACCGAGGATCGGCTGTTTCTGGTCTATCAGCCGAAAATCGATCTCCAAACGGGCTGTTTCACCGGCGTTGAGGCACTGGTGCGTTGGCAACATCCGAGCTACGGCATCTTACCGCCGGACCAGTTTATCCCACTGGCGGAGCAAACCGGCTTGATCGCCCCCCTCACCGAGCTTGTGCTGCAAAAAGCGCTGAGCCAGAGTCATGCCTGGCAGCGCGCTGGGGTCGAAATCAACATGGCGGTGAATCTATCGCGGCGTAATCTGCAAAACCAGGAACTGCCCGACCTCATCGCCCGCCGGTTGGAAGCCTGCGAGGTTTCACCCGCGTCTTTGACACTGGAAATCACCGAGACCACGGTGATGGCCGCCCCCGAACGCGCCATGGAAGTCCTGTCGCGTCTGAAAAAGATGGGCTTGCGCCTGTCCCTCGATGATTTCGGCACAGGCTATTCTTCGCTTGCCTACCTGAAGAAGCTACCCGTCGACGAACTCAAGATCGACAAGTCCTTCGTCATGACGATGCACGCGAAAGAAGAGGATGTTGCGATTGTCCGCATGATCATCGAGCTCGCACATGTTTTGGGGCTCAAGGTGGTTGCCGAAGGAGTGGAAACTCAGGAATCCCTCGACCGGTTGCTGGCGCTTGGCTGCGACCTGGCTCAAGGATATTACATAAGCCAACCCATTTCGGCGCAAGACATTCTGCGTTTCATCGATTCCCATCCTATTCATTGACAGCCGGGTCCGCGCCGACCTGGCCAAACTGGCGGATCGTCTCGGTCAGATGGGTATCGATCATCGTGATATTTTGACTGGCATCTCGAATTACGCCCATGGGGTCATGGCCTTTCTGCATCCGACGAAGTTCGCGCATCATCACTTCTCGCAGCATGACAACGCCGTGGTCCGACGACGTCACGCGCTCGTAGGCGCGATCCAGGGACCCAGAGCATCATGCTGGAAAGATAGCCACTCGAGCGAAATTCGAACCGGCTATTTTCCGACGTTGCCATTCCCACGCCGCCACTTGGGGGGTCATCTAAACTTCTCCGAGAGTGCATCGCAGCACTCGGCCGCTGCACCACTGGTAATTTTCCCGAGTGTGGGTATTGCTGTCAGGGCGACGTTGCTAGCCGGCTTCGGCGACCAGCTCTAAAGTATGTGGCGGCGAGGCGTGCCCAGGCGATCGATAACCTGTCGGCCGTTGCCCCAAATCGGTTTCGAAAGCTGCGACGGTTTTTTAAATCGACTCGCGTTCCTGCTCGCGGGTGTATATGAACGAATACTCATGCTCGTAGCTTTCCGAGGAGAATTCATGGCCTTGGGCCTGAAACTCTTTGCACTCCTCGGCAAACTGCTCGAGCTTGAGACCGTTCATCAGCAACGTGACTTTGAGCCCGTGCCGGCTAAACCTATCCATGAGCGGACTACACTTTAACGACAACTGGCTTTTTTCACCTGCCGGCGGCGCCCGTGCAGCACCTCCTCCGTATAGCCGTTCTCGGCATCGCTTCCTTTGAAAACCAAATCCAGCGCGGCTTGGTATGCCAAGCTTCGCGCAAACGCCGGCACCATATTGCGATAGTTTGGGTCGCCCTGGTTCTGCCGATCGACAATGCCAGCCATGCGTTCAAAGGTTGTGCTCACTTGATTCTCGGTGACGATGCCGTGACGCAGCCAATTGGCGATGTGCTGACTCGAGATGCGCAGGGTCGCACGGTCTTCCATCAAACCGACGTTGTTGATGTCGGGCACCTTGGAGCAGCCGACGCCTTGATCCACCCAGCGCACCACATAACCGAGAATCCCCTGCGAATTATTATCGAGTTCGCGCTGGATTTCCGACGCCGACAATGTCCGGTTGAGAATCGGCGGTGTTAGGATCGCCGCCAGCGACGCGCGGGCGCGGCGTCCGAGCTCCACCTGTCTCGCCGCGACATCGACTTGATGATAATGCAGCGCATGCAGCGTCGCCGCCGTCGGCGACGGCACCCAAGCGGTATTGGCACCGGCCCGGGGGTGCGCCGCTTTGCTCTCGACCATATTGCGCATTTCGTCCGGCATGGTCCACATGCCTTTGCCGATCTGCGCCTTGCCGGGCAGTCCGGTCTCAATGCCGATATCGACGTTCCAGTCTTCGTAGGCGCTCAACCAGGGCTGCTGTTTGATCTCCGGCTTGGGCAGCATCGGGCCCAACTCCATGCTGCTGTGGATCTCGTCGCCGGTGCGGTCAAGGAAGCCGGTATTGATGAACACGATGCGTTCGCGCGCCGCGCGCACCGCTTCCTTCAAATTGACCGTGAGGCGACGTTCTTCGTCCATGATGCCTATTTTCAGCGTGTTACGGCTCAAACCGAGGGCGTCTTCCACCCTGGCGAACAATTCCACCGTCGCGGCCACTTCCTCAGGCCCATGCATCTTGGGTTTAACGGCATAGACGCTGCCGGTGCGGCTATTGCTGAAGTGTGCGCTGCGCTTGAGATCATGCAACGCCGCCAAGGCGGTGACCGCCGCGTCGAGAAAGCCTTCGGGAATGGCATCTCCGTCGCTGGTCGTGACGGCGTCGCTATACATATGGATGCCGACGTGACGCACCAGCATCAAGCTGCGGCCGGGCAGCACAAGCGGCTGTCCGTTAGGCGCGGTAAAGAGCCTGTCACCGTTTAGCTTACGGCTGATCTCATGGTGATTTTTTTCAAACGCGGCCGCCAAGGTGCCGCGCATGATGCCGTTCCAATGGCGGTACACTCTGACTTTATCCGTCGCGTCCACGGCGGCGACCGAATCCTCGCAGTCTTGAATGGTCGTCAGCGCCGCCTCGATCATCACATCTTTGACGCCGGCGGGATGAAGCTTGCCAATCGGATGGCCGCGCTCAATCTGAATCTCGATGTGCAGTTCATGGTTCTTGAAAAGGATGCTTGACAGCTCGCCGTCCGTCATCGCGTAGCCGGCCAATTTGCCCGGATCGGCCAGGCCGACTGCGCTGGTGTCCTTGAGCGTGGCCACCAGTTGGGCCGCGCCATTGCCGTGCCGGAGCGAGAAACGCGTGACATCGGCAAACTTACCCTTCGCCAGTCCAACCGCATCGTCGAGGAAAGCTTCGGTCCTGGCGATGACCTTTGCGCCACGCACAGGATTGTAACTTTCCCCCTTCTCGGCGTGGTCATCCGGCGAAATCACATCGGTGCCGTATAGGGCATCGTACAAACTACCCCAACGGGCGTTGGCGGCATTGAGCGCATAGCGCGGGTTATCGAGGGGAACCACCAACTGCGGGCCGGACACCACGGCGATCTCGCGATCCACGTTCTTCGTCGATACCTGAAATGGCCCACCCTCCGGCACCAGGTAGCCGATCGCTTCGAGGAACGTTTTGTATTCGTCTGGGTTAAAAGGCTTGCCGCAGTGGCCGCGCGCCCAGGCGTCGATTTGGCGCTGCAGGGCGGTGCGCCGGTTGAGGAGCGCACGATTCTTTGGCGCAAGATCGCGAACGATCTTGGCAAAATTGCTCCAAAACGTCGCGCCATCGACACCGCTATCCGGGGCGATCTCGTCTCGGACCAGGGCGGATAATTCTGCGTCGATTCTTAACCCACCCATCTCGACTCGCTTGGACATGGCTTTCTCCTAAAACCAAAATCCCGCTGCCGCATGCAGCCCCTTGCACTGCTATAGCTGCAAATTTGCGCGGCGCGCGCAAATTTTCCGGTGATTTGGAATGCTCGAACACGGGGATTGACTCCCGCCATGGCGCAAAGTACGCCAAGTTCGGAATCGAAAGATTGATAATATTACAAACCATCCTGTTCATTTTTTCCGACCTTTGCGGCCTTGGCGTCTTTGCGGGAGATATCCCGAGTTTCGGTTGCGGCTCTGCTGCGCTAAGCCCTACGGGAATAAAGCCGTTTCGGCGCCGCGCCGCGCGGCAGCCGATACAGCCAGCTTGGCAAAAAACCAGCGGAATAATCTCCCGCATCGACCGCTGCCAGCCCTAGCGATCGCTATCCCGCCGCCCGCACCGACGTGACGGAGGCGGCGGCCAACGGTTTGGCGATAAACCGTTTGATCGAGTCATCGTTGGCAAAGATTTTTTGCCCCCGCGCGGTATCGACCTCGATGGCGATAATATTGGGGTCGTCGGTCCGCGCCGAGCGAAACACGCCATTGTGGATCATCCGCTGCACCGACAAACGATTGTCGTTGTTCGGCGTTACATAATGAACCAGATCGGTCTTGTAGCGATGCAGCAAGAAGAAATGCACCAGCGACATCAAGCGGCGGTTGCGATATCGCTTAACCGTATTCTGGTCCTTGACGGCGAGGAATTTACGCCCCTCTCGATCTCGGTCGACGCGGAAGATGATTTCGGCGATCTTATCGCGCGCCTCATCGAAAACATTAAGCATCATCTCCTCGGCGCCGGCCCAGCGCTCTTTCAGCTCGACGCTTAGTTCTCCTTCTTGATAGAGTCCTTGTTTGTTCCAATGGCCGGTCCACATGCCGAGCCACCTTTCGAGCACGCTGGTCGGCACCTCGACCGCCTTTCGATGCTGTGTCTCGGTGGATTTTCCGCCCATGGAGGAAGTGGTCAACGACGGCCCGCGGGCGGCGCGCCGGAAGCGATCCGCCCAATCGCCGCCGACGAAAGTCTGCGGATACTGCGCCGGGTCGTTGGCTAGACGAAGCGCGCGCTGCACTAATCTGACGAAGCCCAACACGCCTTCTTCCTTTAGAGCACGCGCCAGGCGACCGTTCATCAAAGCCTCGGTTTGATGGCCGCCGTAGGTGATAAAGTTAAAAACATAGCCCATCTTACCCAGCTCGTGGGCGAAAACACGGATTTGGTCATCGGTAAAGCCCCAAGCGTCCCAGTTCCACGACGGCGACAGGTTATAGGCCAGCATCTTGCGCGGGAAAACCGCGTGGATGGAATCGGCCCAGCTTTTGTCATCGGCCAAATCTGGCTTGGCCGTCTCGCGCCAAAGCAGATCGGCAAATGGCGCGGTGGCTAATCCTCTTTGAATCGCCATGTCGCGCCCGCCGGTGATTTGGTAAAAACCCTCCGGCGTGCGCGGCAGCTCCCAGTCCCAGAAAATGTCGACGCCCATGGACGCCGCCTGCTGGCGCGCTTCCGCATGGGAAACATGGTTGGCAAATTTTCGCCACTGCTCGATGGACATCGGCTGCTTGCCGTGCTCTTGACGCCGCGCCGGCACGGCGTCCGACACCGCGTCGACATAGGTTCTGAGACCTGCCTTTTCCGCCCAAGCCTGGCGTACCGCTGCCAGCACCATATCAATAGCTTCATCGGCAACTTTTTTAATCGTGATCTCGGACACGGCCACTTGCTCACGAAAATTCCGCGCTTCGACCCCGCGCCGGCGCAATCCGTGGCGCAGTTTCTTGAGCAAGCCGTGCTCTTTGTTGATCCTGGCGATGCCCTCGTCGATGCGGCCGTCGAGATGTTCTCGGCGCAACCAATCTTCAGCGAGCTTGTAAGCCTTATCGGAAATCTGGTGCAGCAGATGGCCGTTTATTTCTTTAAAGCCGGCCTGGTAAAACTTTCGGATGATGGCAAGGGTGACATTCTTGAATGGGATGATCGGCTGGGTGGCGCCGTGAACGAAAGGATGATCACGCTCATCGTCCACGCTATCGATCGCCGTGGCGTCTTGGGAATCGGTGCGCGCCACGATCACCCCCGCTACGCCCATGATGTCGTATTGCAGCCTTGCGGTATTTAGCCGGGAAACCATTTCCGTGGTCGAGACCAAGACTTTTTGCCCCTGGTGGCCGCAGACTTTACAGCCCGGGCGCTGGTCTTCGATGTGAATCGCGCCGATTTTATTTTCGACGAACTTTTTCACCAGGTTACGGACATGATGTTCGCCGCCGTGGCCGGTGTCGCCATCGGGAATGATCAGCGGCGGACTGAAGGCAATCGCCGGCTTTTTCTTGCGCTGCACTGAAGTCATCCTCATGCGCTGCGATCTTTGCAGTTCATCCTGATGTAACAACGCGCGCACCCACGAGGCTCCTTCCTTCGGCACGCGGTCGAGCGCGTAATTCGCCAGATCGGCGCCGGGATCTTCCGAGTCAGATCCTTTCGCCGAGGTCGCCCAGCCACCAAGGTAAAGCACCTTGATGCCTTCCATGACCGCTCGAACCGCTCCCGTCGGAGAAAACGGACCGTAGGTGGTCTCCTGCTTTTTTTCTTTGAACAACCTCTGGAGATAGTCGTAGAGTTTGACCGCCGACTGTCGCGCAACGGTGTAGTCCTCGGTCAGGCTGCCGCGCAATTCGACGGCTTCATAGGGCGTATGCAATCGCGTGATATCGCCAAAACGTTCACTATGAAACCACGCCTCGGTCTCACGCAGTTCCTTCGCCCATTGGATCGCTTCATGGTCGTGCCGGGAGTCCAGTCGCGTGACATCGTTCATGAGCAAACCTCCCTGGTGATTTTCTAGCCGTGTAACAGCAATATCGAGGCCAGCCGTGGCGATTGTCAAATTTCGCTGAATTGTAGTCTAAGGTCGGGGCTATCTTTCTTAAAAACTAGCAAAGCTAACCGCGAAATTCCCGAAGCATAGAAAATCGCAGCGATGTGGAAAAATAAGATTGATCAAACCATCCATACGTCGCCAGCACTGGGGCTACCCCGTTCAGCGCCGCACTCTCTGCCTCAAACGAGACCATCCACGAACCGTCATTCTTCTCGTCGCCACAAGCACCGCATGTAAAGTTCGATATTCCTGCGACCCCGTTATCGGCCCGATTGCCGCTAACACTTGCGCCGTCGATTCCAACAGCTGAGAGTTAGCCAATGAATTTTTTTCATTTCTGACATGCGTGCCCCCGTTTTACCGCAATCTCCCAGGTCAACTCTAAATCATGTCGTGGGCACAGGACTTGCTGTTCATTCCTTTTGCCGTTGTTGCAACACGCAACGAGCTTCGGACGCCGGTTGATGTTTTGCTATCGGAAAGAAGGAGATGAGTCATGTTCACTAATCCACTGCTGCTGATCGCCGGGATTGTCGCCATCGGGCTCGTTTTCGTCGTGATTCCCGTCTTTATCGACGCCTACCGAGAATTTCGCCACCGCAGAGTCGTTACCTGTCCACAAACCCATGGACTCGCTGAAGTAAGCCTCAACTCTGGCCTCGCTGCCTTGGGTGCCGCCGTGGGGCGACCGGTCATCCGAGTCAAGAGCTGCTCGTTGTGGTCGAAGCGAAAAGGCTGCAACGAGAAGTGTGTCGGGGAATACGGGACTGCGCGCTGAACGGGAGAACGGGATCGTGCTCGACTATCTGCACCCCTATGCGCTGATTCTGTTCATTGTTTGCGGCTATGGCTCCGTCAAGCTAGGCGGATGGTTCCGGCGCTCAAGGTCGCAGTCATCAGTGCTGTGGTGCGCCAGGATGAAGTGCCTGTCGGTTGTTGATACGGCGGTCACCAAGTCCGAAACGGGCCAGAGCGAAACAGTCACCCACTGTCTGCTCTGGCCAGAACTCCAGGGGTGTGACCAACGCTGCATGAAATAGTTCCCCGCAGTCGCCGCAACCCGCAAGTTAATCGGTGGGCAAGCGGCAGGCTTTTGTTGTTGGAACTGGCAATATCCATTGGGCGCGACCACCGATTCCGCAAGCGATGTCGAGCCGCACGCGGCAATTGATAGAACACGGGTGCGCAGGGAAGCGGCGCCGACCCCATTTCGGCCCCAACCGATCAGCGCAGCCAAAAAGGAGCAGCCAAAAAACCCCAGAAAGTACGCCTACTCTTCCGTGAAAACATTGTAACAGACCCTATCGTATAGCTTTACCGCGTTGGTTTAAGCGCCGACGTAAAACACCGACGGCTCCAATCCTTTATCCGGCAGCAGCGGACGCGCTTTTTTCTCGGCAACGATCCGCGAAACTTCACTCTGCGGATCGTCAAGATCGCCGAACACGCGGCACTCCGTCGGGCAGGTCTGGACGCAGGCAGGGTCTAAACCCTCATCCACCCGCTCGGCGCAAAAGTTACACTTCATCACAATGCCGTCCGGGAAATCTTGCTTCATCTCCTCGAACGGGGTCTTTTCATTGAAGTAATACGTCGCTTCATGCTTATGAAATGTGCGCGCGCCGTAGGGGCAGGCCTCCATGCAGGAACGGCAGCCGATGCACAGATCGTGATCGATGGTGACGATACCGTCGTCGCGTTTCTGTGTGGCCCCGGTGGGACAGACCTCCTCGCATGCCGGATTCTGGCAGTGGTTGCACAGCACCGGCAAGAAGACCCGCCGCGCGGCGGGATATTTGCCCACTTCTTTTTCAAGCACCTTGCTGTAAAACACTCCCGGCGGCGTGGCGTGTTCCGCCTTGCACGCCATGGTGCAGGCGTTGCAACCAATGCAGATGTTGAGATCGATGACCATTCCATAGCGCGCCATGGGAGACCTCCTTACAGCAGCGGATCATAGTGGCCCGCGCGAATCACCAGGAAACGGAACAGGTAATCACCAAAGAGCCGAAGCAACGCTAGGACAGCGGTGATGGCAAACACCGTCTGGAAGCTCGTTTGCCACAGAAAGGGCCAAGCGAAGAGCAGCGGCACCACCAGACCGACGCCGATCACGCCGCCGAGGAAGAGCATCGCCCATCGGCCGCGGGTGAGGAGTTGGATCGATTTGCGCGCTGCCACCGCCGATCCGGACATCACCGAGAGGTGGCTCAAGACCAGAAGCAAGCAGAGAAGCACGAGGCCGAATTGAACCTTTTCCAAGTGCGCAATGTCGATCGCCGGGGCCGGCAGTATGGGCGAGGCGAGGATTAGGAAGTCAATGCCCGCCAGGAGCGAGTAGACGAAAAAAATCACCGGGAAAAAAGTTGAATTCCAAAACGGAATCGCCGGTGACGGCGCAAGGACAAAGCCGGTATAAATCATCACTGCGACGGCGGCCGTAGCCGCGCCGATTTGAATTAACAACGCCCAACTTCCGGCGTCCCAGACGTTCAACTCCACCAAGACATGAATTGCGCCCAGCAACACTAAGGCCGATATAAAAAAACAGCCCCGGCTGATCCACGAGGTCCGGGCACGGAAAAAGGCGCGCCAGAACCGCTCCGGCCTACCGAGGTCCAGCATCAAGAAGAGCGTGCCGACAACCAGCAGCAGCAATCCTAGGGCTTCTCCCCAGGGGTGGCTAATATAAAGCGAGGCTAAAAACAGTCCGGCTCCCGCGCCGCCGAGGAAGAGATAGGTAATCACCAGCCAGCCCCATTCCTTCTGCGGCTTGACATCGATCAAGAATTCGTCGAGATGTGCCGACATAGCCTTCTTCTCTCTCTACGCCGCGCGGGAGACCTTCACGCGGATGCACGAATCGACCCCGGATGAAATCGGATCGATGCGTTCCATGTTGAGCGGCAGCAAGCTGTTAAAGTGGACGCCCTTGCCTTTCGCCACCGGTTTCCCTTCGGCCCAACTGCCGAAGACGCCCGCGATGCCGACCACCTCGGGATGGATACACTCGGTAACTTTCGCCGTGCCCTTGACTTTCCCCGCTTCGGATTCCACCCAGATCTCATCGCCGTCCGCGACGCCTTTGCGCGCGGCGGTCTCGGTATTGATCAAGATCTTGTAGGCGTAAGGGTTGCGCTCGGCGAGTTCGTTAAGCCACGGGTTTTGCGTGGTGACCGAAAGCGCGTGGAATGGAATCTTGAAATTGACGACGAAAAGATCATAGGGCGGTGTACCGTTTTCAAAAGCCGGACACGGCTTCCAATCGAGCAGGGCCCGGTAGTCCGAGGTATCCCACTTATGCCCCAACTTGGCGGCAACCTTGCTCACCGACTCTTTGGCTCTGAGCATGTTCTCGAAGTACATGGGAAAGCGCGCTTTGATAAACGGTCCGGGATAATTTTCCTGCGGTGTGCGGCGCACTTTGTAGTAGCCGTGAGTCTTAAACCAGTCGATGCCGCGCTCCGCACCGAACAGCGACTTAGTCCAGCGGTCGTAAAGCTCATTCATCGTATAGCGTGCATTAGGATCAAGTTTGTAGGGATCCTTTAGGCCCCATTTAACGTTGAACATTTTATAAACATCGCCAAGAAATCCCAGCCGGTCGGCGACTTCGAGCATCACATCGATCCAGCGCCGCGCTTGGCCGATGGGCTTTACCACCGGCTGTCTCAAGCCCCAATAAAAGTAACCCGTGGCATGGCTCATGGTGTGGCTCGGCCGGTTGGGAAACAGATCGAACCGCTCCAAATAAAATGCCTCGGGGAGCACCAGGTCGGCGAACTCGGCGGTCTCGTCAAGATGGGTGCTGAAGGTCGCGATGAACGGAATCCGCTTGAGCAACGCGGCGATCGCTTCCGGGTTGGTGTTGTTCATCAGCAAATTGCGCCGGCACACGATCAGCGCCTCGGGCTGGTAAGGCAGTCCAAATTCGTTGGGTTGGCTGAGGTTCATCTGATACATCGGACTGCGATTGGTGCTGATCGGAAACAGCTCGTTCAAGCCGAGGTCTTCCGGCACCCGCTCTTCGAAGTCGTAATAACGGGCGCCATGGCCGATGGCCGAGGGCGGCGTGATCAATCCTTCCTTGGTTGCGCCCGGCTGCCATTGTCCCGCCGGACCGACCAGGTTGGGGCCGCGATGGCCGCCAGGGACATAGAACGCGCCGACGATCATGTTGAGCACCTGCACCGCCAGCGCCGTGTGCGTGCCGTGCTTATGGGCGCCGGCGCCGCGATAGATATTGACCGCCACCGGCCGGTAGGGCAGCGGCTGGTCGTCGATCATGATCGTCGAACCGATGCGTGCGGCGGCGCCGAACTCCTTGGCGATGCGCCGAATGGTGTCGGCGGGGATCGTCGTGATCGCCGCAGCTTTTTCCGGCGGATAATTTTTCACCTGCTCTCTCAGCAATTCGAAAGCGGTTCGGCAAGGCTCGCCATGGACTGTGAATGAGCCTTCCAAAGCCGGCTGAATGCCTTCCTGGTCGAATGGCACCGCGCGGTTGCTCTTTTGGTCCCACACCAACGGTTTCTCGCCGGCTTCTTCTTTTTGATAACTACCATCGCCGAGCACGAGGTAGGGTGCGTTGGTTCGCGTCGCTAAGAAATCGCGGTCGTAACAATCAAGCTCGTTGAGCAAGACGTTAATCATGCTCAAGATGAACGCGCCGTCGGTGCCGGGACGGATCGGCAGCCACTCATCGGCTTTCGCCGCGGCATTGGTGCCGACCGGATCGACCACCACGACACGCAGCCCACGCCGGCGCGCCTCGGCCATTTTGCGCGCCATCACCGTAGCATTGAGCCCGGCCATGAAGCCCTGCTGATTGCCAAGGAGAATGACGTAATTGCAGTGGTCGAGATCGAAGTCCGAATGAAATGCGCCGTTGGTGAGATACATGGACGCATGAAGATAGTTGCCACAGAAGTAGCCGACCCAGTCCGCATTGGGCGTGCCGTAAGCGATCGCCCAGACGGGGCGGATGAAATAGGAAAGCGCGATTTGATCGAAGCTAGAAATGATCAGCTTGCGCGGGTCGTCTTGGCGAATTTTTCTGAGCTTCTCGGTCAGAATGTCTATTGCCTCGTCCCAACTGATCTCCTGCCAGCCGGGGTCGACGCCCATACCCTTATTGGGGTTGGTCCGTTTGAGCGGCACTTTGACCCGGGCGGGATCGTAGAGGCCGATCAAGCCAGCCTGTCCTTTGGCGCAAATCTTTCCCGCGCTGGCGGGGCAGTCCGGGTCGCCTTCGATTTTAACCAGCACGACATCCTTGCGATGGGCAACGATGCCGCAGGCGGCAAAGCACATGTCGCAGATGGAATGAACCCAAACATCCTCGCGCGGATTGAACATGGCTAGCCTCCTTCCGGCGGATAAACTCCGACGACAATGCTCACCTGCTCGCCTTCACCCAGCCGGGTCTCGAGTCCCTGCAGTTCGTCAATATCGCGATCGTTGATGCACACTTGCGCCATGGCGCGCAGTTCGCCGCTTTGCTTCAAGACGCTTTGTTTAAAGGGAGAGCCGTGTTTATCGCCGAGCAGGCGAAGCAACTGACCGACGGTGGTGTCGCCGAGGACATCGAGATCTTCCTCGCTACGACCGATGACGTTTCGAACCAAACCTAAGTAGGAAATATGCAGCTGGGTCTTCATCCCAACTCCTACGTTGGTTGCGGCAGATTGGTTAGACTACACTTCGAGCTTAGGTAGCTTGAGCAAAGCGCATGCCACTACTCGGAACCGAGGATTGTAATGGGATTAAGCGCGGTCTGGTTTCGCGCCGTTCCGCAACCTAGGAAAAGCGCCGGCAGTCTTTCCAGTTTCTGCGACTGCGTCATAGGCGGGATGGAGCCGCGTGATCTGGAGATACCATCGCGGATTCGCGAGAACCTGGTTTTTCATAGCGCGGTGAAACCGCAACCAAAGAATATTGGAGAATTAGCCGCACCCTTCGACGGTGCTCAGGGAGATCGGGATGCAAAGTTTCAAAAAGGAATCGGATTTGTAGCGACCGGTTGGTCGCCCTTCTTGGCCTCCATTCGATCATGCCGACTCAACATCTCTCGCGTGAGGAGCTAGGAAATCTTTCCGCCTAGGCCAACCGAGAGTTTTATTCCAAGCCCGAAAGGATCGAGCGGATTCGCAACGGCTATACGTCGCCCTACGCGCCCGTGAAGTTC
>Ga0214472_10002226_pt1 | contig 21043 bp, 16 predicted proteins | sample RVTome_6_FD_207662 | JGI IMG/M metagenome (GOLD analysis project Ga0214472, IMG submission 207662) | Soil microbial communities from uranium-contaminated site in the Upper Colorado River Basin, Wyoming, United States - RVT140D175 | ecosystem: Environmental > Terrestrial > Soil > Contaminated >...
GCGCGCCACCACGTCAGGCCAGCTGTCGATGAGCTGCTCGTGGCCCTTGTACCGTTCCCCCGCCGACATGCGCCCGACGATCAGCACCCTCGCCCCCGGCGGCGCCGGCGGCGCGTCCGATTCCTGTTCCTGTAGGTCGGTCGGCAGCGCAAGCGGGCACACCTCAATCGGACCGATTTCGGGGTTGACCGCGGCGACACGAGCGGCTGTGAACGCGGAGTTGGCCAGCCGCAGCCGCGCCGAACGCAGGAGCCCGAGGTCGCCGGGCGCCAGCCGGCCCCACGCCTCAACTCCGTGCAGGAACACAGCGAACGGAGCCCGCCAGGGAGCGGGCACGAACCGCTCGACGCGGGCGAGACCCAGGTGCGAGAAAAGGACCCATCGCGCGCGTCGCGACAACTGGCGCGCGCCGAGCGCGCACCCGAACCCGAGCTTGTCGGTCAACGTCGGCTCGAGGCGCTCCTGGCTGAGGAGCGGCACGACGGCGCTCTCGTGCGGCCAGGTCTCCTGCAGGGTCCGCCACAACAGGCTCGACACCTGTCCCACGCCCCCGCTCCGTTCGCCAAGCAGCGGGACCGCCAGGACGCGTTTGAGACCAGAAGCAGTCACACCGGCGAGGGTCCTGGCTCGGCCTTCCGCCGGCCGATAACCGGCCGAGGCCCGGCGTCGGCGGCGCTCGCGGTGAGGCCGAGGGCTCGGGTCAGCCATGGCCGGAGCACGAACAGCAGCGTGAGCAGGAGCCCGACGCTGGCGTTGAGGGCGGCGAAGCCCTTGATGAACTGATGCTCGAAGTCCGCCACGACGAGCATCGAGACGATGAGCAGGCCGGGCCGGAACACCGGGACCGGATCGAAGATCCGCACCAGTGCAGCCATCAAGCCGATCCAGCAGCCGTATCCGAGAATCGAAAGCCACATGCCCGCGTAGCCCCAGTCGGCGTAGAACTCCGCCATGTACCCGATGCTGATCGACGTCGTCTCTTCGGCGACCATGACGCCGCTGAAGCGGCGCGTGTAGTGCGAGTCGGATGCCAGCACCGGCTTGTCGGGGAACAGGAACCGCGGCAGGGTGGAATTGGCGAGCGCGAGCGTGAGCAGCTCGCCGTGCGCGTGCGGCTCGCGCGCGGGCACGTGATCGAGGACGAGCGAGAAGAACGTGACGTACGAGATGCGCTCGACCAGACTCTCCACGTACGGCTCGGGGTCTCGCGACAAGAGCGGCATCTCACGGACGACGCCCTCGGCGAACTGCGTGACGCGCTCGACCGGGCTGCTCGCGGCGAAGCCGGTGTCGATGACGTCTCGAGTCTCGCGCTTCAGGCCACCCTGCCAGATCAGCAGCAGGACGAGCAGAGCCGCGATGGCCGGGCTCAGCTTGGCCAGCGCGAGCAGGCTCCTCGGCCACCAGCGGCGTTCCCATGGCCTGAACGTCGCCGCATACACGATGAGGAGCAGAAGCAGCGGGCTCTTGAAGTCCGAAAAATAGGCGCCCAGCCGTGAGACGAACGCCCATCCAAGCGACATCCACAGCAGGCTGTACCCCTCGCGGCGCCGCAACACCTCGACCCAGAGCGTCACCAGCAGAATCTGCCGGAGGTCCAGCACGCGTTGCAGGGCGACATCCAGGCCCGGGATCGTCTTGGTGTTGATGACAAAGAAGTAGTCGACCGCGTAGGCCGTCATGACCGCGAGGAACAGGACCCTGAGATTGGAAACCGCCCACGTCTGTTCGCGCCGGCCCCGGCGTCCGCGCGTGTGCCACGCCGCCAGGCCGTGGTACACGAGGCGAATCCCGCCGGCCAGGAGCAACAGCCCCGTCAGGGCCACCAGCACCGTCTGCTCGACGTCGCCCGGCCGGTAGGTGCCCGGAAAAAAGCCGGCAGCCCGTTCGAACCAGTAGCCCACCGTCACCGACAGCCACTGGTAGCTGAGGATGAACGGGAAGATGGGCGGATCGTCCCGACGCCAGGTCAGGCCGATGCCGGCCACCAGGACAAACACGGCGTAGCCCGGCAGAGCGTCATCCGCGAAGACACCCAGGGCCATGCCGGCAAGCGCGCCGAGGAGCAGCCAGGGCACGGTCAGCGGATACGGGCTGTCGGGCTGTTCGAGTCCGTCGGTCATCGCGTGTGTCGTGGTCATGAACGACCGCCAGCCTCGACGGCTCGCGAGCGCCGAGCCGGTCGGCCCATCACCGCCACAGCCTCGAGCGCCTCGAGCGTCCCCGACACCGCTCGCTCCTGGCTGAACCGCTCGAGCGTGTGACTGATGGCGTCCTGTGTGGCCTCGGGTGCCCGCCTGCGGGCGTCCAGCGCCGCGGCAATGGTCTCGGCCAGGCGCGGCACATCGCCGCAGGGGTACGCGAACCCGGCGCGATCGCCGTCCGCGAGGTCGCGTGCCGAGCCGACGGCGGCGCTCAGCACCACGCTCACGCCGCACGCCAACGCTTCATTCGCGACGAGCCCCCACGTCTCGCGGCCGTCCGACGGCAGAACGAGCACGTCGGCCAGCGCGTAGCAGCTCGGCATCTCCGATTGATTTCGAAAACCCGCGAACACGACCGGGGCGTCAAGCGAGCGGGCCAGCGCGCGCAGCTCGGCCTCGAGAGCGCCCGACCCGACGAGGACGCCCTGGACGGAGCGGCCGGCGCTCGCCAGTCTCGAGACGCCGGCGACGAAGTCCGCCGGCCGCTTCTTCTCGATGAGCTTGCCGGCGAACAGCGCAACCTCGGCACCCTCTCGAAGGCCCAGCCGGGTCCGCAGCGCGGCAGCCCGCCCGTCGCGACGCGCGGCGGCGCTCTCCGCGTTGAACCAGGTGGTATCCACAAAGTGCGGCACGAAGAACAGGCGGCACGGCTCGACACCGTAGTGCTCGAGGTAGACGCGGTTGGCCGCGCCCACGTACAGGTGCCCGTCGATCCGGCTCAACAACCAGCGGTACGGCAGATACTTCGCGGCGCGCGTCAGGCTGCTTCGGGGGCCGCCGAGCTGCGAGTCGCCCCTGGACAGCACCGGGATGCCCAGCCGCCGGCAGGCGTGGAAGGCCTGCAAGTAGCTCTTCAGATACCAGCCGTTCACAATGCAGGCGTCGAAGCCTCCATCGGCGAGCGCCTGCCGAATCTCCGGTGTGTCACAACCGCTGAATCGGTCGACCGACGGCTCCCTTGCCACGTTCCTGAGCCATCGGAACGAGTAGCCGTCGAGCAAGGGTGTATCCCACTCGAACCCCTCCCCGAAACCAGCCGCGGCCTGGCCGGCCGCATCCTGGCGGTGGCAGTACAGCACTTCGAGCCGGCACCTCTCCGCCAGCGCGCGGTACCACGGCGCCTGATACTGCACCGGGTGACTCGCAACCACCCCCACCCGCTTCATCTGCGCTCACCGGCCCGGGAGCGCGCGACGACGGCGTCAAACAGCGCGCACTGCTGCCGCGTCAGCTCGGCTGCGCCGAACGGCGCGAGCACCGCGTCATCCGTGGTCGTCTCGCATGGCAGGCGGTCCAGCAGGATTCCGAGCTTCGGCGCCAGGGCGTCCACCGCACCGGCTACGTCGCTCGAGCCGGTGAACGTCACGACGATCGATCCGGCCCTGCGCAGCAGGTCGACCACGGGGCTGGCCTCGTGCAGCACGGCCACGATCGGTTTTCGGGACAGCAGGCAGGAGTACACCTTCGACGGACTGTACGCCGGGTCGTCGGACCCCAGCACGATCAGAAACGAGGCATCGTCGAGCAGGCGCAGCGCGGTGAGATACGGGACGCGGTCCGGCGTCTCATGCACCAGCGCGTCGATCCCTTCCGCGCGCGCTACCGGCGAGATCGTTCGCCGGCCCCTGCCAGCCGGCGCGTAGTCGGTGCCGATGAACCACAGGTGCATTGGGGTGGCCGTCGTCGCCCGAATCCGAGCGACCGCCGCGAACAGAATCCGGGCCGCGGTGGCCATCGCCGCTCCGCCGCAGCCCACCGCGACGCCGTGGACGCGCGGGTCCGCCCGGTCGAAGAAGTCGTTTCGCCACGGAACCCGCCTGGCCGCCTCGAAATCCCTCTCGCTCGCGCCGAACGGGACGGTCGCGCAGAGCTCGGCGGGGATCTTCGGATACCGCCGTCGCAGGGTTTGGATGTAGGCCGGCGAAACGGCAATCAGACCATTGGCTCTCCGCAGGGTCAGGGGCTCGAGCAGGCCGTGCAGGCGTCGAGCGAACGCCCCTTTCCCGCGGGCGGACGAACCGTCCGACGGGCGGTAGTCGCTGGCCCACGGATCCTGCATGTCCAGCACGTACGGGAGGCCAAACCGTCGCTTCCAGAGGCGTCCGAGCGGGAGGGCGAAGAACATGGTGGTCGAAAAGAACACGAGGTCGAAGCGCGTGTCTCGCATGAGCCGCGCCCCGGCGCGGTGCAGGTGCGTGAACGCGCGGATCGCCACGTTGCCGACGCCAAGCCGCCGCGTGAACGCGAGCGGCCACGCTCCGACCTCGGTGACGGCGACGTCGGCCGGCAGCGTCTCGCGCAAAAAGGGATCGAGCGCCGCCTCGGGTTGATGGACGGCGGCCACCGAGAGGACGTGCGGCTGCCAGCCGAACTCGGCGAAGTACGGCAGGCTCAACCGCACCCGGTGCAGGTCCGGGGCGTTCACGGGCGGAAAATGCGGCGAGACGATCAGCAATCGCTTCACGGCCGCGCCTCGCGCTGGTCACCCGGCATCCGCCCCCGGCGTCCGCGCTCGAGGGCGTGCTGCAGCCCCGTCCACACCGGTTCGAAATCGCGGCTCCAGGTCAGGCACGGCGCCGCGACGACCGCCCGGCGCTGGAGCGCAAGCCGGAAGTCGATGTTCGACGCCAGCCGGTCGATGGTCTCCGCCAGGGCTGACGCGTTCCCCGCCGGATACAGCACACCGAGGTCATCGCCGGCCACGGTCTCCGCCAGCCCGGGCAGATCGGGCGCGACGACCGCGAGGCCCGCGTGAATGTAGTCGAACAGCTTGTTCGACGACGTGAGCCGCTGGTTCTCATCGAGTCCCGGCTCCGCGATCACGCCGACGTCGTGACCGGCCAGCGACGCCGGAACGCGCTCCGGGTGCGCCGGCGGCGCAAACCGCACGCGATCCGCGACGCCGAGCTCCGCGCAGCGAGCGTCGATCAGGTGCCGCTGCTGGTCGTCGATCCGACCCTGCAGCGTCAGCGAGACCGGACGCCGGCACCGGGCGAGCGCTTCGAGCAACACGTCGACACCTCGTCCCTTCAGGTGCACGGCCAGCCCGTGCCAGACCACCCGAAGCGGACCCTCAGCCGGCCGGGCATCGCCACCGGCCGGACGGGTTGCCGTGGCCTGCAGCGGCGCGTTGCGCAGCCGACACGGGCGATGGCGGAGCGCGAACGTCTCCATGAGCCTGTCCGCGAGCGCATTGGTCGTCGTCGTCACGACGTCGGCTTCGGTGACGTGGCGCCGCTCCGCCTCAACGACCCAGGCAGCGCGACCGGGAGCCCGCAGGGAGCTCGCATCGCCCCGAAACCACTCCTGCGAGTCGTACATGAGCACGCTGCCGTGACGCCGGCTGATTCGCGCGGCCATCGGCAGGTTGTCCACGAGATTCACGACGACGAGATCGAACGGCCGGGCCGCCCAGTCGAACGCCACGAGCGCCCGGTTGGCACCGAGGTGAAATCCGCCGCGCCACACCCCCCGGCGCCAGGCCTCGAGCGCTATGCGGCTGATGACCGCCGTCGCCGCCCACCTCGACCACGACCGCCACGACCCCTTGCTGAAGTCCAGGCTCCGGACTTCCCAGGATCGTGAGGCGACACACTGGTCGTACAGATCGCGCGCGGCAATGCCGAGGACCGGGCTGAACACCGACACGTCGACGTCACGGGCGAGCAGGCTGTCGGCGATCTTCAGCAGGCGCGGGTTGTAGCAGATCTCGTAGCTGGCGATGAGCAGCGCCGAGACGCGGTCAGGCAAGGACATCGGTTCAGACGGCTGCCGGCGCCTCGCCCGCCGTCCGGTCCGCCCGCTCCCACCACTCGCTGATGAACGAGACCACCCGGGCGGCGGCCCGGCCGTCGCCATACGGGTTGGTGCCGGCGGCCATTCGGCGGTACTGCCCGTGATCATCGAGCAGCTGCTCGGTCGCCGCGACGATGCCGGCCGTTGTGGTACCTACGAGCCGGGCCACGCCTGCCGCGATTCCCTCGGGACGCTCGGTCGTCTCCCGCATCACCAGCACGGGCTTCCCAAGCGAGGGCGCCTCTTCCTGGATCCCGCCCGAGTCCGTGAGGACGAACGCCGACCTCGTCAGCAGATACACGAAGCCCAGGTAGTCAAGCGGCTCGACCAGGTGGATGCGTCGGTGGCCGCCGAGCAGGCGACTGATGTCGCCGTGAACGCCCGGGTTCGGGTGAACCGGACAGACGAACTGAACCGCCCGACGATCCGCGACGTCCCGCACGGCCCGGCAGATCCTCTCGATGCCGCGGCCATGACTCTCGCGGCGATGGCTCGTCATGAGCACGAGCGGCAGTTCCGGCGCGAGCATCGGAAAGGACGCGGCGAGCTGCGCCTTCAGACCGGCATCCGCCTCGAGCCTCGCGACGGTCTGCAGCAGCGCGTCGACCACGGTGTTGCCGGTGACCGCGATCGCGTCGCGCGCGATGCCTTCGCCCACCAGGCGATTCCGGGCCGTTGCGGTCGGCGCCAGGTGCAGGGTGGCCACGAGGCTCACGACGCGCCGGTTCATCTCCTCCGGCCAGGGCGCCCGCAGGCTGTCGCTCCGCAGGCCCGCCTCGACATGGGCCACCGGCACGCCCGCGTAGAAGCCCGCCAGCGCCGACGCCATCGCGGTGGTCGTATCGCCCTGCACGAGCAACAGGTGAGGACGCTCACGTCGAACCACCGCCGAGACGGCGCCAAGCAGACGACCCGTCAGGTCGGGCAGCGACTGATTCGCGCGCATCACGTCGAGATCGTGGTCGCAGGCAATCTCGAAGAGCGCGAGCACCTGATCGAGCAGACCGCGGTGCTGGGCGGTCGCGCACACAATCGGCCGCGCGCCGACACGCCGCAACTCCGTGATAACCGGCGCGAGCTTGATGGCCTCCGGCCGGGTGCCGAGGACGACGAGGAATCTGGAGCCGTCACGCATCACGAGGCCTCGCGGCCTACGCCACGGGCTCCAGCCAGAGCCAGCGACTGATGCGACGCTGCTCCGGCAGCTGTCGCACCAGCTCCACGAGCTGCCGTCGGAAGCCGGCTCGAAGCGCGAGGACGTAGACGAGGGCGAGCACCGCCGCCTCGAGCGCCGCCGCCGGCAGGGTCATGCCGCCAGGCGCGGCCACCCATCCGACCACGTGCCCGACCACCGCGGCCACGGCCACGCTCATCAGCGGCGGTCCCAGGGCCGCGCCAATCGTGCGGCCCTCCACGACGCCGTCCCGCCGCAGCCAGCCGAGCACCACCAGAAGCGACAGCGCATGCACGACGACCAGGCCCGCGAGGTACGCCTGCATTCCCGATCCGGCCAGCAACCCCAGCGCGAGCGTCGTGCCAGCCAGCCGCCAGGCGTCAACAACCAGACACGCCTGCTGCCGCTGCCGCGCCAGCAGCACCGTGTATCCGGTCTGCCCGACCGCCAGAAGCGCCGCGCCAGCCATCGCCCACGGCAAAAGCGGCACGACGGCCGACCACTGAGGGCCGTAGAGCAGCTCCACCGCGGGCCTGGCGAGCAGCGCGAAGCAGACGGCCAGGGGCGTCACCACCCAGGCGACCCCCCGGAGATACAACGCACTCGCCTTTCGATAGCTCTCGCTCTCGGGCGGGATTCTCGCCAGCACAGGAAAGACGGCCTGGGCCAGCAGGCCGGCTGCGCGGCCGCACAGCAACTGCCCGAGCCCGACGGCCCGGCCGAAGATGCCGAACGTCGCAAAACTCAGCATGCCCAGCCAGGACGCCTCGAGCACATTAGCGGCGCTCGTGAAACTCACGGAGGAGATCCGCGCCGTGCCAAACGCCCACGCCGGCGCGAACCGCCGGCGGCTCCACTGCCAGGTCGGCCGCCAGCCGGCCCGGAACCAGAGGTCGTACGCGAACACGACGGGTACGAGCAGCGTCGGGACCAGCAGCGCGTACACGCCCCATCCGGTCGCCGCCATCACGATCGACAGGGCGCCGCCGCCCACGAGCGCGACGCCGTGCAGCACCCGCAACCGGCGCCAGTCCAGCACCCGCTCCAGCATCTTGACGCGGAGCTCCGACGGCAGGTCGAGCAGAAAGAGCGCCGACATCACGTGCAGGACGGGCGCGACCGCGGCGTACTCCGGAATCCACCGCAGCCCGAACGCCACCAGGTTGGCAAGTCCAAACACGCCGACTTGCAGCACGGCCCCGGCGGTGAAGTGGTCCTGATAGTGCACCTCACCGGCATCACGGACGACCAGCGTGTGCCCGAGGAATTCGCGGAAAGAGTAGAGCGTGAGGAAGCCGAGCAGGGCCGTGACGAACCCGAACTGCCCGTAGACCTCGGGCGGCAGGAGGCGCACCAGGACGAGCATCAGGCCGAACTGGAGCGTGTCCCGGAAGATCTGAAACCCCGCCGTCCAGGTGATCGCCCGGCGGGCCCGGCCGCCGAAATCCGGCGCCGGCTCGGTGAACTCGTGTCTCGGCAGTTGGTTACCCTCGGGACACCCGTCGACTCGCGCCGACCGCCCGCGCGGCAGCCGCCGCCGGACCGCTGAGCCTACCGGCTCCGCACGTAGGCCTGGGTGTAGTCCTTCCGGTGGTAGGGCGCGTAGTAGTAGGAGTGCCGCTGGACGTTCACGCGGTTGAGCACGGCGCCGATGATCTTCGCGCGCGCGGCCGTCAGCTGCTCGATCGCGGTCTGCGCGTTCCTGCGCGGCGTCATCTCCGCGCCGATCACGAACACCACGCCGCTCGCCCCGTTGGCGACGACCGACGCGTCGGTCACCGCCATGACCGGCGGCGCGTCGATCACAATCCAGTCGTAGTCCTGGCCGAGCTCTTCGAGGAGCCGGCGGTATTTGGCTGAACCGAGCAACTCGGCCGGATTCGGCGGAATGTGCCCCGCCGGCATCACCGACAGGAACGGATTACTGGTCTGACGGATGGCCGCCCGGAGCTGCGCCGTGCCCACCAGGACGTTCGACAAGCCCGGCTCCTGCGCGCACCCGAACACCTCGTGCACGCGCGGCCGCCGCATGTCGCCGTCGACCACGAGCGTCCGCTGCTCGGCCTGCCCGAGCGCGCTGCCGAGGTTGGTCGAGACCAGCGTCTTGCCCTCGCTCGGCGCCGTGCTTGTCACGACGATGGTCCGAGCACCGTCGGCGGCCGACGAGAACACCACCGCCGTCCGGATCGATCGCATCGCCTCGGCAAACGCCGGCGGCGCGCCGTTGTCGAGCAGTGGCGGCTGCCCGCCCGTGTCCTTTTCCGAGACGACGGGCACGAGGCCGAGAAACGCCAGGTTGAGATGGCTCTTGATCTCATCCGGCGTCTTGATCCGGTTGTCGAGGTACTCGAGGCCGAACGCCAGGCCAATCGCCAGCACGAGGCCGGCCATCAGCGCGAAGGTCAGGTCCCGGCGCCGGTTCGGCAGCACCGGCGCCCGCGGCACCTCGGCGACGTCGACGACCTGCACGTTGCTGCCGCGATACTCGCCGGTGACGCCCGTCTCCTGGGCCCGCCCCATGAGGTTGTTGAACAGCTGCCGGGCGCTCGTCGCTTCGCGCTCGAGCGTCGCGTATTGAATCCCCTGCCGGTCGACCGCGAGCGACTCGTTCGTCTGGGCCCGGAACTGCTCGGCGAGCGACTCTTCCTGCGCGCGGGCCACCTCGAACTCGTTCCGGATCGACTGGACCACCTGGCCCGTCTGTGCCTGCAGCTCCCGCTGCTTCGACTCCAGCTGGCTCGCGATCGCCACGCGCTCGCGGAAGTTGGGCCCCAGGCCCTGCGCGAGAAGCTGCGCGTCCTGGCTTTCCAGCGCCGCGATGTCAGCCTTGGTCTTCTGGATCAGCTGGTTGGTCACGATCGCCGGAAACGTCTGGAGCGAGTCCGGATCGCTCTGCAGCTTGACGAGCTGCTGATACATCGCCTCTTTCTCGATCCGGGTCAGCCGCGCCTGCGTGAGCTCGCCGCTCAGGTCGGTGAGCTTCTGGACCTGAATCTCGCTCTGGCCGTCGGTCACCGCCACGGCGCCGTAGCGCTCCTTGAACGCCTGCAGCGCCTCTTCGGCCTGCTGCACCCGCTCGCGCTGGTCTTCGAGCTGCTCGCTGAGAAAGACGTTGGCTTCCTCGGACGCCAGCAGGCGGAGGCTCAGGCCGTGCAGCTTGTACTGCTCGGCGAGGGCGTTGGCGGCACGCGAAGCGAGCAGCGGATCGGGAGACCGATAGCGCACGTTGACAAGCCGGCTGAGGCGCACGGGCTCGACGATAAGGCCCCCGAGAAACGCGTCCACCTGCTGCGACTGCCACGTCGTCTCGTCGCCGGCCGGCGGCTCGATGCGCCGCGGGGCGCCGAGCAGGCCGGCCAGCCAGTCGAGCACGCCCGGCCGCGCGGCGGGCGCCGGCTGCGCCCGAGCCGGCCGCGGCGTCGCCACGCCCAGGGCCTCGATCGTCCTCCACGCCAGCGCCCGGCTCTGCAGAATCCGGTACTGCGTCTGGTAGAAGTCGTCGTCGTACCAAGTCGTGTTGTCCTGCAGCACGGCGTTGAGCGACGTGGGCCGCCGCATCTCGACGTCGATCAGGAGCTGCGTGCCGGCTTCGTAGATGGGCGTCTTCTTCAGGCTGTTGACCGCGCCGTACACGAAGACGACGAGGAAGGCCAGCCCGGCGACCCAGCGGCGCTTGTAGAGGACACGGAGGTAGTCGGACACGTGAGACTGGTGGCTCATGGCTCCTGTAACCCTGGTTATGGGACGACCGACGCCGGCGACCGGCCGCAGCCGGGCGCGTCACATGATCGAACGATTGACCTTGATCATGTCGCCCGGCTTGACGAGCTCGTCAAGCTTGACGCCCTTGAGCGGATCCCCGAGGCCCTGGCGCTTGATCTCGATTCGCCGCGTGGATCCGCGCTCGGTCAGCCCACCTGCTAGCGCGAGGGCCTGCTCGACGGTCAGGCCGGCCCGCACGGGGTACGGGCCCGGCGCGCGCACCTCACCCGAGATGAAGAAGTCCTGCGCTTCACGGACGATGATCAGATCGCCGGTCACCAGCGCCAGGTTGTTCGTGAGGTCACCCCTGCGGAACTCGCTGAGGTTGACTTCCAGCACCTGGGCCGGCTCGGCTGCCGAACCGTTCGCGCCGGCCGGCGCCGCGCGGATGATGAGCACCTCGTCGCTCGCGGCCGCCGTCGCCTGGCCCGCCCGGACGATGGCCTCGAACACCCGCAGCTCCCCGGCGTAGCTAATCACGCCCGGGACCACGACGGCTCCCGACACGGTCACCTGCTGATTCTGCGCCTGTTTGAGCGCCACGGTCACCTGCGGGCTCAACACGAAGCCGCCGTCCTTGAGCCGCTTCGCCAGCTCCGCCTCGATCTCACGCGTCGTCAAGCCCGAGACCTTGATCCTGCCGAGGTCGGGAAAGTCCAGCGAGCCATCAGGCGCCACCGGGTACTCACGCGTGTAGTGATCGATGCCCCAGACGCGGACATCGAGTTGATCGCCCGGGGTGACCTTCAGGCCCGCGTGCTGGGCCGCCACAGACAGCCCGCACACGGCGGCCGCCAGGACCGCCAGGACAGCTCGCCGCGCTCCGTCAGTAGCCATACGTCACCGATCCTCCGACCTTGTAGCCCTCGTAGCTCCGGCCGGCCAGTTCCGATTCCCGCCGCGTGAATAGCACGTCGATCCCGACGCGCAGCTCGATGCCGAATCGTCGCCCCATCCCCACACCATACACCCAGATTCGATCCACCCGGCCCGAGAGGGCCGCCCCCTCGAATCGCTCGAAATCCAGGCTGACCCGCCCCGCCTGCGCCCGGACATCCCACTCGTAACTGACGGCCTGGGTAAGCGTCAGATGCCAGTCGGTCTGGACGTAGAAGGGCTCGGCGGGCTCGAAGGAATACTCGACGTTGCGCGCCGCCCGGGCTTCGACCTTGGTCATGTCGCGGGCGACGTACTTGAGATCGACCGAGGCCACCAGACCGGCGAAGTCCGGCCGGCCGGGCGCGAGGCTGTCGAACTTGCGATAGCCCACGAAGGCCGTCCCCGAGATGAGCGCCGACGGCCTGAAGTCGAACCCGGGCAGCACGGTCCAGCTGTCCGCGTCCCGAATCGGCGAGCGGACGAACCGGTCGCGCTCGACGATGATTCTCGCGACGGCGCTCGTCAGCGGCGTGACGGCGTAGCGGGCCTCAGCCTGGACCGCCGCATTGTCGCGGTCGAGCCCGGGCGCGAAGAACACCTCACCCGGCAGCTCGTCGTCAAACCGCAGCTCGCTGCGGCGGTATTGAAGGTCCACGTCGGTACGGGGGCCCGGATACATGGTCACGCCGGCCGCCCACGCGGTGGTCTTCTGCCGGAGCCGGAAATCGATCTCGGCGTTCTGCCGGCGCTTCGTGTTCTCGTAGACGCCAGTGACATAGGGCGCGACGTACGACAGGGGCAGTGACATCGTGGCAGTTTCCGTCACGCTGAACGCCCGCTGGTTCGCCGTCTCCTGGAAGTACAGCCACTCCAGTTCCGTTTTCGAGCCGAAGCGAAGCCGGCCCAGCCGCAGCCAGGCGTCGGCCCCCGGCACGAAGGCCATCGTGAACTCCGGGTCGGACTCGGGCTGCCCCAGCACGTTGGTATCGAGGCCGACGTCGCGCAACGCGAGCGTGGGCGTGAGCGCGAGCGGCCCGAAGCGCATCGCCGCGAGCGCCGACGGATCGTCGCGCGGTACTTGCGCGGCCGCCGGAGCGAACGCCACAGATACCAGCAGAAAACCGAGCGCAGCGGCACGGAACACGATGGCGCTTCTCGTCAGGGATCACCGGGCGCGCAGAAGGGCGCCCGGTCACTGTCGAACGCACACGTCCGGGGGCAAGCCAGGCGGCCGCCCCAATCTGTCCTTACCGATCCGCGCTCCGCGGATCGCCGATGATGGCGGGCAGCCCCGCCGCGGCTAGAAGCAGCCACGTGGCCGACTTGCCGCACGAGATCTGCACGCCAGCGCGGGTCGGCTGGCCAGACGTCACCGTGAACGGTCCCTCGGTGCAGACGATGGAGTTGCTCGCGATGTTGACGAGCTCCACGACGTGCGGCGCCGCCAGCGGAACGCTCGGGATGTTGAACGTACCCGACGGGCTCAGCGGCTGCGTGCTGACCACCGTGCCGGTGGCGACCGAGCGCAACTGGACCCGGTACTCCTCGTACGGCGGCTTCGCTTCCTTGACGGCAGTCCCCGTGATCAGCCCCGTCGCGGCAGCCTGCTGGGCGTAGAGTGCGGCCCCGGCGGCCATCGCTGCGGCCAGGACACCCGCCACGATTCGTCGAATCACCATGTCACTGCTCCTCGAGACTCCGGAACGACCGGTCGGCTGGCGGCGGTCGAAGGTTGCCGGAAAACCGACTCCAATCATCCGCCCTGCCCCCGGCGGTGTCAAGGCCGCCGGACCCCGGTAGTGTATCGAAATCCGCCGGAATCCGTGACAATTCCGATACAACCGGCCCCCGGTCACTTCCGGGCTGACAGAAGTGAGCGCGGGACGTTCAGCTGCCGGACCTTCCGATACAGATTTGTACGCTGAATCCCGAGCGCCTTCGCCGCGTCACCGACGCGCCCATGGTGGCGCCGGAGAACGGCGCTGATGCAGTCGCGCTCGAACCGCGCCCTCGCCTCTCGCAGCGTGACGCCCGTCTCAACCCGCGCTGAGAGGCCGTCGAGACTCGTATGCTCGAGCAGGTCGTCGATCTGCACGATCGCCTTCGACACGCCGCGCACCGTCCGATCGATCATATCTTCGAACTCGCGGCCGTTGCCGTGCCACGGCAGCGCGGTCAGCAGCGCCAGTGCCGACCGGCTGAACGCCTTCGGCGTCACGCCCGCGGCGCGACAGACCCGACGCAGCCTCCAGGCCGCCAGCGCGGGAATGTCCTCCCGCCGGCGACGCAGGGGCGCCAGGTCGATTCTGCCCTGCGACAGACGTTCGTACAGATCGGCCTGCAGGCGCCCGACGGCCACGACGTCGTCGGCGGCTCCGTCCAGGGCCGCGATGGGCCGTACGTCGAGGTCGATCAGGGTGCGGCCGTTGCCCAGCCACGCTTCACGGTCGCGCAGGAGCCGCGCGAGCGTCGATTGCACGCGAGCCGGCAGCTCCGTGACGTTCCTCAGGTACAGCGTGCCGCCGCGCGCCATGACAATGGCCCCGCCCTCGCCCACGCGCAGAGCGGACGCGGCGTCGGGCTTCGCGGACGGCCGGTCGAGCACCACGCCGAACAGTCGCCGCTCGATGTCCTGCGGGGCGCCGTCACCGCAGTCCACGTCCACGAACGGTCGCGCACGGCCACCCAGCCGATGAATGGTTCGAGCTAGAATCGACCGGCCGGTTCCAGACTCGCCGCGGAGAATGAGACCGGCGCGGCTCGGGGCCAGCTCGGCGGCCTGCTCCATCACGTCGCGCATCGCCGGCGACTGCGCGAACAGGGGCTCGTTGCCGTCCTCAGGCAGCTCTGGGTACCCCGAACGCGCCGGAAGGCGATCGCCGAGGTTCGTCAGCGCGACGAGCAGGTCGAGGTCTTCGAACGGCCAGGGCAGAAGCGCCGACAGCCCGCTTTGCATCGCCTCACCCGCGTCCTCGGGACTGGTCGGATCGGCGACCCCGATGAGCGCGACATCCGGATGACCGGCGCGCAACATGCGCACAGGGGCGACCGACGAACCGGCCGTCAAATCGACGATGCACACGTCGACGAGGCCGGCCTTCAGATCCTCGAACGCGCGCGACAGCATGGGGGCCTCGACGACGGAGGCGGCCACACGCCCGACCCGCTCGACGATCCCGGGCCTCACCCGACCCGTGCCCGCCGCGCACACCACGCGCAGCGCCGGCCGGTTGTTCTCAGACCGCCGGGTGTCGGCCGACGGCCGTCCGACTGCTGGTGTGACCGTTCCGCTGGCTGACATCGTTATCCCCCGCCGCCCTTTCCGGCCGGGGAGACCGCTTCGAATCGACCGTCGCCGTCCGGGTCGGCTTCCACGCGCTCGACCTCCCCGTTCGGACCGTAGATGAGCCGTCGGGTTGGACGACCGACGCCCTCGAGATCCAGCTCCAGCCGCCTGAGGAGACCGCCCTCGAAGATCTCCCACTTGTCGACCTTGCCGTCGAGAGTCGTGTCTTCCTCGACCCGCGTGACGACCCCGTTCACGTAGAACTCCCATCGCGTGAGGCGCTCGTCGCCGCCGTTGGCCTCCTCCGCGTGGTCGAGCACGCTGCGCCCATCGGGAGACTGCGCCGCCGCCGGCGTCCCGGGCGCCTCGATGTAGTACTCGAAGCGGTCGAAGCGGCCGTCGAAATCCCGATCGACCTCGATGTACTTGAGCTTCACGCCGTCCATGTGCGCGATGGCGTCGATCTTGCCGTCGAGATTCGAGTCCGATCGCAGCTCCTCGAGACGGCCGGTGCGCTCGTTGTAGACGGGCGTCGCGGAGCCGGCGAGCGCCGGCCCGTCCGCCGGTGCGCCACAGGCCGGGCTGAGCAGGAACGCGCCGGCCGCGATTGCCGACAACGCGCCAAGTCGAGTCAGATTCGTGTTCAATGCCGTTGGTTCCGGGAGGTTCCGGCAGGAACGCCCGGAGCGTAGAGACAGCTTCGCCCCGTCACTTACAGGCCCCATGCAAACGCCGGAGGGGCCGGCTTCAGCCGGCCCGTCGCCGGGCGGCAAAGCCCGCCCCTTCAAATGGACCGACCGCTCACCCGATTAGTACGCCCGGACGTCCGCCGCGTCGACTTCGACGCTGACGCCCTGACCGATCAAGTCAACCGACAGCGTGAGCCTGGCCCGCGCACCCTTGCGGACGAGCCGGCCCACCACGCCCCGCAGCGGCCCCGACACCACTTCGACGAGATCGCCTTCATGAATCAGCGGGCACGGGTCGTACCGCAGATCGCTCGTGACAAGCGTCCGGATGGCTTCGATCTCCGCATCCGGAATCGGGGCGAGCTGACCGCCCGTGGCCACGATCGTCACGACACCCGTGCACCGCCTCACCGACAGCGAGTCGTCTGCCGTGATGCGGGCAAAGCAGTAGCCCGGAAACAGCGGCCAGTCCACGCGCTTCCTGCGGTCCTTCCATCGGCTCCATCGCGGGAGCGTCGGCAGAAACGCCTCGATGCCCTTCCCCGCCAGTTGCCCGGCAACGGTCGCCTCGTGCCGGGACCGGGTCCAGACGGCATGCCACGCGCGCGTTGCGGGACCCGCCTGGCGCGCCCCCCAGTCTTCCTGCAGGAAGACATCAACCTGGAGGGGGACATCAACGCCAGCGGCTGGGAGAACGGAGGGGAGCGACATCGGTGAATTCACTCTTGTATCAGTTCCGATACCGGGCCGCAATCGACTGAGCCGACGGTGGTTATCCCGGCGCAATCGCTATGAAGGCAACCTCGATGCCATCGGCCCGCCGGGCCGCGGACGTGGCCTAACTGATTCACCTGTCGTCGGTTCGATACACACTGCGGGTCCTGCCGGCCATGATCCTCCGCGGCGGGCCGCTTGCCCAGACCCGAAATCCGAGGGGGACCTTACAGCCCTGTCATGACGGGCCGTCCGGGCCGGAGGCCCCGGACTCGAGGGGTTCGTCCGGCTGCGCCCCCTGGCTTCGGGCGTAGAGCAGCGAGACGACGAAGATCACGACGACGAGGCCAAGCGAGATCACCTTCGGCACTTCCCAGTCGACCCATCCCATCTTGTGGACGTAGTCGAACAGGAGCTTGATGCCGATCCAGCCGATGATGATGAACACCCCGTCGATGATCGCCGGATAGCGTCGGATGAGGACGATGAACCTGCCCGCCACGAATCGCATCGCGATGATCCCGAGCACCCCGCCCGTCACCACGACCCAGAGCTTGGGCGAGAGCGCCACCGCCACGAGGATGGAATCGACCGAGAACACGATGTCGACCACCTCGACGCGGACCACGGTCGCCCAGAAGGCGGACAGGCCGAAAGCCGGCGTGGCCGGCGGCGGGTCTCTCCGGGTTCCCCCCGCACCGGGCCGGAGAAAATGCGCGTACGCGAGGTAGATCAGGTAGAGACCGCCGGCCAGCGCCACCCAGGGAACCCGAATGAGGTAGGCGGCCAGCAGAACCGCGGCGGTGCGGAAGGCAAAGGCCCCGACGATCCCGTAGCGCAGCGCCCGCGTCTGCTGGCGCCGCGGCAGGCCCATGACGAGGATCGCAAGCACGAGCGCGTTGTCGGCGCTGAGCAGGCCTTCCAGGACGACGAGCAGGCCGATGGTTGCCAGGTCCGCGGCTTGGAGATCGAGGGGCACGAGGTCGGCGCCCTCAGTATCCGCTGAAATCCGCCTCGGTGTCATGTTCCGCGGCCCGCCGTCCCGGAGGCAATCAACCTTGACACGTATCGTATCAATCCATAAACTCGATCCGTAGCATGGGCGACAGGGAGGATCTTTACCTGATTGGCACGGCCGCCGAGCTGCTGGAGATGCACCCGCAGACGCTGCGCAAATACGAGCGGCTCGGTCTCGTGCGGCCGCTCCGAACGCTCGGCAGCATGCGCGTGTATTCCGGGGAGGAGCTGGACCGGATCCGCCTGATCAAGGCCATGGTAGACGACGCCGGGATCAACCTGGCGGGCGTGCAACGGCTGCTCTCCATCGCCGAGGTCGCGCGGCGGCTGCGGCCGCTGGTCCAGCAGGACGCGGCCGCGCGGCGCCGTGACATCCGCCGCCAGCTGGCCGCCGAGCTGGACGAGCTGTTCCGGCTGCTCGGCTTCGAAGACGAGGCGTAGCGCGCGGGGCGTGCGATGGAGTTCAAGGACTATTACAAGACGCTTGGCGTGGACAAGGGGGCCTCCCCCGCGGAGGTCAAGCGCGCGTTCCGGAAGCTCGCCCGCGAGTCGCACCCGGACCTGCACGCCGGCGACGCGGCCGCCGAAGGTCGCTTCAAGGAGATCAACGAGGCGTACGAGGTACTCGGCAATCCCGAGACGCGCAAGAAATACGACGAGCTCGGCGCCAACTGGCGGATGTACGAGCAGGCCGCGCGTGACGGTGGCGGCACGGCGCCGGCCGGCTGGTCGGTCCATGCCGGCGGCGGCCCCTGGCAAACGAGCTACCAGACGGTCGACGCCGATCGGATGCGCGATCTGTTCGGCTCCGAGGACCCGTTCTCCGACTTCTTTCACACGTTCTTCGGCGGCCGGGTGTCGTCGCGCGGGAGCGGCCGGAGCGCGCCGCGCGAGCGGCGGGGCCGCGACGTCGAGCATCCGGTCGATCTGACACTGGAAGAGGCGTTCACGGGCGCGTCGCGGCGGATCCGCCTGGCCGGGTCCGGCGCCAACCGGACCATCGACGTCCGGATCCCGGCCGGAGTCCGCGACGGCAGCAAGGTGCGCGCGGCCGGCGAAGGCGGCAGCGGCCAGGGCGGGGGCCAGGCCGGCGATTTGTTCCTCGTTGTCCGGATACTGCCGCATGCGCGCTTCGAGCTGCGCGGCCAGGACTTCCACACGCGGGTGTCGGTGCCGGTGACGACCGCGGTACTCGGGGGTGAAACGGCCGTCCCCACGCTGTCCGGCACGACCCTGCGCCTGAAGATCCCGGCCCAGACGCCGGTCGGGCAGGTCTTCCGGCTGAAGGGCCACGGCATGCCGACGCCGGGTCGTCCGGAAGAACGTGGCGACCTGTACGCGAAGCTGGACGTGCAGCTTCCGGCGACGCTGTCGGACGAGGAACGTGCGCACTACGAAGCGCTGCGATCCCTGGGAGGACGACCATCATGAACCTGAATCGCTACACCGAGAAGGCCCAGGAGGCGGTCCTGGGCGCTCAACAGGTGGCCGAACGGGCGGGCCACGCGGAGATGACGCCGGAGCACCTGCTGCTGGCGCTCATCGCGCAGCGGGACGGTATCGTGCCGGCGCTCGTGGGCAAGATGAACCTCGATCCGTCGCGGCTGGGCCCGGCGGCGCAGAGCCTGGTCGATCGGCTGCCGCGCGTCGGCGGCGGCGCGCAGCCAGCGCCCTCCGCGCGGCTGCGCAAGGTCGTGTCGGCCGCCGAGCAGGAAGCCGAGCAGCTCAAGGACGAGTACGTCAGCACCGAGCATCTGTTCCTGGCGCTCGCCTCCGAGGCCGGTCGCGTGCCGAGCGCGGATCTGCTCCGCCAGCAGGGCATCACGCGCGACACCGTGCTGCAGGCGCTCTCGTCGGTGCGCGGGTCCCAGCGCGTCACGGACCAGAACCCCGAGGGCAAATACCAGGCGCTCGAGCGGTACGGGCGGGACCTCACGGCGGTCGCGCGAGCCGGCAAGCTCGACCCGGTCATCGGACGCGACGACGAGATTCGCCGGGTCATTCAGGTGCTCGCTCGGCGCACGAAGAACAACCCGGTGCTCATCGGCGAGCCCGGCGTCGGCAAGACGGCCATCGTCGAGGGGCTGGCGCAGCGAATCGTGCGGGGCGACATCCCGGAAGGGCTGCGCGAGAAACGGATCGTCGCGCTCGACATGGGCGCGCTCGTCGCGGGCGCGAAGTACCGTGGTGAATTCGAGGAGCGCCTCAAGGCCGTGCTCAAGGAGATCGGGGCCGCGGAGGGCCGGATCATCCTCTTCATCGACGAGCTGCACACCGTCGTGGGCGCGGGGGCCGCGGAAGGCTCGCTCGACGCCTCGAACCTGCTGAAGCCGATGCTCGCCCGCGGCGAGCTCCACACGATCGGAGCGACGACCCTCGACGAGTACCGCAAGCACATCGAGAAGGACGCGGCGCTCGAGCGTCGCTTCCAGCCCGTGTCGGTCAGCGAGCCGAGTGTCGAGGACACCATCAGCATCCTGCGCGGCCTGCGCGACCGGTACGAGATCCACCACGGCGTGGAGTTCAAGGACGCGGCGCTCGTCGCAGCGGCGGTCCTCTCCGATCGCTACATCGCCGACCGGTTCCTGCCGGACAAGGCCATCGACCTCATCGACGAGGCGGCCTCTCGGCTCCGCATGGAGATCGACTCGATGCCGGCGGAGCTCGACGAGGTGGAGCGCCGCATCATGCAGCGGGAGATCGAGCGCGAGGCGCTGCGTAAGGAAACCGACGCGGCGTCGCGGGAGCGGCTCCAGCGCCTCGACAAGGAGCTGGCCGAGCTCAAGGAATCGCGGACGGGCCTGGCCGCGCAGTGGCAGCAGGAGAAGGAGGCCATCCAGGCCGTGCGCTCGCGCAAGGCGGAGCTCGAGCAGCTGCGCCTGGAGGGGGACAAGGCGCAGCGGTCCGGCGACTACGCGCGCGCCTCGGAGCTGCAGTACGGGCGGATCCCGGAGCTGGAGAAGGCCATCACCGCGCACGACGATCAGGCGGGCGGCGGCCAGCGGATGCTCAAGGAACAGGTCGACGGAGAGGACATCGCGGAGGTCGTGTCGCGCTGGACTCGCATTCCTGTCAGCCGGCTCCTCGAGGGCGAGATCCAGAAGCTGGTGCACATGGAACACCGGCTGCACCGCCGCGTCGTCGGGCAGGACGAGGCCGTGGTCGCGGTGGCCAACGCGATCCGGCGGGCCCGGGCGGGCCTGCAGGACCCGAACCGGCCGCTCGGCAGCTTCGTGTTCCTCGGCCCGACGGGCGTCGGCAAGACGGAGCTGGCGCGCGCGCTGGCCGAGTTCCTCTTCGACGAGGAGCACGCCCTCGTGCGGATCGACATGTCCGAGTACCAGGAGAAACACACCGTGTCGCGGCTCGTCGGCGCGCCGCCCGGCTATGTCGGGTACGACGAGGCCGGCCAGCTCACCGAGGCGATCCGGCGGCGGCCGTATGCCGTCGTCCTCTTCGACGAGATCGAGAAGGCGCACCCCGAAGTGCTCAACGTGATGCTGCAACTGCTCGACGACGGCCG
>Ga0214472_10002227_pt1 | contig 21041 bp, 17 predicted proteins | sample RVTome_6_FD_207662 | JGI IMG/M metagenome (GOLD analysis project Ga0214472, IMG submission 207662) | Soil microbial communities from uranium-contaminated site in the Upper Colorado River Basin, Wyoming, United States - RVT140D175 | ecosystem: Environmental > Terrestrial > Soil > Contaminated >...
CTTTCGGACGACGGCTACCTGTTCCTCGGCCATTCCGAATCCCTGGCCAGGATAACGGACATATACCATACAAGGCGCTACCCCAGCGCCATAGTGTACTGCAAGAAAGGCGAATAGCCGATGCTGCGCAAGATACGCATACTTGTGGTGGACGACTCGGCTTTCATGCGGAAGGCGCTTACCCGCATGCTCGCGTCGGACCAGATGATCGAGGTGGTGGACACGGCCTCGGACGGGAGGGAAGGTTACGAGAAGACCATGAGGCTAAGGCCCGACGTCGTCACGCTGGACGTCAACATGCCCGGCATGGACGGGCTGACAGCGCTCGGGCTTATCATGAGAGACTGCCCGACCCCCGTGCTCATGCTGTCTTCGCTGACGGCACAGGGCGGAGAGGTGACGCTGAGGGCGCTCGACATGGGCGCCGTGGATTTTATCGACAAGACGTCCGCCCGTTCCGCAATGGAAATCCTCACTATCGCGGGCGAGCTTATAACCAAGGTGAAGGCGGTCGCGCACGTCGACATAAGCAAGATGCTGGCAACCGCGCCGCCCGCCCCGAGCGCCTCGCCGCCCGCGCAGAAAACCTTGCCCGCGGCCAAATGCCGCTACGAGGTGGTCGCCATAGGCACGTCCACGGGCGGGCCGCCCGCGCTCCAGAGCATACTTTCGCGGATGCCGCGCGACCTGCCGGTGCCGGTAATCGTAGTCCAGCACATGCCGGTGGGCTTCACCGCGTCTCTCGCGGCCAGGCTGGACGGCCTGTCGCAGCTGTACATAACGGAGGCCGTGGACGGCGACACGGCAGTCCCGGGCAGGTGCCTGATCGCCCCCTCCGGCCTCCACATGACGCTCGGAAGGAACGCGGACGGCTATTGCGTGCGGCTTTCCGACAAGCCCGAGGGGCTCCTCCACAGGCCTTCGGTGGACGTGCTCATGGAGTCGGTCGCCAATGCGGCGGGAAGCCGCGGGCTTGGCGTAATCCTGACCGGCATGGGTTCCGACGGCGCCGCCGGGATGAAGAAACTCCACGACGCGGGCGGTACTACTCTGGCGCAGGACGAACAGACATGCGTGGTATACGGGATGCCGAGGGTGGCGGTAGAGATGGGCGGGGTGGACAGGTCCATACCCCTTGGCAGGATGCATACGGCAATACTGGAAGAGCTCGGAATACAAGGAAGTTATGCCTGATCTCCTTTTATCGCGGCTCGACTACATATTCTTCTGCTACGGCCTTGCGTTTCTGCTCATGGCGGTGTCGTGCTTCGCGATGGGCGCCAGGGACAGGGAGAGGCTCGGCTGGTGGCTCCTCGGTTTTTTCGGCCTCACCCACGGTATAAACGAGTGGTTGGACCTCGTGGCTTTCAGCCTTGGGGACAACGAGCAGTTCTCCGCGGTCAGGTCGGCAGTACTCATCGTATCGTTCCTGTTCCTCATGGAGTTCGGCAGGGCCGGTACCAGGAAGGCCATAGGCTGGGGCCCGGGCCAGTGGGTACTCGCCCTGTTCGGGGCTGGAGCCGCCGCTGGCGCATTTCACGGGCTCGAAGGCCTGAACGCGGCATCGAGGTACTCGCTCGGGCTTACAGGCGGCCTTTGGGCGGCGGCGTTTCTTCTGGCGGAGTCGAAGCGGCCCGGTGAACACGGGCGCGGGTGGCTGGCGCTCGCGGGCGTGGCGCTCGGCCTGTATGCGTTCGCCGCAGGCATCATAGTCCCCAGGGCGGCTTTTTCGCCGGCTGATACAATCAACACGGCCTCGTTCCTCACGCTCACAGGGGTGCCCGTCCAGTTCGTCCGCGGCGTCCTCGCGGTGGCCGCAGCGGTGTCCGTGACTGCCTACTCCTGGGCCCTCCGCAGGCATGAAAAAGACCCCGGCCACTCCATGCTTCAGCCGGCATCGGCGCTCGGCCCCATGGTTACGGTCGTCATGCTGGTGGCGGGCGGCTGGTTCATGGCCGGCGCGGTCGGGGAGGCCGACAAGAGAGAATTCAACGAAAACCATGCGCAGTGGACACGTACCCTTGCCGGCGCCGTGGGGCCCGATTTAGCCGGGGTACTACCGGCGGAAGGAGGGACGCTCGACGAAAATGCGTACCGGCGACTGCGAGACCACCTGCGGCAGATACGGCTGGACAACACGGACTGCCAGTATGCCGCTATCAGAAAAAAAGTGGACGGAAAGATATTAATCGTCGCTGACGGCGAGGACGAAAGGTCCCCGGCCCACCACGAGTACGGATACTCTACGACCGAGCCGCAGGATGGCATGGCGGCCCGCTACGGAAGCAAGGCATTCGCGAAGTACGGGCAAGACGGCGAGGGCGCCCCCATATTAAGAGTCTACGCTCCGATATTCAAAGAGACCGGAGGGGAGATGGCGGCCCAGCTCGAGCTGATATTCGACGCCTCCACCGCGGAGCGGCTGGCTGCCACAGACAGCCTCTATGCTATAGCCCTCACCGGGGCTTTGTGCGTGCTCAGCATCGTCGCGTTCATCGCATGGAGCAGGACAAAGGAGGCCCTTTCACAGTCGGCCGAGCTCAGGCTGGCCTCGCTCTCGGTCGAGAACGAAAGGAAGCTGAGGAACATCGCGTCCGCGTTAGGAGAGGGCGTCATAGTGACCGACAAAGAAGGACGCACCGCATTTATGAACCCCGAGGCTGAGCGTCTCCTGGGGTATTCCGAGGCCGAGCTTCTGGGCAAAGACGCGCACGACATCCTCCATTTTCAGGACATCCATGGCAACCCGGTCCATCGAGAAAACTGTCCGTCGATGAGGTCCATCGCATTTGGAAGGACGAACGCCACCGACGACGAGGCATACACCCGCAAGGACGGGAGATCGTTCCCCGTCTCGTACATATCCGCGCCGCTCTACGAGCACGGCGCGGTCTCCGGGGTGGTTATTGCGTTCAGGGACATAACGAGGGCGAAAAAGGCGACCGAGGCACTGATAAAAAGCGAGCACTCCTACCGCACCCTTTCCGAGAACCTGCCCGGCATAGTCTACAGGATTATACTTGGCGAGCGTAACGAGACGCTTTTCTTCAACGAAATGGTCGAGCCCATGACCGGGTATGCGTCCGTGGAGCTGCGGGGGCCCAGCTTCTGCATCGCGGAGAAGCTTGCGCTCGATGTGGACCGCGCGCGTATCCTGAACGCGGTGAACATGGCGGTGATGGAGGGCAGCCCGTTCCAGGTGGAATACCGCATAAGGCACAAGGACGGCGGGACAAGGCATTTCCTCGAAAGGGGACGTCCGGTGCGCGACAACGGCGAGACCGTCTGCATCGACGGCGTAATACTCGATGTCACCGAAGAGAGAAAGGCCGACGAGGAACTCCGCAAGTACAAGTTCATGGTCGAGGAGTCGGGCGAGGAAATGTACCTCATCGACAGCAAGGGGCGCTACCGGTACGCCAACAGGACCGCGTGCGAGCGCCTGGGGTACACGCTGGACGAACTGCTGGGAATGGGGCTCGAAGACATAGACCCTGCATACTCAGGCCGGAAGCTCGCCGCCCATTTCGAGGAACTGAGAAAGAAGGACATACCGGTCTTCGAGACAAAACACCTCACCAGGGACGGCCGGACCGTGACCAAGGAGGTGAAGTCCGACCTTATCAAGATAGGCGGTGAGGAGTACATATGCGGCATCGCGAGGGACATAACAGAGAGGAAGGAGCTCGACAGGCAGAGGTCCGAGTTCCTGAGCATGGTGACGCACGACCTGAAGTCGCCGCTCTCGGTCATCCAGGCCTACTCCGAGATCATGTTGGCCGACTTTGGAGACAAGCTTCCGGGCGACTTGCCGGAGATAGCGAAGGGCATAAAGTCGAGCAGCGGGAAGCTGCTTGCCCTCGTTGAGGACTTCCTGGCCGTATCCCGGCTGGAGTTCGGCGCGAAGGAGCCTGCGCTCGCAACCGTCGACATGGACGAACTGGTCTACGAAGCAGGGATGGCGGGTAAGACGCTTGCGGACAAAAAGGGGCTCGCATTCGAAACGGAAACATCCAGGGCCGGCTTCGCGGTCAAGGCCGACAGGGCGCTGTTGTCGAGGGCGGTCGCCAACCTCGTGCATAACGCGGTAAACTATACCCCGGTGGGCGGGACCGTGAGGCTGGCCGCCTACCCGGTCAGCATGGACGGCGTGGGTTACGCGGCGATAACCGTGACGGACAACGGGCCGGGCATACCGCCCGAAGAGCGCGAGAAGGTGTTCAACAAGTACTACCGCTCGCCCGGCGTTTCCGGCGCCAAGGGGAGCGGGCTGGGGCTCGCCATCGTCAAAGCGGTGGCGGAGTCGCACGGAGGGAGGGTATTCCTGGATGCCGCCGAGGGCGGCGGCTGTAAATTCACGCTTCTTGTCCCGAAGGGCGGCGTTTGAGCCCGCGGCCTGTATTTGGGTTGACTTCGCGGCCCATATGTCATAATATTTATCAGGGACGGCAGGCGGGCGTGGGCAGGGCCGGTAACGCCTGCCGGCAGCGGCGCCGTGCCGGGCAGAAGACAGCGGACATTATTAAACGTATTCGCCGGGCCGCCTTTGCGCGGCCCTGTTTATTGACAGGACGGGCCCTGGTTGGTCCGGGGAGTAACGCATGGTCCGCATCAGGGTCAACGAGGTGGTCCACGAATATTCAGAGCCGCCCAAGCTCATGGAGGTCCGCGCGCGGCTGAAGCCGGATGCGGACGTTATAGTGAGGAACGGGTTCCCTGCCTCGGACAACGTGGTCCTTGAGGACGGCGATTCGGTCGTACTGATCAGGAGGGGGGAAATGCCGGCAAGGGCGGAGCTGGAGGCACAGCTCTCCGCCCGGCACACGCCCGGCGTCCACGAGCGAGTGAAGTCAGCGGTGGTCGGGATTGCCGGGGTAGGCGGGCTCGGCTCTTCTGTCGCGCTGGCACTCGCAAGGGTAGGGGTCGGGAAGCTGGTGATAGCGGACTACGACGTCGTGGAGCCGAGCAACCTTAACCGCCAGCAGTACTTCGTGGACCAGATAGGGAGCCTCAAGGTAAACGCGATGGAGGACAACCTGAGGCGCGTCAACCCGTTCGTGAAGGTCGTCAGGCATAACGTGGTCTTGGACGCAGGCAACATACCCGGCGTTTTCAGGGGGGTGGACGTGCTGGTGGAGGCGCTCGACAGGCCGGAGTCCAAGGCCGAGCTTGTGGACGCCGCCGCGGGCGGCCTCCCCGGAGTGCCCGTGGTATGCGCGTCCGGGATCGCGGGCTACGGCCCGTCCAACACCATTATCACGAGGCCGTTCGCGGGGCGCTGCCATGTGGTCGGCGACCTCGAGACCGGGGCCGCGGAGGGCGTCGGGCTCATGGCGCCCAGGGTCGGCATCGCCGCGCACCACCAGGCGAACTGCGTCCTCCGCATACTGCTTGGAGAAAAAGGAGGGTGAAGCCCTGAAGGGCGGTTGACCATGGATACCCGTGATACGATAAATCCCGCCGGGATGCTTTCGGGCGTGGAGGCCGCGGTACGCGCCGCCGCCGCGCCGGACAGGCAGCGGCTGGATGACATACTCGGCAGGGCGGCGGGGCTCGAAGGGGTAACGCTCGGGGACGCGGCTTCGCTGCTGAAGATAGAGGACCGGGAGGACGCGGCGCGTCTCTTCCGTGCGGCAGGCCGGGTCAAAGAGCGCGTGTTCGGGCCGAGGGTGGTGCTGTTCGCGCCGCTCTACCTGTCCAACCACTGCGCGAACGATTGCCTGTACTGCGGCTTCAGGCGCTCCAGCGAGGTTGCCGCGAGGAGGGCGTTGTCCGTGGACGAGGCGGTGGAGCAGGCGCGCCACCTTTCCTCAAGGGGGTTCAAGCGGATACTGCTGGTCGCGGGCGAGCACCCGGCCTACAGCGGGGTGGAGTACCTGGAAGAGGCCGCGTCCGCCATATACTCGAAGACGGACATCCGCATACTCCATGTAAACTGCGCGCCGTTGGCGACAGACGGGTTCAGGCGGCTGAAGGCTGCGGGCTACGGGGTCTACCAGTGCTTCCAGGAGACTTACCACAGGGATACTTACGCCAGGGTGCACCCGTCAGGCAAGAAGCGCGATTACGGCTTCAGGCTGGAGGCCATGGACCGTGCGCTCGAAGCCGGGTTCGGCGACGTGGGGATAGGCGCGCTCCTCGGGCTGTACGACTACGCATTTGACGCGCTCGCGGCAATCGCGCACTCCAGGCGCCTGGAAGAGAGGTTCGGGGCCGCCGCGCACACCATATCCGTGCCGCGCCTCCGGCACGCGGAAGGGGCCGCGCTTACGGAGCCGCCGTACCCGGTCACCGGCTTCGAGTTCAAGAAGATTGTCGCCGTGTACCGCCTCTGCGTGCCTTATGCGGGCGTGGTGGTGTCCACACGCGAGCCCGCGTCTCTTCGCGAGGAGGCGCTCGACTGCGGGGCGTCCCAGATATCCGCCGGGTCGTCTACCGAGCCGGGAGGGTACGGGCCGGGCGAGCACAGCACCGCCCAGTTCGACGTGACGGACCTGCGCGGGCTGCCGGAGATGATGGCCGTGATAGCCCGGAAGGGTCTCCTGCCGTCTCTCTGCACATCGTGCTACAGGAGCGGGAGGCAGGGCGAAGAGTTCAGGGAGCTCGCGTCCACGGGAGCGATGCGTGAGTTCTGCACGCCGAACGCGATACTGTCTTTAAGGGAGTTCATGCGGGACAACCCGGACGAGGGGCTCAACGGGCTTCTTGAGCGCACGGTCGAGAGGTTCTCTGGAGAGGTGGATGAGCCGCTGAGGCGCGACCTGATGGACAAGCTCGGCAGGACGGCCCGCGGCGAACGCGACCTGCACTATTAGCTAATAGATTACGAGGTCGTCGTCTAATACCTTTTGAAGCGGCGCGGGCCCTGCCGGAGCGGCTCCGGAGGGCGCAAAAACCTTGAGCGCCCTCTTCGCGCAGAAACGGACCCTCGGGCTGTAGTCCTTGTCGGCGGCCTTCTCAAGCTCCTTTACCGCACCCTCGTCCCCCAGTTCCCCGAGCGCTACCGCTGCCTGTACCCTGACGCCTTCCTCCTCGTCGAAGTAAAGCATGTCCATAAGTTTTTTCGAGGCATCCTTCACCTTGAGCCTGCCAAGCGAGCTTGCGGCAAGCTCGCGGACCCTGCCCGAGCCGTCTTCCAGGGCCGAAATAAGGACACGGGCGGCGCCTTCCGCGCCCATTATGCCGCCTAACGCCCTGACCGCCTCCACCCGTATCTTGGGGTCCGGGTCCTTCACCTGCGACACGAGGGTCTCGAGCGCCTTCGGGTCGCCTATATTGCCAAGCGCCCTGATGACCTCGACCCGCACGAGGATGTCGCCCTCGTCGGACAACAGCACCGCGAGGTTCTGCACGGCGTCAGCGTCGCCGATGCCGCCGAGGGCGCCTGCGGCGGCGCGCCTGACCTCGGCGTCCGGGTCGGAAAGCGCCTGGACGAGCGCGTCCACGGAGTCTACCGACTTTATGTTCCAGAGCGCCCCGGCGGCCGCCCGCCTTACCTCTACCGTCCCGGTGGCCAACGCCTTGGAGAGCGGGCCGACGGCCTGCTCGCTCTTTATCTGGCCCATCGCGGAAATGGCGAGAAGCCCGAACGACTGGTTCTCCTCCTTCAGCATCATGGCGAGCCGCCCCACCGCCTTCACGTCCATGCCGAGCGTCTTTACGAGGTCCGCGTCCTTCTCCTGGAAGAACACCCCCTCCGGCATCTTGACGTGCGCCGCCTCCCATACCGGCGTGTCCTTGTCCAGCCTGGCCGGCCCGAACACGCGCATTATCCTCCTGGCGGGCTCGTCGCCGTACAGGAGCAGGCCCATGTATGCGTTGGCGGGTGCGTCCGCCTTGACGCCCGGAGAAAAGCGTGCGACCAGCGTGTACACCTCGGACTCCGCGGACTCGAGCGAGAAGACCTCCGGCCCGTACCCGCCCTTCCTGTCCATGTCGAGCATACCCTTGGGGATGGACGCGTCGCACTGGTAAGGGTCGCGAGCATCCCCTGAAGTGTGGTGGCCGAAGCTGTCCCAGACGTGGAGGTCCAGGTCCGCGTCCGCGCTGTCCCATGTCAGGACCGCGACCAGGTCCTTGGGCCGTGCGTCGAAGGTGTGCACCCGGACGGGCCTGCTCGATATCGTGCCGCCGTCCTGACTGGTTACCTCGATGGATATCTCGTTCGTGCCGGGCAGGAGCGCAAGCTCCTGCGAGAGCCTGCCGTGGTCGAGCGCGACGCGCCGGGGTATGTTGTTCACGACGAGCACCGCCCCGGTTGCCGGCTTGTCCCCGGTTTCGGCCACTACCCTGACGACCCTGTTTTCGGTTATGTCTATTACCGCGCCGTCCTCGGGCGAGGTGATGGCGGCTCCCGCGCCCTTGTCGGCCGGCCTGTAGAACACCTTCATGGAGTTCCTGCCCAGGTTCCCCTCGAGGTCCCACGCGAGCGCGGTGATGGTGTTAAGACCCGGCTTCAGCGCGCAAGAGGTAGAAAACCTCCCGCCGGTCACGGGCACGATTATAGTGTCGTCGTTGACCCTTAGGAATGCCTTGGCGATGCCGCTCCCCACGCTGCCGGACACCCGCTGGACGCTTGCCTTAACCTCGCCGGTGGCGGGCTCGGACAGGAGCACGAGAGGGTCCTTCCTGCTCATCACGACCGCATCGGAAGCGGACTCCCTGCCTATGCCGACGCGCTCCTCCGTAGGGGTTTTCTTCTTCAGGCCCGGCGCGCCTATCCCGATGGTGTCGAGGCCCCCGCCGCGCTCCATCAGCACGGGCGGCTGGGACGAAGCCTGCGGCAATGCCGCGCACGGAGTCGCGAGCAAGGCTGCAAGCGCTAATGCGGTTATTGCGTGTCTGGTTCCCATTAATTACCGATGCAAGGTGACAGGTTACGAAGCATGACACGGACTTCGGGATGCGGCCGGGCCTACTGGGCGGATACATCTCCGGTCTGCTTCATCTTTTCCTCGGCGCGCTTGATGCTCGAAGCGGCCTTCTCGTTGGACGGGTCCATCTTAAGGACCTTGCGCCACGAGGCCACGGCGCTGTCCAGCTCGCCCTTGGTGTAGTGCTCGACGCCCTCGAGGTAAAGCCGCCTGACCTCGTCTTCGTTTGCGGCGGAAGGCGGGGCGTACCTTGCCTTCTCGATGCCCTTCCTGGCGCCGGAGTTGTCCGGGTCGAGGAGCAGCGCGGCCTCGAAACTGCCGGTTGCCTTGTCCCGGTCCCCGTTTTCGAGCGACGCGTTGCCTTCGCGCACGTACTTGTTTACAAGCTCCTTCGAGCGGTCCTTGATACGCTGTTTAAGCGATAGCGCTTCCTGGTTGGCCTGGTCTAGCTCGAGCGCGCGCCCCGCGTGGTATGCCGCCATGCTGTAGTCCTCCGCGCCGAACGAGTTCCTGGCGTTAGTAATGCGCTTGGCAAGCTCGGCCTTGATGTCCTGCTCGACCTCCGCAAGCGCTGAAGACGCCTCCCAGTCGTCAGGGACGTAGGAACGGAGCCTCTGGTAGGACTCCCTTGCCTGCACAAGAAGCCCGCCGTCCTTTGCGTCCCGGGCCTTCTTTCTGAGCTTGGCTATTGCCGCCTCGATGCGGGCGACGCCGTCCCTGGCCCGGCTGCTGTCAGGCATTATGGAAAGCGCCCTCCGGTATGAGGCGAGCGCATCGGCAAGCTGGTCCTTTTTCTCGGAAACCGCGGCCGTCGAGAGCAGTGCCTCGGACTCCTCGGCAACCTTGGCGGCTATCTGCTTCTTGAGCGACTTTACCTTGCCGGAACCCGGGTCGAGCTTGATGAGCGCGTCTACCTCGGACAGCGCGGAGGAGTAGTCTCCGGCGCCCATCAGAGCCCTTGCCTTCGCCATCCGCGTATCGGCGTCTTTCCTGGCCTGGGCGGCCGCGTTCGCAAGCCCGGCCGCCGCGGCCTCGTTCTTCGGGTCGAGCGATACCGCCTTCTCGAAGAATGGGATTGCGGAGAAATAATCCTCCCTGTTCATCCTCTCCGCCCCGGCGGCGATAGACTGCTCGGCGGCGAACTTGGACGCGACCTCCATCTGCGCGGTGGCCCTCTTCATGCCGGGGTCGAGCGAAAGGGCCTTGTTGAACTCAGACAGGGCGTCCTCGTAACGTTCGAGCGCCATCAGGTTGTACCCCCGGTAGTAATGGGTCTCGGCGTCGTCCGGGTTGAGCGTGGACGCCTTCTCGAACATCTCGGCGGCGGAACCGGACATCCCCCTGTCCTGGAAGTCCACGCCCATGTTGAAGAACGTGGTGAACAGGGTGTCCTTCGTCTTCTGGTCGACTGCGGCGTGCGTGAGCCTGTCGAAGAAAGGTTTCGCCGCCGCGAATCCGTTCTCCTTGTAGTTGAGCTGGCCCAGGTAATAGAGCGCCTCGACGTTCTCGGGCGCCATGTCGAGCGTATGCGCGAACTCCTTCATCGCGTCCTGGTTGTCTCCCGCCTTGTACCTGGCCATGCCGAGCGCGTTCGACACCGCCGCGGAGGATGCGGTGTCCGTTTTCAGCAGCTCTCCCGCCGCGGCAAGCTCGGCGACGGCCCTGTCGTACTCCCCCAGGCCTATTAAGACGAGGCCCAGGTAATACCTGCTGTCGCCGTCGTCCGGGTCTATCGCGAGCGCATCCTCCAGGCAGGTCCGCGCCTTGTCGTTCGCGCCGTCCCTGTGGTACGCGACCCCGAGGTTCGAAAAAGCGACGCCCAGCCCCAGGCTGCCGGTCTCCGCGTCCTTCGCCAGGCTGCGGGCGGCGGTGAAAGAGTCCAGCGCGTCGCCGAGCCGCCCCAGCTTGAAATAAGCGAGCCCGGTGTGGTATGCGAGGTAAGGGTCGTCCTTCCGGGAGGAGGCCAGCGGCTCCAACAGGCCCAGCGCCTCGGCCGCCTTGCCCGCGCGCAGGTACGCGACGCCCCGTTCGTAGTCTCCGGTCTCGGCCGGCGCGGATGCCGGAGCGAAAAGGAGCATGATGAGCAGGGATGCCGCCATTATTTTCTTAGTCATTGTTTTTCCCTGATTACTTCATATATACGTTGAGGCTCCAGTTTGCCCTTCAGCATGACCTCGCCCTTTTTCTCTATCTCGAACATGTCCTTGACAAGGTCGTACGTGGCCTGGCTGATTATGACGTTCTCCTCCCTCGACAGAGGCTCGAGCCTGGCCGCGAGGTTGACCGTGTCGCCTATCACGGTATAGTTCATCCGTTCCTTCGACCCGACGTTGCCGGCGACGACCGTGCCCGAGTTTATCCCTATCCCCATGTGCATGGGGGGCTGGCCTTCGGCGGCCCTCTTCTCGTTGAAGCGGCGCATGGCCGCCTGCATCCGGATCCCGGTCCTGACCGCCCTGACCGCGTCGTCGTCGCCCTTGACAGGGACGCCGTATATTATCATCATGGCGTCGCCGATGAACTTGTCGATGAACCCCTTCTGTTCGAACACGACGTCCACCATCATCGAGAAGTACTCGTTCAGGAAGGATATCACCATCTTGGGGTCGAGCTTCTCGGACATCGATGTGAACCCCCTGATGTCGGTGAACAGGACGGTCACAAAACGGTGCTCGCCGCCAAGCTCGACAGTGAGCTTGCCCCCGCTGTCCAGGAGCTTCTCGGCCAGCTGCTTGCTCATGTACCGCTCGAAGGTGTCCCTTATGAACGCCTTCTCCCTCAAACCCCGGGCCATGTCGTTGAACGCGGCGGTCAGCTCTCCTATCTCGTCCTTGGACTTGACCGCTATCTTCTGGTCCAGGTTGCCCTGGCCTATCTCGTATGCGCCTTGCACAAGGAGCTTGATGGGCGCGACCGTGAGCTTGGCAAGGGAGAACGCGCCTATCCCGCCCAGGATGAGCCCGCCCAGGGCTATGAGCGCAACGAACCTCTGCGCCTTCTTCGCGGGGGCGTCTATAGAGCTCTTCGAAAGCCCCATGTGCACGGTGCCCAGGACCACGTCCTCGGAGCCGGTAAGCCGGACCGGGACCGCTATGTCGAAGACCGGCTCGCCGTCCCCGGTGTTCCCGGACCGTATGGTGAACCCGTCGCCCTCTTCGACGGCCGCCATGCCGGCCGGTGGCGTGTACTCCTTGCCGGAGCGCTGTATGTCCGAGTGCGCCCTGATATTTCCGTCCGCGCCCACGATCAGCGCGTATACCACGCCCCTGTTTTTCATGGCCGAGGTTATGAACTGGAACAGGAACAGCTCGTCTCCCTGCCCGACAAGCGCGTCCTCGGACGAGCGGGCGACCGACCGCGCAATGGCGAGACCTTTCTCCTTAACCTCGGCGGAAAGGGAGTCCCGCATCATGGCGGCGGTTACCGTCATTACCAGCGAGCCTACGATGGCGATTAAAAGCAGCGTGAACAGGGTAAGTTTTACCCGCAGGCTGAATAGGGCTTTGTGACGCATTTAACTCCCGTTCCGCGGAATGTGGCGCTGGTTAAAACAAGGCTTTCCGTCCGATAAAACTAACATATCGGGGGGGAAAAGACAAGCGGTAAAAATGGCGCGTTGGTATGCAAAGTCTTGATATTTTACCGGATTAAGGGTATAATCGCGTCATATGAAGGTTACGGTAAACGGGGTTGTAAAAGAGGTGGCGGACGGGGCGAGCGTCCAGGGGCTCCTGGAGGCGCTGGGCCTGTCGAAAGGACGTGTCGCGGTCGAGTTGAACCGGGAGATAATCGTCCGGGACGCGTACGCCGGCGCCGCGCTCAAGGAAGGCGACGTCCTCGAGATACTCTCGTTCGTGGGCGGCGGGTGAGCGTAACCCCAAATCAGTACCTGTAGTGCCCCTCTTCGCCTTCGCTGGCCTCCTTCACGCACTCGATTACGTGGTCCGCTATCTCGAGCGGGTCGTCCAGGAAGGTGATAAGCTCCAGGTCGGCGGGAGATATCATCCCCTCCTTCATCGCGGAGTTCTTGACCCAGTCGTACAGCCCCGCCCAGTACTTCTTGTCCACCATTATGACCGGGAACGGCTTTATCTTCATCGTCTGGATGAGCGTCAGCGCCTCGAAGCACTCGTCCATCGTCCCGAACCCGCCGGGATAAATGATGAACGCGGACGAGTACTTGACCAGCATCACCTTCCTTATGAAGAAGTACTTGAACGTCACGACCTTGCTCAAATATGGGTTGTGCGCCTGTTCGAGGGGGAGCTCGATGTTAAGTCCGACAGACCTGCCGCCTGTCTCGTAAGCGCCGCGGTTGGCACCCTCCATGATGCCCGGGCCGCCGCCTGTTATGACCGCGATGTTCTTCTCCGCCATTATCTTGCCGAGCCTTCTGGCCGACTGGTAGCGGTTGTCTGTCTCCCTTGCCCTGGCCGAGCCGAAGACCGTGACCGCCGGGCCGACGCCCGCAAGCTCGGTGAACCCGTCCACGAACTCCGACATTATCCTGAACATCCGCCAGGTGTCGCCAACCTTTATCTCGTTCAGGCCGAACTGTTCGTTTGTAAGAAACGTGTTAGCGCGGTTGAACGGGGCGTTTTTCTCGTCCATGTATGTTCCTCTGTGAAGACCCGATAGCAAGGCCCAACGACCGCATGGCCGTTGGGCCGCAATGTGCGCTCATTATATCGCAGCGCGTCTGGTTATGCAACCCCCAGCCAGCCGGACGCGGCCGGGCAGGGTATATAATAAGCAGCCCCCGGTGGGGCGGTGCGTTTCGGCGGCGCCAGGGAAGGCGGGGTTATCAGCCGCCCTCGATGGGGCCGCCCTCCTCCCAGATGGACCAGTTGTTGTACTGCTCCAGGTAGTATCTGGTTTCCTGAAGTATCTCGTAGTGGTGGTCCTCTTCGAGCGCCATCCGGTTGAACGCCGCCTTTACCGCCGGGTCGGTCGAGTTCTGGGCGGCGCCCCTGTACATGTCGTGGCTCTCTTTTTCCTTTGTCATGGCGAACGAAAGAGCTTCAATGTCGTCCGCCGTGGAGGATATGGTCTCGTTGAAGTTTGCCTTCGCGTCCGCGAACACCGATTTCAGACGCTCCTTGGCGAGCGGTACCTCCATGTCCTTCGCGTCCTGCGGGACACTGTCCCTCATCCGCTCGAGCATCCTCTTGTGCTTCACCTCGTCGAACGCGAGCTGGTCGAACATCGCCTTGCCCAACTTGCTGGCGGTCCGGTTCTCGGCCTTCCTGTAAAACGCGTATCCTTCCTCTTCCATTTTTATCGCGGTATTAATGACGTCTTCGATTTTCATCAATGCCTCCTTGTCGCATGCCTGTTAATGAATAAAATATACCACAAACATCCGGTATGGGCCACAGGAAAGTTGAGGGCATAACTGGAAAAGCCGTCCGTCCCGCATGGCGGTTCGCTTCCCCGGCAAGGGCATAACCAGAGCCTAATATTTCTTGACAAGCCAGACCCCTATATGTTACGTTTCATGACCGCAAGGTTGGCATCGGGCTCTACCTGAATGGCAATCAGGCATATTTTCCGTGTATGGACCCGGTATGACGGGCGCCTCCCGGCCGCGTGGTTTTCGGGCGTGGTTGCGCGCCGGCGGCACGGGCAAAAGGCAGGAGGCCATTGAAATTGAAAACGGTCAGGTCCAAAGAGCTGTTCAAGGCCGCCAGGAAGCTCATGCCGGGCGGCGTCAACTCGCCGGTCAGGGCGTTCAGGAACGTCGGGGCGAGCCCGCTCTTTATCAGTAAGGCCAAGGGCTCGAAGATATACGACGTGGACGGCAACGAGTACATCGACTACGTGCTGTCCTGGGGCCCGATGATATTGGGCCACGCCCACCCGAAGGTCATAAAGGCGCTTAAGGCCGCGTGCGACGAGGGTACCAGCTTCGGCGCCCCGACCGAGCTCGAGGTCACGCTCGCCGGGATGGTGACGAAGGCTGTCAGCTCCATAAAGGTGGTCAGGATGGTCAACTCCGGCACCGAGGCGGCCATGTCCGCCATCAGGCTTGCCAGGGGCGCGACCGGCAGGGACAAGATAATCAAGTTCGAGGGCGGCTACCACGGCCATGCAGACAGCCTCCTCGTCAAGGCCGGAAGCGGCGCGGCCACGTTCGGCGTTCCCGACTCCCCCGGCGTGCCAAAGGCGCTCGCCAAAAACACGATCACATGCAACTACAACGACATCGAGTCCGTCAAGAAGGCGATGGACAAGGAGGGCAAGGACGTCGCATGCATTATCGTCGAGCCGGTGGCGGGTAACATGGGCTGCGTGCCCCCGGCCGCCGGGTTCCTCCAGGGGCTCAGGAAGCTCTGCGACCAGTACGGCTCGGTACTGATATTCGACGAGGTTATGACGGGCTTCCGCGTCGCATATGGCGGGGCCCAGTCCATATACAGGGTGAAGCCCGACCTGACCTGCCTTGGCAAGGTAATAGGCGGAGGCCTCCCGGTCGGGGCGTACGGCGGCTCCAGGGAACTGATGGAGAAGATATCCCCGGCCGGCCCCATTTACCAGGCGGGCACGCTGTCTGGGAACCCGCTCGCGATGACCGCGGGCATCGAGACGCTGAAGCTCTTAAGCGCACCGGGCGTGTACAAGGAGCTCGAGGAAAAGAGCAGGATGCTCTCGGACGGGCTTGCCGAGGAGTTCAAAAAGGCGGGCGTGGATGCGACGTTCAACCGTGTCGGCTCGATGTTCACGACGTTCTTCACCAGCGCGAAGGTCACGGACTGGAACGGGGCGAAGTCGTGCGACACCAAGGCGTTCTCCCGGTTCTTCAACCTGATGCTCGAAAACGGAGTAAACCTGGCCCCCTCCCAGTTCGAGGCGGGTTTCATGTCGCTTGCGCACACCAGGACGGACATAACGAACACGATAAAGGCGGCCGCGAAGAGCCTGAAGGCCATGAAGACATGAGGCTCTGGCCACAAGGCCGGTTACGGCAATACCGGGCGGCAGACCTCGTCAGGTCCAGGCGTCCATAGGCAGTACAGGGCTGTATTCGTTAACAATCACAGGCGGTAAATCACCAATAGCGGGAGGCAAGAGTTAAATGTTCAAGTTTTTAAAGGAAGGTTTGAGCCCCAAGGCCAAGATGGTAGCCGCGGCGGTTTTAATCGTCGTCGTCGCCGGAGGAGGTCTCGTCGGCTGGAAGCTCTGGGACTTCAAGGAGAACAACCCCAAGTTCTGCGTCGGCTGTCACCTGATGGACGAGGCGTATAACAAATGGGCCGAGTCCGCGCACAAGGAAGTCAACTGCCACGCGTGCCACCACCTGACGTTCGTCGAGCAGAACATGCTCCTGGTCAACCTCGTCCTGAAGAACCCGAAGGAGGTCGAGGAGCGCCACGGCAAAATCATCGTGCCGTGGAAGTACTGCACGCAGTGCCACTGGGAGAAGAACGAGGAGTACCCGGACGCGGTCAACGTCAGCAACTCGCCTATGCACGCCAAGCACTTCTTCATGGAGAAGATAGAGTGCTCCAACTGCCACGGACGCGAACCGCACGAGTTCAGGGCGACCTCCGGGCTCTGCGCGTCCTGCCATCCCGACAAGGAAAAGATACACGGGATGGAGGGCCTCGAGTGCCTCGGCTGCCACACCGACAAGACCTTGAACCTGATGCCCAGCCGCGGCAAGTGCCTGACATGCCACGGCAGCAAGGAGCAGAGGGAGAAGATTGCGGCCGAGCCACAGACCGGCGACGTGAAGATATTCACGGCCGACCCGGCGCAGGTCGAGACAGCGTCCAGGATGTCCACTTTCCCGGAAGACGCTCCGATGAGCTTCGAGTGCAGCGTCTGCCACAAGCCGCACACCAAGATCAAGCTGGTAGGGAACCAGGACTGCCTGAAGTGCCACAGCAAGCAGCTCCGTGTCGGCAAGCACGGCATGCACATAGAGAACGGCTTCAAATGCCTCGACTGCCACAAGCCGCACGAGTGGAGGGTGTCAAAGGCCACGCTCAAGTCGGGCAAGTGCACCGCGTGCCACGAGCCGGGCAACCCGAAGAACTTCCTGGAATAATGGGCCGCATTACGGCCCGGCCGTTCCATGGCTGACGGAGGACGGCCCCGCCCCTTGTGGGGCGGGGCCGGTTTATTTAATATGCCCAAGCACGACCGCAAGTTCATGATGGACCTGTACACCCTGGCCACGGTCGGGCTGAACATCGTCGCGGGCACGTTCATCGGCCTCGGCATGGGCTGGTTCATCGACCACAAGATATTCGGCGGGTATTTCCACGTCAGGACCGAGCCCTGGTTCACGCTGATTTTCCTGCTGTTCGGCATTATCGCGGGCTTCAGGAATATGTGGCGGATCGCCGTCACCAAGGGCGACGCCGGGGACGAAAACGACGAGGACGGCTGACCGGCCCATTGTGTCCTCCCGGCCCATATTTTCACCACCGTTCCCGCCATCCCGTCTTATTTCTGGTATAATAACTTATCATGCAGTGTTGCCCCGGTTATGGTTAGGCCGCGATGCGGCAGTCGCGTACGCAGTCCTGGCGTTTGCCGCTTCATGCCGGGGCAGGTTGTCCTGAAAAACCCGCACCAATGGCATAATAAGGAGCGCGAACGGTGAAAAATCATGTCTGGCGTCCTCTGTTTGTCGTCATAGGCGTCGTCGCCCTGATACTCGTTGCGAGGACCGCATATGTGCCGCCCGATTTCGGCATGCAGGAGCAGGGTTACATGTACGGTTTCCACCGGCATGGCAACGAGGCCGAATGGAAGGCGCAGGAGATAAACTACAAGACCCAGAAGTACTGCGAGGACTGCCACCCGGACAAGGCCGGGGAAAAGGCATCCTCGCCGCACGCCTTAATCGAGTGCGAAAACTGTCACGGCCCGGCGATGGGCCACCCGGACGACCCGCCAAAGCTCGAAGTGGACAAAAGCCGCGAGCAGTGCCTCAGGTGCCACGCCGCGCTCCCCTATCCGGAGAGCGGCAGGAAGGTCATCCCCGGGATCGACCCGGACGGCCACAACCCGGGGATGGAGTGCGTGATGTGCCACAACCCGCACAACCCGAGCCTGGAGGGCATGTAACATGGACAGACGCGATTTTGTGAAAAGGTCCATTGTGGCAATAGCCGGGGCGGCCATACCCCTGTCCGCGCTGACGCTCGTCAACCCGCGTAAACTGCTTGCCGCCAACCCGGAACTCCGCTGGGCGTTCCTGGTGGACACCACCACCTGCGTGGGCTGCGGGTTCTGCGTCAAGGCATGCAAGCTGGAAAACGGCATACCCTACGACGCGAACGTGACGAGGACGTGGGTGGAGCGGTACGTGGTGACGAAGGACGGGAAGGTCCACGCGGACTCGCCCAAGGGCGCGAGGGACGGGTTCACCTCGCCCAGGATAGACCAGGGCGAGGCCGGGCCCCTCGACATAAGGCCGGAGGACATAGACAAGGCGTTCTTTGTGCCGAAGCTCTGCAACCAGTGCGCGAACCCTCCCTGCGTTCAGGTCTGCCCGGTCGGCGCGACGTACCAGACCCCGGACGGGGTGGTGCTGGTCGACCGGACATGGTGCATCGGCTGCGGGTACTGCATCATGGGTTGCCCTTACGGAGTCAGGTTCTTCCACCCGGTACACAAGGTCGCTGACAAGTGCCACTGGTGCTACCACCGCATAAGCAAGGGGATGAAGCCCGCGTGCGTAACCGCATGCCCGTTCGGTGCAAGGGATATAGGGAACTTGAAGGACCCGGACGACCCGGTGACGAAGGTCATCATGACCCAGAGGGTAGGCGTCCTGAAGGACGAGTACGGGACGAGCCCGCAGGCCTACTACATAGGCATGAGCAAGGAGGTGCGCTGAGATGGTACACGGCGAGATATGGACTGTAAAGGAGCTCTTCGTGCTTCCCAACGAGTACATCTACTGGTCCATCCAGATAGTGATGTACCCGTTCATGACAGGGCTCGTGGCGGGCGCGTTCGTATTGTCCTCGCTGTACCACGTGTTCGGGGTGACCAGGCTCCGGGAGATAGCGCGGTTCGCGCTGGTATTCTCGTTCGCGCTCCTCCCGGTCGCTATGATGCCGCTGATGCTCCACCTCACGCAGCCCTTCCGCGGGATAGAGGTGCTGATGACCCCGCACTTCACCTCGGCCATAGCCGCGTTCGGGATAGTGTTCCTTACGTACGCGTTCATTGTCGCGTCTGAGCTGTGGTTCGTGTACAGGGAGTACTTCGCAACCAGGCTCGGTAAGCTTGAGGCTGCGACGGACAGGACCGTGGGCGAGGCCGTCCTCAAGGCCATATACACCGTGGTACTCATGGGCGCGCGCGACATAAGCCCGGATGCGGTGGCGAAGGACCACAGGGCGGTAAAGGTGCTTGCCGGCGCGGGGGTTCCGGTGGCCTGCTTCCTGCACGGGTACGCAGGGTTCATATTCGGCTCCGTAAAGGCTAACGCCCTCTGGATGACGCCGCTCATGCCGGTGATATTCATCATGTCCGCCGTGGTCTCCGGCATAGCGCTCTGCATGCTCGTGTACATCATCACAATGGAAATAAGGAAGTTCGTGGCGGAAAGAGGGGCAAAGGAAATCGGACGGCACGCCCAGAGCGCGGAGTATATAAAAGGGGTGGAACGAGAGGAGATAATCATGACCTCCAGGTACCTCCTTATTTTCATGTCGTTCGCTATCTCGCTTGAACTGCTGGACATCATATTCCGGGGATACACCGCGGTGAAGTCCTGGGACATACTCCGCCAGGTCATATACGGGAAGGACTTCACGAACATATTCATACTCCAGTACGGCATCGGGAACCTGCTGCCTCTCGTGCTCCTCCTCATACCCGGCCTGACCGTGAGGCGTACCGTGGCAGCCACGCTCCTCGTGCTGTTCGGGGTGTTCATGATGCGCTGGAACGTCGTTATCGGCGGCCAGTCGTTCTCGCTCACCTTCGCGGGGTTCATGCACTACCACATGCCCATCGTACCGCACGACTGGGAGACGTTCAAGGAAGGGCTTGGCGGCGCTTTGCTCGTGGCGGCCACGCCGTTTGTGATATTCTACTTTTTGTCCAAAATATTCCCTGTGTTCCTGATGGAGAAGAAGACGGGCTAAGTGCCGCGAGGTCAGGGTTAATACATGCGCGAGACCATGGGAGTCCTCTTCGGCACGGGCCGGCCTGTCATAGCGGGATGGGTGGCCCTGCTGCTCGTTGCCGAGGCGGTAAGTCCGCTCCGGAAAAGGACGAGGCCGGTCGCAGGGCGGTGGGCGGTAAACGCGGTCATGACCGCGCTCGTACTTGCAACCGGGACGCTGGCGGTCAGGGCAGCGGCGCTCGCGGCCGTCGCGTGGGCCGGGGGTAACCGGTTCGGCATATCGTACTGGCTCCCGGAGGCAGGGTGGGCGAGGCCTGTAGCCGGCTTCCTCCTCATGGACCTGACGTTCTACTGGTGGCACAGGGCCAACCACGAGCTGCCGCTGCTGTGGCGGTTCCACAACGTACACCACGTGGACCCGGACCTGGACGTATCGACCTCTTTCAGGTTCCACCTGGCTGAGGTGCTGTACTCGGCCGTGTTCCGTGTTGCACAGGCGGCGGTAATCGGCATCGCGCCGGTGACGTTCGCGGCGTACGAGCTTGTTTTCACGTGCGGGACGGCGTTCCACCACAGCAATACAAGGCTGCCGGTGGCGTTCGAGCGAGCCCTTAACAGGGTTTTCGTGACGCCCCGGATGCACGGCATACACCACTCCGGCTACCGGGAGGAGACCGGCTCGAACTACTCGGTCGTGTTCTCCTGGTGGGACCCGTTGCACGGGACGCTCAGGCTGAACGTGCCGCATGCGCGTGTCGAGACAGGGGTGCCGGGGTACCTGGCGGCCGAGGACAACAGCCTGCCGGGACTTCTTGCCGCCCCGTTCATCAGGCAGAAGGACTACTGGCTGCACCCGGACGGGACCCGCAGGGAGACGAGGGAAAGGGCTCCTGCGGGGACTAAGCGGACAACAATGATGGAGTGATGCGGTATGCGGAGTTTCGGGGAAATGGCCGCCGGCGCGGCTGGGGGCAGCCTCTCATGCACGGGTATAGAGATTATACAGGTGAACCTGGGGCTTTACTGCAACCAGAAGTGCGCACATTGTCACGTCGGCGCGTCTCCTGAAAGGA
>Ga0214472_10002228_pt1 | contig 21033 bp, 12 predicted proteins | sample RVTome_6_FD_207662 | JGI IMG/M metagenome (GOLD analysis project Ga0214472, IMG submission 207662) | Soil microbial communities from uranium-contaminated site in the Upper Colorado River Basin, Wyoming, United States - RVT140D175 | ecosystem: Environmental > Terrestrial > Soil > Contaminated >...
CGCCGCGGATCCCCTTGCAGGGGGCGCCGGCGCATCTGGTCGTCGCCGCCGTGGCGATGCTGCTCTGGTTCGCGGCGGGATGGCTGTTGCCTGCGCGCGTGGAGCTCGGGCTCGCGGCCCTGGCAGACCCTTCGATCCTCGAGACACGTCTTCCCCAGAGCGGAATCTACCCGCTATCCGGCGACACGCGCGTCGCGATCGGCGGAGATCTCGATCTCCTGGCCCGCGACTTCACCGACGGCGACGGCGAAGTCGCGCTCCTGATCAACCGGACGGGAGACTTCTGGCAGGAGAGTTCCACCGAGCTCCTGCCGCCGCTCGAGTCGCCCGCCTCCTACCGTGATCTCGTCGCGCCGGTCGCCGCCGTCGAAGATCCGTTTCGCTATCGCTTCAAGAAGGGTTCGATCCTCAGCCCGATCCACGGCGTCGAGGTGCGAGAACGACCAGTGCTGCGTGAGCTGGGCGCGCGTCTGACGCCACCCGAATACAGCGGACGTCCGCCTCAGGAGCGAGAGGACCTGGGCGGCTCGGTCGCGGTCCTGGTCGGCACCGTCGTGGAACTCGAGGGGCGGGCCACCGCGGAGCTGTCGAGCGCGCGCCGCGAGATCGAGGACGGCGTGGTCGTCGAACTGCAGGTCGATGGCGACAGATTCGTCGACCGATTTGTCGTGGAGCAAGACCTGAGTTTCCGCATCGCACTCGAAGACGTCGAGGGGTTGAGCAGCGCAGGTCATACCATCTATCGCTTCATCGCGCAGCCCGATGATCCGCCGACCGTCGAGATCACGAGGCCGAGCGAGGATCTCACACTGGACCGCGATCTCAGCGTCGGCATCGCGGGGCTTGCTGCCGACGACGTCGCACTGCGGCGCCTGGAGCTCTTGCACCGCACCGAGGAAGAGACCCAGTGGCGGCACATCCCACTGTTCGCCAACGGCCGGGCCGCGGCCGAGCGCGCCGACATGGTCGAACGCCTCGTCGAGATCGGCGAGCGGGAAGTCGCGGTCGCTTTCGCGTGGGTTCTCGCCGCCGAGTCGCTCTTTCCGGGCGACACGATGTTGTTCTGCCTCGAAGCCACGGACAACAACGCCTTGGTCGGCGGCCAGAAGACGCGGAGCGAGATCTTTCGCTTGAGCCTCCCCACGATCTCCGAGATCTTCGATGCAGAACGCGAAGAGCGGGCGGAGGACAGGGGAGAACTCGCCGAGTTGCGTGACGAGGGCGAGGAGCTGCAGGAAACCCTGGAGCGTCTCAACCGCGAGCTGAAGAAGGATCCGAATCCGGACTGGGCGAAGCAGCAGGAGATCAAAGACGCCCTCGAGCGCCAGGAGGCACTGAAGGAGAAACTGCAGGAGGCGGCCGATCGCCTGCAGCAGGACCTTCAGCAGTTCGAGGAGAACAACGCCGGCAGCATGGAATTGATGGAGAAGATGGAGACGATTCAGCAGCTGCTGGAAAATCTCGAAGACGAGAGTCTGCAGGCCTATCTCGAGGCCATGCAGGAGGCGATGGACCAGCTTCTGCCCCATGAGATCCAGCGCGCCATGGAAGACGCCCTCGGCAACCAGGAGGAATACAACCGACGGTTGGATCGGACCATCGAGTTGCTTCAACAGCTCGAACGCGAGCGCACCATGAGCGATCTCGTCGAGGCACTCTCAGAAAACCTCGAGCGCCAAGAAAAACTCCTCGCGCACACCGAAGGTCAGACGCCACGGGACGAGGCCGGTGAGACCGGCGACAGCGAGCCCGAGGCGTCGGATTCCCAAGAGGAGGGAGACGGCGACGAGCGGGAGATGAGCGACGACGAACTCGCCCGCGCCCAGGAGAAGCTGGCGGAGCAGGCGAAGGAACTGGAGGAGAAGATCCGTAAGGCGCTCGAAGAACTGAAAGAGCAGCAGGAGAAGGGGCACGCCGACGATCCGAGTGCCGAAAAGATGGAGGAATCCCTGGAACAGGCCGAGGAGCAGATGACGGAGCAGGGTAACCCCTCCGACGCCATGCAGGATGCGCAGCGCCATCTGCAAGAGGGCGAGCGCGATCCGGCGGCCGACCAGCAGCAGGAGAGCATCCGCAGGCTCCTGTATCTCTACGAGACGCTCGCCGAGGGTCAGCAGGCCATGCAACAGGCGACGCAACAATACGCCGTGGAGAAGTTGCAGCAGACCGCCTTCGATCTTCTCCAGCTGAGTTTCGGCGAAGAGGTCGTCGCTGGATCGCTCGAGGACGCAGCCACGGGCCAACGCCTCGCGCCGATCTCCCGCGAACAGGGGCGGATCCAGCGCAGCACGGCGGCGCTCTCGCAGTCGCTGCACGAACTCGCGCGCAACAACTTCATGGTTCCCGAGGCTTTGCTCAAAGAGATGCGGAAGCTCGAGGAAATGGTCGACCAGAGCGTCGACGAACTCCAACTACAGCGCTCGCGCCGCGCTCGCTCGTCCGCGACGCAGGCAATGGGTCAGATGAATCATGTGGTGATGAATCTGCTGTCGACGGCGATGAACGCCGGGCAAGGCGGAGGCGGAGGCGGTTCGCCTCAGTCGCTCTCGCAGCAGATGCAGGGGATGAGTCAGGATCAGTCGCGTCTCAATGCGATGACCGAACAGCTGCGCAAGCAGATGCAGGACGGCATGTCGGAGTCCGAGCGCCAGCAGATGGCGCAGCTGCGAGCGCAGCAGCAGGGGCTCCAGCAGAGGCTCGATGAGATCCGCCGGCAGATCGAGGATGAGCGGCGTGTGCTCGGAGATCTCGATGAGCTCAAGGCCGAGATGGAAGAAGTCGTCGAGGGATTCGACACAGGGCGACTCGACGCGGATTTGCGACGGCAGCAGGAGAAGATCCTCTCCAGGATGCTCGACGCACAGCGATCGATGCGCGAGCGGGACTTCGCAAAAAGGCGGGAGTCGCGCGAAGGCGATCGGCTCTTCGCCGACCAGGAGGGCACCGAGCTGTCGACCGGCGACCCGGCAGATCTCTTCCGGTTGCGGCGCTGGCTCGCGCCCGAGAAGGCCCCTCACGCCTACCAGGACGACGTGCGCCGCTACTTCCGCCGCATCCAGGATGCGCTCGACCAGAACGAGCGGCGATGAAACTCAAGGCTCTCTTCCTGTCTCTCGCGACGTTGCTCCTCCCGTGCACGGACGTAGCCGTGACGACCTCCAGCGCGCAGGCGCAGGTCCTACCGCTGCCCAGCCAACCCGACAGCACGCAGGTCCTGCCCGAGGATATCGCGCGGCGCAGGGTCGAGGCGCTGTTGCGCAGCGGAAGGCAGGAAGAGGCCGTCAACTTTCTCGAGCAACTCGGCGCAGCGCAGGGCCTCGAGCCGTCCTTGCAGCGCCGACTCGCACGCATCTATCGCGATCTCGGCCGCTATGCCGATCTGGAGCGCCTCCTCCTCGAGCAGCGCGCGAGCGGGGATCCGGCCGTTTTCGATCTCGGCGCCCTGCGCATGCTCGCCGAGGCGCGCTACGCCCTCGACCGCCCTGACGAAGCGCGCGCCGTCCTGGATGAGATCGTGGCTACGGATCCCAAAGATCCTTCGGTGCTACGACTCGTATCGAATGTTCTCACCCAGAATGGGCGACTCGAAGAGGCCATTCAGTTGCTGTTGGACGGACGCGCTCGCATGGGGCAACCAGCCGAGTTCGCCCAGCATCTTGGATCGCTCTATAGCCAGCTTGGCCGCTCGGGCGACGCGGCGCGGGAGTATCTCGTCGTGATCAGCCAGAGCCCGATGAATCTCACGCTCATGCGCGGGCAGATTCTCGAGCTGGCGGAGGACGAGAATGATCTCGGAGTGATTCTCGGCCACGCGCGCAAGACGGCCGCGGATTACCCACAGATCCCACAGCTTCAGCTCGTCCTGGCCGAATTGCTCCAGCATGCCGGCTCGACCGACGACGCGTGGATGATCCTGCGGCCGCTCGTCGTCGAACCCGAACTTCTCCAGGATCTCATCCAGATGTCCATGGCCGGGCTGGCCGATAGCCGGCTGCCCGCAGTGAGCCCCGCGCGCAGTCTCTCCAAACTCCAACTCTCGGCGCGCGTTCTGCAAGGAGTGCTCATCTCGGGCAATCTCCCCCCTTCCATGGAGACGCGGGTCTACGAGACCTTGAATCGCACTCTCTTGGCGATGCTGGAGAACCCGCACTTCACCGTGCTGCCCCCCGAGGAACGGGGCGAGATGCTGGACGAGGCGCGGCTGGCGATCGTCGAGATGGGCCGGCGCTACCCGAACAATGCCGTGACGGCCAGCGCTCTGTTGAGGCTGGCCAACATCTACGTGGAGGCGCTCCACCGGCCGAAGGATGCCATCGAGCTGTACCAGCGACTCTACATGAGCCCCAACGCGCCGCGAGAACAACTGCAGATGGCTCGCGTCGGACTCGCTCGTTCCTACATCGCCGCCGGAGATACCACGCGGGCGCGTGATCTCTTCACCGAGATGGGAAAGGACCGTGCGTTCAGCGAGGGTCAGGGGCGCGCCCATTACCATCTGGGCCTATTGGACTTCATGGGAGGGCATTTCGAGACGGCACAGCAGCGTCTCTCCAGCGTCGCGCTCGAGGCCCCGACCGCCGAATACACCAATGACGCCCTGGATCTCGCGCTCCTCCTGGCGGAGCAGCTTCTCAGCTCGGGCGGCGGGGACGCCGAGGGCCTCGGGCGCTACGGGCGTGCGCTGTACTATCGCGCCGTGTACGACGTTGAGCGCATGCGCGACGAATTGCAGCAGCTGAGTCAGTCGGGGAGCCCGTCGCTCCAGCACCGGTCGCTCCTCGATCTCGCGCGGCATCATCGCGAGGAGTTCCGCCCGGAGTTGGCGCTGGCGCAGCTCGAGCGTCTCGATCAGCTGGGCGGCGGCCGCTATGCCGGCGAATCGCTCGAATTGCGCGGTGATCTCTTGTCCTATCTCGGGCGTGGCGTCGAGGCTCAGGGCATCTACGAGAGAATCCTCCTCGATCACGAAGGCTATGTGATGATCGACGGCGTCCGCGAGAAGATCCGCGCGCTGAAGAGCCAGGCCGACTTGGGAGATCTGCCGTGAGGCGCGGACTCGTCCTGGCCGCGCTCTCCCTCTGGCTCCTCCACCTTGCCGCCACGGTCCACGCGGCGGAAGTGCTCGTGCCGATGGACCGCGCGCAGCGCAATCACCTCAAGGCCTACGGCCTGGCCTTCAAGGTGCTCAAGAAGGAACAGACGGTCAGTTGGCTCTTGAACTATCGCGGCGGCAGCTTTCTGATGCCCAGGACGGCATCGACCGAACTCGAGGCGCGACTCATGGGAGTCACGCTCGAAGAAGTGGGACCCGCGCAGATCGCCGAGATTCGACAAATCGTCAACGGCGAGAACATGGACGAGATCCTTCTCGAAGTACCGCCGCGCATAGCAATCTACGCGCCTCCCAATTTCCAACCGTGGGACGATGCCGTCACCCTGGCCCTGACCTACGCGGAGATCGAGTTTGCGACGATCTTCGACGATCAGGTGCTGGCCGGAAAACTCGCGGACTATGACTGGCTCCATCTGCATCACGAGGACTTCACGGGGCAGTACGGAAAGTTCTACAGCAACTTCGGACACACGGACTGGTACCGGGCGCAGGAGGAACTGTTCGAGGCCCTCGCGGCGAGCATGGGTTTTCCGACCGTGCGCGAACTCAAGGGCGCCGTGGCGCTCACCATCAAGGAGTACGTCTTAGGCGGCGGCTTCCTCTTCGCCATGTGCTCGGCGACCGACACTTTCGATATCGCGCTGTCGGGCCTCGGCCTGGACTTCGTGGCCTCGGTCTTCGACGGCACGCCCATCGAGCCAGATGTCGAGTCGAAGCTCCACTACGAGAACTGCCTGGCCTTCGAGGATTTCGAGCTGGTCACGAATCCCCGCATGTACGAGTTCAGCGATATCGACACCAGCAACTACGTCCGGCTGCGCGGGGCGGAGGCGGACTACTTCACTCTCTTCGAGTTCGCGGCCAAACACGACCCCGTCCCGACCATGCTGACGCAATGTCATCGCAACGTGATCGATGGGTTCATGGGACAGACCACGGGCTTCCAGAGGAGACTCCTGAAGGACCACGTCGTCGTACTCGCCGAAGTCGAAGGCACGGACGAAATCAAGTATCTGCACGGCAATGCGGGGCGCGGCACCTTTACGTTCTACGGAGGACACGATCCCGAGGACTACACGCACGCGGTGGGAGATCCGCCGACGGATCTCGATCTCTATCCGAACAGCCCGGGCTATCGTCTGATCCTGAACAACGTGCTCTTCCCCGCCGCCAAGAAGAAGCCGCAGAAGACGTAGCTACTCCGCCGGCTTCTCTTCTTCCCGATCCAACGTCCAGGGCTGTTCGTTCCTCAACTGCGAGTACGCGAGCGCCGCGAGACCCAGGCTGATCGCCGCCGTCCCGGCCAGGAGCGGCGACGGGATCTCCGGTTCCATGTCTCCCAGCGTCGCCGCCATCAACAGGCCGACTCCGTTGTAGAGCGCGTGAATCCAGACCGAAGCCAGCAGATTTCCCGTCCGCTCGAACACGAGGCAGAGCGCGATGCCCAGGAAGGCTAGGGGAATCACGTGATGGGGCTGGAGATGGATGAGCGAGAAGAACACGCCAATTCCCACGCTGGCGCGCAGCGGGCCGATCGACGCCCGGGCCGCCTGTTGCATGAACCCCCGAAAGACGACTTCCTCGCCGAGCGGCGCGATCAGCACGAGCGCCGTGCAAGCCAGGGCCCAATCGGCGCCCGAGTGTGGAATGATGCCCTCCAGGAACTCCTCGAAGCCTTCGGGGACGGGGACCAACTGTGTGTTGAACTGCGTCAACAGCTCGATGGTCGGCAGGAGGCACAGGGTGAGCAGCGTCAGCCAGAAGACCTGGCTTCCCCTGGGCAGCCCGATGCGCAGCGATTCCAGGAGGGGAGTTGCCTGCCGTCGCAGGAAGAGCCAGGGGTTCAGGAGGTGGAAGACGCCGGCGCTGAGCAGGATGGGCAGGTAGACACTGTCCATCTTCTCGCCGAGGAACGAAATCCCCAGCTGGTAGCCGAGAATCCACAGGAGACTGAGAGAGAGAACGCTGAGCGCGGGGTAGCCCCCGAAGAACTCGTCGGCGGCGTGGTAGTCAGAATCTTGCGCCGGAGCGTCGACGTCTCGTGCTTGCTGATGGGGAGGCCTTGGATCGTCCATGGCGACAGAGTAGCATTAGCCCTTCCCGCTGACCCGGGTGGAATTACGTGTTCATCATGACGCCGGAAAAGATGCGAAGCATCGATGAGGCCGCCATCGCAGCCGGCACGCCTGGGCTCGTCCTGATGGAGCGAGCCGGACAGGGCGCCGCGCGCGCGATCCTCGATCGCCCCGAATGGCTGTGGGGGTGCACGCTCATTCTCTGCGGAAAGGGCAACAACGCCGGCGATGGCCTCGTCGTGGCGCGCTTGCTCCACGGCGAAGGGCATGATGTGCGCGCGCTTCTGATCGCGCCGAGTTCGGATCTCAGCCCCGATGCCCGCACCAACCTGCGGCGGGCGCGCGAGCAGGGCGTGGAAATCGAATTCCTCGATGAAGATCCGGCCGTCGCCCTGCACCGCATCCATCGCGAGAATCCAGGCAGGCTGCTCGTCGACGCGCTGCTCGGGACGGGCTTCGCGCCGCCGCTGCGCGAGCCGCTGGCGGAGCTGTGCAAAAAGGTCTCGGAATTGTCGCGGCGCGTCGTCGCCCTCGACGCTCCCACGGGCCTGGACGGCGCCACCGGACAGATCGATGCGAGCGCGGTCGTCGCCGACATGACTCTCTGTCTCGGGTTCCCGAAATGGGGACATGTTTTGCCCCCGGGGCGGGCCCACTGCGGACGGCTCGAGCGCGTGGATCTCGAGTTCTCGTCAGAACTGGTGCAGAGCCAGGTCCGCGGCAGTGAGGATGTCGCCCTCTACGTCGATCGGCTGCTCGCGGCGGCCTGGTGGAGAGAGAGGCCCATCGACGCGCACAAGTATTCGGCTGGCGCCGTTCTCTGCGTCGGGGGTTCGGCAGGGATGTCGGGGGCGGTGGCCCTCGCGTGCAACGGCGCCCATCGGGCGGGCAGTGGTCTCGTGGAAGCCGTGGTCCCGGGCAGCGTACGCAACGGCGTCGACGCCCACTGTGTCGAGACTCTGGTGCACGGCGTGGCCGAGACGGCGTCGGGCGGCCTCTCGCCTTCTGCGCTCGGCGGGATTCTGAAACGACTCGAACGCAAGGCTGCCCTGCTCCTGGGGCCCGGCGGCGGCAGCGATCTCGAGACCGCAGATCTCTTCCTGGCTCTCGTGGCCGCCGCCTCGTGCCCCCTCGTCGTCGACGCCGACGCCCTGAACGCATTCGCCCGCCTGCAGAGGCCTCCCAGGTTCACGGGGGCCACCGTGATCACGCCTCATAGCGGCGAATTGTCCCGCCTGTTGGGGGTCTCTTCGGAGGAGATCGCCGCGAATCGGGTCGAGATCGTCTGTGAGGCAGCGGCGCGCTGGAATTGCGTCCTGCTCCACAAGGGAGCGCCGAGCTTCGTCGCCGCCGCCGACGGAAGCCTCGCCGTCGTCGGCAGCGGTGGGCCGGGTCTCGCCACGGCCGGAAGTGGCGACGTCCTCGCCGGCTGCGTCGCAGCGCTCCTGGCGGGAGGATACGATCCATTCAAGGCCGCATGCATCGCTGCGTATCTGCACGGGAGAGCGGGAGACCGCCTGGAGCGGCGCGCCGGCGTCGCTTCGCTGATGGCTCGCGATCTTCTGGACGAATTGCCGGCGGTGATCCTCGAGATCGAGAACTGGCGGCGCTGAGGTTCGGCCATGCGAGTCCTGGGCATCGAAACCAGCTGTGACGAGAGCAGCGTCGCCTGCGTGGATGCAGGTGGCGTTCACGCCAACATGGTCAGCAGTCAGGTCGACCTCCATCAGCACTTTGGCGGAGTCGTCCCCGAACTCGCGTCGCGCGCCCATCTGACCAATCTGCTCCCGGTCACCGAGGCCGCCCTCCGCGAAGCCGGCTGGCGGCTCGGACAGGTCGAAGCCGTCGCCGCGACGACCGGCCCCGGCCTCATCGGCGCCGTGCTCATGGGGGCGAGCTGGGGAAAGAGCCTGGCCTACGGGCTGGGAAAGCCGTTTGTCGGCGTGCATCACATCGAGGGTCACATCCTCGCCAACGACATCGAAGCCCGCATGGAGCTGCCGGCCGTGGTGCTCGTCGTCAGCGGCGGGCACACCGAGACGGTCCTCGTGGCCAGATATGGCGTGTACGAGCGCATCGGCCGCAGCCTCGACGATGCGGCCGGCGAGACCTTCGACAAGGCCGCCAAGCTCATGGGGCTCGGTTATCCGGGTGGGCCGCTCATCGAGCGGCTGGCGCGCGAGGGACGCCCGGCGCAGGTCGAACTGCCGCGCGCCCTCTGGGCCTCGGGAAACCTCGATTTCAGCTTCAGCGGCCTCAAGACCGCCGTTCGCCTCAAGATCGAGGGTCTGGACCCGACGAACGGCGGGGCCGCCGCCGATCTGGCCCTCGCACTCCAGGACGCCATCGTCGAGACGCTCGTCGAAAAGACCCGCCGTGCTCTCGATGCCCACGAGGGGATCCGCGGACTCTATCTGGCGGGTGGCGTCGCGGCGAATGGGCCGCTCCGGGCAGCCTTCGCCAGGCTGGCGGCCGAGCGGAATCTCGTATTTTCGCCGCCTGCTCTGTCCTACTGCACCGACAATGCGGCTATGATCGCCTGGGCCGGCCGGCTGAAACTGCTCGCCCGCGGCGGAGACCCCCTGGAGCTGCCCGCCTTCGCGCGTGGAAAAATCGAAAACTGGGAATGACAGCGACGGGATTGCTGGCGCGCTCCATGCACTGGACTACCGCGTGAGATCTCGCCACGGGCCGTCCAGGCAGCCTTTTGGGGCCTAGCTGGCTCGAAGCTCGTGTCGTGAATCTCCGTAAGTTTATTTAGCGCAATACTTTGCGTTATTCTTGACTTCGGGTGGTCCACCGGGGGCACCGATTCTGGCGGAGTGCGCGATTGCGCAGTTCTGCTGCAAATCGAAGGTCGGCATTGAAAGAAACAATTCTCATCGTCGACGACGAGCCGCACATCAGGCGGATTCTCGACTACCTCCTGCGGCAGCAGGGCTACGAGGTCGATGCTGCCGCGAGCGGTCCAGCGGCGCTGGATCGCATCCAGGGCGCTCTGAATCTGCCCGATCTGATCCTTCTGGACCTCATGATGCCCGAGATGGACGGCTTCGAGGTCTGCCGGAGGCTTCGGGCGGATTATCGCTCCCGGCAGATTCCCATCATCATCGTCACCGCCAAGGGCGAGCAGATCGACCGCGTCCGGGGGCTCGAAGGTGGCGCCAATGACTATCTCACCAAGCCGTACGACCACAAGGAACTCGTCCTCCGCGTCCGCAACACGCTTGAGTGGAGCCGCGCGCAGCGGCAGGCGAATCCGCTGACGGGGCTGCCCGGAAATCGCGCCATCGAACAAGAAGTCCAGGGCCGCATCGATCGCGAAGAGAGTTTTTCGTTTCTGTATCTCGATATCGACAACTTCAAGGCCTACAACGACTACTACGGCTATTCCCGCGGCGATTCGGCGATCCGCATCGTCGCCGAACTACTCCGCGATTGCAGCAGGGAGCACGGCGGAGCGTCGGACTTCGTCGGCCATATCGGCGGCGACGACTTCTGCGTCGTGACCGGGCCGGATGGGGCGGAGGCGCTCGGCGAGGCCATCGTCGAGAGATTCTCGACCGAGTTCATGAAGCTCATCGAGCCCGAAGATCTCGAGCGTGGCTATCTCGAGGTGCGCGCGCGCCAGGGTGGCGTCCTGCGCGTCGACTTCCCCTCACTCACCATCGCGGTCGTGACGGATCAAGGACGCCAGTACGAACACTGGGGTCGCGTCAGCGATGCCGCCGCCGAACTGAAGTCGTTCGGCAAGACGCAGACGGGAAGCATCGTCGTGACGGAGCGGCGGGAAACGGGTTCGGAAGAATCGACACAGCCCGTGAACGAGCGCTCCGACTGACACGAATGACAAGATGAGTACACTCGGCCACACCTATAACAACTTCCGCTTCCTCGTTCGAGGTGTGCGTTGGGTGGAGCTGACACTCAGCGCGCTCATCGTTTTCTTTACGCGCAGTGTGGCCCAGCTCAGTTTCGATTGGCGTCCCGTCGCGATCATCTTCTGCCTGGGCTATCTCTGGAATCTCGGCTTCTGGTATGCCGGACGGCGTCATCTCCTGCTCGAGCGCGGCCTCGACGGGACGCGGCTCTTGGTCTGGAGCTGGGTGATCGCCGACGTGTTCACGAATCTCATGCTGATCACGTTTACCGGCCTGACCAGCAGCCCATTCATGTTCTTCATGGTCTTCCCGGTGATCCTCAGCACAGTCGCGCTGGGCCGGCCCAAGGCGAGTTACGGAGTCGCGCTCGGTTCGACCTTCGGCCTGGGCGCTGTTTGGGCGATGGATCGGGCCGGGAGCATCCCGCATTTTCCCGCGTACAGCCAGATCACCGACGCGAGCTTCATGGAGCCAAACGTCGCCGCCGCGAGCTTCGTGATCAGCACGGCCGTCCTCGTCTCGCTCGTCTACACCATCTTCAAGTTCCGGCCGAACTTCTTCATCTTCCAAGAGGGCTATCACGCCGGGCAGTTCCGCATCCAGACGCTGCGGCCTGGCGCGATTCAGGAACTCCGTCTCGAGGAAGTCGAGGCCGTCGGCCCTGAGGACCTTCTCGAGGAACTCGTCCAGAATCTCACGCTCTGCTCGGACATCTCTCTCGGCGCCGCCGTCGTGCTTCCGGCGGGCAGCGACACGGTGGGTGGAGCGCCGGGAAAGGGTTGGCATAGCGGGCTGATGGCGCATCGTGTGATCTCGACGACTCGGCGTCAGGTGATCCCTACCTGGGCCGAACTCGACATCGAACACAGCAAGCTCTTCCACGAGATGGTGCATGCGCAGACAGGCGATCTCTTCGAAGGCCCGTTCGCCATGCTGCAGGCCGACGGGTTGTTCACGAAGTTTGACGAGGCCGACAGCTATCTCGCCACTCCGGTCAGCCAAAACGGGCGTGCGGTCGTCATCATCATCGCCGGTTTGCGCCATCCAGTCTTGAGCCGCGACGACGTGCTTGTCCATCTTCTGAACATATCGTCACAGCTGCGGCCGCTGTTGGCCGCCGAATCGCGCCTGTCGGAAATGCGTGGCGAACTGAGTGCGCTGCACAACGAGAACGAGGTCCTCAGCCGCGCGAACCGGCTTCAGAGTGACTTCGTGAGTATCGCGAGCCACGAGCTCAAGTCGCCGTTGACCGCCATCGGCGCCTATGCGGACGCCCTCATCATGAACGCGGAGCGTCCGGACTTTCCCGAGCGCCAGGAATTTCTCGGCGTCATTCGGCACGAGACCGACCGCCTCCTGCGCATGGTGAATCGCATCCTCGACTTTTCGCAGATCGAATTTGGAAACCGGCAGCTGCATCGCGCGAGCATCTCGCTGCCCGATCTCGTCGAAGACGTAGTGGCGACGATGCGGCCGCAGTTCGACGAGCGACACCTGCAAGTCGAGATGGATTTTCCCGACGCTCTTCCCCGCGTGGAAGTCGATCCGGATCTCATGCGTCAGGTCTTCGTGAATCTACTCGGCAATGCCGCCAAGTTCAGTCCGGAGGGAGGGCTCATCCGCGCCCGGGCGCGCGAAAAGGCTTCGACCCTCGAGATCAGTCTCGCCGACCAGGGGCCGGGGATTCCCGAGAACGAAGTGCAGAACATCTTCAAGCAGTTCTACCGCGTGAAGAATAAGAGCGGCGAAGCGATCGATGGCAGCGGGCTCGGACTCACCATCGTCCGTAACATCATCGAGGTTCACGGCGGACGCATCGACGTCGACGGCGGGCTCGGCTGTGGTGCCACGTTTCACTTCACGATTCCCAAGGAACAGTGCCTCAACGAGACGCGCGAGACCGTGTTGGGCGAGGTCGCACGGCGCCCGGAGTTGCAGCAATTGCTCAAGCTCCTCGTCCGGATGGTCGCCGATTTCATGGAGTGCAAGATCGTCTCGGTCATGTTGCTCAGCGACAATCACACGGAGCTCTTTATCCAGGTGGCGTACGGACTCGAGGAATCCATCGTCAGGGAATCGGTGGCGCGCGTGGGCGAGGGAATCGCCGGTCGTGTGGCGGCGACGGGGCGTGCGCTGCTGATCGAGAACGTGGAAGACCTGGACGATCGAAACGCGCCGAATCATCCGCAGTACGAGACGAACTCACTGCTCAGCGTTCCGCTCTCGATGAACAATGAGATCATCGGCGTCATCAACTGCAACAACAAGACTTCGGGCGAAGTGTTCTATCCCGACGACCTGAGTCTCTTGCTGACGCTGACCGAGAAGGTCACCTACTCGCTCAGCCGCGCGCTCCGCTTCGAAGACTCGCGCAATGAACTTCAGAAGACAGTCAGTGCCCTTCAGGCCCTGGTCGATCTTCAGACGAGCGATACGCAGCCCAAGCGCCGGATGGTCCGCTATGCCATGGAGCTGGGCCGTCGTCTCGGTCTCACGCGCAAGCAGATCCTCGGGCTCCAGTATGCCTGCGTCGTCCATGACGTCGGGATGGTCAACATCGACTGGGAGATCTTGAAGAAGCCCGGGCCGCTCAGCAGCGAAGAAAGAGAAATCATCCGTCAACATCCGACGGAAGGCGTCGACCTCGTGTCGCCATTCCTCGGTCCGGACGAGCTCGACGAGGCGATCCGCTACCACCATGAGCGTGTCGACGGCACCGGCTATCCGAGCGGCCTCAGCGGCGATCACATCCCGCTGGCCGCGAGAATCGTCGCCATCGTCGACGCATACGATTCCATGACGAGTCCCAGAGCCTATCGGGCAGCGCGAGGCGGCTTCGCAGCGGCCGGCGAGCTGGCGAAGGCGGCGGGGACTCAATTCGATCCTGAAATCGTCCGACTCTTCATCGACATCCTCGCGGAAAATGGCGAGATCGATCGTGAAGAATGGACACAACTGAAGGAAAGCGACCCATGCCTTCGCCCCGCGTCCTTATCGTAGACGACGAACAACCGCTGGCTCGAATCCTGAGTTTCGCCTTCGAGAACGAGGGTTACCGCGTCGATGTGGCCACCGACGGAATCGACTGCATGAACAAGGTCGCCACCTTCGCACCCGATCTCGTCATCATGGACATCATGATGCCCAAGCTCGATGGCATCGAGACCATCAAGCTGTTGCGGCAGAACGAACTGCACAAGGGAATGGGCATCGCCGCCATGAGCGCGAAGACGTCGCCCTCGACACGGGACGAGGCCCTCGCCGCCGGCGCCGATCTATTCCTGAGGAAGCCATTCCAGATCGCCACGCTGGTCGAGCAGGTCGAAGGGTTGCTCGCCAGCAAGACGCAGAAAAGCTAGCGATCACCTCCTTCGCCAAGGCGAGTCGAGTTGTCCAACGTCCTCTTCCATGTGGCCCTGATCGGAATCGCCGCGGTCGCGTACTGGGTGTGGAAGCGTCACACGCCCCACTCCCGTCGTGTCCCGGACGGCAACGCCTGGCCAGCGGCGGGCTCGGGCGAGTTGGGGCGCCGCCTCCTGCAGGGAGGCGAGTTGAGCCAAGTCCTCCAGAACATCGTCGAGGGCGTCCGCGCGACGCTCGGTGCGGAACGTGTGCTCCTGAGGCTCTACAACTCTCGCACGCGTCTCTTCGAGCCGCGCGCATTCGCGGGCTGTGACGATCAGCTCATCCATGAGCTCAGCAACGCCGACGTCTCGCTGGATCAGGTGACGTCGCTCATGGACACCGTCGGCTCTCAGTTCGTGCTGGGCGGAGATGCGTTGGAGCGGAGCGTCTTTCCCGACCGACAGCTCCGTCGGGCACGCTCGTGGGGCATCCTGCTCTGCGATCTCCCGGCGGCCGGTTCCGGCCCGCAGGGCTATCTCGCGGTGGAGGTTCCCCCAGGCGCCCCGGCCGACTGGGCAACGTCCCAAGAGCAGACCCTCAGTTGCATGGCGGCCATGGCTTCCCTGGCGATCTCATCGGCGCGGTTGCACGGGCGCCTCGAGCAGAAGGGTGTCGAGCTGTCGCTCGCCTCGGAGAAGCTCAAGGATGTGCAGAAACTGAAAGACAATTTCGTCGGCGTGGTGAGCCACGAACTGCGCACGCCGCTGACCTCCATCAAGGCTTATGCGGAAATGATGTCGCGAGCGATGGAGAGCGCGAAGCCGGAAACGGTCTCGGAGTTCACCAAGGTGATCCTCCATGAGAGCGACCGCCTCGAGCAGGCCTTCAATGACATTCTCAAGGTCTCCGAGCTCGAGAACAGCCGGGCCCATCTGATCACCGACGAGATGGATCTCATGGTGATGTTGCGTGAGGTCCTCGACGAGCAGCGCGACGAGTTCCGGCAGGCCGAACTCTCGATTGCCCTCGAAGCACCCACCGAGGTGATGCCGGTGCGTGCCGACCGTGCCGGGCTGCGCGAGGTGCTGTTCCATCTGCTCGAAAACGCGAGAAAATTCACCGAGCCGGGCGGCCGCGTCATCCTGCGGCTGCGCCACGGCGTGAGCGCCGTGCGCATCGAAGTCGAGGACGACGGCGTCGGCATCCCCGAAGACGAATTGCGGCGGGTCTTCGAGCGCTTCCACCAGGTCGACAACGGCAGTACCCGCCGCTTCGGCGGGCAGGGCTTGGGCCTCACCATCTGCCGGGACATCGTCCGACGGCATGGCGGACAGATCTGGGCCGAGGCCGGCCAGGAAAAGGGCGCTCGGATCGTCGTCCTTCTGCCCAGCAAGGGTGTCGTCATTCAACCGATGCAACTCAAGTCTCTCGACGCCTCCGAGAAGATCCACCGCGAAGAATTTCTGCACCTCCTCATCAGCTTCGTCGCGGAGACCATGCAGGTGCATACGACTTCACTCATGCTCGTCGACAAGGCGGACGAGCGGCTCTACGTGGAGGCTGCCGTCGGTCTCGCCGACGACATCGTCCGGAGCGTTCGGCTCAGGAAGGGCGAGGCCATCGCAGGCCATGTCTGGGAGACGAACCGAAGTCTGTTGATCGGTGACATCACGCGGGATCCACGGTTCACGGGCCGGCTCAATCACGCGCAGTACAAACGCAACAGTCTTCTGTCCGTTCCGATCTTGCGCGGCGGCGACTGCATTGGAGTCTTGAACGTCAACAACAAGAACAGCGGCGAAGACTGCGGCGAGGAGGACCTCCTCCTGCTCGAGGCGATCGCGGCGCGCGCGGAACACGCCCTGCGCGATTTCGACGTGTTTCGCGTCGGACATCGCCGACTGGTCGCCGACAACGCCGCGCTCTCCGCGATCATCGACCTCGGCCGCGGCCGCGGCAGCCGACTGCGTCATCGGTTGGGTGGTATGGGATTCGACACGGGCCGCCGGCTCGGGCTCGACGCCGCCGGCCTGCGGCAACTGAGTCTCGGACTGCGCATCTACGACCTCGGACTCTCCGTCGTGGATGCCGAAATCCTGCGCAAGGTCACGCCGCTCACGCCGGGCGAACGGCGGAGCGTGGACGACCATGTGCACGCGGGCGCTGAACTCGCCCAAGGCATCGAGCTGCCGCCGGGTATTCTGAAGATCCTGGTGCACCATCATGAGAACTCCGACGGAACAGGCTACCCGGATGGTCTGTCGGGCGAAGCGATCCCGCTCGGGGCACGAATCGTGCGTCTGGTGGACTTCGCCCATGGCGCGCTCACTGATCGGCCCGGCCGACTCGCCTGGGATCTGGACAGCCTCGAGGAACTCGTGGAGCGCGAGTCCGGCAAGGTGTTCTGCCCGCGGGTGACGCCCATCTTCCTCGGTCTGCTGCGCGAGGGACGCGCGGAAGTAGAACTCCTGCTCAAGCAGCCGAGCGAGACGCAACGCGTCTGCGAAGAGCCCGAGTTCGCCTATGTGCCTCAGGGAGTCGCATGAAAAGCACCATTCTTGTCGTCGACGACGAGGCCTACATCCTGAACATCCTGGATTTCTCGCTCGACAGCGAGGGCTTCCAGGTCGTGACGGCGGCTGACGGCGAGCAGGCTCTCTTTCGTGCCGACGAGCTCAAGCCGGATCTCATCATCCTCGATGTGATGATGCCGAAGCTGGATGGCTTCGAGGTCTGCCGGGCCATCAAAGCCAAGAGCGAGACGAAACACATCCCCGTGATCCTCCTCTCGGCGAGAGACAGCGAAAAGGACAAGCGAAAGGGAAAGGACGCCGGCTGTGACCGCTACATCACCAAGCCGTTCAGTCCCAATCGGCTGATTCAGTGCGTCCAGGAGCTCCTGGGCTCGACCAAAGCGGAATAGCAAGTCTCGACCAAGTTGCGGAGCCTGGGCGCTTGAGGCGATACTGGCCCGCATGTCCACGAGCGCAGCCAAGCCCGAGCCACTCTACGCCGAAGTCCACGTCGCGCTGCGCGTCTCACAGACATTCAGTTACGCGCTCCCTCTGCTCGACCCCGTGGCGCAAGTGCGTGTCGGGAGCGTCGTGAGGGTTCCCTTCGGTCGAAGAAAGCTGTGGGGAGTGATCCGCGCACTGAGCCCGACGCGCCCGGCCGTCGCCCGGCTGCGCGAGATTCTCACGGTCATGCCCGAGCCCTATGTCATTGGCGACGATCACATGCGTTTGTGTGACTGGCTCTCCGACTATTACGCCTGCAGCCCTGGCGAAGCACTCGCGCTCTCACTGCCGCCGCAGCCCGGAACGAAGGGCCGCCGGGCGCCCTGGGGCAAAGCGGAAGAACCGGAGCTACCACTGGTCCCGAGCCTGGAGCAGCAGCGCGCGCTGGACGCCATCGCCTCCTGCCTCGGGGCCGAGGCGCGCCATGGGAGTTTCCTTCTGCACGGCGTCACCGGCAGCGGCAAGACGGAAGTCTATCTGCGCGTCATCGACGACGTTCTGAAGCGCGGTGGCAGCGCCCTGATGTTACTGCCCGAAATCGCCCTGACTCCTCAGACGATGCGGCGGCTGCAACGCCGATTCCCCGGAAAGGTCGCGCCCTATCATTCGCGCCTGAGTCAGGGCGAGCGTTGCATGGTCTGGGAGAGGGCGGCGTCCGGGGAACTTCCCATCGTCGTGGGGGCGCGCAGCGCGGTTCTACTGCCCATGCCGAAGCTCGGGGTGATCGTCGTCGACGAGGAACACGAGGGCAGCTTCAAGTCAGACAAACGCCCGCGCCATCACGCCCGCGACGTCGCGTTGATGCGCGCGCGCCTCGCCGGGATCCCCATTCTGCTCGGTTCGGCGACGCCGAGCCTGGAGAGTTATCACAATGCCCGTGAGGGGAAGCACACACTGCTCCATCTCCCCAGCCGCCTGGGCGCGGACAGCCTTCCCGCCGTCCGGATCGTCGACCGGCGCGTGCGTGACGCCTCCGGTCGAATCGAGACTCTCTCCGACGATCTGGCGGCCACGCTCGAGGGCGTGCTCGATCGGGGCGAGCAGGCCATCATCTTGCACAACCGGCGCGGATTCGCACGCTATCTCCAATGTCACAGCTGCGGTCATGTGATTGATTGTCCCAACTGCGACATCAGCATGACCTATCATCTCGCCGACGACCGGCTTCGATGTCACTACTGCGACCATCGGCGCCCCGTGCCGGATCAGTGCGCAGACTGCGGAATGCCGGGCCTGCGCAGCAGGGGATCGGGAACCCAGCGCGTCGAATTGGCACTGCAGAGCCGGTTTCCTGCCGCCCGCGTACTGCGGCTCGACCAAGACAGCGCCAGGCGGAAGGAAGCGCACGCCGACATCCTGCGCTGTTTTGGCGATGGCGAGGCCGACATCCTCCTCGGCACGCAGATGGTCGCCAAAGGGCTCCACTTTCCACGCGTCAGCCTCGTCGGCGTCGTCGACGCCGATTCGGGGCTTCACTTCCCCGACTTCCGGGCCCACGAGAAGGCCTTCCAGCTGCTCACGCAGGTGGCGGGTCGCAGCGGCCGCACCGGCCCCGGAGAGGTCATCTTCCAGAGTTTCGACCCGGAGCATCGGGTCCTCGCCGCGGCGCGCGATCAAGACGTGGAGGGCTTCCTGGAGTGTGAACTGCTGCAGCGGCAGGCCCTCGGCTATCCGCCGGCGCGCCGCCTGGCCGCGGTCGGTGCCAGCTGTACCGACGGCGAGCTCCTCGACGAGGCGCTCGCCCGGCTCCGCTCCCGGCTCGAGAGCGAATTGCGTGACGCGGCGGTGGAAATCCTGGGCCCGGCGCGCGCGGCCATCGGGCGGATCAACCGCCGCTATCGCGGCCAGATCCTCCTGAAAGGCGGGCTCTCGGCCGAGGGCAAGAGGCGTGTGGGGGCTTGCCTCGAGGCCCTGCCCTCGTCTCTCAAGGGCGGCAGTCGCCTGGAACTGCACCTGGACATCGATCCGCTCAATCTTCTCTAGAGGCCGAGCTGTTGACAGGGGCCCTCCAGTCCAGTAATCATGTCCATGGATGCGGCCTCTGTGGCAGGGGCTTGCAGCTCCTCAGAGCTTTCTGATCCGGGTCCATCGTGTGAGTGCGAATCGCCCCGGGTGGCGGCCACAGATTTCCAACTCCATTCCGCGCTGAGTTTGCATCTGGCTGGCACTCCATGGGCTGGAGTTCCGGCTGGAAGCGGCCGCTCCTACCGCACCCGTCTCCCACCTGACATAGGTGCATTTTCGCCCCAAGAACTCGAATACCCCACGGAGGGTTTTCTAGCATGCGCAATCACTTGCCGCACTGGGCTCTGCTCGTCTTTCTCGCGTCTCTCGCCACCATCGTCGCCTGCACGTCGACTCAGGTGAGTTCGGGCATTCTCTACCAGCGCGAAGAGAACCACGTCAAGGCCGTCAAGATGTTCCGCGAGGCGCTTTGGTTCGATGAGAACGACGCGGCGGCCTACTTTCATCTGGGCGAGTCACTCTGCGTTCTCGCCGAGGAGCATGCCCAGTTCTCGGAGCTCGATTCCGCGCGCATCAAACTGCATGACGCCCATCGCTCGTTCATGAAGGCCGCCGAGTTGGAGCCGGAGAAATACGGCGTCACCCTCGACGGCGATGAGATTCTCGAGTCCAACATCCGTTCGAATTACGCGCGCTTCTTCAATAAGGCCGTCCAATTCAACGAAACGAAGATGTTCGATGACGCCATCCACTACTTCGAGCTGGCGAGCGCCATTGATCCGCGCGGCGCGGCGGGCTTCAGTGCGATGAAGAACGCGATAGGCCTGCGCTTCAACCTGGCCACGCAGGAAAACGACGAGGCCGCCGTCGCGAAGCTACTCACAGAAGTGGATGCTCTCGTACCCGCGGATGGCGAGCAGAAGGCCGACTTGGTGAATCAGAAGGCTCATATGCTCGGATTTCTCGGCCGTGACGCAGAGGCCGGCGTCCTCTACGAGCAATTGCTCGCGGACAACCCCGACGACAGCCGCCTGCAGATCCGAGTCGCGGGAATTCGCCGGGATGCCGGCGATCTCGACGGCGCCGCCGAACTCTACGAGCGCGTCATTCGTCGGGCCGAGAGTGACCCCGACGCCACGAATGGTGAGAAGTTCAACTACATCTTCCAGGCCATCAGTACCTACAGCAACGCCGAGCGCTACGATGAGGTCATCCTCAAGGCCGAGCAGGCGCTCGCGTACGCGACCGGCCCCGAGGAAGAGTATTTGATCTACTTCAACATCGCGTATGCGCACTTCGAGCTGGAGCGCTGGGAGCTGGCCATCGAGTTCGCCGAGAAGGCGATCTCACGGGCCGATCACAAGCCACTCGTCTGGCGCGTCTACTATCTCGCCCTCACGCGCGCCGGTCGCAGCGAGGATGGCCAAAGGGCCAGAGAGCGCTACGAACTCCTCAGGTCACAAGAGGGCTGATCTGTTCGATTGGGGGCAGCGCCCGCTGGGGCCTGCCCCGCATCTATCCTCCCGGATGGCTCTCGTTCGAGGGCTGTGCAAAATCAGGGGTTGAGTTGAACGAAACCCATCCCGCAGAAAACGAGTCATCATGAGCGATCGAGTCGCTGAAAAACCCGCCCGCAA
>Ga0214472_10002229_pt1 | contig 21033 bp, 17 predicted proteins | sample RVTome_6_FD_207662 | JGI IMG/M metagenome (GOLD analysis project Ga0214472, IMG submission 207662) | Soil microbial communities from uranium-contaminated site in the Upper Colorado River Basin, Wyoming, United States - RVT140D175 | ecosystem: Environmental > Terrestrial > Soil > Contaminated >...
CCTTCGTAATAGACCGGCGCCGGACAGGGCAAGGTGGTGATGTTCAATCTCGCACCGCTCTGATCCTTGGCATCTTTTAACCGCTCATAATTTTCGCGCAAGAAAATATAATTGTCGTCCGTCGAACCCGCTGCAACGATGCACGCGACGGTGGTCGGATTGACGAAGCGCGCGATGTCGTCGATATGACCGTCCGTGTCGTCGCCGACGATGCCTTCACCGAGCCAAATGATCTGACTTAGGCCAAGAGAGTCCTTGAGAAACCTCTCGATCTCCGATCGGCTCAGACTTGGATTACGATTCGCGTTGAGCAGGCATTGTTCGGTGGTCAGACAAATGCCGGCTCCATTGACTTCGATGGAGCCGCCTTCGAGAATGAACGGGTGAGCGAAAACTGGAACATCGAGCATCGCGGCGATTTCACGGGCGACCCGTTCGTCCGCCTCATAAGTTTTGTACTTGCCGCCCCAGCCGTTGAAGATCCAATCGTTGAACGCCAGCGGATCGGCTGGCCCCTGCCGGGTCACGAAGGTCGGCCCGTAATCGCGCATCCAAACGTCGACGGTGGGCATTCTGAGCAGCGTGACGTTCGCCAGATTCGCTTTCTCGCTTTGCAAACGCGCCAAAACGTCTTGCTCAGTGACAGCGTCGTTAACCAATAGATACACTCGTTCATAGGGTGACAGCGCGCAAATCATTCGCACCCAAATTTCCCGCACCTTTTCCAGATAAGTCGGCCAAGTCTCCAGATTGTGCGGCCAGGCAAGCCAAGTCGCTCGATGGCGCACCCATTCGGCTGGCATGGAATAGCCAAGTGACGCGGGGGTGGCGGCGTTGGAAACTGAACGGCTCATGGACGGGAGAATTTTTAACCGACTCAGCGGTCGAGGAAGCGGGTTAGCAAAGAGCCGTAGGCGTCGATGCGCCGGTCGCGCAGGAATGGCCAGCTCTGGCGAGTCTCTTCGATCTTGCCGAGATCGCACCGCGCGATGAGAATCTCCTCGCGCTCACCGCCCTGGGCGACGATCTCGCCGAGCGGCCCGGCGACAAAGGAACTGCCCCAAAACTTCACTTTACCTTCACGTCCGACGCGATTGACCGACGCAACGTAAACACCGTTGGCAACCGCATGGGAGCGTTGCATCAACTCCCAAGCATCTCGTTGGTTGCGCGCGACGGCGCGCGGCTCATTGGGGATCCAGCCGATGGCAGTTGGATAGAAAAGAATCTGCGCACCGCAAAGCGCCGCCGCTCGCGCACCTTCGGGAAACCACTGGTCCCAACAAACTAGCACCGCGATCCTCGCATAACGCGTCTGAAAACTTGGGAACCCCAAATCACCCGGCGCGAAATAGAACTTTTCATAGTAAAGCGGATCGTCGGGGATGTGCATTTTACGGTACTTGCCGGCGATGGATCCATCCGCATCGATCACCACGGCCGTGTTGTGATAAATGCCGGCAACGCGCTTCTCGAACAGCGAAGCGACGATCACAAGCTCTCTGCGCCGCGCCAGCTCGCACAGCGTGTCCGTACTCGGCCCCGGAATCGTTTCGGCTAGTTTAAAATTACGCTGATCCTCACTTTGACAAAAGTAGCGCGTGCGAAACAGCTCTTGTAGGCAGACAATCTCGGCGCCTTTTTTTGCCGCGATCTCGACCCGCGCCATAGCTTTGACGAGATTTTCCGCTGGCTTTGCGCCGCAGGTCATCTGCACGAGGGCAACTTTAACTTGTTCGGGTTTTTGTCTAGCCGGCATGATCAAAGATAATCTAGCTGAAGCGGGGGAAAGAAACAAAAAAGGGAGAGGAAAAGCAGTCACCTTCCCTCTCCCTGATACGCATCGACATTCAGCCTACTTCAAATGTTGTGCGAAAAAGGACCTGGTCTTCTCCCAAGCGTCTTGCGCCGATTTTTCATGATAGCTGCCGCGCTCGTCGCAGAAAAAACCGTGGCCCGCTTCCGGGTATGTCTCCATCTGAAAAGCAACTTTTTTGCTCGTCAGCTCGGTCTTGATCTGGCCGACTTGATCCATGGAAATCAATTGATCCTTGGCGCCGAAGAAAAGATACATCGGACACCTAATCTCCCCCGTGCGCGACAGCGGACTAGGATTACCCATCGGGATACCGCCGCCGTAGTACGGCACCGCACACTTCACGTCGTTGGCGTGATGCGCCGCCGTCAAATAGGTGAGCCGGCCGCCCATGCAAAAGCCGATGACGCCCAATGAACCCGCTTTCACATGGCTCTGCGATTTTAGATGCGCAATCGCCGCGCCGACATCTTCCATCGCCTTGGGATCCTGGACGCGTTGCAAAGTCGCGATCGCCTTGGCCATGTCGGAAAATGGAATGACCCGCTCCGCCTCGCGGTGAAAAATATCCGGCGCGATCGCCACGTAACCCTCCGCGGCGATGCGATCGGTCACCTTCCTCATGTGACCATTGACGCCGAAAGCTTCCTGTATGACAACGATGCCCGGAAAGCTGCCGCCCTCCTTCGGCTGCGCCACATAAGCTTCCATCTTACCGTCAGAAGTATTGAGTTGAACCGTCGAACTGGCAATGTCCATCGCAACCTCCCTCATCAAGTCGATTTGAAGTGGCTTTTATCTATCAGATTTCACTTTGCTGGTCCACACCTCGCCGGCTAGAATTCATCAAAAAACCCTAACCGTTTCGGCGCCCAGAGAGAAATCGGCGAAGATTCTCTCTACCGCCGAATTGAAAATGCGCTGCGGCTTAACCGAGATCCGTACGAAATTTATGCGGGCGACACATTTGGTGCATCAAATGGCGGGCGAGGAGAAACGGCGGCATTCGTAACCAGTGCTGGCGCATATACAAGACCCAACTGGAAAAAGTCTGGATCGATCGCCGCCAGCCGCTCAGTCGATCGTTAACCGCATGGATGACCAAGCGATCCATCATCCGGCCAGCCAGCCCAGGCGGCGCGAAGTTTTTTGCCTGCTCCAGTACGGCTTCCGGTACCGGCGTGTGCAGTACCATGCTCGTGTAGCGCAATGCGTAGTAGAGCGGCCGAGTGAGCTCGAGCTCTTGGCCACGTTGAAGCAATCGGTCCCAGAATCCGGCTTCGACGCCCAAGTGGCGCAATAGATCGTCGAGATCGACCAGGTCTCTCAAGCCGCGCACGAGATCGCCGTCTTGGAAGGCGTGCGCCGCGCTATGCAGCACCATGTCCGCCGGGGCCAAGATTTTGAAATCCGAACCCTCTAAGGCAATCGCCCCCGCCAACAATTTTTTTGGGTCAGGATGACAGCGTCCCGTGAGCGGTAAAATGGTGTGGTGGACGTCGATGGTGGTGCGCCGTTCCCGATGGCGGAGCGGTGGCAGCTCATGGGACCAGACACGGTAATAAAACTGGTCGTACTCATCGACCTTGGTATGTTCCCAGCCATGCTTGAGCAGCGCGGCCTCCACTACCGCGATATCGGCTTTGTCCACAAGAATATCGACATCGGTTGAAATGCGTCCTTTGGCAACCGTCAGTCCAGCGATGAGATAGGCTGCGCCTTTGAGAAAAATGACCGGCTTCGACAACTCCTCCAACGCGCGCTGAATCCGGGTAACCTCCCAGCGCATGATCCGCTGTTCGTTGTCGGCGACGATGCGCGCCGATTCGAGGTGCAACCTTGGTTGAGCCGGGATGGCGTCGAGCAAGCCGCCCTCGGCGAGCAACACTTGAAGGCGTGCCAACAAACCCAAGCGCCGAAGCGATTGAATCAATCGATCCCACTGGAGTTCGCTGAGCTCCGCAAGGGTCTGCGGTTGCGTCAACGCGCGCTCGATGATCGGGTCGAGAATCATGATCGGTTAGAGTGCCAAAGCCTGTCGGCTCGGCGGTTGAAGCTCTGCGAACCACGCCATCGCTTCGTCCAGACTGCTATACGTGAAATTAAAGCAATCCGTCCCGTCGATCAGCCGAGTCAACGCCTCAAATCCTTGGACGCCCAAAACCGGATAATTCACCAGACCGCTGGACAAGCTCATGAACGCCTGTCCCTTTGGCAGAGGCGTGACGCTGGTTGACGCCCCTACTTGGTATTTTGGAAATATCAACCAGCCTGGCACGGCTGCTTCATGCATGCGCGTCACACTGTCGGTGGGCGGGCGCATGTGCGCGATGGTTCCCTTGATCGTATTGTAGATCCTGGGACCAAAGACTTCGTGTGGCGCATAATCCTGCAGCACGTCGATGGAGTTATTTTTCAAGCTGATTGGCCTGGCCAAGGCGGAGATCAAACCCGATGCGGGCGACACCAAGGTCAATTCATCGGTCAGCAAGCGCCATCCGCGGCTGACCAGGGCCGCACACAGAGTGCTCTTGCCCGAGCCTGGCGGTGCCGGCAGGATTGCGGCGAAGCCGTTTCGTTCGACGGTGGCCCCATGAATGATCAAGTAGTTGTAGGTCGTTGTATAGATCGACCAGTTCAGCAGGCTTTCTAAAACCGCAAACGCTTGGTCGCTCGGCAGCGGTGAAAATGGGCTTTCATCGTTGAGCGAGCATGTAACTTGGGGGCGCCAGACCCGGTGCAGATTTCTTGGCCGAACCAGCTTTAAATGAAAATCGGCAAAACCCTCGGACTGACAGTCAAAGTCCTTGTAGAACAGCTGCACTCCGTCTGCGATATCTTGGATTGGAGATTGAACGTGACTGACGAACGGCCCGGTGCGGATTCGGAGTCCGGACTTACTTAATGCGCGGCGCAGTTCACCGGCTTCAATTTGCGAGACCTTCACGCAGGTACAGGTTCGATGAGCCCAAGGGAGTCCAAATGTTTTAACAGACTAGCGATATTATAGTCGAGTTCCGCGTCGGATGCCAAATCAATTTGGCCAGCCAGTAGGCACGCGATCGTTTTCGAATCTGCCGGCGCGTCGATGAGCAATTTAAGGACTTGTCCGGCAATCGGATTGAGCAGATGGGTACTGCCGGAGTCCAGGTTGTAGACGACGACCCCGTCCGGCCAGGACTTCGTCAAAAGATTCGCGGCGCGCCAGGCTTCAGGCATCGAAGGGGTTTATCCTAAATCCGGGAGTTGAGCACACAAGTTTTTTGATATAGCCATATATTCTAACTACGTGTAGTGTAAAACCTTTTCACCAATTCGGTTAACTGCGGAGCAGTTGGAATTCGTAGGAATCCAGTGAGTTACAGCGCGCGAATAGAAACGTCTCCCGGATTTAGGTTTATTTACGGGTTGCTATTTCCGCGATCGTTTCAGGTACTAGTGCCGTTGGTAGTCTTCCCCGAATTCCCAGTCGCGTTTCCAGTTCCTGGGTCACCGCCCTCGACGCAATGCTGCTCATATTGCTCCTTAAGGTAATCAGGGTTTTTGTGCTCCCATCCATTAGGAATATCATTAACAGAGCCGCCGAGCATGACTGAATAGAGAAGCGAACAATTAACGTTGGCCTGACCTAATGCTGAACGGCTTGACAGTGACAACAACACTGGCGTGGTCGCCAATCCAGCGATTAACGCTCGGCGCCGCAGGTCAGGGGCGCGGTTTGTCGATTTGGCGGATTCTTTGGCCAAAGGGTTTCCTGTGTCATTGGGCATCGCCTCGCGCGACTCCTGGGTTGCATTTGTGTCAGTTTTGTCGCGTTCAATCATTCCCATGTTGTCTCCTAATTAGAATTAAGTTAAGCCATGTCCCCGATTAGGTACTAATAGGCACACAGGCTTCCATCCCCTCTCACCTGAGACGCATGATTGGTGCCAGCGGATAACATATTGAATTAACGGCAATTAGACCGAGAATTTGACGATCTAACTGTAAGGCAAATGAACAATTTTCGGCGGATCGAAATTAGTTGTTCAAGCAATCAATTTTAAACGACAATTTTCTCCCTGGTTTGGCAAGATTTCTTACACTTGGAGGCTTTCGGCAACCGCCTTGACACTCCCCTAGTGCAGACGGAGTCACGGATTGGCAATTTTGCAGCAGTTAAAACGGACTCGTCCCTACCATGAGCTTCATGGGATTTAGGGTAAGCCGCGAAATCGCTACCTGAAATTTACTAATAGATGGGGGAGGAGCCGGTGTGAGGAGGGGTGAGTTTCCACGCGACACGACCGATGGAGTCCAAGAGATTACCTGCAGAACACCAAAATGCACTGGCAGCGATTTTGGGTCGATGGGGCGGGCGGCATGAGGCTCCAGAAATTGGCCTTTGGCAGTGGCTCAGGCAAGTAGCGCGGCCGGAGCCATGGACTTCGCAGTCAGTGTCAATTACCTCGAGGATTGCCGTCGGCATGGATTCGGCCCCCCAAACTTTGCTGAATTTTCGCGAATGCGCTAGAAAAGATCTGGCACGCTGTCGATCCGGAACAAAGTTTTTGTCGCGTGCGGCACGGAGACGCGATGGTGAGAAATCGAGAAATCGAACAAAAATTTACCGAACTCCTAGACGTGATGGCGCGGTTACGCAGCGAGACCGGCTGTCCGTGGGACAAAGAACAAACGCATTTATCCCTCAAACCTTGCCTGCTGGAAGAAACATACGAATTGCTCGACGCGCTCGACGAAGGCGACGCCAGGAAACTTAAAGAGGAGTTGGGCGATGTCCTGCTCCAAGTCATATTTCACGCGCAGATCGCCAGCGAAAACGATCGATTTACGATTAAAGACGTGATTGACGTGCTGACCGACAAACTCGTGCGCCGCCATCCTTATGTTTTCGCCGGCGAACCGCTCCCCGAAGATCCCGCGGCTGCGCTCAAACAGCGGGCGCAAATCAAAGCCAATGAAATAAATGCCGGCGAAATTAAGTCCGCCCTTGGCAACGTAGCCAAAGCGATGCCGGCGCTGGCGCGCGCACAGTCCATTTCACGGCGGGCGGCCCTTCTTGGTTTCGAGTGGCCGAATATCGAACAGGTTTGGGCGAAAGTCGAAGAAGAGATCGGCGAACTCAAAGAGGCCGCCGCGTCCGGCGACCGCAAACACACCGGCGAGGAACTGGGCGACCTGTTATTCACGATGGTCAATATCGCACGCTTTCTCGATGTCGAGGCCGAAGAAGTTCTGGCTCAAACCGTCGACCGCTTCACCCGCCGCTTTCATCACATTGAAGCACGACTGCGCCAAGCCGATAGAGGTTTCGATCAGTCGTCCATCGAAGAAATGGATCGCTACTGGGCAGAAGCGAAAGCCTTGGAAGCTCAAGCGAAACTAGCGAAATGAGCGCCGCGCAACCAAGAATTGTCTTTCTCGACGCCGCCACTTATGGCGATATTTCCCTGCAGCAATTCACCGACAGGTGGAACTGCATAGTGTATCCCTATACGAGTCCCGGCGAAACCATCGCAAGGATGGCCGGCCACACCATAGCCGTTACCAACAAGGTCGCTTTCGACAAAACCATATTGAATTCAGCTGAAGCCGGTCATTTGAAGCTCATCGTCGTCGCCGCCACCGGCACCGACATCATCGACAAAGAAGCTGCCGTGAGTCGCGGCGTCAAAGTCTGCAACGCGCCGGGCTACGCCACACAATCCGTCGCCCAGTTCACCATGGCGCTCGTTCTAGAACTGGCAACCCGCGCTGGAAAGTATGGTCGAGCGGTGCAGTTGGGCGAATGGCAGAAAAGCGCCATCTTCTCGCTCGTTAATTTTCCGCATAGGGAGCTCGCCGGCAAGAAACTCGGGATCATCGGCTACGGCAACATCGGCCAAGCCGTTTCGAAAATGGCGCGCGGCTTCGGCCTGGAGATTCTGATCGCAGCCCGTCCGGGAAGCACAGCGCCGTTTCCGAAAGATCGGTTGCCGGTTAACGAATTGCTTCAGCAAGCAGACATCGTCTCGCTCCACTGCCCGCTCACGCCAGCAACGAAAAACTTGATCAATCGACAGACCCTCTCGCTGATGAAACCAACGGCCTTCCTAATCAACACCGCCCGCGGCGCGCTGGTCGACGAAGCTGCGTTACTCGATGCTCTGCGCCACAAACGAATCGCAGCAGCCGCAATAGACGTAATATCGCAAGAGCCGCCGCCAGCCAATCACCCGATGATTCAAGCTACTGCGGAATTAGAAAACTTAGTCGTAACCCCGCATACCGCTTGGTCGGCACGGGAAGCGCGCCAACGCTTGATGATAGAAGTTAAATCGAATATCGAGGCTTATCTTCGGAATGAGCCGCGTAATATCGTAGCCTAATCAATACGCGGTCATTTACGTACGCGGCGAGGCTTGACCGCAACGCCGACGGGTCTCGATTTCAGCGTCTGCGGCGAACTTAAGACTTTGAGTCTGATCAAATACGCGATGACGAATACGAGACTGATCAAACTCGTAAGCGCGCCGATCTTGAAAGAATTCGGGTCATAGCGAAACTCCACCACATGCCGGCCGCCGGACACGAGGACACCTCGCATCACGTAGTTAGTGCGATATATTTTTCTCTCCAGACCGTCAACAAACGCTTTCCAGCCGGGATAAAAACTATCGGCTAGAACCAACAAGCCGGTGGTCCGAAGATCAGCCTGGATGACGACTCGATTGGGCGAGTACTCCGTGATAACCGGCAAGGGGCCCTGAACCGCCTTGTCATGCAGTATTCCTTCAGGGTGCTCTTCAACAACAGCGGTTGCCATAGAAGTAAATCCAGGACTAGCCAGTCGACGAAGTATCACGGCAGGATCGCTCATGACCGAGATATCATGAACGACGAAACTTCGGGGCAGAGCGTCTAGGTTGCTATACACGTTGTACCGTGGGTTCTGATAGACCAAACTCAGACCCGGCACAGCAACATTCACGCCAGAGTCCAGTATATAGTACTTTACATTGAGCAAGTTCAGCAGCGGTGAAACCTTACCGATGATCATTGCCGTATTGGGTTCCACCATTGGTAATTCCTGACTGAAGTTGACGAACTCACTATAGTTTTTCAGCACGATGGCGTCATACCCACCGACATTTTCGAGATTCTCTATCATTCCCGTATTGGCCAAGGAAAAGATCGGGGTCGCTACCCTGAAGGCTTCTTTGTCGTTCTTAAAAAACGCCTTGAGATCCCGGTCCATTCGAACTCGAGTTGGATCGAAGGTAATGAGGTAGCGGGAGCCATAAATCCAAAGATCTAATACCGCTATGATCAATATCGCGACGGGCAATCGCCCTTTCGCCAGCTTCTTGAATTTATCAAAGCACAACAACAATCCGCCGAGTAATAGCGTAATCACGATCATCGAGAAAACGTTTTTGGACACCAAAGCCAGGGATGCGAGAAAAAAATCATTGTTGAATGAGGGTAGTGGTGTATAGCTTTCCTCTCCTCTCTCATAGCTTTGCACCAGAGAGGCCCACAACTCGTGACCGATCAGGTTCGCCAAGCCTAAAACTACAAACAACAAGGCAACGGCTAAAACTCCATAAGAGAATTGGCGTAGTTTTGGGCTCCGTTCTTCGGCCAATGCGGTCACCTTGGTGAGACCAAGGCCGGCGAGCATCGAGACAGCAAAAGCAAATACAAAAGCAAACTTTGAGAGACCGCGAAACAAGTTGAAGCCAGGCACAGCCGTATAAAGAAAACTGAGTAGCGGCGTATACTTGCCCAACGCCAAAAGCAATGAAACAGCCCCAATCAGCGCAAAGATCAGCGTCTCCCTCGTACGATTCAGAAATAGCGCCGCTGCCACCATGATCACTGGGATCGCTCCCATGTAAAGAGACATTTCCCAGAGATAATTCTTGCCCCAGTAGGGCACTTCCAACATGTCTCCGAAAAAATCCGGCAACAACAGCGTGATCAGATTCTCAGGCGGCAGGGAGAAACTCGACACCCAATCATAAGTCAATGCCTGGCGCGCGGAATGTATCGTAAACTCCAACGCCGGCAGAAGCTGCACCGCCGCGAGCGCAACGCCGGTTAACACCAGGAGACAATATCCAGCGGCATAGCGAACCAAATCTCTCGTCATACATTTGCCGCCAACCAAGAGCCGCAGCACAAAATAAAGCGTAACCGCTATGGTGCTATAAAATAAATATTGGGGATGGCCGGCCAGCGCCTGCATGGCGAGCGTTAGTCCACCGAGCAGCAAATTACGCATTTGCTTGGTACGGAGAAACGCTTCCACGTTCATCAATAACAAGGGCAACCAGATCATGGTGGAAAGGTTGCTCAGGTGCCCTGGGTAGATATGCAGGAAAAACGGCGCACCGTAAGTGAATGCCAGTGCCGCAAGAAGGGCTCCGGCCCTGCTGATGGCTAGGTATCTGGCGAACCCAAATGTAAACAGACTGCCAAAAAAACAGTGCAGGGCGATGCTTAGATTGATTGCGAACGGCGTGTCAAAAAACAAATAGACGATGTTCGGCGGATAAAATAGTGCCGACTGTAGGCCCGCAAAGTAAGGAGTGCCGGAAAAGATATAGGGGTTCCAAAGAGGGATTTCGCCTTTGGCCAGGCTGGCAAAGCCAAATTCGCGCCAGTAAAAATATTGACTCCAGGTGTCGGTTCCCGGCCTACTCAGAACCACATCGCTGCCTTTTGACAGCACCGGACCAAAATAGACGGCAGCGAGACCGAGTAGAAGACCAACCGTCACGCGTGCCGTCGGCACTTTATCGTCGCTAGCCATCATTTGTGCGTCGACTTGAGCTCAAGACTTTCACCGTCTGTGCTGCCGCTTCTGCGGTCCTTCGAAAGCTGCGCTAGATTGTCATGCACCACAGCATAGTCAAGTCGAGCGCAAGCGGCGCAACTCCACCGCCGCACGCGCTGCCAAGATTTGGGACAGAGCCTGCGCCCTCAGCTCATCCCGCATGGGCCGCATGTCGAGAACGGCCAAGCGTCCGAGAATTTTCCCGTGGAGATCGAGCTGCGGCATGCCCATATCACTCACCGCGCTGCCCGCCCGTACAACCGGATCGTCGCCGCAAATTCCCAGCAGACTGTCGGGAACGTAAATCAAGCAGCGCTCATCGACGACGCGCTCGCACGGCGTGCCGTCGACCACCATCTCCCAACCATTGAGCTATTGATCGCCCATCCAAAACGCCAACGCCGTTAGCCGGCGCGATTCGGGAAATAATTCGGTCACCTAGGCACCATGAATCTTTAGAGCGTGGGCGAGAGTTTTTACCAGAACTTTGAAAAACTCTGTGCCAGTTTCGGTGACCGTGCCTTCTAGAATCGTGGGCAAGGCCGAATCGACATTGATATCCTGAAGTGGCTGACGATCCGTGACTTAAACATCAGGGACCGAGAATTGCGGAGAACCGGCTGGGCGCGAACTTTAACCGACCCGAGTAACAGCACGCATCGGCTTGGCCTGACGCGGCAGGAATCAGTTCGACGATCAGAACGGAATATCATCATCGCCCGGCGGCTGACTGCCGGGCTGGCCGCCTGTACCCATATCCTCGGTCTGGCCCCCATCTGCTTGGGGCGCCAGTCGGGTGCCACCCCCGCCACCGAGAAACTGGATGCGCTGGGCGACGACCTCGGTCACGTATCGTTTATTGCCGCTCTTGTCGTCATAGGAGCGCGTTCGGATGCTGCCTTCGACGTATACCTGCCGCCCTTTGGCAAGATATTGACCGCAGTGCTCAGCCTGTTTGCCCCACACCACGATATTGTGCCACTCGGTGCGTTCCTGCCGCTTACCGTCGCGGTCGTTCCATACTTCCGACGTGGCGATGGAAAAATTCGCCACGGCATTGCCGGTGTTAGTAAATCGAACTTCGGGATCTTTGCCGAGATTACCGACCAAGATCACTTTGTTAACCGACATGCTGCCTCCCCCGGGCGCCTCAGAAGTCGGCGCCACGCAAAAACACCAACAACTTATTATCGCCACCCATGTCGAGAGTCAAACGTAATTCGGCGCCTCATCGGTTTCGGCTCACATTGATTTTTGCCCAGCCGTGGCTTAAGATTAGCTTCGTTTTTCCAATAGTTTCTACGGGGCGACTTTATTTTCAACCTCATGTTTTACGTTGTCCGCTTGTTGCTCATCATCGTGCTCACGATGATTTTAGCGACATTGATCATATTAGCAGGATTGATCGACCCTCATGGCAAGGTCGTTTACCGTATCAATACGTTATGGACTCGGGCAATTCTTCGCGCCGGAGGCGTCAAGCTGAAACTTGCGGGGCTGGAAAAACTCGATCCCAGCCGACCATACATCTTCATGGCGAACCACCAAAGCAACCTCGACATCCCGATTTTGCTTCAAAGCCTGGCGCGCTTTCAGTTGCGCTGGATCGCCAAGAAGGAGCTGCTCTGGGTGCCCTTCTTCGGTTGGGCCATGTGGGCAGCGAAACATATCACCGTGGATCGGGCCAACCCTATAAACGCCGCGAAAAACTTGCGGCGTGCCAAGGAGCGCATCGCCGCCGGTATCTCAGTCGTCGTATTTCCCGAGGGGACCAGGAGCCGGGACGGCCGGTTACAGCGCTTCAAAAAAGGCGGTTTCCTATTGGCGGTGCAAACCAACACCGAGATCGTTCCGGTCACCATCAAGGGGAGCCGCAATCTGTTGCCCCCGGGCGCCTGGCGGCTCCAATCCGGGACCGTAGAAGTGGTTGTCGATCAACCGGTTTCAATCGCCGGTTACCGCCCGGGCAATCTGCGGCTGCTCTCGGACCGCGTTCGAGCAGCCATTGCTGGCCATCTCGGTCAGTCCAGCAGCGCGAATGCCGCCGTCGAATCTGCGCAGTCACAGCTAGACGACCGGAGTTTGGAGAAGCAGCAGATTTAGGCCGATTATGGATACACTACGAATCATACCGTTGGGAGGTCTCGGGGAGTTCGGCCTCAACATGATGCTGATTGAATACAGCGGGTCTGCCATCGCCGTCGACTGCGGCCTGATGTTTCCCGACGCCAATCTGTTGGGCATCGATCTGGTGATCCCCGACGTTAGTTATCTGCTCGAAGACAGCGACAAGCTAAAGGCGATCGTTCTCACCCACGCCCATGAAGATCATGTCGGCGCGCTACCCTATATACTCAGACACCTTGATGTGCCGATCTACGGGACTCGTTTGACCCTCGGGCTATTAGCGAACAAGCTCAAGGAGCATAACCTCGAAGATAGCGCCGAGGTTCACGAGATCACGGCGGGCGCGCCTTGGGACCTCGCTCCCTTTCGCGTCGAAGGCATCCGCGTCACCCATAGCCTGATGGATTGTTTGGCGTTAGCGATTGAAACGCCGGTCGGCACGATCATTCACACCGGCGATTTCAAGATCGACAACACGCCCATGGAAGGCGAAATGTTCGACTTCCAGCGCTTCGCCGCCTACGGCGAGAAAGGCGTGCTGCTTTTACTCTCGGACTCGACCAATGTCGAGCGCAGCGGCTACACGCCGTCGGAGCGGGAAGTCGGCAGCCATCTCGAACAGATCATTCAGCACAGCACCGGTAAAGTTTTAGTGTCGACTTTTTCGTCGAGCATTCCACGGATTCAACAAGTCATTGACATCTCCGAACGTTGCGACCGGCGCGTGGTGTTGAGCGGGCGCAGCATGATTCGCAATAGTCAAGTGGCCGCGGACTTGGGGTACCTACATTTGCCGCGCAATTTTATGACGGAGAGCGAACGCTGGCACGATTTGCCGGCGGATCGCCTGACCTTCCTTACCACCGGCAGCCAAGGCGAGCCGCTGTCGGCGCTCCACCGGATCGCCTTGGACGATCACAAATCGATCAAAGTCGAGACCGGCGATACGGTAATCCTCTCGTCGAAATTTATTCCAGGCAACGAGAAAACCATTTCAAACTTAATCAATCATCTTTACCGGCGTGGCGCCGAAGTTCACTACGAGAAGGTGTCTGAGATCCACGTCTCGGGCCACGCCAGTCAAGAAGAGCTGAAAACCATGTTGCAGCTCACCCGGCCGCGATTCTTCGTGCCGATCCACGGCGAATATCGCCACCTGGTGCGCCATCGCCGCCTGGCTCAAGAGGTCGGTCTGCCGACGGAGAACTGTTACATTCTCGAGAACGGCGACGTGCTCGAACTGACGGCTAACAGCGCAAAGAAGGTCAAGCCGATTCAAGTCGGGCGGGTTTTCGTCGACGGCAAAGGGGTCGGCGACGTGGGCGACGTGGTGATCCGCGATCGCCGCCATCTCTCGGAAGGCGGCATGGTGCTGGCGGTCATGGCCATACACCAGCAGTCCGGCGAGCTGGTTGCCGGCCCGGAGCTGATCTCGCGCGGCTTCATGCTCGCCGAGGAGAACGAAGAGGTGTTGGAGAGCGCCAAGAAAGAGGTTTTGGCGACGTTTAATCACATGAACCGGGAAACCCGCGCCGACCCGGCTGAGTTAAAAGAAGAAGTGCGCAGAACGTTGCGCCGCTTCTTTCGCAAGAAATTTGAACGCCACCCGGTGGTGCTGCCGTATATCATCGAAACCTAGGCATAGTGATTCGAAAGTCAAAATCCGAAACAAATTCAAATGAAAAATGTTAATATGCCAATCAAGCTTCCGGCGAGTTCGGTGTTTTGGATTCTGCCGATTTCAGATTTTATTATCTTTGACTTTGTTTCGGTCCGGGGGCGTTCTTTAGATAGTCGGTTTTCGGATTTTTGCTCACTCGAGTTTTAGGCGAATTGTCTTTGCGAAGTCATATCGTCTCCGATTTAAAATCGACAACGAAAGAAGCATGCCATGTCAGCAGTCATCGAAAAAGGCCGGCTCAACCGTGAGATCTGGGGCGTAATCATTGCGCTCACGGCTCTGTTGATCGCCATTAGCTTAGTTTCGTTCAACGCCAACGACCGCTCCTTTAATACGCCGTCGGGCGCCATCAGCACGCAAAATTGGGGCGGGTTCGTCGGCGCTTTTCTCGCCGACCTGCTGCTCCAAGGGCTGGGGCTGTCGTCCTATTTGCTGCCAGTTTTTCTATGTATCGCCGCGGTGCAAATGTTTCGCGCTAGTTATAAGGGTATTCAGCTCACCCGAGCGGCCGGTTATATCGCTTTGCTGATCAGCGTCGGCGTGATCCTGAGCGTGATTATCGATAGCGAAAGCGCGCGTCACTCTGGCGGTATTGTTGGCGGCTTTTTGAAGGAAAGCGTGCTGGTGCCCCTCTTCGGGCGATTGAGCGCGACTTTGATCGCGCTTTTCACCCTGCTGATGTCGGTTATGCTGCTGACGCAGAACTCACTGCTCGACTTGATCGGCCATACCAAAAAGAATTTCTTCGAATTCAAAAAGTCGTTGCTACCCGCAGTTCGCGAACGGCTAATACTATTCAGAGAGAAAAATGACCAGCGCAAAGGCGAAAACACAAAAAAGGACAAGAAAGACTACGTACCGCCGACAATCGTCATGAAAGACGAGCCCAAAGGCAACGGCAAAGACGAGCCGCAATTTAAGAGGCAAATAAAGAAACCGAGCCTGCCACCCGAGCAGTTCAAGCTGCCGGAAGTCGGCGCAGGCTATAAGCTACCGCCGTTGGAGCTGTTGGATGCGCCGGAGGGCGAGCAGATCAACGTCGATAAAGACACTCTCCACGCAAACTCCCTGATCCTGCAAAAAAAGCTCGAAGACTTTGGTGTCGAAGGCGAAGTGGTCGCAGTACGCCCCGGACCGGTCATCACCATGTATGAATTCAAACCCGCGGCCGGCGTCAAGGTACGGCGCATCGTCATGTTGGCGGATGATCTAGCCATGGCACTACGCGCCGTAAGCGTGCGCATTCTCGCGCCGATCCCCGGCGAGTCAGTCGTCGGCATCGAAATCCCCAATCCGCGCCGCGAAATGGTTTATCTGCGCGAAGTGATCGAACACGAAGCGTACCGCAACTCCGACTCGAAAATCACCCTCGCCCTAGGGAAAGATATTGGCGGCACGCCGTTTTCGACCGATTTGGCGAAGATGCCACATCTGCTCGTCGCGGGCGCCACCGGCACTGGCAAATCCGTGTCCATCAACGCGATGATCTTAAGCATTCTCTTCAAGTCGAGTCCGCAGGATGTCAAGTTCATCATGGTCGACCCCAAGATGCTCGAGCTCACGGCCTACGAAGACATTCCCCATCAGCTGGTGCCGGTGGTAACTGATCCGAAGAAAGCGGCGGCGGCGCTGTTTTGGGCAATGGACGAGATGGACCGGCGCTACCGATTAATGAGAGAAAAAGGCGCGCGGAGCATCGACAACTACAACCGCACGCTGGAACGAGAGGCAATCAACAAGAAAACGGTGGTCGATCTTACTGACGCCGAGCCGCCGGAAGAAACGCCGGCGATCGGCGGCAGATTGTCGAAAGACGCACCGTTGGTTCATGGGCGGCTGCCGCGCATCGTGATCATCATCGACGAATTGGCCGATCTGATGATGACCGTCGGCCGCGACGTCGAAGAATACATCACCCGATTGGCGCAGAAAGCGCGTGCCGCGGGAATCCATCTGATCCTCGCCACCCAAAGACCATCGGTGGATGTCATCACCGGATTGATTAAAGCAAACTTTCCCGCGCGCATCTCATTCCAGGTCACCTCCAGAATCGATTCGCGGACCATCCTTGATTCCATGGGCGCGGAAAAGCTTCTGGGCAACGGCGACTTGCTTTTTCTGCCGCCGGGCACGGCGCGCTTAACCCGCGTCCACGGTGCTTTTGTCTCGGACCAAGAAGTGCTCAAGGTAATGAAATTCATCAAGGCTCAAGGCCGGCCCGTCTACCGGCCAGAAGTCCTTGAGGCGAAAAAGGACACCGAATTGGCGGCAGCCGTGGATGACGAATATGACGAAATGTACGACCAAGCCGTGGCGATCGTCACCGAAACCCAGCAGGCATCGATCTCTATGGTTCAACGCCGATTGCGTGTAGGATACAATCGTGCCGCCCGCATGATCGAAAAAATGGAACGGGACCGCGTCGTCGGGCCAGCCGACGGCGCCAAGCCCAGAGAAGTGTATGCGCAAAAAATCGAAGACTAAGTTTAGACTCGCCCTCGGGCTGAGCACCGTCGTCGCACTCGGCGTGGCAGTCGTGGGCGCGGGCGCGGGAAGCAGTCATGCCGATGCTGTCGTCGAGGCCTTGCAGAAAAATTACGACGCCACCATCGACTTCGTCGCCGATTTTCGTCAGGAAACCGAGGTCAAGACACTTAACCGCACGATGAAAGCGTCGGGCAAGCTTTCCTTCAAACGCCCAGGCAAAATGCTTTGGCGCTACGAAGAGCCGAAGAATCAGTTCGTCCTGACCGACGGCAATGATCTCTATTTTTACCAGCCGGAGCAAAACCAAGTGATCAAGAGCCCGCTCAGGAACGCTTTTCGCGGCGACATACCGCTGTCGTTTTTGTTGGGCCTCGGCAATTTGAAAAAGGACTTCAATGCGACGCTTAAAGCCAGCGACGACCGCCAGAACGTCCTGCGCCTCGAACCCAAAGGCGAAACCGGCGGCTTCAGTGAAATCCTCGTCGGTGCCAGCAAAGCCACTTCGGACATTGTCTGGGTTAGCGTACGCGATGCGGCCGGCAACCTGACCACCTTGAGCTTCGCCGGCATGCGCAAAGGCGTGGGCGTCAGCGACTCGCTGTTCCGAGTTCGAATTCCCGATGGCGCCGACATCGTGGAACTAGGGCAATGAGCGGCGTAAAACAGAAATTCAGCATCGTGAGTTTGGGCTGTGCGCGAAATCTCGTCGACTCCGAGGTCATGGCCGGCCTGTTACAGAGAAACCATTACGAAATCGTTCAGGAGCCGGCTGACGCCGAAGTCGTATTGGTGAATACCTGCGGTTTTATCGGCGCCGCCAAAGAAGAATCCATCGATACCATCGTCGAAATGGGCCGGCTAAAACAAGCTGGCAAGCTCAAAAAACTAGTGGTCGCCGGCTGTCTATCGCAACGTTACCCCGAGGAACTCGCTAACGAACTTCCCGAAGTCGATCTTTTCATCGGGACCGGCGAAGTGCCGCGGATCGTCGAAATCCTCCGAGACCATGAAGTTGACTCCAGTCGGCGCCAGCACATCGGCGTGCCGAGCTATATTTATGATCACCTTACGCCGCGGCTCCGCGCCACCCCGTCTCATACAGCGTATCTCAAAGTCTCCGAGGGCTGCGACCACAAATGCGCCTTCTGCATCATCCCGCAGTTACGTGGGCCGCACCGCAGCCGCTCCATCGATTCGGTGGTTACAGAAGCCTCTTCGCTCGCGAAAAGCGGCGTCAAAGAGATCAATCTCATCGCTCAAGACCTGACCGCCTATGGCCGTGACCGCAAGGACGGCACGACGCTCTACGGCTTGCTCAAAGAAATGGATCAAGTGGCGGAGTTGGCGTGGATTCGGCTACTCTATGCTTACCCAAACTTTCTCGACAACTCGTTGTTGGAGCTAATCCGCGACAGCGAAAAAATTTGCAAGTACGTCGACATCCCCTTCCAGCATATCAGCCGAGCCTTGCTGCAACGCATGCGGCGTGGCAAGAGCGGCAGTGCGATTCGTGAAGCGGTAGAGAAACTGCGCGATGCCATCCCTGGGCTGACGCTGCGCACTTCCTTGATCGTCGGCTTTCCCGGTGAGAGCGAAGCGGATTTTGAGGAGCTACTGGAATTCGTCGAAGAAACCAAGTTTGAGCGTCTCGGCGTCTTCAAATACTCCGAAGAGGAAGGCACTGCCGCGGCGAAGCTAGATGGGCAAATTCCCGAAGAAGAGAAAGAACGGCGCTGGCAAGAAGTGATGGATTTGCAGTCAGCCGTGTCACGAAAAAAAAATCAGGCCTTGATTGACACCATCCAGCGCGTTATGATTGACGGCGCCGATCTAGATTCAGGCAAGCTCTGCGGTCGAACTCAGGCCCATGCCCCCGAAGTTGATGGTCTAGTATTTCTGGAGGGTTATGATATATTCTTTGGCTCAAACCCGCCTGATCCTGGAGCAATGATGGACGTAAGGGTCACCGGGGCGCAAGACTACGACATTACTGGTGAGATAATCCATGGCTAAAGCCGATCCCGAAAAAGAAAAAAAACAGCGTCGAGATTTTCTCAAGCAGGCCGCCGAAATGCTTGAGGAGACGAAGCGCGGCTTAATGCGAGAAATGCAGGACCGGGTCAAGGGCGAGAGCGAGGGCGTCAAGGATGAAGGCCGCGACACCTACGATCTGGCAAGCGACGAACGGGACCGGGAGATCAACTTTATTCTCAACGACCGCGAGCGGGAGAAACTCGTCGCCATCGACGAATCCCTACAACGAATCAAAGAAAAAACCTACGGCATCTGCGAGAGCTGCGAAGGCGAAATCCACTTGGGCCGGTTGAAGGTCCTGCCGTTTACGCGCTTGTGTGTGAAGTGCCAGGAGGAAAACGAGAAGGAAAGCAAACGCCAGAAGACCCTCGACGAAGAGCGCGGTTATCGACGGCTCGTACTCACTGACTTCGAAGAAGAAGGCTCTTAATCGGCTCCGCTTGCGCTGAGCCAAATCCAGCCCCCTGGAAAGACTCAGCCAGATCTAACCAAAAGGGCGTGGCATTGGCCACGCCCTTGCTTTTTAACCAGCTAAGACAAGCGAGTCTAACCCGAAGTTCCCGCAGCGTTTCAGAGTTAACATATTGATTTTAGGTGCGGTTTCAGGAATGCGAACTTCCCGTTACTGGCAACAGTTGTAGCAGTTCGAAGGCTCGTTGTTGCAGGGGTGTCGGTTCGGTAAGGTGGGAGACCGTGGGGCTTTTGGGATCGGACTTGAGTCGGCAGCGGTTGCGGCAACGCGTGGCGAGTTCTGCCAACAGCGTCTCAAAGCTGTGAATCGGCAGGCCCTCGGTGGTAACACGCAGAGTCTTTTTCTTTTTTGCCGAGGCAGAGGGCTTGGCCGGTGCCACCGGATGGCGGGTCTTGCGATCCTGATCCAGTTGCTCGTCGTCGAAGAGCAGCGGGGCAAGGGCTTTGCGCATGTGCCACTCCACGTAATAGGCGAGCATGCACAAGAACAGATGTGCCTTGACGCGTTGTTCGTCGCGGTGACGAATCGGGCGGACCAGGATATCGATGCCCTTCAGGCAGCGAAAGGCGCGTTCCACCTGCGCGAGATTCTTGTAGCTGCGCACGGTATCGCCAGCTGATAGACGACTGGGCGGTTCGCTGGTGCGGATGACATAGATACCGTCGAGTGCGGCCTCGCGTTCAATGTTTTGTGGGCGCCGCGCATAGCTAAACGCGCCGTCCTTGATCGTCAATTCCATGTGCTTGCCCATCTTGAAGCGATTGACCACCGCGCCGACTTTCTTGCCGATCTCGGCTGCCGTCAAAGGTTTCTTGGTACGCCGGCTCACCTGGCGAGCAATGCGCTCGAGCGCCTTTTCCGTGGCCTTGAGCAGCTCCGCGCGCTTGCGCGTGCGCTCCTCGGCCAGCAACGGGTTATGACAGGCGATGAGCCGCTCGCCCAAAAACTCAGGCGAACTAATCTCGGCCAGATTCTGTTCATCGAACAGCGAGAGCTGCAACGTGCCGGCTTCGACCAGCTCCCGAATGGCCGAAGAGCGTAGCGCCGATATCCATCCCAGCCCCGGGTACTGCTTGAGCTTATCGATCTGCGTTTGCGTGAGCATGCCTCGATCGCCCACCAGCACCACCTGCTCCAGAGCAAACTTCTCACGCAGTTTGTGTACCTGATCGGGCACCGTGGTGGGATCGGCGGTATTGCCCGGATACACTTGCAGGGCAATGGGGCGCCCTTGCGCATCGGTCAATGCCCCATAGACCACAATCGGGCGACCGGTTTTACCATCGCGGTCATGGCCAAAGCGCATCAAGGGGCAGGTGCGCCCTTCGTAGTAGCTACTGGTCACGTCATAGAGCACCTGCGTGCCCTCCCCCAGATGGCGGACGGCAAGCTTGTGCTCGATGCGCGATTGCCTCTCAAGCAGCCAATCCATCGCTTCGTACAGATCGTCTTCGGTGGCATCGCCCAGCGCAAGTTCCTCAGCCAGAGTACTGCTGTGCCAGAGCCGGGTGGTGGCCAACTTGGAGCACGGATGAATGAGCCGCTCCACGATCATGGCCAGCACCAGATCACGCTCACGCGAGCGCTTGGCTGCG
>Ga0214472_10002230_pt1 | contig 21031 bp, 17 predicted proteins | sample RVTome_6_FD_207662 | JGI IMG/M metagenome (GOLD analysis project Ga0214472, IMG submission 207662) | Soil microbial communities from uranium-contaminated site in the Upper Colorado River Basin, Wyoming, United States - RVT140D175 | ecosystem: Environmental > Terrestrial > Soil > Contaminated >...
CTCGGGCGACCCGGAGGACATCCACGCGACCGATCGCCTCGCGCTCGATCTGTTCGCCCGCGACGAGGCGCTCTGCCGGTGGATCCGGATGGCGGGCGAGCGCGTCGCGTTCCAGGGGCTGCCGGCACGAATCTGCTGGCTCGGCTACGGCGACCGCGCGAAGTTCGGCCTCGCGCTGAACGACCTCGTGCGCCGCGGCGTGGTCTCGGCGCCCATCGTGATCGGCCGCGACCACCTCGATGCCGGCTCGGTCGCGTCACCCAACCGCGAGACCGAGGGCATGCGCGACGGCAGCGACGCGATCGCCGACTGGCCGGTGCTCAACGCGCTGCTCAATACCTCGTCGGGCGCCACGTGGGTGTCGGTGCACCACGGCGGCGGCGTCGGCATCGGCTACTCGCTCCACGCGGGCATGGTCGTCGTCGCCGACGGCACGCGAGACGCCGACGCCAAGCTCGAGCGCGTGCTCACGTGCGACCCGGGGCTGGGCGTTGTCCGCCACGCGGACGCCGGATACCCCGAGGCGGTGCGGACCGCCCGCGAGCGGGGCGTCCGGATGCCGATGGCCCCTGGAGATCGAACGGGGCCCGAGCCATGATCGCGCCGCGGCCGCTTCTCGAACGCCGGATCATCGCGTCGCTCGACGACGGCCGCATCCCGGTGCTGCTCGGCGGGTGCGGCGCGGGCCGCACCTCGCTGCTGCTCGGGCTGGAGGCGCGCCTGGGGCCGGCAGGTGGCCAGTACCTCGACTTCGCCGCCGCGGCGACCACGCCGGAGCAGTGCCTCCGGGCGGTGGCGGACGCGAGCCGGATCGGCCGGGTTGACGGGGCCCCGGCGTCGGCGAAGGCCGCCGTGGCGATGCTGCTCGACTTCTTCGACGGCGCGTCGGCCGCGGGCGCGCCCAAGACGTTCCTCATCGACGAGTTCCTCGACGTGCGCACGTTCGAGAACTTCCCGGGCCTGCGGCACGTCCAGCGCGATTTCATCCATCGCGTGGCCGCGTCGCCGACGCGGTTCGCCCTGGCGTCGCGTTTCACATCGCGCGTGCACCGGCTGCTGCGCGACGCGCCGGCCCGCTTCGAGGTCATCCACATCCCGCCCCTCGACGGCGCGGAGGTGGCCGAGGCCGCGCGCCTGCTCCTCGGCGAGCGCCTCCCGGCCGGCGACGTCGCGGCGCTCGTCGCGAATCTCGTCCAGGGCCGGGCCGCCTGCGTGCACCTGCTGATCGAAGCGCTCGGCGGCATGGAGCCGGCGCCCGATCCCGTCGCCGCGCTGGCCGCCATGTTCGCGCCCGGCGGACGGATGACCGCGCGCTGCCGCGAAAGCTACGACCTGCGTCTCAGCCGCGCGCGCGGGTTCGGCGCGCTGCGCGCCATCCTCGGCGTGCTGGCCGAAGCCGAGCCGCTCACCCTCACCGAGATCGCCCACGCGCTCCACCGGACGCCGGGCTCCACGAAGGACTACCTCTCGTGGCTCGAGGACGTGGACCTGATTGCCGTCCGCCGCAAGCGCTACGTGTTCGAGGATCCCCTGCTCCGCCTCTACGTCCGGCTCCACGGGCGCCCCGTGCCGCCCACCGACGACGACATCGTCCGGGAAGTGGGACGGTACGCGCGCGGGCTCTTTCCCGCCACGTCACCGGCTGCGGCGCTCGCGCCGGAGCTCGCGCCGCCGGACCGCTCCGGCATCATCGAGATCGACTGACGGCTCAAGCCGGCCCCTCGGGCTCGTTCTTCAGCCGCGCCAGCGCCTCGCGCGCGGCCTTCTGCTCGGCGTCCTTCTTCGACCGGCCCGACGCGCGGCACACGGCCTCTCCGCCGACCACCACCTCGATCTCGAAGCGCTTCCGGTGGTCGGGCCCTTCGGCCGACGCGAGCCGGTAATGCGGCAGCCCGTGCCCCTCCGCCTGCAGCCATTCCTGCAACGCCGACTTCCAGTCCTCGGTGAAGGAGGCCTCGGCGGCCTGGTCGCCCGCGGCGACGACGAGCGGCCCGAAATGGGACAGGATGAACGTTCGCGCCGGCTCGATGCCGCCGTCGAGGTAGATGGCGGCGAGGAGCGCCTCGTAGCCGTCGGCGAGGATCGCGTGCTTCCGCCGTCCGCCGGTCTTCTCCTCGCCCCGGCCGAGCAGGACGTAGCGGCCGAGGTCGATGCTCTCGGCGAGGCGCGTGAGCGACGCCGCGGACACGATCCCCGCCTTGACCTTCGACTTGTAGCCCTCCGAGTGCGTCGGGAAGCGATGGAAGAGCATGTCGGCGATGACGAAGCCGAGGACGGCGTCGCCGAGGAACTCGAGCGACTCGTTGTCGATGACGCCGCCCGACGCGTCCTCGTGCGCGCGCGACCGGTGCGTCAGAGCGTGCTCGAGCAGCCCGATGTCGCGGAACCGGTAGCCGATGCGCGCCTCGAGGGGCCCGAGCGATTCGCTGATGCGCCGGACTTCCGACGCCGCGGCCTCGTCGAGATGGCTCGCAATGAGATCGCGCGCCCGGTTCGCCAGGGACGCCGGCACGGTCACCGTGAACTCCGTCTGACCGAAGCGCATGGGGAAAACCGACGGCGACAGCGCCGCGCCGACCGCCGCCTCGATGTCGTGCGCGGACATCAGGCCGCGCACGACCTCGGCTTCAATCGAAGAGTGACTGCGGAACACCTCGACCGGCGCCGGCCCGGGCCGGCCCGCCGGCCTCACGTGGACCGCCTTTCCGCGCCGCCGTCGGTCACCTTCAGGATGATCATCGTCATGTCGTCGTGCGGCTCCGCGTCGCCGACAAACGCGCGGACGTCGCGCAGCACGCGCTCGCGGATGCCCGCCGCATCGCGGTCCCGCTGGCCGACCACGACCCGGGCGAGCGCCCCGTCGCCGAAGAGCTCGCCCGTGCGGTCCATCGCCTCGGTCACGCCGTCGGTGTAGAGGACGACGATGTCGCCGGTGTGGAGCGGGCGGGTGTGCTCGGCCAGCACCTCCTCGAACCGTTCGAGCGCGCCGGGCAGCCGCAGGCCGAGCACCATGCCCTCGGGCGCGATCACCTCGCTCTGCCCGCCGGAGACGACAAGCAGCGGCGTGTGCCCGGCCCGGGCCATCGTCAGCGTGCGGCGGTCCAGGTCGATCACGACGTAGGTCATCGTGATGAAGCTGCGATTGTCGAGATGATTGGCCAGCAGCCGGTTGACGCGGATGAGCAGCTCGCGCGGCGACCGCGTCGTGTGGCTGAGCGCGATCATCAGGCCCTTGAGTTCCGCCATGTAGAGCGCGGCTGACGTGCCCTTGCCCGCCACGTCGGCGATGAGCACGCCGAGCTGGCGCGGGCCCAGCTCGAAAAAGTCGTAATAGTCGCCGCCGACCTCGCGCGCCGGCTCGCAGACGTCCGCGATGCTGAGGCCGTCGATGTCCGGGAGCTCGACCGGCAGCAGCGACTGCTGGATCTCCCGCGCGATGCGCAGCTCGTCGTCGAGCCGCTGTTTCTCGCGCTGGACGTGCAGCAGGTGCTCGATGCTGCCGCTCATCCGGTTGAACGACTCGGCGAGGTCGCCGAGCTGGTCGCGATACTCGATGCTGATTCGGTGCGCGAAGTCGCCCGAGCGGACCCGCTCGGTCCCGACCGCCAGCTCGTGCACCGCGGACGTGATCGACCGCGCCAGCACGACCCCGTGCACCAGCGCCGACCCCTGGATGATCAGGAACAGCGCGCCCAGGACCAGCAGGACCAGGATCAGGCTGAACTCCGGCGGCTGCATGTCGGTGACGTGATCGTACAGGCCAGCCGGGGAGGCTTCCAACTCGACCGATGCGCGCGCGCTCCGGCCCGTGTCCCAGTCCAGGTAGTCCATGAAGGCGACGGTCTGCCGGAAGGCGCCCGTCGCATCGATGGGATCGCCGAATCCCCATTCGACGCGGCTCGCGGCGCCGTCGAGCGACAGGCCGCGCACGCGGGTGCCCGTCCGGCCGTGGAGGCGCAGCACCAGGTCGGTGTCGATCGGCACGTCGGCGATGACGAGATACCGCCCGCCGCCGGCCGTGACCGCCGCGCGAGCGACCAACTGGGGTTCCTCGCCGCTGTCGGCCCGCGGGACCAGCGCACCGCGGAACTGCCGTCTGACCATCAGCCAGGACGGCATTGTCGTCACCGGCGGCTGGTGCCGCCAGGCGCCGGCGACCGCGGGCGCCGCGTCCGCGACGAGCCCGGGCGTCGCGCCGGCGTCGAGCGGCAGGGCGACGAGCGAGATCGACGGGTACCGGCCGGCCACGCCTGCCACGGCGCGGTCGAGCGCGGCCTGGAGCCGGCCGGCGTCATCGGGGACGTCGGCCACCGACGACTCGGCGATGAGGACGAGGTCGTCGACCACTTCCTGGAACCCCTGGTGGAACAGGTAGCCGGCCAGGTTCGTGTAGACGACGAAGCCCGCGGCGAGCGCGAACGTCAGCAGGAGAACCACCGGCACGAACCCGAGGAAGACGTAGGAGAGGATGAGCTTCCCGCGCACGCGCCACAGGAACTGCTCGCGGTGCCGGACCACGATCAGCACGACGAGCCACGCCGCGCCGAGCACGAACCCGCCGGCGACGACCTTGCGGAAGAGCTCGACCGGCTCGGGCAGCGTCAGGAACTGTCGAACGATGACCAGCAGCAGGAGGAGCGGGCCCGTGAGGACGACGAGCCGGCCCGGCAGCGACGCGAGCACGGGCGCGGGCGGCGGAGGCGGGCTGGCGTCAGCGCCGTCTGGCCGTGACGCCTCGTCGTCTGCCGTCGGTCTGTCCACGAAGCGTCCGGAGGGCCGCGTCACGGTGTCCTGTCAAATTGCAAAACGCATGATAACAGACTATGTTGAGGGCCGCGGCCGCATGAAACTCACAAAACAGGCACGATTCTCCACGATCTGCATCCATGCCGGTCAGACGCCCGACGTGGGTACGGGCGCCATCATCACGCCGATCTTCCAGACGTCCACGTACGTGCAGGACGCCGTCGGCCGCCACAAGGGCTACGAATACGCGCGGACGCAGAACCCGACGCGGTCGGCGGTCGAGGCCAACCTCGCCGCGATCGAGGGCGGCAAGGCGGCGTTCGCCTACGCGTCGGGCATGTCGGCGATCAACGCGATCGCCTCGCGTCTCTCGTCGGGCGACCACGTGATCGTCACCGACAACACGTATGGCGGCACGTTCCGCCTGTTCGACAAGGTGATGACGCGCTACGGCCTGCGGTTCAGCTTCGTGGACACGTCGGACCTCGCGGCCGTCGAGCAGGCCTTCACGAGCCAGACCAAGCTCGTGTTCGTCGAGACGCCGACCAACCCGGTCCTCCGGCTCACCGACATCGCGGCCGTGGCCGGCCTCGCGCGCGAGCGCGGCGCGCTCCTCGCCGTGGACAACACGTTCGCGAGCCCGTGCCTCCAGCGGCCGATCGAGCTCGGCGCCGACCTCGTCGTCCACAGCACCACCAAGTACCTCAACGGCCACAGCGACTCGATCGGCGGCGTCGTCGTCGCGACCCGCGAGGACGACATCGAGTGGCTCCGGTTCATCCAGAACTCGGCCGGCGCCATTCTCAGCCCGTTCGATTCGTGGCTCGTCCTCCGCGGCACGAAGACGCTGACGTTGAGGATGGCGCAGCATTCGGCCAACGGGCTCGGCCTCGCGACGTACCTGAGCACGCATCCCAGGGTCACGCGCGTGATTTACCCCGGCCTTGCGAGCCACCCGCAGCACGATCTGGCGACGCGCCAGATGCCGAATGGATGCGGCGGGATGCTGTCGTTCGAGGTCGCCTCGCCAGACGAGGCACGGCGGGTCCTGAACCGGTTCCAGCTGATGTCGCTCGCCGAAAGCCTCGGGGGCGTCGAAACGCTGGTTTGTCACCCGGCGTCGATGACGCACGCGTCGGTGCCGCCGGAGCGGCGCGCCGCCATCGGCCTGTCCGACAGCCTGATCCGGATTTCGGCCGGCGTCGAGGACCTGGCCGACCTCACCGACGACCTCGCCCAGGCCCTCGGCTGATGACCCCGGCGTTTCTCGTGGCGCCGCGCCGCTGGATCCGGTCGCTCTACGACTGGACGATGCACTGGGCCGACACGCCGTGGGCGCTGTCGGCGCTGTTCCTCATCGCCCTCGTCGAGTCGTCGTTCTTCCCCATCCCGCCCGACGTCCTGCTCATCGCCATCGTCGCCGCCAACACGCGCCGCTGGCTCGTCGCCGGCCTGCTCTGCACCGCCGGCTCGCTCCTCGGCGCCATGCTCGGCTACTACATCGGCGCCGCGCTCATGGCGACGGTCGGCCAGCCCATCGTGGACTTCTACGGGGCGCAGGCCCGGATGGACCAGCTCGGCGAGATCTACCGGGGCGCGTGGGGGCTCTGGTTCCTGGCCGCCGCGGCCTTCACGCCCATCCCCTACAAGGTCGCGACGATCTCGGCGGGCGCGTTCGGCATGCCCGTGGTCCCCTTCCTCGTCATCAGCACGGTCGGCCGTGCCGGCCGGTTCTTCCTCGTGGCGGCCCTGCTGCGGATGTTCGGCGCCCCGATCCGGGCCTTCCTCGAGAAGCACTTCGACACCATGGCCATCCTGTTCCTGGCGCTCCTCGTCGGGGGGTTCGTCGCGCTCAGGTTTCTCTAAGCGGAAGTGCGGAAGTGCGGAGGTGCGGAAGTGCGGGGGTGCGAAAGTGCGGGGGTGCCTGGTGGGCACTGGCGCTGGCCCGCATCAACTCAGATGATAGCCAGCGTCAGCTCGTTCCTGGCACTTCCGCACCCCCGCACCTCCGCACCCCCGCACTTCCGCACTTCCGCACCCCCGCACCATCAAGATTCGCTCCGTGGCCCCACGCTTTTCTCGACCCAGCGAAGATAATCCGCGCTGCCGTCGATAACAGGGATGACGAGGAACTCCGGGACGTCGTAGGGGTGGCGCTCCCGGACGAACTCCCAGAGCGCGTCGGCGTGCTCGGACGTCGTCTTGATGATGAGCTGCTGCTCCTGGTCGATCTGCGGCACGCCCTGCCAGGTGTAGACGGAACGGACGCCGGGAAGGATGTTGACGCACGCGGCCAGGCCGGAGCCGACGAGCTCCTGGGCGAGTTTGGTGGACTCGAAGTCGCCGGGCAGGGTCGTCAGGGCCAGCACGAGTTCACTCATGGGGCATTTTCCTCTTGTACGGATGGACCGGACCTGATACAACGATGTCGCGCATGATCCAGGCGTCCGAAAAGCCCTCAGCCGACCGGCGGCCTGCGTCCGGACGCACGCGGCCGCTCCGGCCCGCGGGGCACGAGCGACGGGCCCGGCGCCGGCGGCGCATCGCGTGGGCGGTCTTCGCGGTGTCGTTCGTCCTCATGGTCAACGCGCTGGTGGGCGACAACGGGTATCTCGCCACGCTCCGGGCGCGGCGTGAATATGACGCGCTCGAGGCCTCGCTGGCAAGAACCCGCTACGAAAACCAGGAGCTGCGCGGCCAGATTCAGCGCCTGCGCGACGACCCGACGGCCCTCGAAGAGGTGGCCCGCGGGCAGCTCGGCCTCATCAAGCCGGGCGAAACCGTCGTGATCGTCAAGGACCCGCCCGGATCCGGGTCCGATCCCCGTTAGCAGGAGGGGCCGGCTTCAGCCGGCCCGAGCAGACCTCAGTACAATGGCCGTATCGCGGGATTCACCGCGAGCCGGCCGAGATGAGAATCGCTGTTTTCGGCAGCCACCCGTTTGAGCGCCCGATCTTGGAGCGCGCCAACGCCAACGCAGCCCACGGCTACGACCTGCGCTTCTTCGAACCGCGCCTCACCCGGGAAACGGCGCGGCTGGCGTCGGGCTTCGATGTCGTCTGTTCAGTCGTTGACGACCCGCTCGACGCCGGGACCCTCGCCGCCCTGTCTGACGCAGGCGTGCGGCTGATCGCGCTGCGGTCGGCCGGCGCCGACCACGCGGACCTCGACGCCGCCGGACGAGTCGGGTTGACCGTCGTGCGTGTGCCCGGGCCGGCCGCGTGGCAGGAGGGCTTGCTGACGCCCGAGGCCCTGACGAACATCGTGGAGACGACGATGGCGGATATCAGGGCGTTCGAGCTGGGCGAGCCCCTGGCGAACGAGGTGCGATCGGCTACGGCCCGCCGGCCCGCGGCCTCTGATGCCGCCATCGATCGCACATTGTCGGAGTCGTTTCCAGCCAGTGACGCCCCGCCCTGGACCGGGAGCCACGCGGGTGGACCGGTGCGGGGACGTGAGGGTGGCTGAGGGTGTCGCGGCTACTCGAGACTAACCCCGCGGATTGGTCGCGATCGCATCCACGGCTGACGCCAGCGTCGCGGTGAATCGGTATGGGAACAGCAGCGGAACCTCACGCCTATCTGATCCGCACGTCCTGGACCTTGCGCTCGCCCTCTCCGAGCGTGACAGGAACCGATGCCTGGGCGACTCGCCGCAGCACTGCGGGCTCGAGCCACTCGTCCCGCTCGACGCCGTCGACGACCGCCAGGTGATACGAGCCCGGCCGGAGACCGACGAACTGGAACCGGCCGTCCGTGGGCGCCGCAATCTGAAGTTCGGGCTGGCCTTCCGCCCAGAGGCGTTCGCTGGTCGAGAAGATCACGATCCGTCGATCGGCAACCGGCTGCCCGGACGCGTCGAACACGGTGCCGGAGACCTCGGCGGGGCGCTCTCGCGAGGAGACGGTTGATGTGTGAAGCGTGAGGACCACTTCCGTCGCCATGGCGCCCTGAACCGTGACCTCGGCGGAGGCCGCGCCCCGAGGTGGGCGAGTCGCTTCCGGGCCTTCGAGCTCCGTCGCGACTGGCCGATCGCTCGCGTGCGCGATGTACGTTCCGGGAATCAGATCGTTGATGGCGAAGCGGCCCGCGGCATCGGTTTCGACGGCCTGACCGGCGCCCGGTATCGCCGATCCCGCTCGGTGCAGCGAGACGAGGACGACACCGGCAGGCCGTCCATTCACGTCGACGACCGTGCCGGCGAGCTGTCCGACGGGCACGAGCCCGACCTGAAGGTCCGCATCGGTTCGTTCGTCGCCCAGATTCACGCTAACCGGTATGGCAGCCTCGGCGCTGGTCTCGGCCGGGAAGAACGACGGCGCGAAGCCGTGCGCGCCCGAGCGGTCGCGAGTGGCCGGAACGATCCCCTCTACCGCCGCGCTGACGATGTACGCGCGCGACGGCAGGACGGGCAGGCGGTAGCGGCCGCGCTCGTCTGTCTGGGTTTCAGCCACCGGATCGAGCGCTCGTCGCCCGTCGCGGAGGACCCATCGGGACGCGGTGACCGTCGCCTGGAATGCCGGTTCGCCGCGCTCGTCGCGCACGGTGCCGGCGATCGCCGCGCCATGCGAGAGCGGCACCGTGAGCCGATCGATCCGCTCACCCGCTCCGAGTGGGATTGTCCGACCGGGAGTGTCCGTGCCGGGCCGGCTCTGGCCGTACGTGGTGTCGAGATAGCCCGGCTTCGACACGTGCAGCGTGTAGCCGCCCGGACCGAGCCCGTCGAACGCAAACCCGCCAGCGTCGCCGGTCGATGCATGCCACTCGCGCGCGCCCGATGTCAGAGTCACCTCGGCGAAGCGCACCGGGACGCCAGTCTCGGCGCCGATGACGCTTCCGGCGATCCGGCCCGACGCGGCCGGAACGGGCAGCACGGTCGCGTCTGGCGCTGCCGGAACAATCGCCGACGCCGTCAGACCTGCAGTCAAACAGCACGATGCGAGGATGCCACGCATGACCACCGCACCTCATTCGGCCTATTGAAAGTAACGGAGCAGCATCCAGAGCTCGTTGACGGGTGGCGAAGTGGATTGCCCCACCCCGCCTCCCACGATGAGCTGGCCCCCGGAGGTGAGCATCGTGATGGGCTCTCCGTGCAGCAACGCGCCGAACTCCGTCTCGGTAACGCCGCCCGCGCCAAAGGACGTGTCGAGCGTGCCGTTTCCCAACAGGCGTCCGACGATGGCGTTCTTACGCCCGCCGCTCGCCGTATAGGCCCAGCCACTGAACAACACGCGACCGTCGGACTGCACTGCCACGCCGTTGGCACGGTCATTCCACCCATGCATATCCAGCAGCACTCGTCCGTTGCTGCCGAACGTCGTGACGGGAGCGCCGCTGGCCGAGAACCGGCCGACGGCCATGTTGCCGGAGCCTGAAGTACTCGTGTCAATAGCGATACCGACGGCTGCCTGTGAATCGTCGGAAGCCACGCTCAGCTCGAGGAACACGTCATTCGGCGAGCCAAAGTCCGCCTGCGTGATTCCTTTGCTTCCGAATGAGTTATCGAGCGTTCCCGAATCCGTCAGTCGGGCGACCACCGCGTTGCCAGACGAGTGGCTGCCGGCGGCAACGATTCGGCCAGTGGACTGAAGCGCGAGATCGGTGATGAATACGTTCGAGATCAGTCGATCGCCCTTCGAGCCGAACGTCTTGTCCGTGATGCCCGTGGCGCCAAGGCGCCTGACGTACGTGCCGACGCCACTCGCGACGCCGCTCACGATGATCTTTCCATCGGACTGAATGGCCAGCCCTCCCACCGAATACACGCCAGCCCAACCCACGACGACCTTGCCGCCCGTTCCGAAACTGGTGTCGAGCGCTCCGCCGCTCGTGAGGCGGACCACTGTCGGCAGGTCGTTCAGGCGTCCGGCCACGACGATCCGGCCATCCGGCTGAATCGCGAGCTCCCTGGGAAGTTCGCCGCCGCTCGGCGTTATATCGAGTGTGACGAACCCGCCCGTCCCGAACGTCGTGTCGACGACACCGGCCGAGGAGAACCGGCCGATTACCCACGACCAGTTGTCGGAGGCGGCGATGCGGTAGCCGGCGGCCACGATCTTGCCGTCGGACTGAACCGCCAGCGCGAAGATCGTCTTGGTATCGCTGCCGACATCGACCAGCACCTTGCCGAGGCTGCCAAACGCCGGGTCCAGGCATCCCGATCCGCTGTAGCAGTCGAATGCCGTTGGATTGACGACGGTCACAGGTGGCGGCGTCGATCCGCCGCCGCCACCCCCGCCGCGGCCCTGGGCGGCGCCGAGCGGAAGGACGGCGAACAAGCCGAGTACAGCGGTTGCAGCCAAGCGGCAAGGCACGCGAGTCATGTGAGCTCCTTGGAATGCCTTCGTGCTACGTAAGTTCCCGGCCGGGCCTGACCGTTACAGGCCACGCGCGCAGCGGGCATCGCCACGTCCGCCAGGCGGACCCGGGTGGCGAGCTCGCGGCTACTTCCAGTCGCCTGTCAGGGTGAACGCGGCCCAGTGCGCGGGGCTCGAGAAATCGACGCGCGAGCCCGCCGGACGGGCAAGCCGGATGAGCGCCACCTGCGCGTTCCGGAGCGCCTGGTCCTTCGTCTGGCCCGCGCGGAGGTTGCCGTAGAAGCGGGTCATGAGCTCCGCCGTCGGGTCGTCGGCCACCTTCCAGAGCGAGGCCGCCACTGTGCGGGCGCCGGCATAGAGGAAGGCCCGCGTCAGTCCGACCAGGCCCTCGCCGGGGAACACACCGCCCAGGCCCGTTTCGCAGGCGGACAAGGTGACCAGGTCGGCGTCGATTCGCAGGTGCGCTTCGCGGCTTCGATGTCGCCGCGCGCCGCCGCAATCTGGGCCCGCAGGTCGTACAAGAGCAGCCGCATTCCCCAGCCAGGGACGACACCCTCGACGAGGGCCGTTCCTCGAGCCGCCAGCGATTCGTGCGGTTACGAGATCGCCGCGGGCGCCCGCGAGCGTCGCCAACCGCAGCAGCAGGTTCGCGTGCGCGACCGGACTGAGTTGCTTCACGCAATCCGGTCCAGCGCCGCCACGAGCACAGGATGACGGACACGGAGGTGATCGTAGACCTAGAATGACCTCGTGGTTCGACGTCCAGGCCGGCCGGCGGCCGTGATGGCCGGGGCGCTTGCGCTCGCGGCGGCGCTGGCTCCGGCCGCCGGCGGCATGAACGCCGCGCGCGGCCGCACGACCATCGTCGTTCGAACCTCGGCGGAGTTTCGTACGGCGCTCGGCCGCGCGACGCCTGGAACAACCATCGCACTCGCACCCGGTGTGTATCAGGGCGGCATCTCGGCCTCGGGCATCGCCGGCGCTTCGGGCGCGCCCATCGCCATCGTCGCCGCCGACCCGGACAACAGGCCAGTCGTCCGAGGCGGCAGCACCGGCTTGCAGCTCACCCGGGTCCGGCACGTCACCGTTCGCCACCTTGTCTTCGAAGGCCAACGTGCCAACGGGATCAACGTTGATGATGGCGGCACGTCCGACACGCCGTCGGCGCATGTCACGCTCAGTGAGGTGACGCTGCGCGACCTCGACGGGCCTGGCATCACCGCGGCCATCAAGTTCTCAGGCGTCGAGGACTTCGTCGTCGAGCGTTCGACGGTCACCAACTGGGGCAGCGGCTCGGCCATCACGATGATCGGCGCGCACCGGGGATTGATTCAGGGCACACTCTTCCGCCATCGCGACGACCGTGGCGCGACAGGGCCGCAGATGAAGGGCGGCAGCACCGGCATCGTCGTACGCGCTAATCGATTCGAACACGCCGGCCTCAGGGCCGTACAGATTGGCGGTTCGGCCGGAGCGCAGTTTTTTCGTCCGCAGCCGCCGGCGTCCTACGAAGCGCGCGACTGCACCGTCGAACACAACGTGTTCATCGGATCCGAGTCGGCCGTTGCATTCGTCAACGTGGATGGGTCGACGTTCCGCCACAACACGGTCTACCGGCCGCGGAAATGGCTGGTCCGTATCCTGCAGGAGGTCCGCACGCCAGGCTTCGTGCCGAGTCGCCGCGGCGTCGTGTCAGGTAACCTGATCTATTACGAAGGGAGCGATTTCCCGTTCGGGGCGGTGAATGTCGGGGATGGCACCGACGCGCCGTCGTTCCGCTTTGCTCGTAACTGGTGGTACCGCGCGGACCGGCCCGCCGAGAGCCGGCCCGGACTGCCGACCGGCGAGACGGACGGTGTGTACGGCCGGAATCCACTCTTCGTCGACGGTCCGGCCGGCGATCTTCGCCTGGCTGCCGGCAGCCAGGCGGCTGCGTACGGGGCGTCGGCGGACGTGCTCGCGCTCGCCGGCCCGGGAGGCGCGAGACGGTGATGATTCGGGGGCGTTGCCCCGCGGACCCCCGACACGCTCTCTCGCGGGGGCCCCTGTGCCCCGCTCCGTTCGCGTGGCTCGCTCGCGTCGCTCACTCGCGTAGCTTCGTCACTTCGTCCTGTCACCATGTTGCTCTCGGCCTCCAAACCTCGGGATCATCGCGGCGCCACGATGACTATGGCTTTCGTCCCGGGGTCGAAGTCGCTCTCGTAGAACCGGTTGAAGATCTGAACCCTCAACCCAGCCGGCGAAATGCCAGGGTTCTCGTTGCGGATGCCGGCAGCCAGCAGACTCTTGGCTGCGTCGAACACCTCACACGTCATCCGGACGCGATCGCGCGCGGATTTCGTGGCAACCCGATCCGCTGGCCTGCTCGAGATCATCACGGCACAGTCTACCGGCTCGGCGGGACTCCGACCAGCTTGAACGCCGCCCAAAAGAATGGATGCGCCAGCGAAACGTCAACGTTGCCCATTCGCGTCCGCTGCCGGAGAAGCTCAAGCTTGGCCTGGCGCAGCGCGGCGGGCGTGGACGCGCCCTGCGACATCTCGCGATAGAACGTGCCCATCACCTCGATCGCTGATTCGTCGATGCTCCAAAGCGTGGCCAGTACCGACCGCGCACCGGCCTGTTCGAACGCCGCGACAAGCCCGACCAGTCCCTGGCCCCAGTCCTCGCCGCCGAGCGCGGTCTCGCAGGCGCTCAGCACCACGAGATCCGCTTTGAGTGGCGTGCGCAACACCTCGTATGCCTGCAGGAACCCGTCGCTGCCGCCGCCTGAGTCAGGCGCAAGGAGGAGCGTCGAGTACAGGGGCTGGCCATCCGAGGCCACGGCATGCGTCGCGAAATGGACGACGCTGTGCTCGCCAGCCTGCGATCTGTAGGCTGCCTCGGTCGCCTTGTCGCGTATGAAGATCGTCGTCGCGTCCTTGCCGAAATACCCGGCGATTCTCGCCACCTCGATCTCGGACCCGGGGAGCGGCATGAAGAGGTTGTCGAACATCGCCGAGCGCAGTTGCCGCTTCAGCGGATCGTCCTGCGCGGCCGCAGGCGCCGCGCGACCGGCGGTGGCATTCGCCATCGCAAACAGGCGCGGCTCTGTCGACATTCGTGGCGCATCGCCCGCTCCGGACAGAAGCTGCGCCGACGATGTGAGATAGCCGATCGAGTACCGCCGGATCAGAAACGCCTCGTCAGCAAAGCCGCCGTGCAGCAGCGTCGTGCGCGCGAGACGCGGGCGCAACCGCTCGACGAGGGCTTCGAAGGGCAGCACGTTCAGCACATCGTCCGGGACGATGAGGATGTCGAACGTCGAGCCAAGAGCAGATTCGACCGGTGCAAAGGTCGCCTGGTAAAGGTCGTGGGCCGCGCGCGTGTCGTACGTCAGACGCGCGAGATCGACCTGGCCCGTGCGCAGTTGCCTGAACGGCTGGAGGAGACGTTCCACCTGTGCGCGCAGCTGTTTGCGGCCCACAACGAGCGGCACAACCTTGATCCCGGCGTGCGAGACGACGAACGCAAAGCTGCGGTCGTCCAATACGAGGTACTCCACCAATGCCCGCGACGACCCCAGAGCGGCGCGGACCGGCGCGGCCAGCGCCGCGGAGAGGTCCGTCGGCGCCGCAAAGCGATGCTGGCCCTGCGCGATGCCGGTCAGCAGGCCCGCGTGTTCCGCCTGGATCTGTATGAGATCCGACTGAAGGTCTTCGATCATCGCCGCGTCGCGCTGCTCCAGCGGGGTGGCGGACTGCTCGCGCAGGAGCGTCTGCTTGGCGGCGATTCGTGCTTCGAGATCGAGCGCGCGCCGGAGTTGCTCGGGCTGCGCGTCGCGAGGCAGCCGGGACCAGCCGGTCGCCAGCAGACCCCAGAGCGTCTGCATGCGCTTGCGTTCGGCCGCCTGGAACGCCTGTTCGGCGTCGGCTTGCGCGCCGGACCGCGCCGCCCTGGCCGCCAGCAGGCCGGCGTACTCGTCGTACACGACGGATCGATCGAACCCGTACTTCAGCCGGAATTCCTCCGGTCGCAGCCGCTCGCGCACCGATTCCAGCGCGGTGACCGCGCGTTCGAAGTGGGCTTCCGCGTTCGCCGGATGCCCGGCGCCGGCGAGCGCCCTGCCTTGTGCCTGCTCGATCTGCCAGATCTGTTCGGTGTTGTACGAATCAACGGCCGTGCGGGCCTCACTCAAGCGTTGAGTGGCCGTCGTGAAGTTCCCGGCCAAGGTCTCCAGTCTGCCCAGGGCCAACAAGGAAGATGACAGTCCGCCGACTTCGGCGGTCGGGTGCTCTCGGTCGATGCGCGCGGCAGCGAGCAGCAACGACCGCGCCTCGCCAGTGCGGCCCATCCTCAGATGTATGCGGGCCGCCACTTCCAAAGCGGCTCTTTCCAACACCGGCTGGGCACTCGGCCGGGCGAGAAACTTGGCGAAGTAGGTCGTGGAGAACGCCAGGGCCTCGTCGGCGTGATTGGTTTCGAGCAGGATGTTCACGATCGGCGAGAGATAATTCCAACCCGCCCATCGGTCCGAGGTCTGTCGGCCCAGTTCGACCACAGCTTCCCGAGCCCGGACGAGCGCCTGGTCCAGGTCTCCAGCCAGGACGTGCACGCGTGCCACCTCGCTCAGCCATTGCCCCCGCTGCCACGCGAAGTCGTTGCCGAACATGCGCACGGTTGGTGCCAGCAGCCGTTCCACGGCGTGCCAGTCGTGAAGCGACGATTCGTAATCACCAAGCTCGGACAGATAGCGTGCGCGATTCGCCAACGTCGAGCGCTGGACCCCAAGATTCTCGTCCCCGGTCCAGATGCTCAGCACGCGTTCATAGGAGTTCAGGGCCGCCGTGGGCTGACCGAGGCTGCGACTCAGGGCAGCCAGCCTGGTATGAGCCCCTGAGATATTCGTCGGGCTCGCTGACACTGGAGCCTGGTTCGCGGCCGCCGGGCGATCCGTTCCCGCCGATATCGATTCAAGAAGCTGCCGCGCACGATCTCCGGCGGCCAACGCCTGGGCGGGCTCACCGAGCTTCGTCGAATTGATCCTCGCGATCTCGGCATAGATCCCGGCTTGAACGAATGAATTGCGTCCAAAGAGTCTCGCGCCTTCGAGAAGACGCTCCAGGACTTCAATCGCCGCTCGGTACTCGCCCCGTATCTCGCGCTCACGGGCCAGGAGACTCAGGCACTCCCCTTCTTCGGTCCAGTCGTTGGACTCACGCGTGTACCGCTCGGCTGCAGCGAGTGCGCGCAGCAAGTCCTCGAGGTTCCGCTGGCTGGCGCCGATGGATGTGGCGACGCGGGCGCGGAGCGCTCTGGACAGCTCCAGCGGGTCATCGGCCTTCGTGGCTGCGTCAATGGCACGCCCGGCAAACGCCGCCCTATCCGACGCGGTCGGGCTCACTCCGGCCGCGCGATTGGCCACCTGTGCCACCTTCCGGTTGTCTCCGGTCCGCTCAGCCTGTGCGATGGCCATGGTGAAAGTCGGCGCCACGCGTGTCCGGTTGCCCGTGGCGAGATGAAGCTCCGCCTGGCTGACGAGCGCGTCGGCGGTTAGCGCGGCCTCATCGGACTTCAAACACAACTGCAGGAGTTGATCGTACGCGGCGGGAATTGGTAACGCCCTGTTCGCGATTGATTCTGGCGTATTTGTTCCGATGACGAATGGCGAGTTCGCCAACCATACTCTGTTCTTGCTGTACCATGCGAGCGTCACGGCTCGCTGGTGCGGATCCGGTATCGTCAAGGCCAAGGCCAGCGCCTTGTCTCCCAAGTCGACACGGAAGCTCACACCGGAACCGCTCAGCCCTCGCAATACGGCTAGCCTCGTTATTGCGTCCCACGACTGGCTCGATTCGAGGACGTGGTCGATCGCATCCGAGGCGACGGCTGCCCAGTTGCCGGCAGCCAACGTGCGTTCCAGCACGTCCCCGCCGAAGGGCCGAGAAAGTGCGAACGCTTCCATGAACGCTGCTCGAGCGGCATCTGGGCGGTTCAAGTTGTGGTGGACCTCTGCAAGCCGCGGCAGGATGAACGTCGCCGCACGCGGTGTTTCCACGCGAAGGCTGAAGCCGCTCATCGTCTCCAGAACCGGGCGTCGCCGTGCCGCGTCGCGCGCCTGCTCCCAGTACTTTGCGGCTTGCTCCAGGGCGTTCTTGTCGGTCGAGGTACGCGGCGTACGCGCCGCCATGCTCTCAGCGATGATCATCAGTGCGCCGGGAAGGTCGAGGCGCACGGCCAACGCCAGGGACGCCTCCGTGAAGGGTCGCTTTCTGACGAGAGACAGCTCGTCGCCAAGCTCGGTCGCGAGCGCGTCAGCCCTCGCGAGCGGCTCGGTCGAATTTGGCAGATTGATCATCCCTCGCAGCGTGTGCAGCTCCCCTCGACGAAAGGACAGAGCGCGAAAGCGATCGGCAATCGCCAGGAATTCGGGGACCAGGCGCCACCGATGATCCATGATTCGCGAGACGCTCCAGGAAGCCGCAGTAGCCGGATCGAGGACCCGCCGAAGGCGTTCGAGGGCGGGGTAGTAGTCGCGCGCGACGCCAATGAGCTGCTCGCGCTTGGCCGCATCGGCCGTCTCGAGCGTCGTCACCAGGGAACTCGCGAAGTCGTACTCGATAATCCGGAAGAAGACCTCTCCCAGTCGGCCAGCCAACGTGCGCGCGTCGGGCTGGCGGCGGTTTGGGCCAGGTGTGAGGAACGCGCGTTCCAGGTACGACATGAAGAGTTGTTCGGCTGCCGCCCAGTTCCCGGGAACCAGGGATCGAGCCTTCTGTAGGTCGTTCGCGCGAAGCGCTCGATCGAGCTCCGGGGCGGGGACCGTCTGCGCGCCATCGAGGACCAGCGCGCCCCCGTCGAGGACCGGAACCAATACCAACAGGAAAACCGCTGCGGCGCGAGAGAGCCGTCGCCTGGTTGTCGTCACTATACGCACCTCATTGGCGACCGCTCTTGCCAGTCAGCAACCGATCGACTTGCGCCAGCAGTTGCCGCGCGTCTGACTCCAATCGCCCGCGGCGCTCGACCGTGCGCGTGAGTTCGTCGCGTGCGGCACCCAGGTTGTTCTGACGCAGCCGCGCCTTGGCCAGGTAGAAATGTGCCTCCTCGAGATACGGGGATTCGCCGAGGGCGATTGTATTCTGCAGGCCTTCCACGGCAGGCGCCACCTTGCCCGTCAGCAACTGGCAGATTGCCAGGAAGAAGTTCGCGTGCGGCGCGTCGGGATGAAGACGCACGGCCGTCTCGAGATCCGGAATGGCGCCCGCAAAGTCCTTGTCCACATACCGGCGCATGGCGGCCTCGAACCGCTCGGCCGCTTCGTCGCGGGCGCCCCTCAAAGTCACCGGCAGATAGATCGGCGGATCGACGCGCGCCAGCACGCCGACCGGCACGGCAGGTGCCGTCGGGGGCGATGTCGGCCGGCCCGGCGCGGTCGCGCCCGGCGATAGTGTTGGCGCGGGCGTGACAGCCGCCACGCCCGGCGCCGCCGACGGCGATGGGGACGGCTGCGTCGTGGGAAACGTTGCCGGCGGTTCGCCCGGGGCGCCCCGATGTCCCGTGAGCTGCCACACCGACACCGCAAGCACGACCGACGCGGCCGCCGCAAGCCAGTACCATTGCCCAGACCTCCTGCGTGGCGGTACGGCACCGGCCGGCGACGCCACGCTGGACTCAGGCTCCGCCGGCATCGCGCCTCGTATCTCGAGCCCCTGCCGCACTTCGCACCAGCATTCGTCGCACCCGAAATAGTGCGCTTCGAACGCCTCCGCCTGGTCGGCAGGCAGTGTTTCCGCCAGGTAGCCGGCGATGCGACGATCGCGGTCGGCCAGTCCGCAAGTCAGCGTGGTCACCTGCTCGTCCTTCTCTCTCATGTTCCCGACCCCGGTGGATCGTTACCACCCAGAAGCTCCGCAAGCCGCTTGAGCGCCCTGTGCCGGCGGACGCGGACCGCGCCGGCCGACAGCCCGAGCTCCGCTGCAATTCCCTCACTGTCCCGGCCATCCAAATAAGTCATGACAAGCAACCGGCGGTCGCCTTCAGACAGCGCGCCCAGCGCGGCTCTCACGGCGCGCCGGCGCTCCTCGTCGATCATCGCGGTCAGGACATCGGTTCGTTCGGCTGGCGGAACGATTGCCAGCCGGCCGAGCACTCGTTCTTCCCGGCCGAGAGACCGGCCTCGATGCATGCAGAGATTCCTCGCGGTTTCGAAAGCAAAGCCCGCGATGGCGGCAGGCTCGCGGATGCGTGCCGTCCGCAGGGCTTCGAGCACGGTCTTCAGCGTGTCCTGCACGACGTCTTCCGCCGCGCCTGAATCCCGTAGCCGGCGCACCGCGAACAGCCGTACGCGCTCGCGGTAGTGCTCCGCGAGCCAAGCGGCTAATCGTTCCGGATCGACCGGAGTCTCGTCGGCCATCGGGTGCGCGGTTGAGGGTAGCGTAGCAGCCGAGCAGTTTACAACGCAGGGCTCTGAGGTGAGCGAGTCCCGTCTGGCAGGCTACGCCCCCAGGAGGGCCCTTAGTGTGGAACCGGCAGCGATTCCTGAAAGACCCGGACCACGGCAAGCGGGTCGCGCGGCTGAACCCGCCCTCCGAGTGGATCACGAAGGACGTGCCCGAGCTGCGGATCGTCGACGACGCGCTCTGGCGGGCGGCGAAGGAGCGGCAGGAGCGGACGCGCCACACGATGACGGCGGGCATCGTCCGGGCGCGCCGGCCGAAGTACCTGTTCAGCGGCAAGACGAGCTGCGCGACCTGCGGCGGCGGATTCACGCTGTCGAGCCGCGACCTGCTGGTCTGCTTCAACGCGCGCGAGCGCGGAACGTGCTCGAACCAGCGCGCCATCAAGCGGCAGGAGGTCGAGGCGCGCGTGCTGCGGGCGATGCGCGAACTCTTCTTCGAGCCGGGTGTGTTCGAGGAGTTCTGCAAGGCCTTCGTGGCCGAGCAGGAACGCCTGCGACGGGAGCGCCAGGCGCAGATGGGTGACATCCGCCGCGAGATCGCCGCAGTGCAGCGCCGGCGCGAAGACATCCTGCAGGCGTTCTCGGAGGGCATGCGATCGGAGTCGTGGAAGGACGAGCTGCCGACGCTCGATGTACAGGAACGCGAGCTGAATGCCGCGCTCGTCGATCCGAAGCTGCCGGCGCTCCACCCGCACATGGCCGAGGTCTTCCGCCGGAAGGCGACTGACCTGGCCGCGGGTCTGGAACACGACGAACACCGCGAGGCTGCGCGCGAAGCCCTACGCGGGTTCCTCGACCGGATCGTGATTCCACCCGATGACGGGTTGCTACAGGTTGAGGGGAACTTCGGGAAGATGCTGACAGCCGCCGGCGGTCAGGCCGTCGCGGCGGCTGTCGGTCATGTTGGTTGCGGGGGGGGGATTTGAACCCCCGACCTTTGGGTTATGAGCCCAACGAGCTACCGGACTGCTCCACCCCGCGTCATGGTCGCGCCATCTGGCCGCGAAGAACCACCATCGTAACCGTGGATGACGCCTGCGTCAACTGCACGCGAATCGGGAACCTGGAATCTGGAAGCTCAGAGCAACTGCCATCTCCAATCTGCAATCGGCTGTCACGGCCCGGTCGCGCGCTCCTCCGAGACGCCGGGACCGGCATCGGCGAGATTCCAGATTCGAGATGACCTGAGATTCCAGGTTCCAGCTCCCAGATTCATCGACGTAGACTGGCTCGTGCGCCCACTCGCCAATGTGGCCGCCCGGCTGGCACGCGCGCGCCGTATCACCGTCCTGACGGGCGCCGGGATCTCGACCGCCTCAGGCATTCCCACCTTCCGCGGCGCTGACGGCCTCTGGCGGAAGACGCGGGCCGAGACGATCGCGACACCAGAGGCCTTCGCAAACGACCCGAGGCTCGTGTGGGAGTGGTACGACTGGCGGCGCCAGATGCTGCGAGACGCGCGCCCGAACGCCGCGCACGAGATCCTGGCGAACTGGACGCGGACGCGGCACGGCTTCACGCTCGTG
>Ga0214472_10002231_pt1 | contig 21028 bp, 20 predicted proteins | sample RVTome_6_FD_207662 | JGI IMG/M metagenome (GOLD analysis project Ga0214472, IMG submission 207662) | Soil microbial communities from uranium-contaminated site in the Upper Colorado River Basin, Wyoming, United States - RVT140D175 | ecosystem: Environmental > Terrestrial > Soil > Contaminated >...
CGCGCGCATCCAGCCCCAGATGAACGTCCAGATCCCGCAGGTGACGAGGCCAATGATCCCGTGCAGAGGGCCCGCCGTCTGGAACTGCTTGATGAGCACCATCACGAAGCACACCAGGCTGGCCAACCCGACCAGCGACGCGAGGATCATCATCATCAGGGGTCTCCTTTCAAGAGTGATGGCCGAAACCGGGGATTGGTGGAGACGGGTTCGCGGCGAGAGCTTACGCCGAAATGCCCCGGCTGTGAAGGGGGCATAGGAGCCTGGCCGTCATCCGGCCCGCGGCGGTCCGCCGTTCGCCCGGTCCTCCACGAACCGGCGCAGGGCCTCCTGGGCCATGAGGCCGACCCGGCGCTCGAGGACCTTTCCCCCCTCGACCAGCAGCAGCGTGGGGAGCCCCTGGATCTTGTAGCGCTCGGCGGTGGCGGCGTTCGCCTCCACGTCGAGACCGCCCATGCGCAGCCGGCTGGCGTGCTCCGCGGCCAGCGACTCGAGCGACCGTCCCACCGTCCGGCAGGGCACGCACCAGTCCGCGAAGAAGTGGACGAGGACGGGCAGGCGCGAGGCCACCACCTCCCTCTCCCAGGTGGCGTCGGTGAAGGTCTCGTAGGGCCCGCGCGCCACGCCCCGGCCTACCGGACGTGCGGCTCGACGAGCTTGACCAGGTTCTCCTTCGAGATGAGGCCGATGCGCTGCTCGGTCACCTGGCCCTTCTTGAAGAGCATCAGGGTGGGCAGGGTGGTGATGCCGTACTTGAAGGGGACCTGGTCGTTCTCCTCGACGTTGAGCTTCCCCACCTTGAGCTTCCCGTCGAACTGCGCGGCCACGGCCTCGATGACGGGCACCAGCGTCTTGCAGGGCACGCACCACTCGGCCCAGAAGTCCACGAGCACGGGCTGCGGGGAGCCGAGCACGTCCTTCTCCCAGCTCTGGTCCGTGTAGGTCTGCAGGTTGTCGGCCATGGGGCGGTGTCTCCTCGGGAACAGTATAGATCGGCGGCGGAGCGCGCGGGCGCGACCCGAGCGCCCGCTAAACCGCGGCCATCGCGCGCCGGTAGAGCTCCACGTAGGCGCGCGCGGAGCGGGTCCACGAGAAGTCCCGCGCCATCCCGTTCTTCATGAGCCGCGTCCAGGCCTCGCGGTCCTCGTAGGCGGCCAGGGCCCGGTCGATCGCCCACATCATCCCCGTCCCGTCGGGGTGGTCGAAGCGGAACCCGGTGCCCTTCCGCGTGGCGGGGTCCCACGGCTCCACGGTGTCCACGAGGCCGCCCGTGGCGCGCACCACGGGCACGGTCCCGTAGCGCAGGCTGTACATCTGGGTCAGGCCGCAGGGCTCGAAGCGCGAGGGCATGAGGAACATGTCCGCCCCCGCCTCGACCTTGTGGGCCAGGACGTTGTCGTAGGCCAGGCGCACCGCGACGCGGTCGGGGGCCCGCGCGGCGAGGGCACGGAAGCCGGCCTCGACCTCCGGCTCCCCCGTGCCCAGGACGACCAGGCGCAGCGGCCGCTGCAGGAGGTCGTGCCAGGCCCGCACCACGATGTCGAACCCCTTCTGGTGGACGAGCCTCGAGATGACGCCGACCACGGGCAGATCCGGCTCGCCAGGGAGGCCGAAGGCGCGCAGCAGGTCGGCCTTGCACTCCGCCTTCCCCGGCAGGTCCTGCGCGGAATAGTTCCGGGCGATGTGCGGGTCCTCGCGGGGGTCCCACTCGTCGTAGTCCACGCCGTTGAGGATCCCGACGAGGTCGGCCGACCGCGAGCGGATGATGGCGTCGAACCCGTAGGCCATCTCCGGGCCCTGGATCTCGAGGGAGTACTGCGGCGAGACCGCGTTCAGGGCCTCGGAGAAGAGGACGCCGCCCTTGAGGTAGCTGATGCCGCCGTGGTACTCGAGGGCATCACGGCCGAGGTGCCAGGGCAGGCCCAGCTTGTCGACGGTGTCGGCGGCGAAGTTGCCCTGGTAGGCGACGTTGTGGATCGTGAAGGTCGTGGGCGACCGGTAGAGCGTGGGATCGTTCCAATAGAACGACTTCAGGTACACAGGAAGCAGCCCGGTCTGCCAGTCGTTGGCGTGGAAGACGTCGGGGCGCTCGCCGCGGCTGCGGAAGTACTCGATGACCGCGCGCGAGAAGAACGCGAAGCGGAGCCGGTCGTCGGAGGTCCCATGGCCCGCGCCGTAGAGGCCCGGCCGGTCGAAGAACGGCGGGTGCTCCACGAAGACGACCGTGAGCCCCTTGCCGAGCGGCTGGCGGTAGAAGCCGGCGCTGCGGTGGACCTCGTCCACGGGGACGTGGACGGAGCCTGCGAAATCGCCGGGCGGGTAGGGGATCGCGCCGTAGCGCGGGAGGAAGACCGTGACCTTGTGCCCGGCCCTGGCCAGGGCCTTGGGCAGGGCGGCGGAGATGTCGGCCAGGCCGCCCGTCTTGACGAACGGCACCATCTCCGAGGTGGCGAACCCGATGTGGAGGCGGCGCTGCGGCATGGGATCCCGGGAGGCTAACAGAGGCCGTTCGAAGGGGTCAAACGGAGGTCGATCAGTACCAGTCCTCGACGCTGAGACCGGCCACCCGGCGGAACTCGCGCGTGTTGTGGGTCACGAGCGTCCCGCCGCTGGCCAGCGCCGTGGCCGCGATCAGCGTGTCCAGGGGGCCGATCCCTTCGCCGGACGGCTCCAACTCGGCGCGGATCCGGGCGGCCGCTCGCGCCTCCGCGGGGCCGAAGGGCATCACCCGCGTCGCGTCGAGGAGCGTGTCGAGCTGCTCGCGCCGGCGGGCGGGGGCCTTCGACCGGTACACCCCGACCTCCAGCTCGTAGAGAACGATCGCGGGCAGGGCGACCTCCGTGGGTCTTCGCGCCAGCAGGTTCTCCCCCACCCGGCCCTGGCCCTTGAAGAAGAACACCACGCTGTTGGTGTCGAGAACGTACACGGATCAGAACCGCTGCCGCCGCGCGTCGCGACCGGCGCGGCGCCGCAGGCCCTTGGCGGTCTCCAGGTCGGCCCAGGCCCCGGCGAGCTCCCGCACAGCGCGAGGCCACTCCGTGGCCGTCCTCTGCTGGATGAGGTTGGAGAGCCACCGGCTGCGGGAGAGTCCGGCCTGCTTGGCCGCCTTCTTCAGCTTCGCCGCCGTCTCGTCGTCGATGTAGAGCGTGACCTGTGCCATGGGCCTCCCCGCATATATGTGCCATTATACTTGCTTTCTCCTACTCCCGCATCCGCCGGAGCCATGCTCGTCCATTGGACGCCGGTGCTACCCTCGCGGCCGATGCCGCGCCGCCTCGGCCAGCACTTCCTGCGTCCCGCTTCCGTGGAGCGGTTGCTGCGCGTCGTGGATCCCAAGCCGGACCAGCACTTCCTGGAGATCGGCGCGGGCTCCGGCGCGCTGACCGTGCCACTCGCGGCCCGCGCGCGTCACGTGACCGCGATCGAGCTGGACGCGGCGCTCGTGGCCCGCCTCCAGCCACGCGCGCCGTCGAACGTCACCGTGATCCGCGGCGACGCGCTCCGCGCCGACCTCGAGGCCGTGACGCCGCCCGGCTCCCGGCTCGTCGGCAACCTGCCGTATGCGATCTCCAGCCCGCTGCTGCGCCGCTTCCTGGACCTGCGGTCCCGGGTCGCCGACGTCCACGTGATGCTCCAGGCCGAGGTCGCGCGCCGGATCGCCGCCGCTCCGGGCGGGAAGGAGTACGGCATCCTTTCCGTGCTCTACGCGCTCGTGGCCGACGTCGACGTCCCGCTGCGCTTCCCGCCCGGGGCCTTCGCCCCGCCGCCCAACGTCTCGTCCGCCCTGCTTCGAGCCCGCTTCCTGGACCGGCCGCGGGCGGAGGTCGACCTCGCGGACCTCGAGCGGCTCCTGCGGAAGGCCTTCGCCCGCCGCAGAAGAACGCTTGAAAACAACCTGGAAGATAGCTATGCTAACCTCAAGGAACACTTGAGGTTGGTCCATATCGAGGGGTCGAGGCGGGCAGAGACGCTATCCGTTGTAGAGTTCGCGCGGCTGGCCAGGGCCCTCGCGAAGGCCTGAAGGGCCCGGCCGGCGCCTGAAAGGCGTGGCTCATTAGACCTGTGGGCGCGTCGTGGGAGTGATGCCGCCGATCGACGGCCGTCCGCTCCGGCTCGTGCCCCTGGGGGGGCTCGGGGAGTTCGGGCTGAACTGCCTGGTCCTCGAGTGGGAGCGCCACGTGATCCTGATCGACGCCGGCGTGATGTTCCCGAGCGCGGAGCAGCCCGGCGTGGACTCCATCGTGCCCGACTTCCAGTACCTCGCGGAGCGGCGCGGGCAGGTATCGGCGATCTTCCTGACCCACGGCCACGAGGACCACATCGGCGCCCTGGCCTTCGCGCTGCAGGCGGCGCCCGCGCCGGTCTACGGCAGCCGCTTGACGCTCGGCTTCGCGCGCAACCGGCTGCGCGAGCGCGGCGTGGAGGCGGACCTCAGGCTGCTCACTCCGGGGCAGGCGGTATCGGCCGGCCCCTTCCGCATTCACCCGATACGGGTGGCCCACAGCGTCCTGGACAGCCTGGCCCTGGCCATCGAGACCCCGGCGGGGGTCGTGGTGGCGAGCGGGGACTTCAAGATCGATCCCGGCGCGCCGCCGGACGAGCGCACCGACCTCGAGGCCCTCTCGGCGTGGGGCGACCGCGGGGTGCTGGCGCTGCTCTCCGACAGCACGAACGTGGAGCGCCGCGGCCGCTCCGGCGGCGAGTCCGAGGTGGTCCCCGCCTTCGAGGAGGTGCTGCGGCGCACGCGCGGCCGCCTCCTCGTCTCCTGCTTCGCCACCGCCATCCCCCGCATCCAGCGCGTGGCCGACGCCGCCCGCGCCGCGGGCCGCAGGATCGGCTTCCTGGGGCGACGGATGGTGGACAACGTCCAGGTGGCGACGGACCTGGGGCTGCTGCGGATACCCGCCGGAAACGTGCTGCCCACGAGCGAGATCGCCTCCTACCCGGCGGGCCGCGTGGCAGTCTTCGTGGCGGGCAGCCAGGGCGAGCCGTTCTCGGCCCTTTCCATGGTCAGCGTGGACGAGCACAACGAGCTCCACGTCGGCCCCGGGGACACGGTCGTGATCTCGGCGCGCCCCGTCCCCGGCAACGAGCGGGCGGTCTCGCGGGTGATGGGCAACCTCTTCCGCCGCGGCTGCGACGTGGTCCATCCCGGCACCGCGCGCGTCCACGTCTCGGGCCACGGCAACGAGGACGAGCTGGTCGAGCTGCTCCAGCGGGTGCGCCCGCGCTACCTGGTCCCCGTCCACGGCGAGTACCGGATGCTGGCCCAGCACGCGCGGCTGGCCGCGCGGTCGGGCATGCCCGCGGACAACGTGCTGCTCGCCGAGGACGGCGACGTCTGGTCGCTGGGGCCGGCGGGGGCGCGCAAGGAGGAGCGTGTCGCGGCCGGCCGCGTGCTCCTCGACCGCTCCGGCGAGGCGGGCCTCGAGGAGGTGGTGGTGCGCGACCGCCGCCACCTCTCCGCGGAAGGGATCGTGGTGCCCGTGATCGTCCTCGACAAGCAGACGGGCCGGGTGGAGTCGGCCCCGGAGATCGTGACCCGCGGCTTCGCCGGCGAGAGCGGGGCCCGCCTGCTGGAAGAGGCGGGGCGGCTGCTCGTCGAGACCGTGGAGTCGAGGCCCGAGGAGGAGCGGTTCGACCCCACCCTCCTCCGCGAGCGCGTGCGGGTCGAGCTGCGCCGGTTCTTCCGCAAGCGGGCTCAGCGGCGGCCGATGGTGATACCCGTGGTGATGGAGGTCTAGAGGCCCATGGCGAGCGACGCGAGGAACCGGCGTCTGGCGGAGTTCCTGGGGCTCCTCTCGTTCGGGCTCTCCCTGATGCTGCTGATCAGCCTCGGGACCTACAGCCCGTCGGACCCCGCGCCCTTCTTCAAGGCCGGCACCACGGGGCCCGCGCGCAACTTCATCGGGCCGATCGGCGCCTTCCTGGCCGAGCTGCTGGTTCCCCAGCTCTTCGGGTTCGCGGCCCTGCTCCTGCCGCTCGTGCTCGGCTGGATCGGCTGGAGCCTCTTCTGGTGCAAGCCCCTCGACGCGCCCTGCACCAAGGGGGCGGGGCTCCTGATGATGCTGCTCTCGACCACCGCTCTCCTCGCGCTGGCGGTGGGGACGGTGACCATCGGGGGCGAGACCCTGCGCGCGGGCGGCGCCACGGGCGAGCTGCTGGCGCAGACCCTCGCCGCGAGCTTCAACCGCACGGGCGCCTACATCGTCCTCGCCACCTGCCTGTTCGTCTCCATCATCCTGGCCACCCAGTTCTCCTTCGCGGCCGCGCTGTCGGTCGTCGGCGCGCTCCTCGCGGACCGCGCGCGCCAGGCCGCGGTGGCCTGGGTCCGGTTCCGCGAGGCCCGGCGGAAGGAGCGCATGCGGCGCGAGGTCATCCGGAAGCACACGCAGAGGGAGAAGGAGCCGGAGGCCGCGGACGAGAGCGTGCCGCGGGTGCGCAAGACGCGGCTGGGGCCGGGCGCGGACGGCGAGGACGAGCCCGCGTCCTCGCCGCCGCCCGCCGCCGCGGCCGCGGCGCCCGCGCAGAAGGCGATCGCCTTCACGCCCGCGCCGAAGGAGCCGGAGGCCAAGCCCCGCAAGGGGACCGCGCCCCCCGCGCCGGACAAGCGCGGGAGCTACGTCATCCCGCCCACCACGATCCTGGACGAGCTGAAGGCGGACGTCGAGATGGACAAGGTCCGCCTGTTCGAGAAGGCCCGCACCCTGCAGGGCAAGTGCGGGGAGTTCGGGGTGATGGGGTCGGTGGTGGAGATCCACCCCGGCCCGGTGGTCACGACCTACGAGTTCAAGCCCGACGCCGGCATCAAGTACTCCAAGATCGTGGCCCTGGCCGACGACCTGGCCCTGGCCCTGGAGGCGGAGTCCATCCGCGTGGACCGGATGAGCGGCCGCGGGACGGTGGGCATCGAGATCCCGAACGAGGTCCGGGAGATGATCTCCCTGCGCGAGATCCTGGAGACCGACCTCTTCCGGAAGGCCTCGGGCCGGCTCACCCTGGCCCTGGGCAAGACCGTGGGCGGCGAGCCGCACGTCACCGACCTGGCCGCCATGCCCCACCTCCTCATCGCGGGCGCCACCGGCACCGGCAAGAGCGTCGGCCTCAACTGCATGATCGCGAGCATCCTCTACAAGGCCACGCCCGACGAGGTGCGCCTCATCCTCATCGACCCCAAGCGCCTGGAGCTGGGCGTCTACGAGGACATCCCCCACCTGCTCGCCCCCGTGGTCACGGACCCCAAGATCGCGGCCAACGTCTTGAAGTGGGCGGTCACGGAGATGGAGAAGCGGATCCGCAAGCTGGCCTCGGAAGGGGTGCGCAACATCGACCAGTACAACAACGTGGTGCGGGCGGAGCGGCCGGCGCCCGGTCCCGGCGAGGAGGAGGCGCGCCCGCTGCACTACATCGTGATCGTGATCGACGAGCTGGCGGACCTCATGATGGTCTCCTCCCACGAGGTGGAGGAGTCGATCACCCGCCTGGCCCAGATGGCGCGGGCGGTGGGGATCCACCTGATCCTGGCCACGCAGCGGCCGTCGGTGGACGTGCTCACCGGCCTCATCAAGGCCAACTTCCCCTCGCGCATCTCCTTCCGCGTGGCGGCGCGCGTGGACAGCCGGACCATCCTCGACTCCATCGGGGCCGAGCACCTGCTGGGCAAGGGCGACATGCTCTTCCTGCCCCCGGGCAGCGCGCGCCTCACGCGCATCCACGGGGCCTTCGTCACGGAGCAGGAGATCGCCCGCCTCACCTCCTACCTGCGCAAGACGGGCAAGCCCGCCTACGACGAGAGCGTGGGCAAGACCGAGCGGGCCGCGGACACCGCCGAGGCCTTCGACCGCGACGAGCTGTTCGACGAGGCGGCGCGGTTCGTCCTGCAGAGCGGGCAGGCCTCGACCAGCATGCTCCAGCGCCGGTTCCGGATCGGCTTCTCGCGGGCGGGCCGGCTCATCGACCTCATGGAGCGGGACGGGATCATCGGGCCCGCGGACGGCTCCAAGCCGCGCGAGATCCTGGTGGCGCCCGACTACTACGAGACGGTGGACGCCTGGCCCAAGTGATCCATCCTGCTCGATCCCGGGTGGCGGCGGTGGCCCTGCTGGCCGGCCTGGGCCTCGCCTCGCCCGCGGCCCCGGCCTCCCCCGCGGCCCCCGCCTCGCGCGCGCGCAAGCCCGCCGTGGCTCGGGCGGCGAACGCCACGCCCGCCGGTCCCGACGCCAAGCTCTACGCCGAGGCCCGCCAGGCCCTGACCGCGCTGCGCGCCTCGCCCAGGCGCGGGTCCCAACGGGCGGAGTGGGAGCGCGTGGTCGTGCGGTTCCGCAAGGTGGTGGCCCGCTACCCGCAGAGCGGCTATTGCGACGACGCCCTGCTCGCGGTGGGCGACATCTACCGCCACATGGCCAAGAGGTTCTCGGTCCCCCGCTACGAGGAGGACGCGGTCCAGGCCTACCGGTCGCTGGTGGCCGAGTACCCGCGCAGCCGGAAAGGCGAGCCCGCGCTCTACGCGGTCTTCGGGATCGCGCGCGCGCGGAGCGACCGCAAGCGCATGGCGGAGGCGGCCGAGGCCTACCTGCAGGCGTTCCCCGACTCCCCGCGGGCCCGGGACGTGAAGGCCCTGATGAAGAAGGGCGCGCGCCGCGCCGCGCCCGAAGCGCCCCTGCCCTCGCCGCCGCCGCCGGGCCTGGCCCAGGTCTTCAACCTCCGGTTCTGGAGCGGGGAGTCGTCCACGCGCGTGGTGCTCGACCTCGAGAAGCAGGTCCGCTACCGCTACGACCGCATCGCGGACCCCGACCGCCTGTGGATCGATCTCGAGGGCACGCGCCTGCACCCGAACCTGACGAACCGCACCTTCCCCGTGGGCGACGGGCTGCTGGAGCAGGTGCGCGTCGGTCAGAACCGGGAGGACGTGGTGCGCGTGGTCCTGGACTTCAAGGACGTCAAGGACCATTCCATCTTCTACCTGCAGAACCCGCTGCGCCTGGTGGTGGACGTGCGCGGGAGCGACCGCCCCCAGATGGCCTCCGCGCGGCCGACGCCGGCGCCGCCCCTGTCTTCGGTCTGGACCGTGCACGCGCCGCGGCCCTCGCCCTCGCCCTCCGCCGCACCGCGCAGCGAACCCGCGGTGGACCCCCTGCCGCCCCGGCGCGTGGCGGGGATCACCCCGCCCGAGCCGCAGCCCTCGCCCGCGGCCCGCCGGCCCCCGCCGCCCCGGGTCGTGATCGAGGGGACCGAGCCGGTGAAGCGCGGCGCCACCGTCGCGGCGCGCCCCGCGCCCGCGGCCCCGGTCCCGCCCCAGGCCAACCGCGCCGGCTCCTACAGCCTGGCGCGCCAGCTCGGCCTGGGCGCGCGCCGCATCGTCATCGACGCCGGCCACGGCGGCCACGACCCCGGCACCATCGGCCGCGGCGGCCTGCAGGAGAAGGACCTGGTCCTCGACGTCGCGCTGCGCCTGCAGAGGCTGGTGCGCGAGGAGCTGGGGGCCGAGGTGGTGATGACCCGGTCCACCGACGTCTTCATCCCCCTCGAGGAGCGGACGGCCATCGCCAACTCGCGGGGCGCGGACCTGTTCCTCTCCATCCACGCCAACAGCAGCCGCAACCCCAAGGCCAGGGGGATCGAGACCTACTTCCTGAACTTCGCCGCCGACCCCCACGCCGAGGCCGTGGCCGCGCGCGAGAACGCCATCTCCGCCGCCACCCTCAAGGACCTGCAGAACCTGGTGAAGGCCATCACCCTCAACAGCAAGATCGACGAGAGCCGCGACTTCGCGGCGTCGGTCCAGGAGGCGATGGTCGAGAACATGAAGGTCCGCGACCCCGACGTCCGGGACCGCGGCGTGCACACCGCGCCCTTCTACGTCCTCATCGGGGCCAACATGCCGAGCGTGCTCGCCGAGGTCGCCTTCGTGAGCCATCCCGACGAGGAGCGCATGCTGAAGGGCGGCGAGCACCGCGAGCGCATCGCCTGGGGCCTCTTCGACGGCGTGCGGGCCTATCTCGAGGCCCTCAACCGCACCCAGACGCGGCAGTTGACCGAGGGTTCGCGCGGGTCTACAGTGGCTTCGGGAGAGGCCCGCCGATAATGCCGCAGTCCCCGCCGACCGTGATCTGGGTTCCCGTCCAGAAGCCCACCTTCGATCTCGTGGGAGTGGTGCTGTCGTCCTTCGGCATCGCGGGCATCTGCGCCGCCGTCGCCCTGGTCCTGGGCACGGCCCTGGGGATCTACTTCATCCTGCGCACGCGGCGCCGGGCCGATCCCCCGCAGGGCCTGACCACCCTGCATCTGGTCGAATCCATCCACCCCTGACCGGCGGCCTGCGGGCCCCGGCCGACGCGCCGCATCATCCTCACTTGACAGGCAGGAAGGGAAGGAAGCGATGAAGAAGAAGGCCATGCAGAAGAAGGCGCGCCGCGCGGGAGAGACGGCTCGCAGGACCGCGCAGCGGCAGACCGCGCGCGTAGGGTCGGCGGCGGCGACGACCGGCGATGTGCTGCGGGACACCTGGCACTCCACCCTGGCCGCCCTCACCACCGCCGAGCACGTCGTGGAGAAGCAGATCCGGGAGCTGCTGAAGCGCAACCGCATCCAGCCAAAGGACGCCGCCGCCCTCTTGCGGGAGCTGGGCTCCCGTGCGGAGGTCGAGCGGCGCAAGGCCATGAAGGACCTGGACGCGCGTCTCGGGACGCTGCAGTCGCGGATGAAGAAGGAGCGCAAGGTCGTGGGCCGCGCGGTGGGCGAGGCCGTGGCGGGCGCCCTCGCCAGCCTCAACATCCCGAGCCGGCGCGAGGTCGTGGAGCTCACGAAGAAGGTCGACCACCTGGGTGCGAAGATCGACACCTTCCGGAAGCGCGCCGCCCGCCGCGTCAGGGGATAACCCACGGCCCGTCGCGGTGGACGGCGAAGCCGCGTCGCGCTCGTCTGCGCGGGCGGCGGGGTCACGGGCGCCGTGTACGAGATCGGCTGCCTGCGCGCGCTCGAGGACCTGCTGGACCGCAGCGTGCTCGACCTCGACCTCTACGTGGGGGTCAGCGGCGGGGCCTTCGTGGCCTCGCTGCTGGCCAACGGCATCTCGCCGTCGGAGATGTACGGCGAGGTCGTGGGCCGCTCCCCCCGGCCGCTGGGCGTCTCCGCCGCGCCCCTCTTCCGCCTGGGGCTGGGAGAGCTCCTGCGCCGCTCGGCCCGCGCCCCGCGCCTGGCCCGGGAGGCCGCGCTCGCCCTGCTGGAGGGCCGGCGGCTGGGCCCCGCCGACCTCGCGCTGTCCCTCTTCGAGCTCCTGCCCGCGGGCCTCCTCGACAACTCCGGCGTGCGCGAGTTCCTGGCCCGCCTCTTCGCGATGCCGGGGCGCAGCGACTCCTTCGCGGGCCTGCGGCGCAAGCTCTTCATCGTGGCGGTGGACCTCGACCGCGCGGAGGCGGTGGCCTTCGGCGAGAAGGGCCGGCGGCGGGTGCCGGTGTCGCAAGCCGTGCAGGCCTCCACCGCCCTGCCCGGGCTGTACCGGCCCGTCCGCATCGACGGCCGCGACTACGTGGACGGCGGGGTCAAGAAGACCGCCCACGTCAACCTGGCCATCCGGCACGGCGCGGACCTCGTCATCTGCATCAATCCCGTTGTCCCCATCCTGAACGAGGCGCGCAAGGGCCCGCTCCGCGGCCCCCTGAGCGACAAGGGCGTCACCTACGTCCTCGACCAGGCCCTGCGGATCATGCTCCACGGCCGGATGCAGTACGGGATGGAGCGGTACCGCGCGGAGCACCCCGAGGTGGACATCCTCCTCGTGGAGCCGGCCCGCCGCGACCTGCGGATGTTCGCGTACAACATCATGCGCTACAGCGCGCGCCGCGAGCTGGCCGAGCACGGCTACCGCTCGGTCCTCGCCAGCTTCCGGCGGCGCCGCCGTGAATACGCCCCGCTGCTGGCCCGCCACGGCATCGGCCTGCGCCGGCCCGCGGCCCTCGCGGACGCCCCCGCGCCGAGGCCCTACCGGTCGGCGGTGGCCCGATCGCTGGCCGCCGACCTGGACCGCCTGGGCTCGGCGCTGGGCGGCCGCGAAGGGCGATGACCCGCCGGCCGCGCCGCCGGCTGCGCAACGTCGTGGCAGCCGTCGCCCTGGCCGCGGTGCTCGCCTCGTCGGGGACGGCCGGGATCTACTGGCGCTGGTCGCGCGCCGCCCTGCCGAAGCTCGACGGCCACGCCCGGCTCCCGGGTCTCGCCGCGCCCGCCGTCGTGCGGCGCGACGGCCTCGGCGTGCCCCACATCCAGGCCGGGTCCACCCTCGACGCGGTGCGCGCCCAGGGCTACGCCACCGCGCAGGACCGCCTGTGGCAGATGGACCTGCTCCGCCGCCGCGCCCAGGGCGAGCTGGCCGAGGCCTTCGGCGAAGGCGCGCTGCGCGCCGACCGGGAAGCCCGGACCCTCGGCCTCGCCCACGTGGCGCGCCGGGCGCTGGACGCGCTCGATGCGGGCTCGCGGGCGCTCCTCGAGGCCTACGCCGCCGGCGTCACCGCCTACATCGCGTCCCACCGCGGCGAGCTGCCGCTGGAGTTCCGGCTGCTGCGCTACGAGCCTCGCCCCTGGCAGGCCGCGGACACGATCGCGGTGGGCAAGCTCCTGGCCCTCGACCTCGCGCAGGGCTGGGAGAGCGAGGCGTTCCGGGCCACGGTCGGCGACGCCCTGCCGCCCGACGTCCAGGACCTCCTCTTCCCGAGCGCCTTCCCGGACGACCGCATCCTGTTCGGCGACGACCATCGGAAAGGGCCGCAGGCGACCGACGCGCCCGACCATGCCCGCGGCAGCAACAACTGGGTCGTCTCCGGCGCCCACACCGCCACCGGCCGGCCGCTGCTGGCCAACGACCCGCACCTCGGCCTCGGCGTGCCCTCCATCTGGACCGCGGTCCACCTCACCGCGCCCGACCTGGACGTGGCGGGGGTGACGCTGCCCGGCGCGCCGGGCGTGATCCTGGGCCGCAACCGCCGCGTGGCCTGGGGCTGCACCAACGTCCACGACGACAGCGCCGACCTCTACGTCGAGGAGTTCGACGGCTACGATCGCTACAAAGTACCCGGCGGCTGGGAGACGGTCACCATCCGCGACGAGCCGATCCGGGTGCGCGACGGCGCCCTCTCCGCCACGTCACACACCGTGACTCATCGCGTGCGGGCGACGCGCCACGGCCCGCTGGTCGAGATCCGCGGCCGGCTCTACGCCCTGCGCTGGACCTCGCTGGACGAGACGCCGGAGCTCACCGCCTTCCTGCTCATGGACCGGGCCTCGAACTGGGAGGAGTTCCAGGAGGCGCTGCGGCGGTTCCCCGGCCCCTCGCAGAACTTCGTCTACGCGGACGTGGACGGCCGCATCGCGTGGTACTCCGCGGGCCGGCTGCCGATCCGGCGCTCCGGCGACGGCTCGCGGCCGTATCCCGGCGCCACCGGCGACGGCGACTGGGTCGGCTTCGTCCCTTTCGAGTCGCTGCCCCACCTCGTGGACCCGCCCTCGGGCCGGATCGTCACCGCCAACAACAGGCTCGTCGGCGCGGACTACCCCTACGTCGTGGGCCGGGGCGGCATCGGGCCGTGGCGCGCGGCCGCGCTCTTCCGCGCCCTCGAATCGCGGGAGGGCTGGACCGCGGACGACATGGTCAAGCTACAGGGCGAGCGGCTCTCGCTCCCCCACCTCGACCTGGCCCGCGCCCTCGTGGACGCCGCCGGCCGTCATCGGGGCGATGCCGTGTGGGACGAGGTCGGGCGGGAGATGGCGGGCTGGGACGGGCGGATGCAGCCCGACAGCCGCGCCGCGGCGCTGGCCATGGCCACGTTCCGGAGCCTGGGCGACCGCGTCATCGGACCCCGCGTGGAGAAGCTCGCCGCGGCCCAGAGCCTGCGCCGCCGCACCGTCGCGGTCCATCGTCTCGTGCGCGACCGCCCGCCCGCCTGGATCCCCGCCGGCGACGCGGGCTGGGACACGGCCCTCCGCGGCGCCTGGGAAGCCGCCGTGGCGGACCTGACGCGCTCGCTCGGCCCCGACCGTGGGCGCTGGCGCTGGGGCGCCATGAACCGGATGGCCGTCCACCATCCGCTGTCGCGGGTCGTGCCGCGCCTCGCCCTGCTCCTCGACCCGCCCGTCACGGAGATGGGCGGCTCGAGCACGACACCGAACGTCTTGCACATCTCGCCCGCCGGATCCATCGAGGGCCCGTCCATGCGGTTCGTGGCGGACCTGGCGGACCCCGACGGCATCCGCCTGGTGAACTTCATGGGCCAGTCGGGCCACCCCGCCAGCCCCCACTACGGCGATCAGTTCCAGGCCTGGGTGGACGTCGAGACCCCGCGGCTGGCGTTCACGCCCGCGGCGGTCGCCCGCGAGACCCGGCACACGCTCACGCTGGTCCCTTAGGCCCCGACGCGCGGCTCCCGATCACACGTGCTGATCGACCAGGACCGGATTGCCGTGCCCTGCGAGGCCTCCCCGGCGAAGGCCTTGAAGCCGAGCTTCTCGTAGAAGGCCCTCGAAGCCGCGACGTCCTTGACCGCCAGGCTGATCGAGAAGTTGCCGAGGTCCATGCCTTGCTCCCTTCCATACGGAAGCGATTGCCGGCGAGCGCCGAGCATACGACTCTCTCGGCTTCCGCAACCGACAGCCTTGCGGCTTCCTGCTTGACCTGGCTCGGGACCCACTGCGGAAAAGCGACGCGAAGCGACCGGTGAGCACCGGTCCGAGTGTGCTCGTTCCAGGTCTTGGCGAGCTGTCCCTTGCGAAACCGCGACGCGAGCCTCACGAGCGCCGGCCACAGCCTTCGGTGGACGTAGGTGACCTTGCCGCCGATCAGCTTGCAGACGAGGACATCCGGGTGCTCGGACACGGCCTCCGCCACGCGAAAGATCTCGTGGCCCTTGGGATGGCCCCACCAGCTGCCTCGGATCGGTCCACCCGCGATCGCCTCGGCAAGACTCGGCACCGGCCCCCGTGCCGCCTGGAGAACGACTCCATGGCGCCTGACGAAGGCGAGTCCTTGCCTCGGGCTCACATCCACTTCATCGACGGAGGTTCCCTCGTCCGCAGCAGCAGGTGCAGTCCAGACTACCTTGCGAGCCACATCGAGAGCCGCCGCTTGACTTGGTCATGAGCAAGCACGAACACGTCATCGCCGATAACCCGATAGATCAGGCTGTAAGGGAATCGGCGGAACACCGCTCGCCGCCTGTCGCGATGGACCACGGGAAAGGCAAGCGGATTTTCCGCCTAGCGGGCGACGAGAGCTTGCGCGGCCTCAAGGAACTCATCGCCTAACCCGGCGCGCTCACGCTCGTACCACCTGTGCGCCTCGTCAAGTTCCGCCGCAGCGGCCGGCCGAAAGAGGACCCGGCTCAATGCGATTTGATTCGCCTCAGGACCTCATCCCATGGGATTCCGCCCGGCCTCCCCGCCGCCAGGTCACGGTCCAACTCGTCAGACCGGGCGTCGATCTCCCGCAGCTGTGGCTCGGTCAGCGAAAAAAGGTCCGGATTTCGCCCGAGGCGCTCCCACAGCCGGTCCAGAAGTTCCAGTTGCTCTTCGGGGGATAGGGTATCCAGGTCAATGTCGGAGTGCGCCATGCCCCATTCTCTCCCGCCCCGAAGCGCGCGTCCGATGTGGGGCCTACGCCGCGGATGAGCTGCGGCGCCGGCGCTCGCCGTATGGCGAGCGCGAGGCAGCCGCGGCCACGCCTACGTTACCATCGCGGCCGCCGAGTGGCGCCGTCAGCTTCAGCGCATCGTTCGGCAGCACCGTTCGCCGGTCCCTTGTCGGTACTGTCGCGGTGGATGTGCGCCGGAGCAAGTCCAAGAATGTTCGCCGTAGCATGTTCGTCCGGTAGCCGGCCCGCCGGGAGTCCGTAGCGTGTTCGACTCGGTCCGGGGGTGTCCCGCTGACGATGGCGGCGGTGACAGGCCCTGCGCCGTTCAGGTCCGTTGGCCGTTGGTCCCTTGTTCTGCGGCGCGTGCCAGCGCTCGCTCCCAAGCCGCCCGCAACACCAAAGCAGCTATTTCTGCGGGCCCGACTCCTCGGCACCCTTCGACTCCTCATCCAACTGCCGCACTGGGTCACTCGGATCATCCACCCGCAACGGAGGAACGCAACGATAAACGGTGCCGCCCTTATCGGCGAAGAACACGGACGCCTTACCCACCTTGATGCTGGCGCGACAATCGTCAAAGGTCATGACCGCCTGTGGCCGGCGCTGAGCCACGGCAGCCGACCGGGTGTCCTTCCACGTGCGAAGAACCACGACAGGGTAGTACCGCCCGAAGCGACGCTCATCCGTACCAAGCCGGGATTGCCTTACCTCACGTTGTTCGAGAGCCTTTCCCAAGAACACCCAGTCGGCAGACTTCAGCAGCTCGCGAACGCTTGGGGCGGACGCAGGGCACGTGCAGTCTGGGATGCCGCTAACCAGCAACAGTGCAGTCGCCACAGACGGGCTGATCATTCTCTCTGCTCCATAAGGATGCTGAGGCGTCCGCACCCCCAGATCAGCGGCGGGCGCCCGTCGCTTGCGCCGCGCCCGTCCGCCGCATCTGCTTGTTCTGCGACGTCATGCCGCCGAGGCCAGGCTGACCCGACCGCCCAGTGCCACGTGCTTGGTCACGAAGCGCCAGAAGTCTATTCCGCGTCTCCTCAGCGTGGCGGACGGCCTCGAATGTGAGATACCGAGGCCCGTACTGCACGGTGAGTGTTCCGAGGCCGGGGACGAGGGAAAGAAGCGGATCCACGAATACCTGGTCGACCCCACCGATTGGAAGGGACTCGCTCGAGAGGCCGAGCAACCCTCGCCGGAAGTGGATGTGGGAAGCGGTCGCGAAGGCACCGTGACGACCTCGGATCGCGAGGCACACTGCCACACCCATGAAGGTCAGAGCCGTGAGGGCCAGTAGCGTGGACTGGGTAATGACGGCGGCGACAACCGCAGGACTGCAGAGCAGCGCGACGAGCCCAACTCTGCCGCCGAAGGGGCGCCAGGGGTCCCACCGGCTCGGGTTAAGGTCAATGCGGCTCTCGGGGATGGGGTTCATCGCGGTTCCTTCGCCTCGCCACGTTCGCCCAACACTCTAGTCCACCGAAAAGATAGCACGGTATTCCTGCGAGGCAGGATGTAAGAGATTGAGCATTCGCACGTTGAGAGGTTGCTCTGCTGGGATTGGCGAAGCAGCCTAGCTGGATCAACGGTACATGGCTTTCTGGGGCTGGGTTCCTTCTGCTTGGGGCTTGGGTGTAGACCAGGTGAGCGGGGCGGCGAGCTCAGCCGAACCAGACGGACCGTCGCCGCGCGAGCCGGCCGTCGATCATCCGCTGCACCGTGGCCCGGACTTGCTCGGAGACCCGGTTCACCAGCATCGGGTCCTCCGCGGCGTTGGGACCGTAACGGTCCAGGCGGATCGGCTCCCCCATCTCGATCGACCACTTGCTGGGCAGGGGGACGAAGCCGAGCGGACCGAGCAGCGGGAAGGTGGGCGTGATCGGGACGTAGGGCAGGCCCAGGGGACGGCCTACCCAGTCCATCCGCGCCAGCGCGGGGTGGATCTCCTCGGCCCCCACCACCGCGCAGGGCACGATGGGAGCGCCCGTGCGCAGGGCGATCTTCACGAAGCCTCCGCGGCCGAATCGCGCGAGCTTGTAGCGGTCCTTGAAGCGCTTGCCCACGCCCTTCACGCCTTCCGGGAAGACGCCCACCAGCTCGCCCTTGCGCAGCAGCCGCTCCGCGTTCTCCGGGTTGGCCCGGACCGCCCCGCTCTGCGCGAGCAGCGGCGCCAGGAACGGCAGCAGCGCGAACATGTCGAGGGCGAGCATGCGGCAGCTGCGGCGGGCGGGGTGCTCGTGCCGGACCGCCAGGTTGATCATGACGCCGTCCCAGGGCAGCACGCCCGAGTGGTTGGCCACGATGAGGGCGGGCCCGGCGCGCGGGACGTTCTCGATCCCCGTGGCCTCCACCCGCCACCAGATCGTGTAGAGGAACTCGAAGAACGGAAGGATCGTCTCCGTGAACTTGGGGTCGTAGCCGAACTCGTCCACGTCCTCCGAATGCCACGCGAAGTAGACGCGGCGCCAGAGCCGGGCCAGGCTCTCCAAGGTCAGCCCCGCTTCCGCGGCGCGCGCGAGCGCCACGAGCGGCCCGCCGGGATCGTCCGAGCCGTGCGCTCCGGGTCGTGGCGCGCGTGGGCGGGCCGCCGGCTCGTATGGCTGCGTTCGCGGCCGAAGCGGCACGACCTTGGCGGCGGCCCTCACGCGGGGGCCTCCGCCCGCGTCGACGCGAGGCGCGGCCGGCGGTAGGCCACGTAGGCCAGGACCGCGTCGCGGCTCGAGTGGCGCGGGACGAAGCCCAGCTCGCGTTGGGCCCGCTCGCCGTCGGCCACGAAGCCGAAGCGCGCATAGTGCGCGAAGGCCCCGGGCGCCCCGCCCAGGCCCGTGGCCCACAAGAGGTCGCCGACCACGTAGGCCACCGGATGCGGGACGGGCGCCGGCATCTTTCCCGCCAGGTGGATGGCGGTCAGCAACGGGATCGGGCTCTTGGGCACCACGTTGACGGCCCCGCGCGGGGCCTTCTCGAGCGCGGCCTCGGCCGCGGCCAGCGCGTCGTCGGGATGCAGGAGCTGGAGGAGCGGGTCGTAGCCCATGACCACCGGCACCACGCGGCGGTCGAAGATCGCGGTGTAGAAGTTCTGGACCCGCGGCCCGAGGAGCGGGGCGAAGCGCAGCACCGTCACCCGCAGGTCGGGATAGCGCCGCGCGAACGACGCGGCGTGCTGCTCGGCCTCGAGCTTGTCCCGCGCCCAGGCCAGCGAAGGATCGGGCTGGAGTGGCCGGTCCTCGGTCAGGAAGGCGGGGTTCTGGCCGCTGGCCCCGTACAGGGCCGTGAAGGACCGGAGGACGACGCGCTCGACTCCGCCCGCCGCGGCGGCGGCGAAGAGGCTCAGGGTGCCGATCGACTCCAGCTCGTGCGCGTAGGCTGTGTCGCGCCGCGGGCTCGTGAAGAAGGCGGCGTGGAACACCGCGCCCACGTCCTCCTCGCGGAACACGTCCAGCAGCCGCTGGTCCGATCCCGGCTGCGCGAGGTCCACCTCGCGGTGGCGCACGCCGAGGCGTCGCGGAGGCGCGGCCACGCCCACCGCCACGACGCGGTCCGGACCCTGCTTCTCCGCCAGGCGGCGCAGCAGCCGCGAGCCGAGGAAGGAGCCGACGCCGGTGACCGCGGTCCGCCGGGGGCTCACGCGGTGCGGGAGCCGCCCCCGGCGCGGCGCTTCGCGGCGCGACGCGTGGCCGCACCCATCCTGGCCGCGTTCGCCGCCCGGCCCGCGCGCTTGCGGTTGCGGACGGACACCTGCCGCTCCAGGGCCTCGATCCGGTCCAGCGCGCGCTTGAACTCCGTGCGCGTGGGCACGTTCATGGCCTTCAGGGCCTGGGCCACGGCCTCGTCGAGCTTCTCCTTGCCCCACACCGCGGCCTGCATGGCGGAGACGAACTGCGGGTTCTTCATCAGCTCGCCCGAGACCTGGTTGAAGACCTCCTCGCCACGCGCGCGGATCCGGCCGAGGATGCTGTTTTCGTCGTACACGGAAGCTCCTTCCCTTACCCGCCAAGCATAGGTCACGCTCCCGGGCCCTTCAACGATCGGCGCCAAGATCGTAGAGGCCGCCCCACCGGCCGCGGGAGACGGTTGTCGCGGCGGTCTCCCAGGGCCCCGCTGAGCCCGCGAACTCGCCCTCCTCGCGGAAGCCCCAGAAGAGATACCGGGCGTCGAGGCTCGTCACCCTCGCCCGCCAATCCGGCTCGCCCATCATCAGCCCCCGCAACCCCTCCTCCACCGGCTGGGACTGAATCCCGTGGCTCCAGAGATGCCCCCCGTATCCCGCCACCAGGGCCTGGCCGCAGAGCGCGACCGGGTGATTGAACGTCTGGACCGTGGCCACGCGCGCGTTCGCGGGCAACGCGGCCACGACACGGCATACCTCGTCCCGCTCCTCGACGCGAAAGACCTCGTAACCCCGGCCCCTCAGGCTGCTGGCCACGCACACGAAGCCGGAGAAGAAGAGCAGGGACCACGCCACGGCTCGTAGCGGCAGGCGCAGCCGGTCGAGCACGGCCTCGGACATGGCGGGCAGCGCCAGCAGGTAACACCAGGCCATCACCTTCGAGTTGTCCCACTCCGCGGGCGCGAGCATTACGAAGAAGAGGACCGCGAACCCGCCATATGCGGGGGCGAGCAGCAGGAGATGCTCGCGGCTCCTCCGCTTGATGGCCGCCACGGTGGCCCAGGCGGCCAGGGGCACGAAGAACCCGAAGTTGACGGCGAGGAACACGGCCGCGCTCTGCTCTCCGATCAGCCAGCCGGGCTTCATCCAGACGAACGAGGCGGCCCTGTTCGGGCTGGTGAGTTGGACCACGCACCAGGTCGCGGGGACGACCGCCCACAGGAACGTGGGCAGCGCCGCCTTCAAGGCGCGCTGCGCGGCCACCCAGATCGCGAAGACCAGCGACAGGAACAGGAACGAGTGGATGTGGAAGAGCGGCATCGTCCCCCAGAGCAACCCTTCGACGAACGGCGGAAGCCCCTCCTCCCGCCCCAAGATCCGCCGCCTCCAGCTCCAGAGCAGGACCAGCCCCGCGGGGAAGGCGAAAAGGAAGCCACGCTGCGGTATGAAGAGCGTCAAGAACAGGTTCTTCCAGGCCAGGTCGGCCTGATAGTCCCGGAGCGCGCCGGTCCACAGGACCTGGAAGCCCGCCAAGCCTCCCGAGAAGACGAAGGCCGCGACCGCGAACCCGCGGCCCCAGGCGAAGAGCGCGAGGCCCATCGCCAGAGCGCCCGCGATACCCATCGCCGGCAGGACGATCGAGAGCGGGAGGCCCAGCTTCACCAGCACCGCGGTGAAGAGGTCGATCCCGAAGGGATAGTGGAGCGTCTCGCCGGTGAAGATCGGGTTCTCGGGCCAGAAGCGCCCGCCCTTCACGAAATGGGCGATGTAGGTGAGATGGAGCGGCAGGTCGCCGTAGTTGTTGG
>Ga0214472_10002232_pt1 | contig 21024 bp, 16 predicted proteins | sample RVTome_6_FD_207662 | JGI IMG/M metagenome (GOLD analysis project Ga0214472, IMG submission 207662) | Soil microbial communities from uranium-contaminated site in the Upper Colorado River Basin, Wyoming, United States - RVT140D175 | ecosystem: Environmental > Terrestrial > Soil > Contaminated >...
TTCGTCCAGCAGGGTCAGCATCGACTTCCCCTCGGCCTTCGCCAATTCTCGAAGGATGCCGTGCGCGGCGGCGCTGATGCGTGTCGTCCCGTAGCCCATTACGTGCCCAATTCAGTCTACGCTTTCGTACACTAGATCGTCAACATGACCGGCGGTACCTGCGTCGCCGCCCAAGGCTTGCGGCTCCCAGCCGCCGCACGCTGAACTAGAATCCCGGCCATGCCACGCGAGCCGGGCCCGGACTGATGAACCGGAGGATCGCGCTCGCGGCGACGCTGGCCGCCCTCGGCGCCATCGGGGTCAACGCCTTCCCCGTGCGGCTGGAGCCGGGGACCGCGGGCTGGCGGCGGCTCGTGCGCGGAGCGGAGCCGGACGGCTCCTTGTCCGGGGCGATGGTCGTGACGCTGCCCGGGCTGCCCCGGGACGCTCCCCGCGTCTTCCGCATCGAAGCGTCCGCCGATGGGCCCGTACAGATGGGCACGTCGGTGGACGGGGCACCGCTCACGTGGTTCCGGACGCTGCCCGACGTCCGCATCCGGTTGCGAATGCCCCCCGGTCGCACCGGCGCCCGCGTTGAGCTGCGGACAGGCGAGGGCTCGGCCATTCCGCGGATCCACTCGCTGACGGTGGCGCCGCGGCGCCTGCCCGCGGCGCCGGTCGCCGTGGCTTTCGTCCTGGTGGCGGCGCTCACGGCGTTCCTCATGCGCCCGCCCACCGCTCCCTTCGCCCTGTCGGTGGGCCTCTTCGCCGCCGGCCTCTTCGTGCTCACCGGGATCCCGCCGCTGTTGCTCATGACGCTGCCCGCGGTCGGATCCGTCCTGGCCGTGTTATTCCCCCTCGCTCTCCTCGCCGCGAGCGCCGTCCTCGCGTGGCGGTTGGAGCGCGACGCGCGACGCGGCTACGTGCGCGCGGTCCTCCTTGTCGCCGCCTTCGTGTTCGGGGCCTGGGTCCGCGGCGCGTTCCTCGCCTCCGCCGGCTCCTGGGACACCGAGTACTGGAAGGCCTGGACGCAGCGCGCGGCGGACCACGGGGTCACGCGGGTCTACGGCGACGCCGGGTCGGTGCCCGCCGGCCGGCTGCTCGCGCAGATGCGCGGTGATGAAGAGCTGTGGAAGGTGGAGTTCGCCGGGCGTCCCTTCGTGGTGGATTACCCGCCGCTGGCGATGTTCCTCTGGAGATGGTCGTGGTGGGCGGTCGCGAACGTCGGAGCGGGCCTCGAGCCGGCCGAGGTCCGGAACGTGGCCGTGAAGATGCCCGCCGTCCTCGGCGACATCGCGGCGGTGGCCCTGCTGCTCTGGGCCCTGGGGGCGCGCGGCCTGGGGTGGGCCGCGGTCTACTGGGCCGCGCCCGTGTCCTGGCTGCCCAGCGCGGCCCTGGGCTATCTCGACGGGGCGTATGCCCCGCTGGCGGCGGCGGCGCTCGTCGCCGCCGGCCGGGGCCGCAGCGGATGGGCGGGGGCGTGGCTGGCCGCGGCCTGCCTCGTGAAGCCGACGGCGGTGGTCGTGGCGCCCGCGGTGGCGGTGGCCCTGCTGCCCGTCGGTCTGGGCCGCGCGTTCCTGGCCGGCCTCGGCGTCGTGTTCGTGACGCTGGCGCCTTTCGCGCTGGCGGGCACGCTGGGCGCCGCCGTCGTGCACGTCTACCGCATCCTCTTCCAGGGGACTCTCTCCGGCGGGTTCCCGAACCCGTGGTGGATCCTGGGCCACGCGGTGGACGTGGCGCGGCACGGGGCGGCGCTCGCGGCGCAGGTGCGGTTCGCCCGCATCGCCGCGCTGCCGTTCCCGGCCGCCGCCGTGGGCGTCGCGCTCTTCGCGCTCGCGGCGGCGTACATCGCGTGGCGGCAGCGGCGCGCGCCGGGCCCGGGGCCCGCGGCCCTGGCCGGCGCCGCCCTCGTCTTCGCCTACGCGATGCTGGCCATCGGCGTCCACGAGAACCACCCCCACCCGATCTTCCTGTTGCTCCTGTGCACGGGGCTGGCCACGCGGCGGCTCCGTACGGTGGCCGCGGGGAGCGCAGTCGTGTACGTGCTGAACATGCTGATGCTGTCGGGAATCGGACGCCTCTACGGCTCGCGCTACGCCGCGCTCGAGCCCGCCGCCCGCGCCCTGGCGACGTGGCGCATGGCGCTCGGCTTCGACTTCACGCTCGTGCTGGCCCTCGCGAACACCGCGCTCTTCGCGGTCCTGCTGGCGGGACTGCGCGCCGACATGGACCGCCTCAAGGGACCCGCACCTCCAGCTCGGGGATGACCCAGCCGTCGAAGCCCCTGGCCCCCTCGGCCATGAGCAGCCTCACGCCCGCGGCCTCGCGGCCCGTGAGGTCGAACCCGAGCGAGGCCTGGCCGGGGTGCGCCAGGAGCTGGTCGACGAGCTGAAGGACGTGCGGCCCGTCCAGGCGCCCCAGCCGCCCCCACTCGCCTTCCCTGCTCAGCCCCTCGATGCGCAAGACGGTGGGGAACGCGCTGTCCCGGCGCAGCGGGACCACGACGCCGGCCAGCTTCAGGCTGCGGTCGAAGACCACCTCGAGGACCTCGTCGCCGCGCAGCTCGCCGGGGACGGTCCAGGCGGTGGACATGTCGCCGTCGCCGGCGGCCTGCGGGTCCCCGGCCTTCGCGGACCAGCGCCAGGCCGCATCGCGCGCGCGGCGGCCGCCCGGCAAGGGGGCCGCCTCCTCGCGCGGGACGGGAGCCAGCCGGACGACCTCGTCCGCCGTGCCCTGATACACATGGGCCGACGGCCCCGAGAAGCGGGCCACGCTCACGAGCCGTCCCGCCGCCGCGGCCTCGGCCACCGCCGCCTCCAGGCCGCGCGCTCCCCCGCGGCCATGGTGGACGACCACGGTGTCGACGCCCACGCGCTGCAGCGCCTGCACGCTCGCCTCGGACGGGAACTCCGCGGCCGCGCGCCGCAGCAGGACGCTGAGCAGCGGCGGATAGGAGACGTAGCCGTGGATGATCGGCTTGAAGTGGTAGGTGGAGAAGTACTCCTCGAGCGTCTCCTTGCGGATGAGCCCCTCGCCGTGGATCGGCACCTCCGCCACGGCGCGGGCGCCGTCGCGGCCGAGCCAGCGGTAGACCGCGGGGACGTCGCCCCAGACGGGGATGCGCTCGGTGAGCGGCAGGGGCGAGAGGTGCTCGAGGGGGACGGCCACCGCCAGCGCCAGGCTCACCGCCGCCGCTCGAGGGCCGGAGGCGCGCAGCACCGTCAGCGCCTGGCCCGCGAGGAGGGCCACGAACAGCATGGCCAGGAGCCCGAGCCGCTCCGGGATGCGGATGTACTGGAACCCGGGGACGGCGAAGTGGAGCAGCCGGTAGGGGCCGGGCCCGAGGTCCTTCCCCCACACCACGGCCTCGCGCCCGAGCGAGAGCGCCACGAGCAGCGCGGCCAGCGCCGCGGCCGCCGGCACCCACATGCGCGCCGCGACCATGGCGCCTTGGGGCCCGGGCGTCCGGCGATGCGCCAGGACCGCCAGCAGCGCGAGGGCGAGGGAGAGGAACCCCACGAAGTGCGGGCCCTTCTGCTGCGGGCGGACGCGGGCCCCGATCTCGCCGTACACGAGGTTCGTGGGCAGCGTCGAGACGTAGTGCCGGAGGTCGATCCCTTCGGGCGCGTCGCGCGCGAAGCCGTAGGTCCGTGACGAGCGCAGGTGCGGCAGGACCAGCGGAAGGAAGAGGACGGCCGCGGCGAGGGCCGGCGGGACGAGCGCAGCCAGGCGCGGCGCGACCAACCGGGGCCGTGCCATGAGCGCGCCCACCGCCACCAGGGTCAGGACCAGCGCGCCATAGAGAAGAAGATAGGTCGAGGCCAGGCCCTGGAGGACCATGAGCCCCGCGACGCTCCAGGCGCGCCGGGCCTCGCCCGCCTTCAGGAAGCGGACGAGCTCGCCCAGGGCCAGGGCGGTGAAGCCGTGGAAGAGGAGGTCCGCGCGCGGGGCCTCGTTGACCTGGTACGTGTTGAACGCGTAGAGCGCTCCCGCGGTCCACGCGCCGATGGGATCGACGCCGAGGAGGCTGGCCAGGCGGCGGCCGGCCATCGCCGCGAGCAGATAGGCCAGGGCCAGGACGACGTTGTAGGCCAGGATCGGGTTCCCGCTCACCGCGATCACCGGAGCGGCGAGGATGCCGGGCAGGATGCGGTGGCCCGCCAGCGTCATGGCCTCGCGGTGGGGATGCAGGATGTTGGCGTCGAACAGATGCAGCGGGTCCCGGAAAGCCTGGTGGGCGTTCCAGGCCATGAAGTACACGGTGTCGAGGGAGTCCCCGATGTACGCCACCGTGTCCCACGGCCGCAACGACTGGGGATACAGGCTGGCCAGGAACAGTGCGGCGTACAGGAAGACGGCGACCGAGTTACGCGCCAGCGCCGCGGCCAAGCGTGCTGCCATCGGCGCCGATCATATCGGCAGCGGCGGCACCGAGCGACGCGTGTTGCGAGTAGCCTAAGATGAGTGCGGGAGAGGTGGCCGAGTGGTTGATGGCACCGGTCTTGAAAACCGGAGTACCGCGAGGTACCACAGGTTCGAATCCTGTCCTCTCCGCCACGCCGCGCTGGAGTAGCCAGGTGTTAGGCATCGGCGCGACAAGTCGGGAAAAGTCCGAAGATGAAATCGAGGCGTAGACGGACTGCGCCAGCCGTCCGATCCATGGGCGCGCCGTTTCTGCGTCGCGTGGTGAGTCTGCCTGAGAAGGTCGATCCGACCCGGTATCCCTTCAACGTCCGCGCCTTCTCTCACGGAATCGATATCGCGTTTCGGACCAACGTTACCTTCTTCGTAGGCGAAAATGGCAGCGGGAAGTCCACCCTTCTGGAAGCGCTCGCTGAATGCTGCGGGTTCAGTCCCGAGGGAGGCAACCGCGATCATCGTCGCGAAGACCTCGCGGAGCGCTCCGAGCTGGCGCAGGCGCTGCGGCCCTCCTGGCTGCCAAAGGTGGCCGAGGGCTTCTTCATGCGGGCTGAGAGCTTCTTCAATTTCGCGACGTACATCGAGCAGGTATCCGACCTGCGGGCATACGGTGGAAGATCCCTACACGCGCAGTCCCACGGCGAGTCCTTCCTGTCCCTGTTCGCCAATCGGTTCGAGCAAGGGATCTATATCCTCGATGAGCCGGAGGCCGCGCTCTCGCCTCAACGGCAGCTCTCGTTCCTAAGGATCATCCACGAGCTCGAGACACCCGCTAACGCCCAGTTCCTCATCTCAACGCACTCCCCGATCATGCTCAGCTACCCGGGCGCGATTCTTCTCAGCCTAGACGGCGATGTAATCCGAGAGATCGCCTACCGTGAGACGGAGCACTACCGCGTGACGCGCGAATTCCTGAATTCGCCCGAGAGGTACTTCAAGCACCTGTTCCGCGAAGAGAGCGATGAAGATAGCGATGCGTAACGAGACGTTGCTCGGCGGTGTTATGTAAGCTACTTGTTCCAGAACAAGCTTGAGCGTCTGTGACTCAACTCGTCCCGGGACGAGTGCCTGAAGGGTTCTACTGATCGGTCCGCGGCTGCGGTGGGCCGCAGGTGCGGGGCCGAAACCCGGACCGGCCCTGCGACGTCGGTCTGCTACAATCCGGCCAACCATGGACATCGAACGCCTCCTTCGGGAGGTGGAGAAGCGTCTGGGCGGCCTGGACGAGCCGCACCGGGCGGAAGCCCTGGACGCGATGAGGGAGGAGTTCGCCCGCGAGCGGCGCCGCATGACGCTCTCCTTCACGGTGGAGGCGGAGCGCGAGCGGCGCGTGGAAGCGGAGACGCTGAAGGACGTCCTGGAGGCCATCAACCGCCAGGCCCGGCTCGAAGATACGATCGAGGAGGTCCTGAAGCAGCTCGCCCGGATCGTGACCTTCGACTCCTGCTCCCTGGCCCTGGAGGACACCGAGGGGCGGTTCCGGATCATCGCCGCCCGGGGCTTCCCCGATCCCGCCAAGATCATCGGGGTGACGTTCCGCGACCCGGTCAGCGACGCCATCCGCGAGAACCGGTGGCCCATGCCGCTGACGGACGTCCAGAGCGACGACCGGTTCGTGAAGGTGGAGGGCAGGGAGTCCACCCGCTCCTGGGCGGGCATCCCGCTCCTCGTCGAGGGCGAGGTCATCGGCCTGCTGTCGCTGGACCGCTACCGCGTGGACCCGTTCGGCGAGGAGGACCTCCACCGCGCGAAGGCCGTGGTCTTCTCGGCCGCCGCGGCCATACGCAAGGCCCAGCTCCTGGAGCAGATCCGGCGCTACGCCGCGCTCATGGAGCGCGTGGTGGCCGTGGACCAGGCGGTGTTCGCCGGCGACCCGCCCCCGGCGGTGGGGCGCGTGCTGCTCGAGGGCGCCATTAGCCTGGCGGAGTCCCCCGGCGGCCTCCTGGTCCTGGAGGGCCCCAAGGGCCCGAGGGTGGCCGCCGCGCGGGGCGAGTTCTTCGACGGCGCCGAGGGCCGCCCCGCCCCGCCCGAGCTGAGCGCCGTCGCCACCACGCGGCTGGGGACCTCGTGGGCCGCGGGGGCCGCCTCCGCCCTCGGCCTGTCGGTGCCCGACCAGGGGCTGCTGCTGGTGCCCCTGCCCGGCCCCGGAGGTCCGGTGGGCAGCCTCGTGCTCCTCGATCCGGCCTCCGGCACGCACGACGACCGGCTGGTGGAGGCCTACGCCTCGCGCGCGGTCACCGCGTACCTCCACGCCGTCCGCACCGCTCCCTGACCCGCCGGCGTATACTGCGCGGCGGCGCGGGGACCCATGCGATGAGACGAGGCCGTGCCCTTTCCTGCCTGACGGTCGCGATCCTCCCCGCCCTCGTGGAGGGGGGCAAGGAAGACCTGTACGCGATCACCGGGGCCAGGGTGATCACCGTCTCCGGTCCGACTCTCGAGGTCGGCACCGTGGTGATGCGCGACGGCGTGATCGAGGCGGTGGGACGCGACGTCCGGCCGCCCGTGGGGGCGCGGGTCCTTTCGGGCAAGGGGCTGACGCTCTCGCCGGGGCTCATCGACGGCTTCGGCGGCGTGGGCCTGCCCGCGCCGCCCCCGCGTGCCGCGGGCGGGTCCGGCGGCGCCGCGCCCGCGCCGGCGCCGTCCCCTTCCAATCCCCTGGCGCCCCAGACCATGGCCCTGGAACGCCTGCGCCCGTCCGAGGTGGTGCAGGCCCGCGACTCCGGCGTGACCACGGCCCTCGTCATCGACAGGGAAGGCGTGTTGCCCGGGCAGAGCGTCCTCGTCAACCTGGGCGGAGACGAGGCCGAAGCCATGGTGCTGAAGCAGCCCGCGGCGCTGCACCTGCACATGGCGACGCTGCGCCGGCAGTATCCGTCGTCGCTCATGGGCACCGAGGCCTACGCGCGGCAGGCGCTCTACGACGCCGTGCGCTACCGCGACGCGTGGGCGGCGTACGAGAAGTCGCCGCGCGGCCGCAGGCGGCCGGCCTACGACGCCGCGCTGGCCGCCTGGCAAGCCGTGCTCGCGGGCACGCAGCCGCTCGTCGTGACCGGCCAGCGCGAGAACGACGTCCGCCGCGCCCTGGCCCTGGCCGACGAGTTCAAGATCCAAGTGGCGGTGGCCGGCGCGCCCCAGGCCTGGCGCGTCGCCCCGATCCTCCAGGCCCGCGGCGTGCCGCTGCTGGTGAGCGTGAACTTCGACCCCCCGCGCGCCGCCTCCTTCGGGGCCGAGGACGTGGAGAAGGAGAGACGGGAGATCGAGGAGGCGGAGAGGAACCCCGCGGAGCTGCACAAGGCGGGCGTCCCCTTCGCGCTGGTGTCGGCCTGGGCCCCGGACTTCCTGGCCGGCGTGCGGAAGGCCATCGAGAAGGGGCTGCCGCGGGAGGCGGCCCTGCGGGCGTTGACACTGGACGCCGCCCGGGCCCTGGGCGTGGCCGACCGCACGGGCAGCCTGGAGGCCGGGAAGATCGCCAACGTGGTGGCCTGGTCGGGGGATCCGCTGACCGCGGAGGCCGAGGTCAAGATGGTGTTCGTGGACGGACGCCTCTACGAGCCCGAAGAGAGGCCCGAGCCGTCGCCGTCGCCGTCGGCGGGAGCGACGCCATGACGCGGCGCCCGCCCGCCGGCTCCGTCGGCGCCGCCGTGCTGGTCCTGGCCGCCGCCGTCCAGGCCGCCGAGGAGCCCGTGGCCATCGTCGGCGGCACCATCCTCACCGTCGGCCCCCAGGGGACGATCGAGAAGGGGACCGTCGTCATCCGGGACGGCAAGATCGCCGCCGTGGGCAAGGACGTCACGGCCCCCGCGGGGGCCACCGTCATCGACGCCGGCGGCCGCTACGTGATCCCGGGCATCATCGACGCCCACTCGCACACCGCGATCGAGGCCGGCGTCAACGAGTGCTCGGACGCCGTGACCGCGGAGGTCCGCATCGCGGACGTGATCGACCACCGCGACGTCAACATCCACCGCGAGCTGGCGGGCGGCGTGACCACCGTGAACGTGCTGCACGGCTCGTGCAACGCCATCGGCGGCCAGAACGCGGTGCTGAAGCTGCGCTGGGGGAAAGGGCCCGACGACCTCGTCTTCGAGCAGGCCCCGCGCGGCATCAAGTTCGCGCTGGGCGAGAACCCCAAGCGCTCGAACTTCACCGTGCCGGGGGTGCGGCGCTATCCGGCCACCCGCATGGGCGTCGAGGCCGTCATCCGCGAGGCCTTCGAGGAGGCGCGGGCGTACGAGCGGGAATGGGACGCCTACGGGGCCAAGGCCGGCTCGGCCGCCGCCGAGAGGCCCCTGCCTCCCCGCCGCAACCTCCGGCTGGAAGCGCTGCGGGACGTCCTGGACGGAAAGGTCCTCGTCCACGCGCACTGCTACCGCGCGGACGAGATCCTCATGCTCATCCGCCTGGCCGAGGAGTTCGGCTTCAAGATCCGCACCTTCCAGCACGTCCTCGAGGGGTACAAGGTGGCGGCGGAGATCGCCCGCCACGGCGCGGGCGCCTCCACGTTCTCCGACTGGTGGGCGTACAAGCTCGAGGCCTTCGACGCCACGCCCTACAACGCCGCGATCATGGCGGCCCACGGCGTGACCGTCTCGCTGAACTCCGACTCCGACGAGCTGGCCCGGCGCCTCTACTGGGAGGCGGCCAAGGCCGTGAAGTACGGCGGGGTGAGCGAGACGGAGGCCCTGAAGATGGTGACCCTGAACCCGGCCTGGCAGCTGGGGATCGACGGCCGGGTCGGCTCCATCGAGGTGGGCAAGGACGCCGACATCGCGATCTTCAGCGCGCATCCCTTCGCGCCGGACGCGCGCGTGGAGGCCACGCTCGTGGACGGCGTCGTCTACTTCGACCGCGCGCGGGACGGGAGCGCGCGGTGAGGCGCGCCGGCCTGCCCTTGGCCCTCGCGCTCCTGGCCGGCGCCGGCGCCGGGGCGTCCTCCGCGGCGGAGACGACCGCGATCACCGGCGCGCGGATCGTCACCGTCTCCGGTCCGGTCATCGAGAAGGGGACGATCGTCATCTCGGGTGGGAAGATCGCCGCCGTGGGCGCGGACGTGACCGCCCCGCCCGGGGCCGCCGTGATCGACGGCGCGGGCCGGACGGTCTATCCCGGCCTCATCGACGGCCTCACGACCCTGGGCCTCACCGAGATCGGCAGCGTCTCCGGGTCGGTGGACGTGGCGGAGATCGGCGAGGTCAACCCCCACGCCAAGGCCTGGATCGCCCTCAACCCGCACAGCGCGCTCCTGCCCGTGGCCCGCGCCAACGGGGTCACCGCCGCGCTGGCGGCACCGACGGGCGGGCTCGTCTCCGGGCAGAGCGCGCTCATCCGCATGGCGGGCAGCACCCCCGACGCCCTGACCGTGAAGGCGCCGGTGGCGATGCACGTCGTCTATCCCACCGGCCGCCCGCCCTTCGAGCTCGCGCGGCTGTTCGAGGAGCCCGAGCTGAAGACCTTCGAGGAGCGGCAGAAGGACAAGAAGAAGAACCGGGAGAAGGAGCTGCGCCGGCTGGGGAACCTGCTGCAGGAGGCCAGGGCCTACGGCGAGGCCCTGCGCGCGGGAGGCGCGAAGCCGGATCTGCCGCTCCAGTCCCTGGCCCCCGTGGCGCGGGGCGAGGTCCCGGTGGTGGTCCGCGCCGATGCCGAGGACGACATCCGGGGGGCCGTGGCCTTCGCCGAAGAGCACGCGCTGAAGCTGATCGTGGCCGGCGCGCTGGAGGCGTGGCGCTGCGCCGACCTGTTGAAGCAGCGCGACGTGGCGGTCCTGCTGAGCGTGGACCGCCTGCCCCGCCGGGAGTCCGACCGCTACGACGCGGCCTATGCCAACGCGGCCCGGCTCCACGCCGCGGGGGTCCGCTTCGCGATCGTCTCCGACGACGCCTCGCAGTCCCGCAACCTGCCCTACGAGGCGGCCATGGCCCGGGCCCACGGCCTGCCCGCGGAGATCGCGCTGCGCGCCATCACCCTCTCCCCCGCCGAGATCTTCGGCGTCGCGGACCGCATGGGCTCGCTGGCCCCGGGCAAGGACGCCAACCTCTTCGTGGCCACCGGCGACATCATGGACCACCGCGTCTCCGTGACCCACGTCTTCGTCGACGGCGCGCCGCAGTCGCTGGAGACCCGCCACACCCGGCTGTACGACCAGTTCAAGGACCGGCGCTGACTCCTGCGATCCGGCGCTCGCTACTCGGAGCGGCCGCGGCGCTCCTGCTCGGCGGCGGCGCCCAGCATGCCGCCGACGGGTACCCTTCGGGCTACGCGGCGCGAGTCCGCGTCAAGGTCCAGCGCGTCGGCGACGGCGTCCGTCACGACGTCCGCGTCGAGAACAAGGCCACGACCGCGGGGATCGTCTCGTTCGTGGTGGCCGGCGGCGAGGGCTTTGCCGACCCGCCGCGGAGCGTGATACCGCCCCCGGGATGGCACTCGAGGGTGGTGCCGTGGCCGGCGGAGGGCCAGAAGAGGTTCGCCGTGGTGCTCACCTGCGATCCCGACGCCTGGCGCGACGGAACGACAGCGCCCGGCTTGGGTGCGTCCCCCCTGCGCTGCATCGACGAGCGCGGCGCGACGCGCACACTGCAGCCCCAGGACAGCTGTCAGTTCGCGATCGTCCTGCCCGACGAATCGGCGGGCCTCCGCGACGGACGGCTTAAGGTCGTCTTCGGCGACGGTATGGTCCTCGAGTTCCCGTCGCGTTCGGGACGCTGACCGGCGTCAGAGGGGCGTTGGCCGCTCGATCCTCTCCAGCCCGCCCATGTACGGGCGCAGCGCGCCCGGGATCAGCACGGAGCCGTCCTTCTGCTGGTAGTTCTCCAGGACCGCGATGAGGGTGCGCCCCACGGCCAGGCCGCTGCCGTTCAGGGTATGGACGAAGCGCGGCTTGCCCCCGGCCTCGGGGCGGTAACGGATGTTGGCGCGGCGGGCCTGGAAGTCGGTGCAGTTGGAGCACGACGAGATCTCGCGGTAGCCGTCCTGGCCCGGAAGCCAGACCTCGATGTCGAAGGTCTTGGCCGCGGCGAAGCCCATGTCCCCGGTGGAGAGGACCACCACGCGGTAGGCGAGGCCGAGCCTCTTCAGGACCTCCTCCGCGTCCGAGACCATCGAGTCCAGCTCGGCCATGGACGTCTCGGGCGTCGTGAGCTTGACCAGCTCCACCTTGTGGAACTGGTGCTGACGGATGAGCCCGCGCACGTCCTTGCCGTAGGAGCCGGCCTCGGAGCGGAAGCACGGCGAGAAGGCCACGTACTTCCGCGGGAGCTGGGCGGCGGACAGGATCTCGTCGCGGTGCAGGTTGGTGAGCGGGACCTCGGCCGTGGGGATGAGGTACAGGTCCTTGTCGCCGGCTCGGGTCTTGAACAGGTCCCCTTCGAACTTGGGGAGCTGGCCCGTGCCCGTCAGCGTCTCGGCGGTGACCAGGTACGGCGGGACGACCTCGCGGTAGCCGCGCTGGCCCGTGTGCAGGTCGAGCATGAGCTGCGCGAGGGCGCGCTCCAGCCGCGCCCCCGCGTCCCACTGCACCGCGAAGCGCGCGCCGGACAGCTTGGCCGCGCGCTCGAAGTCCAGGATGCCGAGCTCCGGCCCCACCTCCCAGTGCGGCCGCGCCTTGAAGTCGAACCGCGGCGGCACTCCCACGCGTCGGACTTCCTGGTTGGCGGAGGCGTCGAGGCCGACGGGGACGGACTCGTCCGGCACGTTCGGCAGGTTGAGCAGCGCGGTGCGCAACTCCCCCTCGCTGTACTGGAGCATGATCTCGAGGCGCTTAATCTCCTCGGCAACGCCCTTCATGTCGGCCTTCAGGGCGGAGGTGTCCTCGCCCAAGCGGCCACGCCGGGCGATGTCCTCGCCGCACAAGCGTTGGCGATGGCGTAGGCTTTCCACTTTTTGAAGGACCTCTCGGCGCGCTGCATCCATTGCCCAGGGATCGCCCAGCGACAGGTCCAGCACCTGCCCCCGCCGCTCCAGCATCTCCTCGATGCGCTCGCGGCTCTCCACGACGTACTTCAGGTCGAGCACGAAGCCGCCTCCGGGGCCGGCGAGGATAGCACAGGCGCCCGCGGGCCCCGTGCTAGCATCGCACCATGGGCCAGAAAGTGCGCAAAGCGGTGTTTCCCGCCGCCGGTCTCGGCACGCGCTTCCTGCCCGCGACCAAGGCCCAGCCCAAGGAGATGCTGCCCCTCGTCGACAAGCCGATCATCCAGTACGTGATCGAAGAAGCGGTGGCGGCGGGGCTCACCAACATCATCATCGTCACCGGCCGCGGCAAGAACGCGATCGAGGACCACTTCGACACGTCCTACGAGCTGGAGAACATGCTCGAGCGACGGGGGAACACCGACCTCCTGGAGCAGGTACGGGCCATCTCCAACATGATCACGGTCTCCTACGTTCGCCAGGGCGAGACCCTGGGCCTGGGGCACGCCGTGCTGATGGCCAGGGAGCTCGTGGGCGACGAGCCGTTCGCGGTAATGCTGGGGGACGACATCATCGACAGCGCGGTACCGTGCATGAAGCAGATGGTGGACGTCTTCGAGCGCTTCGGCGACCCCGTCATCGCGGTCTACCAGGTGCCGCGCGACGAGATCTCCGCCTACGGCGTCATCGACGGCGTGCCCGACCCCAAGGACGGCCGCGTCTACCAGATCCGCGACCTGGTGGAGAAGCCGAGGGCGGAGGAGGCCCCGAGCGACCTCGCCATCATCGGCCGGTACATCCTCACCCCCGACATCTTCGAGGCCCTGGAGCGCACGCCCCGCGACGCGGCCGGCGAGATCCAGCTCACCAACGGGATCCGCGCGCTGAAGGACCGCCGGCCGCTCTACGGCTATCGGTTCGAGGGCGTGCGCCACGACGCGGGCAACAAGCTCGGCTTCCTGAAGGCCACGGTGGAGTTCGCGCTCAAGCGCGAGGACCTGGGCGGCGAGTTCCGCCGGTACCTGAAGACGCTGAAGCTCTGAGCTACTTCGTGGAGCCGCCGCCGCTCGAGCCCTTGGCGGAGCCACCCGACGCCGCGGCTTTCGTCTCCGACTTCGACGCCGTGTCCGTGGACGGCGCGCCGGCCTCCTTGGCGCCGGAAGAGGCGGCGCCGCTCTCCCCGCCCTTGCCCTCTCCGCTCTTGCCCGAGTCCTTGCCGCCCGACTTGCGCGCGTAGTCGGTGATGTACCAGCCCGTGCCCTTGAACTGGATGGCGGGGGCCGAGAAGAGCTTCTGGATCTCCCCGCCGCACGTCGGGCACGTCAGCAGCGGCGAGTCCGAGAACTTCCGGATGACCTCGAACCGGCCGCAGCGGGCGCACTGGTACTCGTAGAGCGGCACCGGGCCGTCACCTCCAGCGCGATCTTAGCAGCTTCTCAGTCGACGGCCTTGATCACCAGGATCACGATGGCCACGAGCAGGAAGACGTAGAGCAGCCAGCGGAGGTCGTGGTCGGAGACCCCCGCCACCGGATCGCCTTCGAGCGCGGCGGCGCGCACCGCCAGGTCCCGGAGCTCGGAGTCGCTCAGGGTAGGCGCCGCGCGGCGGACGTCGCCGAGGTCGGCTCCCACCGTTCGGGCCGCCGCGGCCGCCTCCGGCGACGAGAGGACCCTGTCCACGACGGCGAGGTCGCTCTGGCGAGCCGCCTCGGCCTCGGCCATCCGGGCCTGGGCCGCCTCGGATGTCACCAGATGGTCCTCGGCCAGGGCGCGATCACCGGCCAGGAGCGCGGTCAGCACCGCGAGGACGGCAAGGCTCTTCCGCATCGGTCTTCCTCCAGGGGCTGCGAGAGCCCCGCGTTGTGAGACTCCTGCTTCCAGAATAGGACCAAGTATTCCAGGGCGTCAAGGTAGGGGAACCGATCTCCGAAGCGCTCGGGCGGCCGAGACTTGCTCCGGGACGACGGCGAAAGGTAACATCCCGACCGGCTCGACATGTTCCAGGGCTTGCGGACGGTCATCTACGCCGTGGCCGACATCGAGAAGGCGAAGGAGTGGTACTCGCGTGTACTGTCGCGACCGCCCTACTTCTCCGAGCCCTTCTACGTCGGGTTCAACGTGGGAGGATTCGAGCTGGGGCTCGATCCGGACACGAGCGGCGTCAAGCCGGGAAACAACGCCGTCGCCTATTGGGGCGTACCGGACGCCCGCGCGGCCCACGCCCGGCTCCTCGAACTGGGAGCCCGCGACAACGGTCCGGTTCGCGACGTCGGGCAGGGCATCCTGGTCGGCACCGTGGTGGACCCGTTCGGGAACGTCCTCGGCATCATCCAGAATCCCCATTTCAAGACGGCCTAGGGGTCATTCCCTCAAGTACCCCCACGCGTGCAGGCGGTCGCTGTCCTCCTCGGACCAGCGGTCGCCGATGTCTTCGCGGTAGTACATGTGGGGGATCATCACGTTCCGCACGCGGTTGTAGGCCTGGCGCTGGGCCTGCTTCATGGTCGGGCCCAGGCCGCACACGATCAGCACCACCCCTGACGTCCCCGTCACCAGCCACTCGTCGTTGACGAGCTTGACGTCCTCGATGTGAAAGCCCTCACGGCTGGGCGTCTTGAACAGGATCACCGCGTCCTTGGAAGTGCTCTCGAAGGTCTCGAGGTCCCGGTAGGGGAAGGGCGGCACCACGATCCGCACGCCGACCTGGAAGCCGGCGCGGGCGCGCAGGCGCGTCAGGCTGCCCTCGGCCAGCTTGTGGAGCATCTCCGAGATCGGGGTGAGCAGGCCCTCCTGCTGGATGGAGATGGTCGGGTAGCCGAAGCGCGCCGTGAACTCCAGCGGGTAGATGCCGTTGCTGTTCACGATGCAGTTGACGTCGATATAGCCGACGTAGCGCTCGCGGGCCAGCCGGGACTCCATCTTCTCCAGGGTGGCCGTGAAGATCTTGTTGGGCTCCGACCAGAACATCGAGGTCCCCATCTCCCCCGTGGGCGGCCCGATGTCTCCCGGGAACAGCTTCTTGTGCTCGAAGTTCACGCAGATGGGGGTCACGAACTGCTTCCCGTTGAAAAAGGCCCCCGCCGCCACCTCCACGCCCATGATCCGGCGCTGGAGCTGGAACTCCTTGATCTTGTCCGCCCAGGCGCGCTTGTAGTCCTCCAGCACCTGGATCACGTCGCGGCCGTCCTCCTCCTCGCCCACGAACAGCAGCCGCTTGTAGTTCTGGGCCTCGCCCGAGGGCTTGATCACGTAGCGGTTGGGGCTGGCCTTCACGAACGCGATCGCGTCGTCGAAGGACGTGAAGTCCTGCTGCGGGATGATCGTGACCCCCGCCGCCTTCAGCTCCTGCTGCCCGAACCCGCGGTCGTCCTCCAGCTTGTCGGTGTAGGGCGCGCCGCCCACGACCTTGACGCCGGCCTTCCGCACCTCCTGCGCCATCTCCCCCATGCCCAGGACGTCGTCGAAGACCACCACGTCGGCCCAGGCCACATCCTTCTTCCAGTCCGTGCTCTTGGGGACGAAGCCGTCCGCGATCTCCTTCTCCTCCGGGTCCTTGATCCAGAAGCGGACGTCCTCCCCCTCCTTGACGCACTCCCAGGCGATGTCGGCGATCAGGCCGTCGTAGGAGACGAAGAGGAGTTTCGCCACCGGCGCCTAATGTACCTCGGCCCAGTTCTTCCCGAGCCTGGCCTCGGCCACCAGCGGCACCTCGAGCTGCAGCGCGCCCTCCATGATCGCCCGCACCAGGCCGCGGGCCACCTCGGCCTCCGCCTCCGGCACCTCGAGCAGCAGCTCGTCGTGGATCTGGAGGATCAGGCGCGAGGCCATCTTCCGCCGGCGCAGCTCCAGGCGCAGGTCGATCATCGCCTTCTTGATGAGGTCCGCGGCCGAGCCCTGGACGGGCGTGTTCATGGCCTGCCGCTCCGCCTCCATGCGCACCTGGAAGTTCTTGGCCTTGAGGTCGGGCAGCCGCCGCAGCCGGCCCAGGAGCGTGCGCACGTAGCCGGTCTCGCGCGCGCGGGCGATGGTCTCGTCGATGAACTGCCGGACGGACGGGTATCGGGCGAAGTAGGCCTGGATGAACTCCTCGGCCTCCTTCTTCGACACCCCGATGTCCTTGGCCAGGGTGAAGGCGGTCTTGCCGTAGAGCAGCGCGTAGTTGACCATCTTCGAGCGGCGGCGCTGCTCGTCGGGGGACAGGATGGAGAAGGCGCCGAAGATCTCGCGCGACGTGCGGTCGTGGATGTCCTCGCCGCGGCGGAAGGTGTCCACGAGTGTCGTGTCCTTCGAGAGGTGGGCCAGGATCCTGAGCTCGATCTGGCTGTAGTCCGCGGACAGGAGCAGGTGGCCGGGCTCCGCCACGAAGGCCTCGCGGATGCGCCGTCCCTCGGCCGTGCGGATGGGGATGTTCTGCAGGTTGGGGTCGGTGACGGAGATGCGCCCGGTGGCGGCCACCGTCTGGTGGAAGCAGGCGTGGATGCGGCCGGTCTCGGGGTTGACGAGGGCGGGCAGCGCGTCCACGTACGTGGACTTGAGCTTCTGCACGGCGCGGTAGTCGAGGATCTTGCGGGGAAGGTCGTGCTCGAGGGCGAGCTCTTCGAGCACCTCCTCGGCCGTGGACGACGCGCGTGTCTTGGCCGTCTTCTTGCCGGCCTTGAGACCGAGCCGCTCGAAAAGAACGTCCCTGAGCTGGATGGGCGAATTGATATTGAACGGCCCTTTGGCCAGGACGTGGATCTCGCGGGTCAGCTCGTCGATCTGCCGCTCCATGTCACGGCTCATCGTCTGGAGCAGCGGCACGTCCACCTTCACGCCGGCCTGCTCCATCTCCGAGAGAACCTGGGTCAGCGGCAGCTCGAGGGTCTCGAAGGCGGTGTCCAGGCCTTCTTCTTTCAAGCGATCGGCGAGCGGGCCCGCGACGCGTAGCGTGAGGTCCGCTTCCTGGGCCGCGCCCCGCGCCACCGCGTCGAGCGAGGGCGTCTGCACCGTGCCCTCGGCGACGCCCGGCGTGGGGGCGGGCCGCTCGCCCAGCACCTCGAGCGCGAGGTCTTCGAGGTTGGGGCTCCGCCGGCCGGGGTTGAGCATGTACGACGCGAGCAGGACGTCGAAGGTCAGGCCCTCGTAGCCGACTCCCTCGCGGTCCAGCAGCAGGCGGTCGTACTTGGCCCGGGGGCTGACCTTCCTGACCTGCGGGTCCTCCAGCAGCGGCCTCAGCCAGCCCAGCACCTGCTCGCGCGGGGCGGCCACGGGCAGCTCCAGCGGCGAGGCGTTGACGGGGACGTAGGCCGACTGGCCCGCCGCCCAGCTCAAGGCCAGGCCGGCCACGCGCGCCCGCATGGGGACGCGCTCGTCGCGGACGAGCGAGACCGCGACCCGGCCGGCGGCGCGCGCCTCCGCCACCAGCACGCGCACCTCGTCCTCCTTCGCCGCCACGCGGTGCACGGTGCGGACGGGGGCCGGCTCGGGGGCGAACTCCTTGGCCAGCACCACGAACTCCAGCTCCGTGAAGAGCGCGAAGGCCGAGGCGCGGTCGGGGTCGCGGCGCTTGAGCCGCTCCAGCTCCAGGACCACGGGCACGTCGGTGCGCAGGGTGACGAGCTTCTTGGAGAGGAGCGCCTCCTCGCGGTGCTTCTCCAGGCCCTCGCGGTAGGCCGCGCGCTTGACACGCGCGGCGCCGTCGAGGACCGCCTCCAGGGTGCCGAACTCGCGGATCAGGTCGCGGGCGCCCTTATCGCCGATCCCGGGCACGCCGGGCACGTTGTCCACCGCGTCGCCCACCAGGGCCAGGACGTCCACCACCCGCTCCGGCGGCACCCCGAACTTCTCCTCCACGGTCTTGCGGTCGTAGAGCGTGGCGCCCGCGCCCTCGCGGCCCGGGTTCAGGACCAGGACGTCGTCCGTCACCATCTGCAGGAAGTCCTTGTCCCCGGTGACGACCACGACCTTGTGGCCGCCCTCCACCGCCTGCCGGCTGAGCGTGGCGATCACGTCGTCGGCCTCGAACCCCGCGGCGTCGATGACGGGCAGGCCGAAGGTCTCGCAGACCCGCCGCACGTAGGGCAGCTGCACGACCAGGTCGTCCTCCATCCGGCGGCGGTGGGCCTTGTAGTCCTTGTACTCGGCGTGGCGGAAGGTGGGCGCGGCCAGGTCGAAGGAGATGCCCACCCACTCCGGCTCCTCGTCCTGGTAGAGCTTGCGGAGCATGGTGGTGAAGCCGTAGGTGGCGCCGGTGGGCAGGCCATGCGTGGTGGCCAGGCCGCGGATCGCGAAGTACGCGCGGTGGAGCTGGGCGCTCCCGTCGATGAGATAGACGGTGTCCTCGCGGCGGGGCACGCGGAATCTTATCCCGGTTAGAATGCCGCTCCCATGTGGCCCCGTCTCGCCGCGTTCGCGCTGCTCGCGGCGGGCCTGCGCGGCTGCGTCGCGTACGAGTACGAGCACGAGTTCTGGGTGAAGGTGGACGGCTCGGGCAGCGTCTACGTCACCGGACGCCCGGAGCTGTGGCGCGCCTTCAAGGGCCTGCAGGGGGACGGCGACGACGCGGACGCCCTCCGCCGGGCCGCGCGCGCCCTCTTCGAGCGCGCGGGCCTCCGGGTGCGGAGGGTCACCGTCACCCACCGGAAGGGCCGCGCCTACCTGTTCGTCTCCGCGGACTTCGAGGACGTCAACGCCCTCCCCGCCACGCCGGCCTTCCCGGACCTGCAGATCTCGCTACGGCCGCAGGCCGGGCGGCTGAGGCTCGAGGGACGGTGGTCACCGCCTGTCCGGCCCCCAGGGCCGCCGCTGGACAGCTTCGGCGTCATGGCCGTCCGCTTCCACCTGCCGAGCAAGGTCTACGGCCACGACAACGCCGCGGGAGGCGTGGAGCGCGGCAACATCGTGGCCTGGAAGCAGGAGGTCGCGCGCGCGCTGGCCGGTGATGCCCTGTCCTTCGGCGCCACCATCGACTCGCGCAGCATCTTGTGGTCCACCGTCGGCCTCTTCGCCGCCGCCATCGCCACCGGCCTGGGGATCATCGCGGCGGCGCTCGTCCTGGTGTTCCGGCGGGGGCGGCGAGAGGAGCGGACGGCGCCCTAGGGCTGCTTGCGCGAGCCCTGCGTCGGGAAGTCCACCACGATCCGCTCGGTCTGACCCGCCCGGATCGTGACCTTCCGCTCGATGGGCTCGTAGGACGGATGCTGCACGACCACCGTGTGCACGCCCGAGCGGAGCGGGATCGTGTCGAGCGGCGTCGTGCCCATCCCGGTCCCGTCCACGCGCACGTTCCCCCACGGGCGGGCCACGACCAGGAGCAGGCCCGTGCCCGCCGGCTCCGGTGACTCGACCCGCGGCGGGACGGGCGTGGCGGCGGGCGTGGCCGGGGGCGCAGGCACGGGCGTGGGCGCCGGTGTCGGGGCGGCGGCGAGGACGGGGGTCGCGCGCGGCGACGGAGCGGGACGCGGCGCCGCCCGGGACGCCGCGGGCGGGATGCGGGGCAGGGAGCGCGAGCCCGTCGGGGCCGGGGCCGCGGTCGGCGGCGGGGCGGCGGCCTCCGCCGGCGGAGCCACGGCCGGGGCCATGCCCGTCGGCGGGGCCGGGACGGTGGCGGGGGCCGAGGCAACGTCCGCCGCCGGAGCCGAGGTCGGCGGGGCAACGGCGGGCGGCGTGGCCTCGGGCATGGGCTGGAACGCGCCGCGCTGACTCTGCAACGCGACCACCGTCACCGCCACCGCCAACCCTCCCACGATCCCGAGCCACGCGCGCCGGTGGTGGAGCATCCGCGACGGCTCGCGAGTCGCTCGCTCGAGGGTCGGCGCCTCCAGCACCTCGGTGGCGACGGGCTGCTGGCGCCGGCTGGGCGTGCGGGCCTGGCGCAGCGCCTCCGCCAGGGCGGCCGCCGTGGGATAGCGGTAGGCCGGCTCCTTGGCCAGGGCCCGGCGCAGGACGGGCTTGAGGGCCGGCGGAATCGTCGCGGCCTGCGGGCCCTCGAGCGGCGGCGGGTCGTGCAGGTGCTTCAGGATCGTCGAGATGGGGGTCTCGCCGCGGAAAGGCACCTGCCCCGTGAACATCTCGTAGATCACGACGCCCAGGGCGTAGATGTCGCTGCGGAAGTCCACCTTCTGCCCCTGGGCCTGCTCGGGGCTCATGTACTCCGGCGTGCCCACGATGTGCCCGGTGGCCGTCGCCGTGCCCTCGGCGCCGTGGCGCTTGGCCACCCCGAAGTCCATCAGGCGGGCCACGCCCTGCGCGTCGCGCATGATGTTGGGCGTCTTCAGGTCGCGGTGGATGATCCCGGCGTCGTGCACGGCCTGCAGGCCCTCCGCCATCTGTATGGCGACATCGTAGGCCTCGTCGGGGGGCAAGGCCCCTTTCTCGCGCAGGATCTTCTTGAGGTCCACGCCCTCGATGAGCTCCATCGAGATGTAGAGCAGGCCCTTGTCCTGGCCGTAGTCGTGGATGGTGCAGACGTTGCGGTGGCGCACCCGGCGGGCCAGCTTGATCTCGGACCGGAAGCGATCCGCCATCCGCGGATCTTCCGCGAAGTCCGGCCGCAGGATCTTGATGGCCACCGTCTCGTCCAGCGTGCGGTCGTGGGCCTTGTACACCATGCCCATCCCGCCGCGGCCGAGCGGCCCCTGGATCTCGTAGCGCGAGTGGAAGAGGGTGCCCGGCCTCAGGTCGACGCTGACGAGCACGCTCGTGGGCTCGACCAGCGTCACCCCGCAGCGGGCACAGGCCG
>Ga0214472_10002233_pt1 | contig 21023 bp, 18 predicted proteins | sample RVTome_6_FD_207662 | JGI IMG/M metagenome (GOLD analysis project Ga0214472, IMG submission 207662) | Soil microbial communities from uranium-contaminated site in the Upper Colorado River Basin, Wyoming, United States - RVT140D175 | ecosystem: Environmental > Terrestrial > Soil > Contaminated >...
CATCCCAAAGAAGCGCAGACCTTGGCACGACATTCAACGATCACGCTTACAATGGATCGCTACACGCACGTGGGAATCGTAGACTTGACTGCCGCTCTGGAGCGCCTGCCGGCGATCTCGGACAAAACGCAAAGTAACGAGAACGCAAAGCAGCTCGCGACTGGCACTGACGGTCCCGTGGACGGCAAAGGAAAGGTGCCCGTATGGGTGCCGCCGGGTGCCAAAAATGGTGCCGTACGTCTCGCATCGGGCACGTTGCAGGATGCATCAGATTGCGCTGAGAACGGGCAACGCGCTTCGGATTCCGTTGGGGAGGGAATCGACAAAAGCCACGAAGAAAGCGGGGCTTCTCGCGCCAATCCGCACGAGTCTTCATCGTCTTGCATCAAGCGGAGGGCAGGGGACTCGAACCCCCAACCGGTTTCCCGGCACCTGATTTCGAGTCAGGCTGCTAGCCAATTCGCGTACCCTCCGAACGTGGCCGCTTCACGCCGGCCTGCTTGAGGACTGACCGGTGCGACCGTATGTTCGCGCGTTTGTCGGGCGAACCACCGTTTTTCCGCGCGTCACGCCAGCGTCGCAGCGGTGTCGTCAACAAGGATAATCTACCGCCTGCGGGCCGAACTGACAAGAATCGTCGATGCAGGCCGGACGACCGGTTTGCTCCACGCGCCGTGGCGACCTACGTTTTCGTCGCCCGCTGCGCGCGGTGCTCGATCCGTAGTAACGCATTTTTCTCGGAGGAGTCGCGGTGGACATGTGGGACAAAAAACGGCTGCAATTGTTAGAGGCGTTACAACAGTTCGTCGACATGTTGCAACAGTCGGGTGCCGACGGTCAATCGTCGATTCAAGTGGCTCAAGTCATGACGCCACGGCCCGACTGCACGTCGCCCGACACCAACGTGCTGGAACTGGCCAAGCTGTTTCACCGCAACGGCTACCGGCACCAACTGATCACCGACGAAACGGGGCGCTTGGTGGGTGTGATCAGCGACCGCGACGTGTTGCGATGTTTCGGTCCCGGCCGCCGGCCGCAGGAAGACATCCTGGAGCGGATTACGGCGCGGGACGTAATGAGCACGGACCTGGTCACCGTCACGCCCGATTGTTCGCTACAGAAGGGACTCGAATTGCTGCTGGAATTCGGCATCGGATGTCTGCCGGTTGTAGCGGACGGAGAGTTGGCAGGGATCGTCACGAAGACCGATTTGCAGTTGGTGCTGCAGTTACTGTTGCAAACGTTGTGCGTGAAACGTCCGGCGCCATCGATGCCGCCGGTCTCTTAGCCACGCGTCGCTGGTGACGTTCATGCCAGTCGCGGCCGGCGGCCACGGACGCTGGTAGCGAGCATGTCCGACGCGCCCGATGTGCGGGTTTTCAGGGATCGCCCCGCTGTGTGGCGGCGCGGAAAATCGTTGTGTCGCCGTTGGTCGGCCAGTCGATACGTCACCATGCGCCCGCGGACGCGCCGCGGGCCGGGGAACTGACTGGGGATCAACGGGAAACCACTCCATGGACAAAGAAGTCATTCGGGTCGTCACGCGAGGGACCGACGGCCAGTTGCGGGTAAAGGAATACGAAAAACACACGACACTGCAAAAAATGCACACGCAAATCGGCATCGACGATTGCAGCACCGATTTGTCGCTGCGCGGGATGCCCGTGTATCGCGGCCTGATCGGCCCGATGCCCGACGGCAAGAGCGTCGCCCGCTACGAATCGCCCGAAGTTTTCGAGTCGCTCACCAAGGATTGGAGTGTCGCCACCCACGGCCGCCGCAGACGCACGCGGGCGAAGTAGCCCCCGGCGGCTTCAATTGCCCGCCGGGAGAATCATCACGGAGACCGCGGGCGAATGTCTAATGCCGAACGCCTAATGTCTAACGAATGACGAAGTCCGAATTGCCGAAACATTTGTGCTTCGTGCTTTTTTAGACATTCGTCATTAGACATTCGTCATTAGACATTCGTCGTTCCTAACTCCGTGCCTGTGGTTTACTTTTCTATCGCGCCACGCTGTTTGGCGTGGGACGCCAGGCCGTGCTATCCGGCCGGCGCGGCGGATCGTTGGCCAGGCTGGTGCCGCCGATGCTGGGCCGGCTGGCCAGTCCCGTGCTGTCGCGAGAAAACGGATCCGCGTCGCCTGCGTCGCCGATCGCCACGCGGCGAATCACTTCTTCATCGACGATGCGCCGCGTCGTCACCGGCACCCGCTCAATCTGCGTGACCGGAACCAGTTCCCGCCGCAATACCGGGGCCTGGACGACCTCTGTATGTGTTTCCCACCGCGTCCTGGGCACCAGCCGCTGCACCAAGTGCGGGCCGACGAACGGGTTGAGCAGCCCTTCCAGCCGCGTCTCCCAGCGGTACTCCGTGACCGGCGCCTGGTACACGCGGTACGTGTCCTGGTAATCGTGCGTCAACTGCTCGCGGTATACCGTCCGCTCGCGCTCCTGCAGGCGGGTTTCCGATACCGGCCGGCGGATGATCTGCCGGGTTTCTTGAATCAACGTTCCTTTTTCGTTGTAGGTGCGAACTTCCTGACCGTGGGCCGATGCGGCCCAGGCCACCAATACGGCCGTCGAAAAAATGCGCTTCATCATCCTGATCTCGCTCCGACGTAAAGGAAAAAGGGGCTGGAGTGAGCGCGGACGCGCGGGGGCAAGAGGGGGAAACGAGTCGCGGATTTCTCGGACGCTGGGCCTCTTGCCACATGCACTATCCGCACGGAAGGCACTCAAGGAACGGCACGGCCGGCAGCCGAGATCGCCTCGCCCGGGCGTATCCGCCTGCACCAGTGCTGGCGCACACCGCCACAGGTAACGCAATCCACCACGAACTGAGCCGTGCCGATCCTCTAGTCTTGTATCGGATCGTTGCGTATAACACCATTAACCTGGATGATCCGCTGTCGAAGGGCGGATCGCGAAATGCCTTGGATGGCGGGATGTTACGACGTCATTTTGATGAGGAAAAAGCGGCCGTGACCATCAGCGACGACCTGTTGGAGATGATCCGCTGCCCGCGGACCCGTCAGCCGCTGAAACTGGCGGATCAGGCGACGCTTGAGCGCGTGAATCAGGCGATCGCCGCCGGCCGGCTCCGCAACGCGCTGGGCAAGCCGGTGACCGAAAACCTGGTGGCCGCCTTGGTGACCGACGACGGCGCGACCCTGTACGCCATCGTGGACGACATCCCCATCCTGCTGGCCGACGAGGCGGTCTCCCTGGATCAACTCGATGCACCGGAAAAGACTTCCGATTGACCGAAGCGTTGGCTCTTATGCGGCGGCCGCAGCCGGGAGTTGAATCGCGTGACAGAAAAAACCATTTTCAAGCGGATCATCGACGGCGAGATCGCCGCCGACATCGTCTACCAGGACGAACAATGTCTGGCGTTTCGCGACATCTCTCCACAGTCGCCCACGCACATTCTGGTTATCCCGCGTAAAGAAATCCCTTCTTTGGCCGAGGTCGCCGAAGAGAACGTTCCGCTGATGGGCCATCTGCTGGCCGTCGTGAGAGATCTGGCCCGTCAGGAAGGGCTGGCCGACGGCTACCGCGTGGTGATCAACTGCGGCCCGGACGGCGGTCAGACGGTTGATCATCTGCACCTGCACCTATTGGGCGGCCGCCGTCACGGCTGGCCCCCGGGCTGACCGGCGGACGATTTCCGACGAGCGTCAAGCCTGATCTGAGGCGTCCAACGACTGGCGTAATCTTTGGCCCCACCGGCGAGGCACTGGCGGGGGCCGGTCGCTTGAACTAAATTCAAGCCAATCGAAGCCCGGCCCCTTACTTGGAGAATCCTGCCATGAGATTGCTGCTGACGACCTTCGTCGTGTTCCTCTCGACCCATGCCTTGGCTACCGCTGACGACGAATTCAAGCCGCTGTTGGACGGCCGGTCGCTGGAGGGCTGGCACGGCGACCCGGCGTTGTGGAGCGTCGAAGACGGGATGATCGTCGGCTCGACCGACGAAAAACAGATCGAGCGGAACTCGTTTCTGGCCATCAAACAGCCGTACGCGAACTTCGTGCTTCGCTTGAAATTCAAAATGCGCAACGGCAATTCCGGCGTCCAAATCCGCAGCAAACAGCATGACGATTACGTCGTGCGCGGCTACCAGGCGGACATCGCCGACGGGCGCTACATGGGGATCCTCTACGAGGAAGGCGGCCGGGGAATCCTGGCGGACGTCAAACCCGAGGAAATCATGCAGCACGTCAACAAAGACGATTGGAACGAGTACGTCATTACGGCCGACGGCCCGCACATCAAACAAGTGCTCAACGGCCACACGACCGCCGACTACACTGAAGAAAGCGACGTCGGCGCTACATCAGGCATCATCGCCCTGCAACTGCACGTTGGCCCGAAGATGAAGATCTGGTTCAAGGATCTTGAGATCAAAGAGCTGCCGTAGCGGATGTCACAGATCAGTGGCCGATGCGGATCGAGAAGCCGCCCTTGCTGAACGTGATTCCGCCGTGGCCGCCGTGTCCGCCGCCGTGGCCGCCGTGAGCGTGTCCGCTGTGGACACGGACTGGTTGGCGGTAAACACGCACGCCGCGGCCGAAGTACCAAGTACGGTACATCGCGTTGATGTCGCTTTGCAGGTGGTGCAGCGTGTCTTCCATCGCTGCCAACTCCCCGTGCACGTGTCCCGTGTGACCGTGTACGTGGCCCGCGCCGAAGTACGAATCATGCTCGATGTGTTCCACCAGGCCTTCGACGTGGTGGAACAGACGGTCCAGTTTTTGCAAGTCGTCCCGCAAGTGCAGCGGGCTGCCATGATGATGCGCCACTTCATGGATGTGGGCCGCCAGGCTGTACATCTGCGAGGCGTCGGAAATCAAATGTGGATAGTGCGCCTCGTGGCGGTAATGCAGATCGAACTCGCGGTTCAACAGCCCCGCTTGCTCTTGCAGCCGCAGCGCGAGCTGGTCGATGTGTTCGTACGAAGCGGCGTTGGCCTGGTTGGCCGTCAGGCTGATAGCGAATACGGCGGCGGCCAGCACCAAGGTGTTGCGTGCCAGTGTCATGGTTGTTTTCTCCTCGCGGAAGGTTTTTGGATGCCCGGCTCCCTGAGCCGTCTGCCCAGAAGTAAACGCAACGGGCGTGCCAAAACTCGGACCTCGACGCGCACGAACGCTGCAAGTGATTATGATTTAATCACTTATAGATTATTAATGGCATTGGCCAAGTGCATATTTTCCCGCGATGAGACCCTTGATCCAGGCGAAATGATATCGATATGACAACGAATTCAAATCATTTTGATTACATGACGCCGTGCTGCGTCGTTCATGGCTTGGCGGCGAGTCGGCGGCGGCGATTACCCCGCCGTTTTCGAGTTCAGAAAGCTTGCCAGCTTCACGGCGTCGTCGGTGCCGATCCGGAAAATGCGGTCTTCGTGGCGGAAACGCACGCAATCGTATCCCCAGATGTTGTACGTCCAGCCACGCCGCGGGACGTAATGGATGAACCAGCCGTCAATCAACCGGGTGCGGTCCACCCGAACGTCGGCGATCGACCGGTACGCGAAGCGTTTGCCAAACAGCGGCAAAGGGCCGAAGCGGACCGACAGGGCGTTGCCGTCATCGCGAACGCGCAGCCATCGAAACGACAGCGCTGCCGCGAACAGCAATCCGCTCACCCCGGCCAGCAGGCAGGCCACCAACCGGTGTTCTCGCACCAAGTAGGCGAGCACCAGTTGGAGAACGGCCGTCAGCAGGATCAACCAGTGCCAGCGGCCGTGCTGTGTATGCGAGTAGCCCATCCTACTCAGGGATTGTCTCCGGGACGTATTCGTGATTGCGTTTACGGACCACGGTCGCCTTGACGATCTTGTCCGGTTCCGGCGGATTGGGCGATTCGGGATCGCGGCGCTGGAGCTTGGACAGCACGTCGAAGCCCTCGATGATGCGGCCAAAGACCGTATGCGCGCCGTCCAGGTGATCGGTCGGCACGAAGGTCAAAAAAAACTGCGAACCGCCGCTGTCGCGGGCCGAGCCCTTGGCCATGCTGAGCGATCCGCGGAAGTGCTGGCGATGGTTTTCCTGGTAACACTCGCACGGGATCGTGTAGCCTGGTCCGCCCGACCCGGTGCCATCGGGATCGCCGCCCTGGGCCATGAATCCCTCTAGCACGCGATGGAACACGACGCCGTCATAAAAACCTTTTTCGACTAGATTGACGAAGTTGGCGACCGTGTTGGGGGCTTCGTTTTCAAAAAGTTCCAGCAGGATGTCGCCTTTGGTTGTTTCCAGCTTCACGCGCGGCAGCGCCTCTTCGCCCTCGGCGGCGTCTTCCTGGGCGCGGAGGGCCTGCTCTTTTTCCCATTTCTCGCGATGGCTATCGAGTTTCAAGCGCAGCTCCTTTGCCCTGGGGTCCAGCTTGCCGGCTTCGTCGGCGGTATTGAAATGCGCTTCGGCCTCGTCGACCTCGTTCAGGTTGAAAGCGGCGATGCCGGCCAGCCCGTGGACCGCTTTGTCGCCGTAGCCGTTGTCGATCAGCAGCTTGGCCAGCCGGTAGGCCTCTTCGTAGCCGTCGCGTTGGATGTTGTCGACGAGCATCGAAACGACGAACTGCGTGGCGTCACCCTCTTCGGACGGGGCGGCCGTATACGCGGTTTCCGCGGCGGCCATCAACTGGGGCGTCAACTCCCGGCCCTTGGCACGCAGTGCGTCGAATTCGTCGGACAGGGCTGTCTGCTCGTCCGGTTCGGCCACTTTATACTCCAACTGGATTTCCCGCATGCGGGTGAGGATTTCTTTCCACTCGGCCAACAGCGAATCGAACTCGCCGGCCGGCTCAGCCGCCGCGGCGTCGTCGGTATCCTGCGCCGGAGCAAAGGCCGAAAACATCGACAATCCAAGGCAACAACTAAAGATCAAGAGCGGTCGCAACATGCTTGAGGTTCCTTTTCGGCGAGAAATTTGGGCGGGTCGGTGGTGGCCCGACGGTTGGTTTTGATGTTTCGGTCGAGCCGGATTTCAACTTAACGTACCATAGTCGGACGGTTCGAGACATGGGTAATTGTATGGGCCGGGGACGCCGTTTTGGCAAGGGCGCCGGCGGCCGCCGCTTGCCGGATGGCGACGGGGCATCTACGTTGGTTGGCGAGTAAACAGCGCTGACGAACGAACCTTTTCTGCCACACAGTCACATGCGTAAAACATCCGGCCGTCGGCCGAAATCCAGGAAATCCCCCGCCGTCCAGCGGGCCGGGGAAGCGACGCCTCCCGTGCCGCTGCGGATTATTGGCGGACGGTTCCGAGGCCGCAAACTGCGATACTCCGGCGACCTAAGAACCCGCCCGATGAAAGACCGGGTGCGCGAAGCGACATTTAATCTGCTCGGGCCGAGCGTCCGGAGCACGCATGCCATCGACCTGTTCGCCGGCACGGGCGCGCTGGGTCTGGAGGCGATAAGCCGCGGCGCGGCGCGGGCGACCTTTTGGGAAAGGCATTTCCCCACCGCCGCGGTGATTGAAGAGAACATCGCCCTGTTGGACGTGGCGGGCCAGTGCACGGTGCTGGCCGGAGATACGTTCGCGTTTTTTCGACAACCGGCCGATCTGGGGCAGGCCCCTTGGACGGTGTTCTGTTCGCCGCCGTACGATTATTATCTGACTCACGATGAGCAGCTTTTGACGCTTGTCGAGTTGCTGTTTCGTGGCGCGCCGGCGGGCAGTCTGCTGGTGGTCGAAGCGGACCAGCGGTTCGACTTCGCGCGGCTCCCGGACGCGGAGCAATGGGACGTGCGGGGCTATCCGCCGGCGGTGGTGGGCGTCTACCGCGTTAACAAATCGGATGACGATTGACGATGAGTCGTGGGAAGTCTCTCCCGGCGACGCGGTGGCGATTTTGCCCGGCGCGCGGCATACGATTGCCAACACCGGCGGCGAAGCGCTCGTTTTCCTTTGCTGCTGCTCACCCGGTTATGAGCACGACGACACCGTGCTGCTGGACAATGACGGGCCTGAGGCGTGACGTGAACAGAAGGCGTTGAATTCCGTTGCTGAACTCGCCGGAGTTTCGTTTGCCCTGGTGCGGCCAAAGTCCGGCGACTTGCGTATTCCCAAATTGATCAAAAAGAAATTCACCACAGACACGGAGACACCGGCGCGGCCGTGGCCGCAACCAATCGGAAAAGGCCGGCAGCATCGGCGTGTTTTGTCCGTCGTTTTGGGATTGCGTGCGACCCTTCCTCTCCGCAAGCAATAGAAGGACCGGCCTTTACGTGTCAAAAAAAGATTACCATGAAGGGCGTGAAGGAAGGAATTGAGATATGCAGGAACGTACAATGAAATAAAAACAACTGGTCGAATGCGCCGTGATCGCTATGAAATGGCCCGCCTTCATGCCCTTCATGTCCTTCATGGTTTATCCGCGTCTTATTGGAAAGCGCCGGATTAAGTGGATCGTTTAACTGCAAGGCAGGCGCCGTCGTCAGACGGTCCGGGCTGCGCGACTTGCGTTCCGCGCCAGCGACGTTCGTCTTGTCAACGGACGCGCACTCCGGTGAAAAACGGCCGTCGTGGACCTGCCATAATCTTCCGCCGCCGGCAAAACTTGCGCAGCGTGCAAAACTTTTTCCCGTGAGTAGCACGGAGAAAAGTACTTGAGGCAGGATTCCTAAGTACGACGACTTGGCAGTCCGTTATTTGAGATCTGAAAACGAGCCAACGTCACGTCTTAATACTGAAAATACTCGATAAACCTCCGTGTTCTCCGTGGTGAATAATCCCCGCTGCTGTGGTGCGGGCAAATGCCCGCGTTACCGCGGCGGCCACGACTCAATCTGCCGACAGACCTGCTTCCAGGAGGGAATGGCTTCATAGATTCTCGGCATTTTGTCGTCGTTGATCGGGCCCACGTCGTCGCTGTTTTGGACGGCGTCCAATTCGTCCTCCAGCCGCAGCAGCCAGTCGGGGATGTCGACGGCCGAACCGGCCGGATACTGCAAGAACTCATCGAGTTCTTCCAGCAACGCGGCGAAGGCCTGATTTCGCTCGCCCCCGGCGGCTGCCTCGACGGCCGGCCGGATGAGCGCGCAAACGCGATCGATGGCCAGCGGCCGCACGAATCGTTCGTTCAAGCGGTCCCCGATGCTGGACAGGCGCATGCCGTGCAGCGCGCACAACTCCTCGAAGCGCGCTTGATGGCGGTCGGCCACTTCTGCCGTGCGCTGGGCGAATTCCCGCCTCCAGTCCGCGGCAGCCTCCAACTGCCCACTGTCGACCAGCACCCGGTGCGCGTCGACCAACGGCTTCAAGTTCCAGGCAAAGCGATTGTAGCCGGCTTTCAGCCGCAGAAAATCGAGCAGCGTGTAGAGCATCTGGCCGTGATCGGAGTGCATCGTCGTCGTATTGTAGTCGCAATACGTCGAATAGTTCTCGCTGATTGCTTCCAACACCAGGCACAGGTTTCTGACGGCCGCGGTCGGATCGAGCGGACCGTCGAGATCATCGAGCAGTTGGCGGCCCACTTCAGGGTCGCTCTCTTCGGCAAGGCTCTCCAGCCAGCGATCCACGCCGTGATGCAGAATCGAACGAATCCGGTCCATTTGCAAAAGCGGCTGCGTGAACAGGTCCTGACCGTAGCGTTCGATAAACTCGACCAATTCTTGCCAGGCGTCGTCGTCGCGCAGCCTTTCCAGCACGGAAAGTCGCACTCCGCGGCTGTGTTTCAGCCAGTGCATCAACAGCGGATCGGCGGTGCGCTGCAGGTATTCGACCAGTTCCGATTCGGTATCGCTGCGCCCGCGCGCCGATGACCCGGCGCTGAAAGCGCCGTAAGCGCGGGCGAGGCATTCGACAATGCCAGTGAACGCGATCTCGAACAGCCGCTCGAAACTGGTGACCGACGGCCCACCGGGATGGTTCTTCTCCATGTCCTGCGCGGCGGAGAGCAGGGCGAAGGTTTCATTGAGCAGGCCGGCCCGCGGCAGCCCGCTGAGCAACTGGCTCAACAGTCGCAGCACGTTTTGCGTTTCGACCATCTTGCTCGGCTCGCCGCCTCGGGCCAGCGGGACGTAAAGCGTCTGTTGCAAGCGGAGCGATTCGATCAGAACGGGGACGCACGCGGCGGCCGCGTTCCCATCACGGCGCAGCAACGCCGAAAACAAGTCGACCGCGTTTCGCTGCCACGGCTCCTGGCTGGGACTGGCCGGTTGCGGCGGCGCGGCGGCCAGCAGCCAGCGTGCGGCGTCTGCGGTGATGACGCAGGCGGCGATGATTTCGACCACCAGCGACTCCTTCACCGAACGGGAGCGGTCGTATTCGGCCAGCGACTCGTGCGTCCCGCGGGGCGCGGGTATCGAATACCGATTGACGTCGTCCAGCAATTGGTGAAGCTGCCGGAGGTTGGTTTCGGCGTGAGCGTGCCAGGCCGACAGTGCTGCGGCGTGATCCGCCGCGTTCGATTGATCGACGCCGGCGGTCGAAAGCTCGATGCACGTCGTCTTCCACAGCCGGGCCAACGTCGTCGTGAACTTCAACCGGCGGTCGATCCGCAGCGCCTCCTGATCCAGTTCGTAGTCGGTCGCGGCGCCCCCTTCCATCATGTCGGCGTCCAGCCCGTCGTCGGTGCTGTCCTGATACGTCATTTCGTCGTAGGCGGCGGCAAACAGGTTGTCGGCGTTTTCTTCATCGTCCGGCATCTCGCCGGCGGCTGGTTGAGCGGAATCGGTCCCGTTGTTGGCCGAGCGGAATTCAAAGCGGGGCACGTGCCAATAGTCCTCGGCGTTGGCTTCCAGGTAATCGAGAAACTTTTTGGTCAACACCCAGGCTGCTTCGGCCGAAGCCGATGCGCTGTCGGCTTCACTGCCGGCGTGTCGTTTCCACAGCTCTCTCAGCCATCGCTCGGCCAGTTGATGGAATGAATGATCTTCTTCATCCAACGGAATCCGCTCGCCGTGCGCGACCCATTGGATCAACAGCGCCATGGATGCCAGAAAGTCCTGTTTTTCCAGCAGCGCCTCGACCACCAGCGCATAGGACTTGGGTGAGTTGAAGCGAGGGACGTGCTGTTGCCAGAAGGCGATGTCGCCGGCCGCTTCGCCGGCACGGTGCCAGACGCCCAACGACTCGGCCAGATGCGCGGCCGATTCGACCGCTTGCCGCCCCGAGACCGCCTGCACGGCGGCCACTTCGCCCGTGGCGTGTTGGTCCCACCAGGCGGCCAGCCCGTCGAGTTTTCCACCCACCGCTTGGCCCAGTTCCACCTCGCCGGCGGCGGCCGTTTCGGCTGCCAGGCGAAGGTGCAGCCCGAAGAGTTGATCGACAATCCGCAGCAGCACTTCGACGCGATGGTCCGTGACGGAGTCCTCCATCGCCGGCGTCAAGCTGAAGCGCCCCTGGAACCCTAGGATGTTCCAAGGGTCGACCAGCGCACCACATTGGATGCCGCGGCGCAGCAGGTTCTCGACGGCGTCGACGCACTCGGCCGCCGCCTTTAATTGACCGTTTTTGACGGCCTCATGACCTGCCGCCAGGCGGCAGTCGATTTCGCAGGTGATCCGCGCGGAGGCGACCGGGACGATCCCCGCCTGTTGGCGGGCCGCCTCAGGGTAACCCATCCGGGCGAACAATTCGGCCAGGTGAACGTGCTGCAATTGCTTGGCGCGCAACCGGCTCAAGCAGCGGTTGAGGTGTTGCCGCGCGCCGGCCAGAGGTTGACCATGCTGATCGGCCTCTGCCTTCAAGCGCTCAGCGCGCGCTCCCGACAGGCGGTCCAGTAATCGGTTATAGAAATCATCTCGATAGGCGGCGATATGCCGCACGAGTTTGGCCATCGTCACCGAGGAGTCGTGGCTGTCAGGCCCGCTGCCGCTGGTGCCTGAGGCCATCAACAGCGTGCCGGCCAACACGGCGGCGGCTTCGAACAGGGCTTCTTCGCGAGACAATTCACCGGGCGAATCGGCGCGGTTCAACAGTGCGTCGACGGTTACCTGCCGCAACACGAAGCGGCGATAACGACCGTCACCGTCGATGAGATCCGGGTCCCAGCCGCCGAATTGGTAATTCAGGCGGCGGTGCACGGGGTGGTCGAAGTCGTAAGCGCGCGGATCGAGCGCCAGTTCGTCCATTAAGTCCGGATCGAACCAGGCGCGGCGCAATAGTTCCGCATCGGTGCCGCACAAAATATCCAGCGCCGCCCGGATGATCTCTTCGTAACGGCCGCAGGCGGGTTCTACGCCGCGGATGTACAGCGGGATCGGCCGCACGCGTTCGTGTGCGTACGGTTCGATCCGTTGCTGCGTGTGCAGAACGGCGACCGGCCGCCGGCCGACGAAATCGTTCAGGCGCTCAAGCGCCGCCCGCTGGATGCGGTCGCCCTCCTCCCAAGGTCCGCCGGCGGCCAGCACCGCCTCGAACACGCGGGCGATAAACAGCGGTTGGAATAACTGCTCGTCGGTTTGGTGAAACAGCAAATCACCGTGATGCCGGCGATACGCCGGCAAAATCTGGTCAAATACCAATCGGAGGACGTGTTCCGCCTGTTCAACGTGCTGGAAGGTCTCGGAGGCCTCGCGCAGCTCCTCGAGTCGCCGCCGCATCATCTGGCCCAACCGCAGCCACACCGGGCCGTCGGTTTCCGATCGTTCGAGCGCCAGCCGAAACAGCTCGTTAAGATGTCTCTGAAACGCCGCGTCCGGCGTCCCGGCCGAAAAATTGACATATCCCAACACCGCGTCCAGCCGCTGCTGCTGCGTCAGTTGGGAAGGATTGTCGGTCATGCTTGCGCCAGCCGTTTTTTGTTCAACGGAAGAGTAGCTATTCGAAGAACGGCTCAATTGAGGTTGTCGATTGTTCCGGCAGGCGAACGCGCTTTAAATCGGCTTCTTTATACGGAATCCAAGCATTCCAGCTTCGTTAACCATTGGCCAAAATGAGGACATTTTGCTCGAATGATGTCCAGCCCAATGTCTGCCGCCAGCGCCGGTCCATCGACGTTTTCGTCATAGTCTGCGATGTATTTTTTGATACGCGCCTTTGGGTGGGTTAGTTGCCCGTGATCGATCTGCTCGGGGGACTTGAACTTTTGACATTCTATTGCCAACTTTTTGATTTGCTTTTCGACGTTTTCGAACCAGCCTCCAAATTTCATCGGACTGGATAGCAGCAAAGCCTCGAATTCGTGCAATTGCAAATACGGGACGAAACGGTCGTCATTCAGTTGGCGCGCCAATGCCGTTTCAAGAGTCGCCGCCTGGTGATAGGGGTCACTTGATGTCATCGCCTGATCGTAGTCGGGAAAGTCGTGCGGCAATGAATACAAGTCCACCATGATCGAGAACCGCGCGTCGCCCGACTGGTCCTCCCGTAGCCATCTGCCGATGTCACCGAGGGTGTGCTTAAACGTGTTCAGCAATCCGCCGCGCGGCACGCGCCCGCCGCGACGTGCGTGAAGTCCCGTGAGTCGGGGTTTTACAACGAAAACGTTGAAAGCCGCAAGATGCGGTTGGAGCACGTCCACGGCGAACGCTTGTTCCGTTTGGCCTTCTACCGTCAGGTAGAGCCGTTTCATCAAAACGGTCCTCCACCGAGGACGTTTTTCTCCCATAATTGGCCTAACGAATATTCTTCCAGCCATTCTTGCAAAGCGGCGCCGTCCTGCCGCCGGAATTTTGATTCCTTTAAGTCTCGCTCGACCACGACAACGTCTTCCGCGTCGAATGAGTCGAGCAGGGCAGCCGATTGTGTCGCGACCACGACCTGGCAATGATGGGAGGCTTTTTTGAGCAGTCCGGCGATGATTGTCTTCGCGTCGGGATGGAGTCCCAATTCGGGCTCATCGACGAAGATCAAGTTGGGAAGATCGTCCGTCGGCTGTTCCAGCAGCGTAACCAGCGCCATCGCTCTAATTGTGCCGTCGGACAACTGGTGTGGGCCGAATACTTGATCCGAACCCTTCTGCCGCCAATTGAGAATGATATCCTTCTCGCCAGCACCGGTGGGCTCTAAGTCAAAGTCTTCGAAGAATGGTGCGATGCGCCGAATTGAAGTCAGAATGCGGCGATACGCGGGGCCTTGCTCTTGGTTCCGGAGCCGATGAAGCATCGCAGCCAGATTGCCGGCATCCGGCATGAGCCACCGGTCGTCGCCGACGTAACAATACTGACGAACGCGGGCGGTAGCAGAAGTGTCATGAAAATGAAAAACCCGGCATTGATTAAGCAGATGACGAAAAACCCTTGCCGTCGGCTCGCCACCGTCGGCTTCGTCCCTGACGCGGGTTTCCTGGTGGCCCGCGCCGAGATCTAAGACTTTTGGCGGTCCTTGCCGTCCCGATTCCAAAAAACTCAATTTCTCTTCGGCAAAGACCAGCGTATCCCCTGCTGCATGGAAGAGCCGCATCATGTAAGTATCCGTACCGTTTTCGGCGTCGAACTCCAGCGTAGCCTCCATCTGAGGTGTCACCTTTGGTCCGAAATGAAGCAAGGATTGCGCACGCCCGCTGGCAGCGATGTATTCCTGCAAACGGCCGCCCATCATCTCGTTGATCATTTTTAAAAACGAGACGAGATTGCTTTTTCCGGCTCCGTTGACGCCAATGAGGACATTGAGCGAGTGCATCGGAAGGCTTAAATCCCGGATGGATTTGAATCCGCGAAGCGTGATACGTTGCAACTTCGCCATCATCGTCATCCCGTTGATTATCGACGTTGCGCCCGCAAGGGGTATTTCGGGCGGAAAACACTCAAACTGGATCACAACCGGCCCTTATCGGTTTCCGCGGCCGCTGGTTCCGATTATGATAGGAATTGCCCAATTTGCTGGCAACCACGACTGAACAGCGGAGATGTACTCGTGCAATCAAATGTGTTACGCCACTACGCAGTCCCTCTGGTTCCGATCGCTCTGGCCTTGCTCTCGTCGGCCCCGCTCCCGGTCAGCGGCGCATCGCCGTACGAACGGATCATCTCGCAGCCGATGGCCCGCCGGCATGGCCTGGAGCGGATGTGGGTGACCCGGGTCGAATTGGACCCCTCACGAGGCCGAGTCGCCGACGTGTTGATCGACGGCGGCGAACTGTTCGTGCTGACAACCCGCGGATTGGTCCACGCACTGAACGCCGAATCGGGGCGGACATTGTGGACGGCGCGCGTCGGGCGGCGCGATTTTCCCAGCACGTCGCCGGCCGTCAACAAGGACTACGTGGCGCTGACCAACGGCTCGACATTGTACGTGCTGTCGCGGCGCAGCGGATTGCCGGTATTTGACGTCAGCGTGGGTGGTTCCCCCAGTGCCGGCCCGGCGGTGGGCGAGAATTGGGTCTGTGTGCCATTGTCCAACGGGATCGTCGAAGCGTATCACCTGGCGGATCGTGATCGCGACCGGCTGATCCATGCCGCGGCCGGCATTCCCGAAATAGCGCCGCTGGCCACGCCCCAGAGCGTCGTCTGCGCGACCAAGTCCGGTTGGATTTACTCGTGCGTACCCGAAACGATGGCCGCGCGGTTCCGCATCGAGACCACGGGAGCGATCACCGCCCCGATGTCGTACGTGGCGCCACATATCATCGCCGCCTCGCGCGACGGCTACGTCTATGCTTTCCATGAGACCGAAGGCGACGACATCTGGCGGTTCTCCGCGGGCGAGGCCGTCAGCCGCAGGCCGGTGGTGATCGGCGACGCAATCTACGTGATTCCCGAGTTGGGCGGATTGTATCAGATTTCGGCCGCGCTGGGCGTGGAACGGTGGCACGCCGCGGGCGTCGATCATTTTCTGGCGGCCAGCCCGACCAAGGTGTATGCGGCCGACAGGCTGGGACGCACCGTCGTCCTGGACGTGAAAACGGGTGTGCGACTCGATTGGCTGCCGACGGAAGCGCTCTCGGTGAAACCGGCCAACACCGTCACGGATCGAATTTACCTCGGCAGTTCCGACGGCCTGCTGCAATGTCTGCGGGAGATTGAATTACGCGAGCCGGTTCGTTACGACCTACCTCCGCAAGACGGAGAACCACCAATGGGCGATGCGCCAGACGCAGGCCCCCCCGCCGCACCTCCGGCAGACGCTGTGCCGGCAGCGCCGCCCGCGGAAGGCGACATTTTCGCGGACCCTCCCGACTTTGGCTGACGTGATTCGGCGGATTGAGCGTGATGACCACCGTGGGTAAAGTCCTAACGGCGTGTTGCTGCCAACCGGCGGCCATCCTCAGCCTTGGCCGGCGGAATCGGCTGGCGGGGCGGCACGATGTCAAACGATGGTTCGTATGGCCGGCGAAAGAACCTTGCCGGTCCAGAAGATCAGGCACCCTGCAGCAAGCGGGTGCGGCGGGCGCGGCGTTCGGCGCGCAGGCGGGCGCGGCGGCGGGTGGCGCTGGGCTTTTCGTAATACTCTTTGCGGCGCATTTCCTTCTTGATTCCGCTGCGTTCGACCAATTTGCGGAACCGGCGGACCGCCTCCTGAATCGATTCGCGGTCCCGGACGCTCAACTTGACCAACGTTTCCTCCTTTCAAAATGACTTCCGATGACAGACCCCCGTGCCCCAGACACGCTCCGGCAGCCAGGGCACGAATCAACCAGTGTAACCATAAGCCCCACTTCATGTCTACCTGTCCACTCGCGAGTTTCCGCGTCCGTTTGGGCGTCACGCCTCAAGTCTCGTGGTTTGCCGCTTACCGACAATTCCGACGGACACATTCGTTCTGCCAAGTACCCGGAAGTGGCCTTGCTGGCCGTAGAGTGAACGTCGTTCCATCGGCTCTTCACTGTGCAGGCGGGCCATGGGCGGGCGGCAACGCGACCGCCGGGTGGCGCGGCTCTAAAAGCCCAAGCCCGGTCCGTCCAGCGCCGCGGTGCCCAATGTGCCGTCGGTCACGTGGAACATGGTGGGGAAGTGGTCTTCCCAGCCGCGGTTACCCACCGGGCAGTATTGCCGCGCGTTGCCTTCGATGGCGGCGACGGTCGGAATCCGCGCTGCCAGGCTGGCCGAGTGCAAAAACGAGGCGCCGGGGCAGGTGAGATCCTGCACGCAGAGAAACATGCCCAGCTTTTGGGCCACGGCGCCCATCAGCAGGGCCTCGCTGTGCCCTTTGCAAGCCTTGAGCGCAATGCCCGAATACCCCAGCCGGCGGCTTACGAGCAGGCTTTCCAGATCGACCAGCGACTCGTCGATCACGACCGGTTTGATTTTGGCCGCCGCGTGCATGCGATATTCCGGCACGTCGCGCAGGTCGCGGTGTGTCGGTTGTTCGATGTACTGGACGCGCCGCAGGGCGGCCGGGGATTGCTCTTTAAGAGCGGCGAGAAAGTCGAGCACGTAGTCGACGCTCGCGCATTTTTCGTTGAAATCGAGCGAGTAATTCCAATCGGCGCAGCCGCGGTCGGCTTGCGCCTCGGCCGTTACGCGCTCGACGTTCGCCACCCGTCCGATGTCCCAGGCCAGATCGTCGCCGTTGAGCTTGATTTTCAGATGCGTCAGGCCGTCGGCGGCGATCCATTCAGGCAGGGTTTCGGGCAACCCGTCGCCGATGCGCTCGGCAACGTCCGCGTCGGTCAGTGGATCTAATGCGCCCACCAGATGGTACAGCGGCATCCGCGGTTTGGGCGCGCGGAGCGTGTACTTGTCCAAGTATTCGCCGCGGAAATCATCGTTCAAGTAACCGCTCAAGTCGCGATCGACGTAATCAGCACTCAACAGGTTGTAGCTGTTGGCCGACAGTGCTCGGCCGTAGGCGTCGTGAATGGCGGCGTCCAAGGGACTGCCGGCGACCAACTGCGCCAGGCGCGGCATCGGTTCGCCAAGTTCCATGCGCAGGACAATCTCGCGAGCCGCCGACTCCAACGATGGCGCCAGGTCGTGCGCGATTTGAAGCGGATGTCCGGACTCGCGGTAAGCGGCGGCGACTTCCGTCATCCGCTTACCCAGGGCGATCATGGCTTGCTCGGTTTTCTCCGGCGGGATCGCCGCGCTGGGCCACGCCCAGACGTTGCCCATTGGCATCGAGCCACGGCCGGCCGCCCGGCGGCCGTCGAGCGTTTCGACTTCGACCGAGACGTTCAACAGCGCGGCGCTCGTGCAGACGCGGCCGCCGAATTTGATCGGCGCCCGATAGGCGATTTGCTCCGTCCTGCACTGGGCAGCGGCAATGTGGATGACGGTCGGCTTCGGCATGAAAAGGGGACCCCTGCGTCGGCGGCGCGCCGCCGAATTGAAGAACCTGCCGTCACGATCAGACGAGACCCTTGCGCACCGCCCACACGGCGGCCTGCGTGCGATCGGACACGCCGATTTTCCGCAGAATGTGCTGCACGTGTTCTTTTACCGTTTCGTAACTGATGTGCAAGGCCTGGGCGATTTCTTTGTTGGTCAGCCCGAAGGCAAGCTGCCTCAGCACCTCCGACTCGCGCTGCGTCAACGGCGCTTCGACGTCCGCGGCCAGCCGTGGCGTGGTTAACGCGCCGGTGACACGCCGCAGCTCCTCGCGGGTCCAGGTGTGCTCTCCGGCCGCGGCGGTCCGGACGGCCGACAACAATGCTTCGGCCGGGGCGTCTTTCAGCACGTAGCCGCTGGCGCCCAATGCCACGGCGCGGGCGACGTACGTCGGATTGTCGAAAGCCGACAACAGCAAGACCGGCAACTCCGGATGATCGAGTTTCAATCGACTCAACGTCGTCAGGCCGTCGCCGGCTTCCATGCGGACGTCCAGCAGCACGAGGTCCGGTGTGTGTAGACCGCACAGTTCGACGCATTCATCGCCCGAGCCGGCCTCGGCCACGATTTGAATCTCGGTGCCGGCAAAAATGCTCCGCAGCCCGGTACGGACCACCTCGTGATCGTCAACTACCATGACCTTGACGCCCATCAAAACCTCCGGGGGTTATCATTGCGCGGCGGCGATCGACACGGGGAGGATCACCACCACGCGCGTCCCGCCGCCGGGTAAACTGTCGATCGAGGCGTGACCGTGCAGCAATTCAGCGCGACGCCGAATGCCCTGCAGGCCGTATCGGCTGTCCGGCACCGCCTGCGGGTCGAATCCAACGCCGGTGTCGGTCACGGCCAGCCGAAGGCTTTCGCCCTGCTGAGTGAGTTCCACTCGGGCCGTCTCGGCCTGGCTGTGTTTTTTGACGTTGGCCAAGGCCTCCTGGACGATCCGGTACAGCGTTCCTTCCAACAGCGGCGACATCCGCTCCGACTGCACGTCGTGAACGAAGAGGACTTCCGGTCCGTCGTCTCCGCTTTGCTCGTCCACCAGGTGCGCGATGGCGGCGACCACGCCCAACTCGTCCAAGATGGGCGGCCGCAGTCCGCTGATCAGGCGCCGTCCTTCGACGATGGCTTGCCTGAGCAGCTTGACTACCAACTCGCATTTGTCGTCGATTCCGGCGCCGGCCGATTCCAGTTTTCCGCGGACGGCTTCCATGTGCATCAGCGCGCCGGTCACATATTGAACCAACCCGTCGTGCAATTCGTAGGCCATCAACTGCCGATCTCGCTCGTGGACGGCCAGTGAGTTCTCCAGCAAACGCTGTTCCGCTCGTAGCTTTTCCCGCGCTTTCTTTTCTTCCGTGACGTTACGAAAGGCGGCAACGGCGCCGCAGGCCCGGCCAAACTCGTCTTTGAGCGGCCGCGCATTGACGCTGATCCACTTGCCTTCGCTGAGTTCTTCGTGCTGCACAAAAATGTCCGCGTCATCCACGATTTCGCCGCGCAGCGCCCTGGACAGCGGCAATGCATCGGCCGGGAATGGCGTCGACTGATCCGGCAGATACAATCCGTACCGCGCCGACCAGTCCGCCTGCGCGGCGTCGGTCAATCCGATGCCGAGAATCTCGCCCGCGGCCGGGTTGAACAACAAGAACCGCGCCTGCTCATCGCAGACGACGATCCCGTCGCCGACGCTGTCCAGCACGGACTGCAGGATGCGGGTCTGTTGGAGCACGGCTTCGACGGCGCGCTTTCGTTCGGTGATTTCATGTTTCAAGTCGCGGTTGGCGCGAGACAGTTCCCGCGTGCGTTCGGCCACGCGTTTTTCCAGTTCGACGTGCGCTTCTCGCAGCGCGGCCTCGGCTTGGGCGCGTGGCGTGATGTCGGTCGCCACGCCAATCACCCCGGCCAGTAGTCCACGATCGTCGCGGATCGGAGAGAATCTGGATTCGAATACCATGTCTTTGATTTCTACTCGCGCGATCCCCGGCGTGCCGGCGAGCGCTTTGCGAGCGGCCTCTTCCAGCGAAGGAATGCCGGAATACACTTCGAAGACGTTATTGCCGAGCACCTGCGACGGCTGCAATTCGAGCGCTTGCAATCCGGCCCCTTCGACGACCGTGATTTGCCCGTCGCGGTCCAAAGCCCAAAAGATGATCGGCGCATTGCTGACGACGGCGCGCAAACGCTCGCGGCTTTCCCGCAGAGCGCGTTCCGCCTGTTTTTGCCGGGTGATTTCGCTGATGATCGCCAGCAGAAACCGCGCGCCGCCGGGACGACCGCGGGCCAACGAAAATGATACCTGGCCCCATACGTGCTCGCCGCCGCGCCCGGCCAGGCGCGCGTTGATGGCGCAAGCGGAGACTTCTTCATTCCACACTTCGTCGAGTGCCGCTTGGAACGTTTCGCGGTCGGCCGGATGCACCCATTGGAGAATGTCCTTGGCGCCGAGTTCTTCCTCCGCGGATGCCAATAGATCGCATGCCGCGCGATTCGCCCGTATCGACCTGCCGTCGCGCCGAAGGTGGAGAATACCGACCGCCGCCTGTTCGAAAGTCGCCTGAAAGGGATGCTGCGGCAGCTCGATCCGATCCGCCGCCGCCAGACCGACGCCTGGGTCGGATTCGACCGGTTTTGCGTGTGGGACCGAACCTCGGGGTATGAACGACTTTCCCGGTCCATTGAATCCGCGCTCCGCGGCTGGATCCGCACCTCCGACTCGGTGCGAGAGTTCCTCAATCTGGCGTCGCAAGTCAGCCAACTCAGCGACAAGTTGGGGTTTGGATTTGGCCAGATCGTTCGCTTTACTCGGATTACTCGCGTCGCACACCTGGATTCGCCCATTTCAGAGG
>Ga0214472_10002234_pt1 | contig 21018 bp, 19 predicted proteins | sample RVTome_6_FD_207662 | JGI IMG/M metagenome (GOLD analysis project Ga0214472, IMG submission 207662) | Soil microbial communities from uranium-contaminated site in the Upper Colorado River Basin, Wyoming, United States - RVT140D175 | ecosystem: Environmental > Terrestrial > Soil > Contaminated >...
CCATCGCGATGGCTACAATGTATACCGCAAACCACCTCAAGGTCTGTGCCATCGCTTCACTGACCCAGTCCGGTGCCACGGTATTGTGGATGTCGCGCATCAGTTCGGGGATACCGATATTCGCACTTACCCCGATACAGGCGACCCAGCGCAAGGTAACACTTTATCGCGGGGTTTATCCTGTGAAGATCGATTTTGATACAATTGGCCCCTACGATGTCAGCCGAGGTGTAGTGAATTTGCTGGTAGAAAAAGGCATAGCACAGCAGGGTGATCGCATCATCGTCACCCGCGGCGACATGCTGGGCGACCAGGGTGGCGGCAGCAACTCGATGAAAATCATCGATGTCTAGCAAGGGTTTTAGCAACAGAAATTTATAGGTTACTTTTGGGAGAATTAGTATGGCGTTAATTTCAATGAGACAGCTGCTGGACCATGCCGCAGAAAACAACTACGGTATGCCAGCGTTCAATGTAAACAATATGGAGCAGGTGCATGCCATCATGCAGGCTGCTGACGAATGCAACAGCCCGGTGATCATGCAGGGCTCTGCAGGCGCGCGTTCTTATGCAGGCGAACCCTTTCTGCGCCATCTAATCGTTGCCGCAATCGAAATGTACCCGCACATCCCTGTGGTGATGCACCAGGACCACGGTTCAGAACCAGCGGTATGTCTGCGTTCTATCCAGTCGGGCTTCAGCTCGGTGATGATGGACGGTTCCTTGATGTCCGATATGAAAACCCCCGCTTCTTTTGAATACAATGTTGATGTCACCCGCGAAGTGGTAAAAATGGCACACGCTGGTGGTGTATCGGTTGAAGGCGAATTAGGTTGTCTGGGTTCTCTGGAAACCGGTGAAATGGGCGAAGAAGACGGCCACGGCGCCGAAGGCAAACTCGACATGGACATGTTGCTCACCGGCGTTGAAGAAGCGGCTGAATTCGTCAAGCTCACAGGTGTGGATGCCCTGGCGATTGCCATCGGTACTTCACACGGCGCTTACAAGTTCACCAAGGAACCGACCGGTGACATTCTGCGCATCGACCGCATCCGTGAAATTCACGCACGTCTGCCGAATACCCATCTGGTGATGCACGGTTCTTCATCGGTGCCGCAGGACTGGCTGGAAATCATCAATAACTACGGTGGTGACATGGGCCAGACTTATGGCGTACCCGTCGAAGAAATCCAGGAAGGCATCAAGAACGGCGTTGCCAAGGTCAACATCGATACTGACCTGCGTATGGCATCCACCGGTGCGGTTCGCAAACACCTGGCTGATAATCCTAAAAACTTCGACCCACGTAAATTCCTCAAGGAATCTACTAAAGCGATGAAAGAAATCTGCAAGGCGCGTTATGAAGCGTTCGGCTGTGCCGGCAATGCCTCCAAAATCAAGCCGGTTTCGCTGGAAAAGATGGTCAGCTACTACAAGTAAGCTGCTCGTTTATCCATTTTCAAGAGGGGACTTTTGTCCCCTTTTTTTATCAAGAGAGGTTTATATGTCTGAAGAACTAGTGATCGAAGATCAGATAAAAGGCGAAGGTGCTGAAGCAGTACCAGGTATGACTGTAGAAGTGCATTACACCGGCTGGCTGGTCGATGGTAGCCAGTTTGATTCCAGTCATGATCGCAACGACACCTTCAGCTTCAAGCTGGGCGGCGGCCAGGTGATCCAGGGCTGGGACCAGGGTGTGGCCGGAATGAAAGTCGGCGGTGTGCGCAAACTGACCATACCTTCAGGCCTGGGTTATGGCGCGCGTGGCGCCGGTGGCGTGATTCCACCGAATGCGACCCTGATTTTCAAGGTCGAACTGGTAGCGGTGAGTTAGTCTGAGTCGATGAAAAACTAGCTTTTTAGCGCTTTCCTGACCGACGCTGGCTTGTGCAGATTGTTCTGCGCCAGCACGCGATCGAGCAGGCCTTTTGCCAGTACCGCCTTGTCGAGTGCGCTATAGCTTTGGGAGAACACCGGGTAATCCAGTAATTGCCTGAGGTCGGCAGCGTTATCCATGTGAGCAGGTTTGTCATCATCGACCGTATTCAGTACGACGCCGACCAGGCTGAGACCGCGATTCTTGATCGCTTCAGCACTGAGCAGTACCTGATTGATGACGCCGAGCGTGTCATTGGCGACCAGCAACACCGGTAATTGCAGTGCCGAAGCAAGATCGGCATTGAGTCCGTTTTCAGTCAGCGGTGAATAAAAACCACCAGCACCTTCCACTAACAGAAAATCTTTTTCGCCTGCTGCCAGGCAGCTGCTCACCAGTTGCTCGATGTTCAGTTCGCGATGCGCGAGCAGTGCAGCGCGCACCGGCGAGATCGCGGGTTCAAAGCGAAACGGACAGACTTCGTTGAGACTGCCCGCATAGCCTGCGGCCTGTTTTAACGCTGTGGCATCTTTAGGAATGAGTTCACCATTGACAGGTTCACAGCCGGTTTCGATCGGTTTGCGCGGGACCACGGTGACACCGCTTTCGCGAAGTTGTCTGCAAAGCAGAACGCCGATATGTGTTTTGCCTACATCAGTGCTGGTGCCGGTGATAAAAACGCCTGGCATGATAGAACTCCTGTTCAGTGGACGGCCGCTATTGTGTGAGTAGTGTTTTCGCCTGTTGATATTTTTCTGCTGTTTTGGCCACAATGGAGTCCGGCAATGTCGGCCCGGGTGCGGTCTTGTTCCAGTCCAGCGATTCGAGATAATCACGCACGAACTGTTTATCAAAGCTCACCGGGCTGGTGCCGGGCTGGTACTGAGCCACCGGCCAGAAGCGCGATGAATCGGGTGTTAATACTTCGTCGATGAGTGTCAGCGTACCATTGGCATCGAGACCAAATTCAAACTTGGTGTCGGCGATAATGATGCCGCGCGCGAGCGCATATTCAGCGGCTTCTTTATAGAGGCGCAAACTGATATCGCGTACCTGGGCAGCCAGGGCCTCGCCGAGCAGAGCCTGGGTTTGAGTGTAGTCGATGTTCTGATCGTGCGCGCCGAGCGCGGCCTTGGTCGAAGGCGTGAAGATCGGTTCGGGCAGACGGTCTGCCTGTTTTAGCCCGGCGGGCAAAGCAATACCGCAGACCGCGCCCGTGGCCTGATAGTCTTTCCAGCCACTGCCGATGAGATAGCCGCGGACGATGGCCTCGATCGCCAGGGGTTTTAATTTTTTCACGATCATCGCGTGATCTGCGACCTGTTCGCGTTCCGCAGCGTCGGGCAGAACGTCTTCCAGTTTCAGGTCACTGAGATGATTCGGGATCAGGTGCTCCAGTTTGTGCAGCCAGAACTGGGTGACCTCGTTCAGGATCCGGCCTTTGCCCGGTATCGGTGTGGGCATAATGACATCGAATGCCGATATCCGGTCAGTGGTGACGATCAGCATATGGCCGGCGTCGATATCATAAATATCGCGTACCTTGCCCTGGTGCAACAGGGGCAGGCTTTTGATCTTGCTGGTGTGCAGGCAGTCCATGGGGTTCCCGGGGCAAAGCGGCTATTCTACCCGAGTCTGTCGAAGCCGGCTGCACTTCGCTGCAGAATCTCTACTGGCGATATGGTTTTGCGCGTTTGAATACGGTTAGACTGCAAGCCTGACTTAGCCCGATCAGCAGGGGGAGACCGTGCAGCAAAAACGTGCCATCGTGATCCGACATCTGGCTTTCGAAGATCTGGGCTGTTACGCGACTGTGCTCGCGAAGAACAATATCGAAGTGCAGTATTTCGAAGCCGCGCAGGATGATCTCAGGGCCATCGATCCGGCGACAGATGATCTGCTGATCGTTCTCGGTGGCCCGATCAGCGTCAATCAGAGCGAAGACTTCCCCTTTCTCAAGCACGAGCTAGCCCTGCTGAAACAACGTTTGGCGCTGGACAAACCCACCCTGGGCATCTGCCTGGGCGCGCAGCTGATAGCAGGCGCGCTGGGAGCAAACGTCTACCCGGGTGCGGAAAAAGAAATCGGCTGGTCGCCGATAGCGCTGACCCCGGCCGGAAAGCGCAGCGCGCTGAAACACCTGGCGCCGCCACTGCATCTGCTGCACTGGCATGGCGAAACCTTCGACCTGCCCTCCGGCACTGTGCTGCTGGCAGCGAGCGAGCAATACCCGCACCAGGCCTTCGCTTATGGCAAGCGCGTGCTCGCGCTACAGTTTCACGGAGAATGCACGGCGCCGGGCCTGGAAAGCTGGTATCTTGGCCATATCGGAGAAATTCAGCAGACCCCGGGGCTGTCAGTGTCAGGGCTGCGCGAGCAGGCGGCCTTGCACGCCGATAATGCGGCGCATCAGGGCCAGCTATTTTTTGCTGACTGGCTGGCGCAGGTGGAGAGCTGAGGTAGATGTACTGCTCGCGCGCGATCGATCTCTCAGCTTGTATTCTTTTCTTTACCCCCTGCATTCGCTAAAATGGCCGGCCTTGTCTGCGATTTTTACTGGCTGACGCGCAAGGGTTGATGCGGCGGATCTGAACCCGCCGTGAATCCCAGATATCCTGGAAATAAACAATAAAATCAGTCTGTTACTCGGGCTGATTGAGTGAGTTTGAGCTGCATATGAGCACTGTAAGAAGACCACAGAACCGCTACGGCCTGCCTGAAAAACAGGGCCTGTACGACCCCGCGTTCGAGAAAGACAGCTGCGGTGTGGGTTTTGTCGCACATATCAAGGGCAAGGCCAGCCACCAGATCGTGCTCGATGCCGATCACATCCTGCAGCGCATGGTGCACCGCGGTGGCTGTGGCTGCGAACCGACCACGGGAGATGGTGCCGGGATTCTCACCGGCCTGCCGCACAAATTCATGGCCAGGGTGGCGCGCCGCGATCTCGGCGCGGTGATCCCAGGCCCCGGTCTCTATGCTGCCGGCAATGTATTTTTACCCACCGATGCAAAGCAGCGCGCGCACTGCATGGCGGTGGTGGAAAAAATCATCGCCGAACAGGGCCAGGTACTGATCGGCTGGCGTGAACTGCCGGTGGCAACCGATGAAGCCGATGTCGGCCCGACCGCGCGTTTTTCGCAGCCGTATATGGCGCAGCTGTTCGTTGCGGCTGGCGACGACTGCGAAGGCGCTGCGTTTGACCGCCAGCTCTACAGCATCCGCAAGCGTAGCACGCACGCATTGCGTTCCGACTCGAACCTGAGCCAGTGCAAGCAGTTCTATATCTGCTCGCTCTCGACCCGGGTGATTATTTACAAGGGCATGCTCACGGCATTGCAGGTGATGGCGTTCTATCCGGATCTTGCAGACGAGGATTATGAATCGCACCTTGCGATGGTGCACTCGCGTTTTTCTACCAACACTTTTCCTTCCTGGGATCGTGCCCAGCCCAACCGTTACATGAGCCACAATGGCGAGATCAACACCCTGCTGGGCAACAAGAACTGGATGGCGGCGCGTCAGGGTGTAGTGGAAAGTGAGTTGTTCGGCGACGACATCAAAAAATTATTTCCGATTGCCGAACCCGATTGTTCCGACTCAGGCACGTTCGATAATGTACTCGAGTTTCTCTTGATGTCTGGCCGCAGTCTGCAGGAAGCGGTGATGATGATGGTGCCCGAAGCCTGGCAGTCCGACATCAATATGGAAGCGGACAAACGCGCATTTTATCGCTATCACTCGATGCTGATGGAACCCTGGGACGGCCCGGCGTCGATCGCCTTTACCGATGGCCAGTACATCGGCGCGGTGCTCGATCGCAATGGCCTGCGTCCGAGCCGTTATTATCTGACCCACGATGACCGCGTCATCATGGCTTCGGAAGTCGGCGTGCTCGATATCGAACCGGGCAATGTAAAATTCAAAGGCCGTTTGCAGCCGGGAAAAATGTTTCTCGTCGATTTCGCCAAAGGCGAACTGATTGCAGATGACGATCTGAAAACCGATTTTGCCACCCGTCGTCCGTATCGCGACTGGCTCAATAACCAGGAAATAAAACTGTCCGACCTGTCACCGAACAAGGAACCGCACGGCTTTGATCCGGACACTTTGCTGCCACGCATGCAGGCGTTTGGTTACACCTCAGAAACTATGCAATTCATGTTATTGCCGATGGTGCAGGAACTGCGCGACCCGGTCGGCTCCATGGGCAATGATAGCGCGCTGGCCTGTCTCTCGGACAAGCCGCGGATGATTTACGATTATTTCAAACAGCTGTTCGCGCAGGTCACCAATCCCGCGATCGATTCGATCCGCGAAGAAGTAGTGATGTCGCTGGAATGTTATATCGGGCCGGAAGGTAATTTGCTCGAAACCAGCGAACAGCACGCACACCGTTTGCGCATACCGCACCCGATTCTCGATAACGAAGAACTCGCTGCTATCAAACACATGAATCATCGTGGCTGGCGCGCGATGGCCATCGATATCACCTATGATAAGACCGAAGGTGATGCCGGGCTGGAAAAACGTCTGACAGAAATTTGCGCACAGGCGCACCAGGCCATCGACGAAGGCTATAGCCTGGTGGTGCTTTCCGATCGCAATATCTGTGCCGAGCGTGTACCGGTGAGTGCGCTGCTCGCCACCGGTGCAGTGCATCATTATCTGGTCAAGAATCAGTTGCGCACGCGTATTGGTATCGTTCTCGAAACTGGCGAAGCACGCGAAGTGCATCATCATTGTTTGCTGATCGGTTATGGCGTGGATGCGATCAACCCCTATCTTGCATTCGAAGCCCTGTTCCAGGCGCAACGCGATGGTCTGCTCAGCGAAAGTGAGAGCGATGATGCTATTGTTTACGATTATCGCAAGGGCGTGGCCAAGGGCATGCTCAAGGTGATGGCGAAGATCGGTATTTCGACTTTGCAGTCTTATAAAGGCGCGCAGATTTTTGAAGCGGTCGGTATCGGCGCCGAAGTGATCGAGCGCTGTTTTCATGGTACCGCGAGCCGGATCAAGGGTGTGGATTTTAATTTGCTCGCTGAAGAATCCATGCGCCGTCACGAACTGGGTTATCCCAGCCGCAATCTGGTGCGTCTGCCGGTGCTGCCCAACCCCGGTGATTTTCACTGGCGTGCCGGCGGTGAGCTGCACATGTGGAACCCCGACACCATTGCCAGTCTGCAGGTCGCTGCGCGCACTAACAGCAAACAGGCGTACAAGGATTTTGCTAAATATTCTGATCAGCATGCTACGCACGGTGCGACCTTGCGTGGCCTGTTGAAGTTTAAAAAGAATGTCAACGGCGGCCCGATTGCGCTCGACCAGGTCGAGTCGGCGAAAGACATCGTGCGGCGTTTCGCTACCGGTGCGATGAGCTTTGGTTCGATTTCTGCCGAAGCCCACGAGTCACTGGCGATCGCGATGAATCGCATGGGCGGAAAATCCAATACCGGTGAAGGCGGGGAAGACGAAGCGCGCTTCACACCGATGGCCAATGGTGATTCCAGACGTTCCGCGATCAAGCAGGTCGCTTCCGGCCGTTTTGGCGTCACCAACTGGTATCTCACCAATGCCGATGAATTGCAGATCAAGGTCGCGCAGGGCGCCAAGCCCGGTGAAGGCGGCGAGCTTCCCGGCGGTAAGGTCGATGTTACGATCGCGCGCATCCGGCATTCGACCCCGGGTGTGGGGCTGATCAGTCCGCCACCGCACCACGATATCTATTCCATCGAAGATCTGGCACAGCTGATTCATGATTTGAAAAACTCCAATCCGGCGGCGCGCATCAGCGTCAAGCTGGTTTCGGAAATCGGTGTCGGCACCATCGCTTCCGGTGTCGCCAAAGCATTTTCCGATCATATCGTCATCGCCGGTCACGACGGTGGCACCGGTGCTTCGCCGCTGACTTCGGTGAAACACGCCGGTCTGCCCTGGGAACTCGGTCTTGCAGAAACTCACCAGACCCTGGTGATGAACGATCTGCGTTCGCGCGTGGTATTGCAGACCGACGGCCAGCTCAAGACCGGTCGTGATGTCGCCATGGCTGCGATCCTCGGTGCTGAAGAATTTGGTTTTTCCACCGCGCCCTTGATTACTCTGGGTTGCATCATGATGCGCAAGTGTCATCTCAATACCTGCCCGGTGGGCGTGGCGACGCAGGACCCGGAACTGCGCAGGAAATTTGCCGGCAAGCCCGAGCACGTGGTGAATTATCTGTTCATGGTCGCCGAAGACCTGCGCGAGATCATGGCGGAACTCGGCTTCCGCACGCTCAATGACATGATTGGCCGAGTCGATGTTCTGGAAACCGATATCGCGCTCGACCACTGGAAGATGAAAGGCATCGACCTTGCCGCCATTCTAAAGCCCGCGGTCAAACCGCACAAAGATGTCGGTGTGTATTGCACCCAGAAGCAGAATCATGGACTCGAAGCTGCGCTCGATCACGAGATCATCCGCCTGGCAAAAGCGGCGATCGAGAAAGGCGAAAAGGTTGCCATGGAACTGCCGGTGATCAATATCAATCGCGTTGTCGGTACCATGCTGTCGCACGAACTGGCGAAAGCACACCAGGGCAAGCCGCTGCCAGACAATACTGTGCATATCAAACTCAACGGCACTGCCGGCCAGAGCCTCGGCGCCTGGTTGTATCAGGGCGTCACTATCGAACTCGAAGGCGATGCCAACGACTATGTCGGCAAAGGCCTCTCGGGTGGTCGCATCGTGGTCTACCCACCGGCGAACAGCAGCTTTGTTGCTGAAGAAAGCATTATCGCCGGCAATGTCTGTCTCTACGGTGCGGTCAGTGGTGAAGCCTATTTTCGCGGTATTGCTGCAGAACGTTTCTGCGTGCGCAACAGTGGTGCCAGCGCAGTGGTTGAAGGCGTCGGCGATCATGGTTGTGAATACATGACCGGTGGCCGCGTCGTTGTGCTGGGTAAAACCGGGCGCAACTTCGCCGCTGGAATGAGCGGCGGTATCGCTTACCTCTGGGATCCGGAAAGCAAGTTCAGTGATAACTGCAACCCGGACATGGTCGAGCTAGAAGCCGTGGAGCTCGATGATGATATCGCCGAACTGAAACTACTGGTAGAAAATCATCTGCATTACACCGGCTCTGCTGTGGCGCGCAAGCTGCTTGAAAACTGGCAGGCTTCGCTCGCTCAGTTCATCAAGGTCATGCCCACCGATTACAAGCGCGTATTGCAACAGCTCAAGCAAGAGCAATCAAAACAAAACGGTAAGGCAGTGGCCTGATCGAATCGAATAATAAATAGAGAGCAGAATGGGTAAACCCACCGGTTTTAAAGAATTTGCGCGCAAGACTGAAGCGTATCGTGAAGTCAGTGTTCGTTTACGCGACTACGAAGAAATTTTCAGTGGTCAGCACGATGTCGAGCAGCTGCAGATTCAGGGCGCGCGTTGCATGGACTGCGGTGTGCCTTTCTGTCAGTCGGACAATGGTTGCCCGATCGACAACCTGATACCGGAGTGGAACCATCTGGTGTACAGCCATCAGTGGGAAGATGCGCTCGACCGTTTGCACAAGACCAATAATTTCCCCGAATTCACCGGCCGCGTTTGCCCGGCACCGTGCGAAGGCGCCTGTGTCCTCGGTATCACCAGTCCAGCGGTGACGATCAAGAACATCGAACACGCGATTATCGATTATGGTTTCGAACATGGCCTGGTGAAACCGGTGCTGCCCGAGACGCGCACCGGCAAGTCGGTGGCGGTGGTCGGTTCTGGCCCGGCGGGCCTGGCAGCGGCAGCGCAATTAAATAAAGCCGGCCACAATGTCATTGTTTACGAACGCGCGGATCGCATCGGTGGTTTGTTGATGTATGGCATCCCCAATATGAAGCTGGGTAAGGACGTGGTGCAGCGTCGGGTCGATCTGTTGCAGGCCGAGGGCGTCGAGTTTGTCACCCGTGCCGATGTCGGTGGCCAGGGTGAGAATGCGGTCGCGATCGACACTTTGCAAAAAGACAACGATGCCGTGCTGCTCACCACCGGTGCTACCCGGGCGCGTGATCTCGAGGCCCCGGGCCGCGAGCTCAAAGGCATCCATCTGGCGATGGAATTTCTCACTGCCAATACCCAGAGCCTGCTCGATTCGAAGCTGGCTGACGAGCACTATATCTCCGCCAAAGATCAGCGGGTGATCGTGATCGGCGGTGGCGATACCGGCACCGATTGTATCGGTACCTCGCTGCGCCACGGTTGCAAATCGCTGGTGAATTTCGAGCTGTTGCCACAGCCGCCCGAGCAGCGCGCGGCTGATAATCCCTGGCCGCTGTGGCCGGTGATCTACCGCACAGATTATGGACACGAAGAAGCCCGGCATCTGTACGGCAAAGACCCGCGCGCATACAGCATTCTGAGCAAAGAATTTATCGGCAATGCCGATGGCCATGTCGAGGCGATCAAAACCGTGATGGTCAAATGGAGCAAAGCGGACGATGGCCGCTGGCAGATGGCCGAAGTGCCGGCTAGCGAAAAAATCTGGCAGGCCGATCTGGTCTTGCTGTCGATGGGCTTCCTCGGCCCCGAGCATTATCTGGGCGACGCGCTGGGCCTGGAATACGACGCGCGCTCCAACTACAGGGCAGATTACGGCGTCTATGCCACCAGTGTTGAAGGTGTCTTCACTGCGGGTGACTGCCGTCGTGGCCAGTCCCTGGTGGTCTGGGGGATCAACGAGGGCCGTGAGGCAGCGCGCGAAATCGACCGCTATCTGATGGGCTCGAGCCAGCTGCCCTGAGGCGTCGGCCGTTAATCAGGCAATAAAAAACCCGGCTTGCCGGGTTTTTTGCGTATCCAGGGTCTATACAGGCTGGGCTCAGCTGACGATGCCCTGTTTGCGGATCACGTTCTTTTTTTCGAACTGAGCGATCAATTTGCTCAGGGCTTTGCCACCATCGCCTTCAAAGGTAACAAAACCGAGGCCGATGAGATAAGTATCCTGGGAAAGACGTCGCGCCGAGATGATCTTGCAGCGGGCGTAGAACTTGCTGCTGGACTCGATCGGCAGCTGCCCCACCACCTTGACGTTATGACGATCCAGCGGGTGATTATGGATGCCGCGTGGCTCGATTTCATCGGCCACCCAGCCATCACAGCGGAACTGCAGGCCGGTGCCGGAAATATTACAGGTTTCGATGGGTAAAATGGTGCCATTGGCGAGGACGAGATCCACCTTCAGCTGGAGACTATGCCGTTCTGAGAGCCTGCGTTCGAAACTCGATGGTGTGGCCATGGCTGCTGCGCGAATATTGTACATGTACTGACCCATAAGTGTAGTACAGGATAGCTCGTATGAGCAATTTTAATGATATCGTTATTTCCAGAGATATCAGCCGGTTAGGGCGCCTGTAGCTGTTTTTTGGCTGTGACATCCCTGAAATAAGAGCAGATAGAGATTTTTATACAATTTCTGATTATTGCCTTGTGTACTCCCTTATAAACAAGATTATTCGATTCGTCAAATAATTTAGCTGCGCCCTGAGCAGGAAGCGACCGGCGAGCAGTTAGCCGGGGTAGTGGCCTGGCCGTGGTACTAAAAGTCGGCCGCCTGCATTTGCCTGAAGGCTGCAAACACCTCCTGATTGAAACAGACAAAATACACCGACTCGATGGCGCTGTTAGCGGTTTTGGCTACCACCGTATGCCAGGCGATGCGGCAGGCGTCGGCGACCGGGTAGCCGTAGACCCCGCAGCTGATCGCAGGAAACGCGATGCTGTGCAGGTCTGATCGTTCAGCCAGTTCGATACAACGCGTATAACACCGCGCCAGCAGTTCAGCCTCGTGCTGCTGACCACCGCGCCAGACCGGCCCGACAGTATGGATAACAAAACGCGCAGGCAGATCAAAACCCGGGGTGATTTTGGCATCGCCGGTCGCGCAGCCCCCGAGTTTTTTACAGGCAAGCAACAGTTCGGGGCCGGCCGCGCGGTGTATCGCACCATCGACACCACCACCGCCCAGTAAACTATTGTTCGCAGCATTGACGATGGCATCGACTTTTAGTGTGGTTATGTCATCGCGCACAAGATGAAGTGTCGTCACGGTGATTTGCTCCTGTCTCAGGGCCATTTACAGTATGTTATTATTTATAACATTTTGCGACGCAGGAGCGTTAATGTCGAAAATTAAAACTACAAATATCCGTAAAAATGAAATTTCAATACCCTGTCCGCAGATGGATATACACCAGAGCAGTGCTGCATAAGTAAGAGAGCATGATTCAAATGAGCAGTATAAAAAACTATGGTATGGCAGTTATTCTGTCAGGAATAAGTATTTCCGCGCTGGCGGTGGAGCCCGTTGATGGTGACTGGAAAAGTAATGCAGAAGTCGGCATTGTCGTTACCAACGGTAATACAAAAACCTCGACAGTCAGCGCGAAATTTGACACTAATAAAGAAGTTGAAAAGTGGCGCCATAATCTGCATGCAGAGACATTGTCCAGTAGCAGCGATAATGTTAAATCGGCTGAAAAATATCTCGCCTCCGGCCAGTCAAGCTACAAATTCAATAAGTTCGATTACATGTTTGGCCTGTTGATGTACGAAAAAGATCTGTTTAGTGGTTATCAGTACCAGGCTACGCTTGTGGCTGGTTATGGTCGCCGTTTGCCGTGCCTGTTGAGTAGCTCCATACCTGGTACGAACCAGCAGTAGAGTTGTATCAGTTTAATCGCTGCTGACACCGATGCCGATGGGCAGACGATAGCTCACGCCTGCGCTCCAGCGCTGTTGTTCGTCTTCACTGAGAAAAAACCCGGTGTGTGGTAAGTTCTTAAATACACCTGGAAAAATGTTGGCCCTGAGTTGTGTGCCGCCGGTATCGTTGATCACCAGCGACCAGAGCAGGCTTTTATCACGATCATAGAACAGGCCGAAACTGGTTTCGAGTTCGGCCTGCCTGTCGAGGGTAAAATCTATGCGCTGGGTAGCAAGACCGATGCCCCAGGACAGGCTGTCGAGCCCGCTCAGTCTGTGCGAGAGGCCGAGCAGATTATTCAGGCCGGTAAAAACGAACAGCCGGGTATTGCCAAACTCTGTTATCGGTGGCCGATAGGCGTAGCTCAGTCCGCTGTTGATGATTCTGTCCTGGGAAAAATCAAAGGCCTGAAGATAAGGCCAGATCGCGGGGTCCAGTGTATTCATCACATAGTCTGCGACCGCGTCCTGCTGGAACAGAAAAATGCCAAGTGGGCGAAACAAATAAACGTCCGCGACTTCGTCATCGTTTGTTGTCGTGCCTTTTTCGAGTATTTCCTGCAGCACTTCGGCAGTCATTGCCAGTGATGCAGTAGACGCAGTCGGATAGTCAGCATCACTGGCGCGAAAATATTCCAGATCGCGGCGATAGGCTATACCACCGCCAAGCAGATGGAGTGCGTAATTTGGCAGGGCAGCATAGGACTCATTGCTATACTGGCTATCGACAGGAACTATCTGACGATTAACAAAGCGATTGAAACCGCCCTCGCTGTCGATTGCGCTTCGTGGGTGGCGTAGGTTCTCAAACACATCGCGCGCGTTTTGACGAAAAGCGCTGGTATTAAAATTATCGGGAAGTTGTAGAGTATCGAACGAATAACTCAGAAAACTACTGAGCGGGGTATACAAAGACTCCGAGCCCTGATCGCTGGGACGATAATAAGCGTCGGCGCACAGCTGGTTGCTGGTGGCGAGCAGCCAGAGAAACCCGAGTAAGGTGCTAACCAGTTTGTAATTCATAATATCCAGGTTACTAGAATATTACTGTCACAGTACCGCTAGCCTGTGTCCTTGCTATTTCTGACAGCTGCTGCAATAGAACGTCGAACGCGCCTGCTGGGTAAACTGTTTTATGCTTGTACTGCATTGTGGACAATCGCTGTTGGCTTTGCCATAGACATGTAGTTTTTGCGCAAAATAACCTGGCTGGCCGTCTTCGCGGCTGAAGTCGCGCAGCGTGGTACCGCCCTGTTCGATCGATGCGGTTAGCACCTGCTTGATGGTATCAGCGAGTTTGATGCAGCGTGCCTTGCTGACCGTGCCCGCTTTGCGTTTTGGGTTGATGCCTGAAAGAAACAAAGACTCACAGGCATAGATATTACCGACACCAACGACCATATGACTGTTCATGATAAACGATTTGATCGAGCAGTTGCGCTTGCGCGATCTGGCAAATAACTGGGCGCCATTGAAATCATCGCTCAGTGGCTCTGGCCCGAGTTTGCTGAGCAATTTGTGCTGGTCTACGGGTTTATCGGTCCATAACACGCAGCCGAACTTTCGCGGATCTCGCAGGCGCAATATTTTATTATTGGCGAACACTAGCTCGAAATGGTCGTGCTTGTCGAAAGCGCGCTCCGGCGTGCAGATGCGCAGGCTGCCCGACATGCCGAGATGGATGATCAGCGTACCTGTGTCTACCGTCAGCAGTAAATATTTGCCGCGTCGGGAAACGCTGTTGATGCTTTGTTGGTTTAAATATTCGGGCAGCTTGCGCGGAATCGGCCAGCGCAGGCGGTGCTGGCGAATAACAACGTCGACGACTGTCTGGCCGAGAATGTGTGGTTCGATACCACGGCGGCTGGTTTCGACTTCGGGGAGTTCAGGCATGACCGGGTTTCAGCCAGGTGTTTTTAATGTGAAACTTTGCATCAGGCATCAAAGTTCGTGGTCGAGTTCGTCGGTATCCACCTGGCCCGAAATTCTTCGCCTCAGGTGTGACCAGGAAACGCCGACACTCAACACCGAGGCGATCATCAGTTCGATGATGTAGGTAATCGCGCCCGCGCTGCGCGCATCGAGCGCGAAAACATCGATCACCAGCCAGGCGAGCAGGCCAAAAAATGCAGTCGCCAGCGCGAGGCCAATCATGCCGAGCGAGGCGGTGGTGGCGCGGATTAAAATTGCCCAGCCGATGGTCAGCACAACAGCGACCAGGGCCATGTAAAGATTCAGATCACCCAGATTGTTTTTCACCCAGTGAAAATAGGAGAAGCCTTCCGCGTTATAGGTGGCGAACACGACAAAGGCTGCAAAGCAGAAGCGAACAAAGAACGAATCCCAGCCAAAACGGTTCATATCGGAATGCTCTTGAGGGTCAGGAGAATTACCGCATTATACGGCAATCATACCGTGAAGACAGCAGCGGCTGCCGGTGCCGACCTGGACGGCGACTTATTTTCCGACCGCAGCCGGTGCTGGCGTGTCTTCGATGACATCGTCGGGCACGGGCTCATCGGCGCCGGGGTGTAACAGACGGTCGATAAACTCGTGGTTGAAGTGGTATTCCATATTCAGATCAGGCCGCGCGATAATCAGCCAGGGATCGGTGTCGGTCACTTCAAACACCAGCGGTTTGTCCTGAGAATCGATACTGACTTCGATGTGGCCCTGTGATTTGCGTAGATGGTAGGTGTGCACACCAAAGGCCTGGGCACGGCCCCATTGATCGACGGTTTTTTGAATATCATCGGTGCTGATGCTGGTATCTGAACTCTGCCAGCCGATGTCGCTCTTGCGCAGTGTTTGTTCCGGCAGATCGATACCGGTGATCAGCGCGCCGCGCGGCAGGAGGTTGGGCGAAACCAGCGTACCGATCTGCGATGACAGCAGAGGATAAAACTGGTCGCTGATCAGATGCACACGACCGTTGACCAGCACATAGCGATTGTGGCTGATCGGATTGACGATACCAAAATCGATGCCGGTCTGATCGAAGTGTATCGAGGTTGTCGGCGCGTCGAGGCCGATTTTTTTCATATCGAGTTCGGCTGCCTCGTAACTGGCAAAACTTTGCGTAGTCAACATGCCGAGCAGGGTCTTGATGCGAAAATCACTGGCATCAATATCAGTCGGTTTCAGCATGCGCCAGTGGTCGTCTTTCTTTTCCAGCGCGACTTCGCGGCCCTTATGGCTGATGCTGATCTGCGTTATGCTGTTCGCGTCTAGCGTAGTCAGATTAGTATCGACCACCGTGTCATCTCTGGAAACATAGATGAACATGCCCAGTGTGATCACAATCACCAGCAGGATAATGTTCGTCAGTAAACGGGAAAACATAGGCTGATGCTCAACGCTTGCGGCGTTTGAACCAGAGTGTGAATCCGGAGGCCAGCAGGACAGCCGGGATCGCGAGAAAGAAGCCGACACCGATCAGCATCACCTGGCTATCGTTCAGTTGCAGGCGGGTATCGGGCGCCGATTTGGGTTCCACTGCGATCAGATCGTCATCGCCGGCCAGCCAGTTGAAAATATTCATGCCCAGCGACAGGTTCGCGCCCGTGCCAAGATAGGCATTGGAAAGAAAATCACTGTCACCGATCACTACGATGCGTTGGCTCGCCTTGCTCGCGGGCTTGTCCTCGGCTGGTGCCAACTTGCGTTCCAGCGCCACGCTCAGGGTGATCGGCCCGGCCACATCGCCGTCAGCGCTATTGAATACAATGGGTTTGCTGATATCACCGGTCTCGGTCCAGCTTTTTTCGAACGAGCGAAACAGTTCGTTGTGCTGCCACTCGGGCTTCGTGTCTTTGTCATCCTGCGCCACAAAATCAATACCGCGAGCCAGCGGAAACAGGGTGTTGTATTTAATGCCGGTAGTGATCGGGTGCGAATAATATTCCAGCACGGGAATCACTGCCGGGTGTTCGATCTGCAGGGTAGCGCGCAGATTGACATTATTGTCCACCACCATGCCGGGCTGAAACACCAGCCCGAGATCTTTCGCAATCGGCTCCATGCCCGCGAGTTCACCGGGGTCGGCCAGCCAGAGCAGGTTGCCGCCGTCGGCGATAAATTTTCTGATGTGTTCCAGCTCGCCTTTGAGCAACGGCCGGCTTGGCGAAGCGATCACCAGTACCCGGGTATCCGATGCAATGGTTTTCTGCAGCAGGTTGATACTTTCGACCGCAAAGCCCTTGCTGGTGAGCTGCGCTGACAGCGTGTTATAGCTGCGGTTGTCTTTGGCCAGCGGATCGCGTTCATCGTGGCCGCTGAGAAATACGACTTTACGCGCACTGTCGCGGCTCAGTCGTAACAGCGCGCCACTGATGCTCTGCTCGCTGAGCGAAGTCAAAGTTTCTTTGCGGCCCTGGTATTTAATGATGATCTGGCCGCTGGCGCTGATCTGATCCTGTTGCGCCTGCTCGATATCAATATCAGGATTGATCAGATGAAATCTGAAATCGGTTTTCTCGCGCTGATAGCGCTTGAGGATTTCTTCTACCGCCTGACGCGTGGTCGGGTCTTCGTGTACGTAAACATTTACCACGACCGGGTCTTTCAGGGTTGTCAGCAGGTCGGCACTGCTCTGCGAAAGACTGTTGCGTGCGCCCGCGGTCCAGTCGAACTGGCTGGAATACTGCGTGCTCAACCAGGCCAGCATGCCGGCCGCAGTCAATAGCAAAACGATAAACAGATATTTTTGTAGCTGCAACTGCAGGCGTGTGCGTTTATTGAGTTGCATTTTTCTATACCGTTATTCCCGCGCGCTTCTGGCGGGAATCCACGACTAAAAACCAGGCTGTAGTCAGCAATGCGCTGGAAATATGAATGTGTGCAAAAAGCTTCATGACTGTAGCCGCTGTGAATCCATCTGGCGAATCGTCAGCGTGACAAACACCACAATGAACAGAGCAAAGTAAGCGAGATCGGCTGTGTCGATAATACCGCGCTGCATCGGCGCAAAATGGTTGAGCATGGAGAGATACGAAGTCACGCTGTCAGCATGGTCGCCGCCGCGTTCCAGAATCCAGAGCAGCAATAGCAGGCCAAACGAACTCACCGCTGCGATCACCGGGCTGGTGGTCAGGGAAGACATATACAGCCCGGCTGCAGAAAACGCGGACAATAATAAAAACAGCGAGAGCAAACCGGCAAACAGTTTGCCGAGATCGAGCGAACTGCCCATCAACAAAGACAGCGGCATCAGGCTTATCATAAGCACGAACAAAAACATAAACAGCACGATACCCAGATATTTACCGAGCACGATTTCGGTATTGTTCACCGGCGCCGAGAGCAGCAGGCTGAGTGTGCCGTTACGACGTTCTTCGCTGATCAGACGCATGGTCAATAATGGCACCACCATGAGCAGAATAATGCTCGCTACCTGAAACATCGGTGCCACCACCAGGTCGACCACGCCGGGGGCGTTGGGCAGGGTAGTGAGCTGTGACTGAATTTCAAAAAAAGCATCGATCTGGGTGAAGAACATCCAGGCCAGGATCAGCTGCACCACCGCGAGCACGGTCCAGGCCAGGGGTGAGAGAAACATACTGCGACATTCGCGCAGCGCGATGGTGAAGATCATCATGCTGCGTTTTCCACGGTTTCGGATTCGCTGTCGGTATCAGCAGAGCTGTTGTCAGCCAGCATGAGTTCGACAAACACCTGCTCCAGCGTGCGTTGCGTGGGCACCAGACGCAACAGCCCCCAGTCATTGGCGACCGCATCTTTGGCGATCTGCTCGGCGCTGATGCGCTGGGTGTGCAGCACAAAGCGGCCATAGTCGGAACTGCTCGCGCGCGTGACATAAGGCAGCTGGTTGATGATTTCTAATGAAGGTGCACGCGCGAAGGCAACTTCGAAAATCCCGGTTTCCTGTTTCTGCAGCAGCTCGCTCATATCCGCCGCGAACACCAGTCGGCCGCGATTGATGATCTGTACGCGATTACACAGCGCCTGCACTTCCGGAAGAATATGGGTCGATAAAATAATACCGTGGGTCTTGCCCAGCTCGATGATCAGATCGCGGATCTCGCGGATCTGAATCGGGTCCAGACCGACGGTGGGTTCGTCGAGCACGATCACCTCGGGGGAATGCACGATCGCCTGGGCAATGCCGACGCGCTGCTGATAACCCTTGGACAGATTGCCGATCAACCGCCGTCCGCTCTGGCTCAGCCCGCAGCGCTGTTTGGCGAGACCGACCGCCTGGCCGATCGCGGCACGCGGAATACGGTGCAGCTGGGCGCAATAGTGCAGATATTCATCCACGCTCAGTTCTTTATATACCGGCGGTTGCTCGGGCAGATAACCCAGCGCGCGCTTGGCCGCGCGCGGATCATCGAGCAGATCGATATTATTGATGCGGATCTCGCCCGCGCTGGGCGCGAGGTTACCGCTCAGGATCTGCATGGTGGTGGACTTGCCGGCCCCATTGGGGCCGAGAAAGCCGAGAATATCGCCGGCCTCGAGCTCAAAACTAATATTGTCGACAGCACAGTGTTCGCCGTAATAGCGTATCAGATTCCTGACCGAGATAAGAGTAGACATGCGGCTGTATTATTCAGTAATCAGTAATGTATGCAAGCTTTGTATTTTTGTTCGGATTTCGCGGCCGGGTGGTGCGGGCTACATCGCTGTGACAATCGTGGTGAGGGGAATGTTCCCGAGGGGGCTCTCATTTGCTATTGTCACTTCGGCGAAGGCCATAGCCCAGTGGTTTGTTTTTGCTCCAGTCATCCTTGAGCGCCAGCGAAGGATCTCCGTTTTCAGCTTTATCAGTTGTTGAGCATCGGGGCAGTGGGTTTTATTCGGCGCAACCATGCGTCTTACCCTCAGGGGTTCCTCGCCACATCACTTTGCCAACGCATCGTCTCAATGCTTGTCCTGCGCACGAGACGCAATCTGGCGTCCTGCCCGATATTTATGATAAAGCAGGCTACCAAAGCGCTGCGGTCGGCAGAATATACGGGGAGCGAAAAGCCAGAACCTTGCAAGCAACAAACAATAAGAGTAGAAACAGATGATCCTTTCGCCTGCAAAGTGCTATCAGGAAGAATGCGGGCCATGAACAGACATGGAATCATTGAACGATTAGCGAAACAGGATTATTGATTACTAATGATGCTGGGGAGATAAACTGATGGATATCGCACCATATTTAAAACTCATGGCTGAAAAGGGCGCCTCTGATCTTTTTTTCAGTACCGGTGCGCCTGTCAATATCAAGCTCGAAGGCATCAGTGCCCCATTGGGGAGTCAGAAATTACAGCCCGGCATGGTACAGAAGCTCGCTTATGGCATTATCAGCGATGAGCAAAAAAAGGCCTTTGAAGAAACTCTGGAATTGAATTTTGCGATCGCGGTGCACGATGTAGGGCGTTTTCGTATCAATCTGTATCGTCAACGTGGTGAAGCCGCCATGGTGGTTCGTTACATTCAGTCTCACATTCCCTCGATCGAAGCGCTACATCTACCGGCGATATTGAAAGATCTTGTCCTGGAACCACGCGGACTGGTGCTTATCGTAGGTGCCACCGGTTCGGGTAAATCAACCACCCTGGCCGCAATGATTGACCACCGTAACAGCCACAGGACAGGTCATGTCCTGACTATCGAAGAACCCATCGAGTTCGTTCACCAGCACAAGAAATCCATTGTTGATCAGCGCGAAATTGGTCTGGATACACTCAGTTATTCCAATGCCCTGAAAAATGCCATGCGAGAGGCGCCGGACGTTATCCTGATTGGGGAAATCCGTGATCAGGAGACCATGCAACATGCTATGTCCTATGCCGAAACCGGGCATTTGTGTTTGTCTACGCTGCACGCCAACAATGCCAATCAGACGCTGGATCGGATTATTAACTTCTTTCCCGAATTAGCGCATCACCAGTTATTGCTGGATCTTTCACTCAATTTACGCGCCGTTGTTTCTCAGCGACTGGTGCCTGGGGTGGATGGTAAGCGTGTAGCTGCGGTTGAGGTTATGCTCAAGTCGCCCTATATCTCAGAGCTTATCGAAAAAGGCGATATAGACAGCATTAAAGACGCGATTGAAAAAGGCACGGGCGAAGGCATGCAAACCTTTGATCAGTCTTTATACGAGCTTTATACTCAGGGAAAAATCAGCCGGGACGAAGCGCTGAGCAACGCGGACTCGCGCAACAATCTGTCATTGAAAATGCGTCTTTCCGGCGCAATTAAAAAAGACGAAGCGAGCGAGAATATGACCTTCAATAAAGATACTTCAACATCAGATTAGTGGGATGTATTCTTAAAGTTGTCATCCACACAAGACTTGCAGGAACTATGCTATGAATAACTTCAAAGCTTATCGTGTCTGGGATGCCAGTACCCGCTGGTTTCACTGGATCAATGTGCTGTGCATACTCGGGCTGATG
>Ga0214472_10002235_pt1 | contig 21016 bp, 13 predicted proteins | sample RVTome_6_FD_207662 | JGI IMG/M metagenome (GOLD analysis project Ga0214472, IMG submission 207662) | Soil microbial communities from uranium-contaminated site in the Upper Colorado River Basin, Wyoming, United States - RVT140D175 | ecosystem: Environmental > Terrestrial > Soil > Contaminated >...
GCTCCACCACCGTATCCAGGCACTCCTTCGGGCTCGCCCCATAGCCGATGACATCCCCCAAACAAACGATCCGCTTGATCGATCGCTGGGCAATGTCGGCCATCGCCGTTTCCAACGCTTCGAGGTTGCCGTGAATGTCTGAAATAACCGCAAACATGCGAAAACAAAATCCTTAAATTGATACGATTCGAAACCGGGAAACCGAAACGTCCGCACCTGCATCCCGTGAATCCGCGCAAACGACAAACTCTAAAGCCGGACCCCCCAATCGTCAACGGTACACCAATAGCCCCAAGCCATAATCGCCGTTCTCACGAACATAATCGCCGATTGCGGCGACGCCAATAGAAGCTGCTGCTACAGGATTGCCCGCGAAAACATATTCGCTGCGACTTTGAACTGTTTTGTAGCTCGGCGCATGAACTTGTATCATGGAGCGTATGACCAGGGCAGGTGACAGGCTAGAATGGGGATTGGCCATTGAGACCTCGAGCGCTCTCGGCGGCATCGCGCTCGGACAGGGCGGCGACATCGTGGAATCACGCCAGATGAGCGCCCCGCGAAAGCATGCCACCCAGTTTGTTGCAGTGCTGGCCGATCTCTGTAAATCACAAAACGTCGCTCCGGCGTCCATCAGAGACATATATGTGTCAAGTGGTCCAGGAAGCTTTACGGGTTTGCGAATCGGAATGACCGTGGCCCGCATGATGGGGTTAGCGGCTGCGTCGCGCGTCGTGGCTGTCCCGACATTGGACGTCATCGCGCAGAACGCACTAGCCGTTCGGCCCCGCCCGGATCGAGTCGCGGTCATCCTTGATGCGAAGCGTGGCCGGGTTTACACCGCCGAGTTCATCCGCCGCGACGACCGCTTCATGACTCAGCGTGGCCCGGTTGAAGCATGTCCCGTCGAGTTCTTGACGCAATGCGCCACCGGTGAAGGTAAGTGCGCGGTGCTTGGAGAGGGCATTGCCTATCATCAAGAAGTCGTTCGGCAATCCGGCCTGGCGATTCTTCCGGATGCGCTCCATGCACCACGACCCGAGGTGGTGTACCAACTCGGACGCGCCCGGTCTTGCCGGGGGGAATATGACGATTGGCGAACGCTGACGCCGACTTACATTCGTCCGCCGGAAGCCGAAGAAAAGTGGGCATTGCGTATCAGCAAGACGACGTAGCATGCCGTCAAATCCTATTCGTAATGCAAGTCGAAACTGCCCCGCAGGCCGAAGCATGCGCGAATTCTCATCCCACGACGGACTCTTAGTATCAACTGATCCGGCATCCCCACTTGTGAATCACTTTCAAGTCACATTGTATCTACCCCGCGATATCAAGCTAAACTTTGGGTTTATTCGCCCATTTCGGCGACAAATTCTCAATTTTATCTTGCATTCAGGTTACTAATTGGTTACGATTATCGGTATTGATCAGGAGATAAGCGGCGTCGGGCTGGCGCGTTGGGTGCGCGTTCGCTGACCGCAATTAGGCTTTTGTTGGGGGTTCAACAAGATGACCAAAGCACGGACGGTATGGGTGTTGATCGCTGGGGTATGTGTTTCTGTTTCCGTCGCAAGCGGCGGTGATCGCAACCGAGACCGAGGCCAGAAGGGGCGTCGCCTACAGGCGGTACCGCTGGTACCGGTTGAAGAGGTGCCGCTTTCTCTTCTTTCGTCCGAGTTGGACTCGGCGTGCGCCCACGGGTGCTACGAAGAGGCGTTGGCCATGTTCCATGCGTGCGTCGACGGCGATGGAACGCGCGAGGCGTGCGCGATAGAGGCTCGGATGTTCCTGGAGAACTGTTTGCTCGATCGCTGCGGCGAGGAAATACCTTGTCGTCTGCGTTGTGGGATCATGGCCGAACGCGCCTACCATGAGTGTCGTGCTAATGGCGGTTCGCAAGAGGACTGTGGAATCTTGGCCCGCCGTCTGTACAACGAATGCGTCGATGCCAATTGCCAGGAGCCGCCGACCTGCGAAGAACGCTGTCAAAACGTGGCGCACGAGGTGTTTGCGCAGTGTATCGATGCCGGGGGTAGTGAAGAAGACTGTCGGGAGCGTGCTCGGAAGGAGTTGGAAGACTGTCTACAGATGAATTGTCCTCAGCCGCCCACTTGTCGGGACGAGTGCAAGCGCCGGGCACACCAGGTCTTTGAGGACTGCATCGCGGACTCCGGCACCGATGAAGATTGCGCCCACGCCGCCCGCGTTTTCCTCGAACGCTGCCTGCACGAAAATTGCGGCGGTGACGTGGATGATTGCCGGTTGCGCTGTCAGCACATGGCCCAGATGGCGTACCGCGAATGCATCGACCTGGGCGGTACGGAGGAAGAATGTGCCGCTATTGCCCGTGAAAAGCTCGAAGCGTGCATCTTGGATAATTGCGGTAATGATGATTGCCATATCCTGTGTGCCCGTCGGGCCGAGCAGGCTTACCGTACCTGCATTGACGCCGGTGGCACAATGGAGGAATGCGGAATCGTAGCGCGTCAAAAATTGGAGACCTGTCTCACCGAGAATTGCGGGACGCCCGCCTGTCCGGATCTGTGCGCCGCACAAAGCGAGAACGTCTATCGCGGCTGCATCGAGCATGGCGGCAGCGAAAATCAATGCCGCGCGGTCGCCGATTTGTTCCATCAGCAGTGTCTCGCCGGGTGTCCCTAAACGGCTGATGATCGACTTCACTGGTGAAGGTCGGTCGTCTTTCATTGACCATTGAACCGGGGAGGCAGAACGACTGACGTTTTGCCTCCCCGGATGTTTTGTCGAATAAGCGTTCATCGTCAGGCGTAATTCATCGGGCTTCGATAACTGTATGGTGGAGGGGATATGCACATCGCACGAGGACAAGTTCTTGGAATCGTCGTGTCTTGCGCTCTTGGCTCCGCTCAAGGATCCAGCGCCCAGATCGTCTACTGGACTCAAGCTACGTTCAGTTCAGAGTCCGTCGTTCGTTATGACACCAACTCGACCGTCAAGACCACGCTTGTGTCGTGGCCCGACGTGACTGATGTGGTCGGTCTTGCGGTGGATTCCGTGGTCGACCAGGTCTATTGGGTTGAGCAGTCGTTCGGTGCGGATCGCATCGGGCGCGTGAATCAAGCCGGTGGTTCGACGCAATCGATCGTCACTTGGCCGGTGATCACCGACTCGGTCGGCGTTACCATCGACGCAACCCGCGATCGCATCTACTGGATCGAAGCCGCCCTGGTCAGTGATCGAATTGTCCGATCCGATTTGGATGGCGGGGACACGACAGCGATCTTGGAGTGGCCCGACCTGGCCGATCCGGTGGCCATTGCCGTCGACGGATTCAATCAACGAATCTACTGGGCCGAGGGTACGTCCAACGACGACCGAATTGCCAGTGCAGATCTTGGAGGCGGCGATGTACGAACGATTGTCGCCTGGCCTGACGTTGCCAACGTCGTGGCCATCGCGGTGGATCCTGCCGCGGGAAAGGTCTATTGGGCGGAACAGGCACTTCTCGACGACAGAATCGTTCGCGTGGATTTCGACGGATCAAACATCGATCCCGTTTTGGTGTGGCCAGACCTTGCCGATCCCGCGGGGCTCGCGGTTGATTCGGTGGGCGATATGGTCTATTGGGTTGAGCGGCGCAGCGGCGATGATCGCCTCGTCCGTGCAGATCTTAATAGTGCCATTCCGGAGCCACTACTAGTTTGGCCGGCCATCGCCGAGCCGGTCGGTTTGGCGATCGATTTTCCTTTGCTCGACAAGGGAATCCCGACCGTCTCGCAGTGGGGCCTGGCGACGATGATCCTTTTGCTTTTGTCGGGGGCGACGGTCATCATCCGAAAACGTTCCCTGAGTTGGTAAATCCCTGCTCTATGATCAACGTGCCTTGGGTGTGCCACTGCTCTGTGAGCGGTGTTTGTGTTGAGAATGTTCGTCTTGAGTCCCTCAGGGACGCAGGTCTTTAGGGCGTTTCCCTTTTCTGTTTTCCGAGCCGAAGGCTTCAGCCGGCGCGAATCCTCGTTCTAGAGCGTCTAACACTCAACTGTGGCCGGCAACCCCCCTCAATGCCCCCTTTGAAAGGGGGAAGGTTTTTCCCCTACGTCGCTACGTTTACGTTGCTACGTTTACGTTGCTGCGTTTACGTCGCTCCGTTGCTTGGTCAGTCATCTTACCCCCCTCCCTTCAAGGGAGGGGTTGGGGGAGGGTGGAGACGCGCGACTGCCATTGACCTACGAAACACCGACCCCCCCTCAATCCCCCCCTGCAAGGGGGGGAGGTAAGTAAGGCTCGCTAAACTTGACTATTAAGTGCTCTAGGTAGGTCTTGGGATAACAAATGACTCGGCATACGAAAACGAGCAATGTCTAGTGCTCTACCTACGCTGAATGGATGGGTTGCCCGTCGGGAGGGCGAAGCCCCTGAGGATCGCGAGGATGGGCCGCCCGACTGACCTTCATTCGGGTACCGATATCGATCGGGCATACGAAGGATCGTGTCGCATACCAGGCCCGCGCGCGACTGGTCGAGGTGATGCATCCGATTTCCCGGCGACCCGATCCATACGGATCGGATGTGTACGATTCGCGTTCATCTTAATGCCACTTCGGTGTCGTCGTCCGTTTGCCTCGTTCTTCATGACCAACCATTCCTAGAGCGCGTAACAGTAGTCTCATTCCAAGCCGCGACAATCAGGGAGCGATCTGCCTGCCTCCGCGAAAGCCACTCGCACACGGTTGCGGCTTGACAAGGCGTGGCCTCCGCCGGAGGCGGCGCGGGCCTCCGACGGATGCTGAGCGGAATGAAGTGGGAAGGGTGCTCCTATTCTCATCTGATCGATATCGTTCCATTCTTTCGCCAAAGGTAATACACCGGGCGTGAGCCGATCAGCCCGCGAAACGTTTGAGCCAAGAACTCCGGTGACTGACGCTCGACGCGAGAAGCCCCACCGGCGGTCGTGGCGGCGTACCAGTCGTATACGATCTTGGCCACGACCTTGCGGACGGGTTGGCGACGCGACACCTCCGTTACGAAAGCTCGTCCGCTGGGATCAACATCCATCTTGCGCAGCGCCTCCAGTGCCTCGCTTTGCCTTGGCGAAAGGTCATATTGACCGATGCGCCGCATGCCGGCCTTCTCAAAAACCGGATTAAACGCGCCCATGGCCGCCAGGCATTCGATGTATTCAGTGCCAACCATCGGCAGCGTCTTCGCAACCAGATAGTGCCCCAGCCCCGTTCCGCGTAAGTCGGGATGAATCACCAGACGCCGCAGGATGCGCATGGATCGATTCAGCTTCTTGGGGTTACGCGAAAATCGGCGGTCCGTGGCCCGATTGCGTAACGCCAGCTCCAGCGGCGGATGGGAATACACGACGATGCCCACCGGCGGCCCGCCGGGACCGTCACGCAACACAAAGACCTTATCCACGAAGCCCAACTCGCCGGTGGCGCGGTAGTGCATGGATGCGAACGCTTCGTAGTCCTGCTTGAGACCCGGTTCGATGCGCAATCGACGACGCAAAAGAATCGGCCGACCAACGCGAACGGCACGCTCTTCAAGACCGGCCCGCCCCGATCCATCCAGTCGCACGATGATGTCCGGCTGAAGATCCGCGATGAGATCTTCATGGCTACAAGCAAGAACGACCGACAAGTTTTTTCGTGTGGCGATCTTGCGAACTCCATAACTGATGGCCCGTGCCACACGGCGATGTAGAATCGAGCAAAACTCGTCGCACAATAAAGGGGCACACGGTGCCGCACGCGCGGATGGCGTTGATCGAGCGTGAAGTGCAAGGGATCGAGCCAGGCGGGCTCGAAACTTTTCGCCGTCCGAAAGGGCCGCAAACGGGCGAACCCAAAGATGCGCCTCACCCATCCCGCAGCTCGTCAGAATCGAAAGGGCATCGGACAGTGATCCCCAAGGGGCGATGCGGTCAATGATGGCCGCATCTGGCGGAAAGCTCACTCGATCGACCCGGCAACCACCCGCGAACTGCCGCTCGATCTCCGCCAGCACCGTGGACTTCCCGCTGCCCGACGGGCCAGTCACCAGAACGATGCGACCCAAGCCGGTCCCGATCTGCGTGCGTTGCAAAATGGTTCTCACCGCACCGTGCAGCGCTATCCCAAACTGCGTACCGATCGTAGCCGTACGCGCCGACGCCCGCCCGGTCCGCACCTCCCGCGTGCAGCCCAGCTCGATCGGCCAGTGGGTGGCGGATTCGTTTCCCGTCTTGGCCCCCGGCTCGGTCTTTTTGCTGCCCCCTGATACTACAGTCCCCAAGGCTTCGATCATGCTTTCCCCTCCGTTGCAGTCTTCCCGCAAATACCTAACATATACCTAACTATACGAGACAAATATTGCTTGTCAATGAATAAAACAATATTTTGTTGTACTAAATTGAGGCGCCATCGTGGGTTAGCGAAGGATGGTGGGCCGTGCCCACCCTACAGTTCGCGGCAGACCAGGCGGATTACGGTGCCTTGGATGGAGAAGTCGTGCGACGAGTCCAGCAAAAGAGGGGGGAGACGGGGGTTGTCACCGCGGAGCACGACGAATCGATCGCCTTTTCGCCACTCCACGCTGACGCGTTTCAGCGTTGGCTCGCCGTCAACCAGACAGGCGCAGACCCGGCCTTGGACGTGTTCGGCATCGACGCCGGGGCGGTAATGGACCAGCACAATGTCACCTGGTTTGAGAGTCGGCTCCATGCTGTCATAAGAGAGTCGGAGGCAAAAATAGTCCGGTGACCACTGGTGACGCAACACCGGAAACATCTCCAACTGCTCCTGCGATGAGGCGGGCGGCCCGGCTGGAATCGAGCCCAGCAAAGGAAGCTCGCGGGTCTCGAGTGGTTGAGGATTGTCGTGGTCGTGACCTCCGCCGATCAGCACGCCCTGCGGCATATTCAGGGCAACTGCCAATGCGTCGATGGTACGTTGGCGCGGTGTCACCCGGTTGCGCTCAATCTCAGAGATGTAGCCCTGATTCACCCCGGCCGCGCGGGCCAGCTCCACCTGGGTCAGCCCGATTTCCTTCCGTCGACGCCGTATGCGTGCCCCGACCGACTCCCGGGCGCGGCTGGCTATGTTGGGCGGCTTATTCCTCACGGTAATATTATACAACAAAAACAATAATAGGGCAATAGTCCTGGCCGGTGAGCGTGTTGCGTGGGGTGATATGCAATACAGAGCACCGGGCGCAAGCCTGGTGACATGCTGACGCACGGAGTCCGCAGGCTTGCGCCTTCGGTACTGACTCAGCTTATCCAGCTCGCCGCCAACGTCACCCACCCTGTCGCGTGCGGTATTCGGTCATAAGAAGAGCCCGGGACGTCTGGATGTACCGGGCTCAGGGGAGGGAACGGAGATCGTTTAGATTCGGACGGTCAGCTAGTCAGTATGGTCCTCGACAACGCGGGATCATTGGTCTTGGTCGGACCTCCCTGAGGTTTAGGGTAGAAGAGGCGTTGACCATCACGTGATCCGAATTCGTCGGGACGGACGGCTAGATTTATCCTAAATAAACAAGAATCCCGTTGATCGCTGGGCAAATGCACTCGGGAACCAGCATCGCGTTTCTCCACATGAAAGGCGTTTCGATCGTATTTGGTTTAGAACCTGATCTCAGAATTCTGCGGCACCGGCATCTTGCCAGTGTTTTCACGGGCTGGAAGCCCGTGCCACACTTGAAACTGGGAACGGTTCTGGGGCCGTGGGAGACCGTCCAACAGGAAATACGAGGAGGGCGTGCATATCTGACACCTTGCGCCAAGAAATAATCTCGATATGGGAAATGGATTGATCATCGGTGAACTTGGGCGTTCGATTTCCGCCCACCCTCGATAGAGTCCCTTTGCACAGCGAAATCGCTGGTCGTGCACATGTTGGAAGCGTATCATGGCCTATTCAGCCTCCGCGTAGGCGGAATCTGTAGGGCGTTCGAGGTTGTTGGGGATGAGCGTTCCCCGTTCGTTGCGCTTTGTGGATCGGATTCATGAGCCAAAAAGCGGCGGACTCAGAAGCGATGATTCTTATCATTAGGGTCGCATAGTTAGAATTGCATAGATTATGAGTATTGGGATGCGTCGAGATCGTTTTGAAATCGCCAGGGAGGACCGAGCTTGGATTGCTCGGTACGGGTGGCGTTCGGTGGATGACATTTTGGCCTGCGCGTCGGACGACGTAGCGGCCGTGTCGCGATCGTCCAACGTGGTGCGCGTTCGGCTCGATCGAGGGCTGGACGGCCCGCCGGTGATCTATCTCAAGCGCTATCTCTATGAGCAGCGTGGTCAGCGGATCAAGCAGATGTTTCGCGGAACGCTGTTTGGCAAGAGCCGCGCCCGCACCGAGTACGAATGTCTCCGGGAGATGCGTCGCCGAAACGTTCCGACGGTGCGGCCCATCGCATTCGGTGAAGAGCGTCAAAACGCCTTCTTGGTTCGCAGCTTTGTGTTGACCGAAGGCGCCGAAGGCAGCATTTCGTTGGATCTGTTCGCAATTAACGTGATTCGTCGGGAACCAATGGATCGCGCTGAGCGCCGGCGGCTGGTCGCAGACTTAGGCTCGACCATTAGAAAAATGCACGATGCCGGTGTCAGGCATGGGGGACTATATTGGCGAAATATTCTGGTGAGGTCGGTCCCCGATGTGAGGTCGGTTCCCGATGGTGGATACGAGTTCACATTGCTGGACCCCGACACCCGCGCCAGTTTGACCTCAACGTCCGTTTCGACGAACGACGCCATTGCGGATCTCTCCGAGCTGGTGGCTTCCGGCATGGGGCTTGGGATTCGCCTGGGCTTGTCTGATTTCATGAAAGCTTACTTTCGAGTGTCCCGACTGGGGCCGGACCATCGGAAAATGGTGGCGAGCGTTTTGCAGGCGGCTGAAAAGCTGGCGCCGGCGGAGCAGCAGCGCATGGCCGCGACGGAGGCGATCGAGTGGTTTCGCGTGCGGGTTGAGACCGCCCGCGAACGACCGGATGCCGTCCGCGGATTCAATACGCTCGACGAGTTCTTTGACGCGCTGGCTTCGGTGACGGGTGACGGAGAATCAGTTGGAGGCTCCAGGCAGACGATCCAATTCGCGTTTCCCGGCGGATCCGGAAGAGAGTCGGCAGACTATGAAGTCATAATGAACGGCGGTGGTGTAGAGGTTCGTTCGCAAAGAGCGTCGAACCCGGAACTAATGATTCGAACTGACGCTCAGACATGGTTGTCGGTGATTTCGGGTCAACCGGATGCGTTCGAGCGGCTGAGTGCGGGCCGACTGCGCCTGGTTGGAGATACGAGGTTGTTATCGGTTTTCGCCGCTCATATTGATGGTGAACGTATCGCGGCGGTGTTGGGTTCACCGGATCAATCGGGGGGTCGATCGGGATCCGGTATTTCTGGGCAAGTGTGCAGGAATACGGGCACTTCAGAACAACCCATCAAGCGATCTTTTGGTCGCAAGTACAAAACCGACGATTACGCAAAGTATTATGCGGACAAGCACGATTCGACGCTGATGCGTCGCGCATCGAATTACCTCGAGCGGCGCATGATCGCCCGAGCCCTCAATCGAATTCGCCGGCGCGGCCCATTCAAAAGCGTGCTAGATTGCCCTTCGGGGGCCGGTCGATTGCTTCCCACGCTGGCGGATTTCAACGTTTCGGTCGTTGCCATGGATACGTCGGGAACGATGTTGCGAGAAGGGTTCAGGCACTATGACCTATTCAGTGACACTCCTCGGGCATCTGTAGGCTCGGCTTTTGCGCTGCCCCTGGCCGACGACGCCGTCGATGTGGTTTTGTGCTCCCGGCTGCTGCACCACATCCCCGAACGGGCGGATCGGATGAAGATTTTGCGTGAGTTCGCCCGCGTGGCGCGGGTAGGGGTGGTCATTTCATTCTTCGATGCGGCGTCGTATGGCGCCTGGAAACGACGCCGCAAGATCGAGAAGAAAGGGAAGCCAAGTGGTCGTCACGCGTTGCGGCGGACTGAGTGCCAGGCCGAAGCTCGCGAGGCCGGACTCATATCCATCGGCATGAACGCCCTGATTCGCTATCATGCCGAAGTCACGGCCGCTTCGTTCTTGGTGTAGCGGGACGCCGTTCCCGGGAGGGCGAAGCTCCTGCTGAGCCTTGTCCGTCCCGCCTACGCGAGCCATGGCTCGCCGGGAGGCTCGTCCTCCCAGCCTCAGATGTCGTAATCCGGTATGAGCGTAGGGGGATCGGCGGCGGGTTTGCTCGGTTCACCGGAGCGTGTTTTGACGCGCAGTTCCGGTGGATTGATGGTGACCAGGGAATTCGGGGGCACGCTGCTGGTCAGGAACACGCCACCGCCGATGACCGAACCTTGCCCGATCGCCGTAGCGCCCCCCAAGATGATGGCGTTGGCGTAGATGGTGACGTTGTCGGAGACCGTGGGATGCCGTTTGGTTCCACGAATGACTCGTCCCCGCTCGTCCTTCGGGAACGATAGTGCCCCCAAAGTGACACCCTGATAAATCTTCACATGGTCGCCGATTTCGGTGGTCTCCCCGATGACGACGCCGGTGCCATGGTCGATAAAAAAGTTGGGGCCGATGCGGGCGCCCGGGTGAATGTCGATGCCGGTCTTGGCGTGCGCCCATTCCGACATGATGCGTGGCATCAGCGGAACGTCCAGGCGGTTTAGGGCGTGTGCCAGGCGATGGACGCTGATGGCAAGCAGGCCGGGATAGGCTAGGATGACTTCGTCGACATTCAGTGCGGCCGGGTCGCCGTCATACGCGGCTTCCACGTCCGTCGCGAGCATCGTACGAATCTCGGGGATGGTATCGAGAAACTGGACGGTCAGGTTGCGGGCGCGCACGTCGCAGGGGTGTTCCTGCGGCTCGTCGGCATCGCGCGTTTCATCCATGTAGCACAGGCACATGTAGATCTCACGATAGGCCGCCTCGCTGATGCGCGGCAGAAGATCGCCGACGTGAAACGCGACGTTATGTGCGGTCAGGCGCTGTCGACCGATGAAACCCGGAAAAAGAAGTTCGAGCAAATCCTCGACGAGCTGAATAATCTCCCCGCGCGCGGGGAGATAGGTTTTGCCGATGTGTTGCGTGCGTGTGTCCGCGTTGTAGCTGGCAACGATGTCCGCAACCAACTCGCCAAGTTTCGGTCCGATGACAAAATCTTCGATCATGGTCGGGTCGTCTTTCTCATAAAATGCTGTCTCGGGAGCGTCATCGTAGTGCTCCTTGTGAAACGGTGCTGGGATCCCGTCAATTCTTGATCTACATGGGTGGCTCACCTCCTATGGGCCACCCAATAACCGTGAGGAACCCACAGTAGCTCCGGCCTCGGTGTCGGAGAATGATCCTCATGAGCTAACCATCAAGACGGCAGGGGCGCCGGCTCAACTCTTATCCAGACAGCTAGCACGATTTACTACTCACTTCCACCTGCGTCAATCCTATACGCCTATGGCGGTGGCGCGTAGTGACTGATGATGCAGTCGGCGGATTTGATACCGTCTACGGCGGCGCTGACAATGCCTCCTGCGTATCCGGCCCCTTCGCCCACGGGATAGAGGTTGTCAATATCAACGGCCTGTCGCGTGATCTTGTCACGGTTGATGCGTACCGGGCTACTCGCCCGTGTTTCCGGTGCCGTAATCAGCGTATCACCGCCGGCGAAGCCGGGTAATTTTTGATCGAGGATGGGGATCGCCCGTGAGATCGCCAGCGCTACCGAATCGGGAATCAGTCCCTTGATGTGGGCCCACTGCCCGCCGAGCGGATAGCTGGTCTCGAGCTTGCCGTCCGAAAGTGTGTTGGTCATGTAGTCCGTTGCGCGTTGGGCGGGTACGCGATAGGTTCCCCCCGTTGACTCGAAGGCTAAGCGCTCCCAGCGCTGCAAGTAATCCATGCAGGCCAGGACGAGATTCTCGGAAGAATCCAACCCCAGGTCTTGCGGATTGACGGTCATCACCAGACCGCAGTTGGCGAACTGCCCCGAGCGCTGCGATCGGCTCGCCCCATTGGTGGCAATCAGACCGGGCGCTTCGTTCGTCGGAAGGATGACACCACCGGGGCACATGCAGAAACTGAACACGTCGCCCTGATCGCCGGCTGCGTTTTTCGCGACCAGGTGGTATTCAGCCGGCGCGAGTCTTTGCTGGTTCGCCGCCGATCCGTATTGCCAACGATCCACACTGGACTGGGGATGCTCAATGCGCACGCCAATCTGAAATGGTTTGGGGTCGAGTTGCACGCCGCGTTGATGAAGCATTCTAATGGTGTCGCGCGCGGAGTGGCCGATGGCGAGGATCAACGGCCCCACATGCAGCCATTCACCGTCTGTTTTTCGCTCCGGATCCGTAAGGTGCACGGCGTCGAGCCGACCGTCCTTCACTTGGATGTCGTCAACCTGGGATTCGAACCGAATATCCCCGCCAAGCGACTTAATCTTTTTGCGAATGCGCGAGCAGATGGTCGGAAGGCGGTCGCTGCCGATATGGGGCCTGGTGTCGATCAGGATGTCGGGGTCGGCGCCGTGTTGGTAGAGCGAAACGAGGACATATCGGCAGAGCGGGTCGTTGACCCGTGTATAGAGTTTACCGTCGCTGTAGGTTCCCGCGCCGCCCTCGCCGTACAGCAGATTGGACGTGGGGTCGAAATCGCCCTCGCGGTAGAAGCGTTGCATGATATCGCGATGGCGTTGCTTTACTTCCCGGCCGCGCTCGAGCACCAGAGGCTTGTATCCGTATTGCGCCAGGCGCAGGGCCGCAAACATCCCACCCGGGCCGAAACCGACGACGATGGGACGTTGTTGTAGCGGGGCATGGCCGAACTCAACAACCGCTTCCGCCGGCGGTTCGAACCACAGGGCGTTGGGCGTGCGAAGTCGCGCGAGCCGCTGTTTTTGTTGATTCGGCGATTCATCAAGCTCCAATTCCACCTGATAGGAAAAGTGGATGTCGTCTTGCCGACGGGCATCGAGAGAGCGGCGGACCACGGAGTATGTGCGAATCGCTCGGGTCTCCACGCGCAGGCGCTTGGCCACCGCGTCAATGAGATGCGTATCGTCTTGGTCAATTCCGATTGGGATATTGCGAACGAGTATGGGCATTTCGATGGTCATAGTACAAGTATGAGTAGTGGAACGCCAGAGTGCGTGAAAGTTTCGGCGGCTTCATCGCGACGGATTATTGTGACCTGAAAGGCTTGCATACAGCACCATCCGGGGGCGGCGCTCCGCTTACCCCCGTCTACTATAGAGCAGGCCTTCAGCCTGCTAGATCACTCCACCGATTCTGCCACGCACCCGGAACGCCATGGCGATGGTTAAAAGTCATTCTTACGGCCATCTATGGTTGTATGCCGCGTTGGCATCCAGCCACTGGTTCGATGAGTGAACCTCATTTACAATGCGGGCTTCGTAAGCGGGGTTACGGGGTCTCGCTCACCCGTTCGAGGATCTTCAAAGCGGAGCGCGAGCAAATGACCAGTACGAACCAATCGACGCACGTTCGCCCCGTTCGATCGAACGATCGTGAAGAGTGGTTGCGTTTGCGAGACTGTCTGTGGCCGGGATCACCAGACGACCATGCCCAAGACATAGACGGCTATTTCTCAAGACTGCAAGATGGCGTTACCTTGGTCATGGAAGGTGCTGACGGGGAACTTTGTGGCTTTATCGAAGTCGGCCTCCGAAGTTACGCCGAAGGATGTGTTTCTTCGCCCGTACCCTATATTGAAGGCTGGTACGTGGACGAAGCCATGCGCCGCAGGAAACTGGGTAGTCGTCTTTTGCAAGCGGCGGAGCAGTGGGCCAGGGATCGTAGGTTCGGCGAGATCGGCAGCGATGCACAGTGGGATAATGAGGCGAGCATTCAGGCCCATAAGGCGCATGGGTATGAAGAGGTCGTGCGCGCTGTGTGCCTTCGCAAGACACTCGAACCGTGATGCCGATCGAGTCGTGATGTGGGTATTGACGATGGAAGGGATACTCAGTGACGCGCAGGTCATCGACGAGCCATGAGTCAAGACTCTAGTCTACGGATCATAGATGCGAATCTGAACCGGGCGCGGGAGGCGCTGCGGGTGATGGAGGAGTACGCGCGGTTGGGATTGGATGACATAGGTCTGTCGTCGTCGATCAAGGATACGCGGCATGCGTTGGCAGTGGCGGTGGGGGAGTTGGAAGACGGATTGTGGCGAGACACCACCGCGAAGATCGCGCAGGCTCCGCCGAATGGCAGTTTCGATTCCGCCTGTGGCTCGAAAAAAGAAACCCCCCTCAATCCCCCCTTGGAAAGGGGGGAGGGTGATGACTCAGGTAGGAGCGTTTCAGGTAGGAGCATTTCAGGTAGGAGCGTTTCAGGTAGGAGCGTTTCAGGTAGGAGCATTTCAGGTAGGAGCATTTCAGGTAGGAGCGTTCTTGTTCGGTCGCGGGATATTGTCGGCGACGTCGGATGCGACGTCGCCACAGCTTCGGAACACGAGCGCGGGGACGCGTTGCACGTCGCACTGGTGTCGGGCAAACGGCTGAGCGAAGCGCTACGTTGTGTCGAAGAGTACGGCAAGGTCATCGCCCCGGAGTTCGCGGGCGCGGTCGAGAAGATTCGATATCGCGGCTATGAATTGGAGCGCCACTTGCATGTGATCAGCAGCACGCGAGCGCGTTTCTACAAGATTCAGCTTTATGTCATCATCACTGAATCGCTTAGTTCCGGCGATTGGTATGCCACGGCCGAGGCCGCGCTGAAGGGAGGAGCCGATTGCCTGCAACTTCGGGAAAAGAATCTGGCCGACGGTGAACTGCTCGGTCGCGCGAAACGACTCGCGACCCTCTGCCATGAGCGAGAGGCTTTATTCGTGGTCAACGACCGGCCTGATATCGCGGCGCTGAGCGGTGCGGACGGCGTCCATCTCGGACAAGGCGATCTTCCCATCGCGTCAGCGCGAAGAATGCTCCCGCCCAGTGCCATCGTTGGCGTCAGCACACACACGGTCGATCAGGTGCAAGAGGCGGTGGATCAGGCTCCGGATTACATCGCCGTTGGTCCCATGTTCGATACGGCCACCAAACCGCCGGACCACATTGCCGGACCGGAAACGCTAACCGCGGCCCGCGAACGGACGTCGCTTCCGTTGGTGGCCATCGGTGGTATCAGTGAGAACAATGTGGATTCAATTGTTACCGCTGCACACTGCATCGTGTGTGTCTGTAGTGCCGTGATTGGTGCCTCGGATGTGCGGACCGCGGCCTCGCGTCTCAAGCGATCGATGCGCGGGTAAGTCAACCAAACAGTTTGCCCCAAGAACGTAGAAAACGCCGACTTTGCCGATTGATGCCACTTCTCAATCATCACGAGTCACAATTTTGGGTGTGTTTGATTGATCTCACGTGGAAATTTGGATGCTGGCTAAGCGATCAAAGGTCGATAACTTGATCGGAAACTAGATCGAACAAGACATTCGACGGCGGAATTAACGGTGCGGCATTAGAATGCTACTCTATTGTTTACAGTAGGTTACATCTTTTGTCGGAGTTCTGTTTCCTTTGACATTGATGGCAAAAAGCGCTACGATTACGCGGATTATCGGTACTGCGAATCAATCGCGCTTCCCGTTGATCTGCGTCGTGTGCCGACCGCGTTCGATAGAGGGGTTTGGTCGGACCGCGCGATCGAGGGAAAGGCGTCAATAAGACGCAGCGCTGTTTCTTTGGACGGTTGCATTCGTTGGGAGAGCTTAGGCTATGGCGAGTACGCAAGACATCCTGTCGGTTGTTGACAAACACATCAATCCGGATCGTTTTCGAGAGCAGCATTGGGAAGGATCGTTCAGCGATTACCTTGCCATCGTCACGAAGAATCCGCGCGTAGCGCGCAACGCGTTCCAGCGCATCTACGACATGATCATGCACTTCGGGCAAGAGCGCTATACGTGGATGCGCGAGGAGCTGATTCGCTACAAGTTTTTTCAGGATCCGTTCGACGGCGGGGCTGATGCCATCTACGGACTTGATCGCGGGTTGATGAACTTGGTTGATTTTTTCAAGTCGGCCGCTCGTCAGTATGGAACCGAGCGGCGCATTTTGCTGCTGCACGGTCCGGTCGGTTCTTCGAAGAGCACGATCGCGCGACTGCTGAAGAAGGGCATTGAATACTACTCGCGGCTTGATGAAGGGGCGCTGTACACGTTTTCCTGGGAGATTCCAGACAAGGATGGCAATGTTTTGTCATGCCCTTGTCCGATGCACGAAGAGCCGTTGAAGCTCATTCCCATCGAAGCCCGGTTTGATGTCCTTGCGAAGATCAATGAGGATTTGGAGGAAGGCAATCAGATTGCCGTGGACGGCGCGTTGGATCCGTTCTGCCGACGAATGTTTGACGATCTGTTGTTAAAACACGACGGTAGTTGGCATAAGGTGATTGAGCACATCAAAGTCCGTCGGCTGATTCTGAGCGAGAAGGACCGCGTTGGAATCGGCACGTTCCAGCCCAAGGATGAAAAGAATCAGGACTCAACCGAGCTGACCGGCGATATTAACTATCGCAAAATCGCCGAGTACGGCAGCGATAGTGATCCGAGGGCGTTCAACTTCGATGGTGAACTCAACATTGCCAACCGAGGCATGATCGAGTTCATTGAGGTGCTCAAGCTGGACGTGGCCTTCCTTTATGACTTACTCGGAGCGTCTCAGGAGCACCTTATTAAGCCCAAGAAATTCGCCCAGACGCATATCGACGAGGTCATTTTGGGGCACACCAACGAACCGGAATACAGGAAGCTCCAATCGAACGACCTCATGGAAGCATTCCGTGATCGAACCATCAAGATCGACGTGCCTTACAACATTAAGCTCGACGACGAAGTCGCCATTTACGAGAAGGATTTCAACAAACGGCGCATCCGTGGCATTCATATTGCGCCGCACACGATCGAGATGGCCGCCATGTGGGCGGTGTTGACCCGACTCGATGAGCCGAAAAAGGCCGGGCTCACGTTGACGCAGAAGATGAAACTGTACAACGGCAAGATGATCCCGAATTTCACGGAAGATTCCGTACGCGAGCTTCGCGATGAGGCGCCGCGCGAGGGCATGCAGGGGATCAGTCCGCGGTACATTCAGGATAAGCTGTCGAATTCGCTGGTATCGGATCAAGCCATTCAGGAAAAATGCATCAATCCGTTTATGGTGATGAACGAGTTGGAGTCGGGCCTGGCACACCATAGCCTGCTTACGGACGAGGAATTGAAGACGCGGTATCGTGAATTGCTCGGCCTGGTGCGTGAGGAATATGAGGACGTGCTCAAATCGGAGGTGCAGCGGGCGATCAGCGCGGACGAGGATGCTATCTCGCGGCTGTGCTCCAATTACATCGAAAACGTTCGGGCCTACACGCAGCACGAGAAAGTTCGCAATCGCTACACGGGCAAGGACGAAGCCCCGGATGAGCGGTTGATGCGCTCGATTGAAGAGAAGATTGACATCCCCGAGAGTCGCAAGGACGACTTCCGGCAGGAGATCATGAACTATATCGGCGCCCTGTCACTCGACGGCAAGAAGTTTGAATACGCCACCAACGCCCGTTTGCACAAGGCGTTGGAGCTTAAGTTGTTCGAAGATCAGCGTGACACCATCAAGCTAAAGAACGTGGTGTCCGGCGTCGTCGACGACGAGACGCAGGCGAAGATCGACGTCGTCAAACAACGGCTCATCAAGTATTTCGGATACAACGAAACGAGTGCGACGGACGTGTTGAACTACGTAGCCAGCATATTCGCGCGGGGTGATACCAAGAAAGAAGACTAAGCCATTTGAACGTTGAAATGTGAATCCGGAGCCGGCGCGCCGACCATTTCAACGTTCCGGCATGTTGACGTTGGACCCATGATTCTTCAGATCAACAACGACCATCAGCGCTTTCGGAAAATCGTCAAGGGGAAGATCCGCAAAGATCTACGCAAATTTCTAACGCGCAGCGAGCTACTGGGCCGTGAGGGCAAGCGTTACATCAGTATCCCGGTGCATGGAATCGAAATCCCAAACTTTCGCTACGGCGACAACAGCGATTCCGGTGTCGGCAAGGGCGACGGCAAACCGGGGGATCAAGTCGGCGACGACGGCGGGATGGGACCAGGCGGCACCGAGGAAGGGAATCACATCCTGGAAGTTGATGTTTCTCTCGATGAGTTAGCGGATATTCTGGGTGAAGAACTGGAACTTCCACGCATCAAGCCCAAAGGGAGGCATCGCATCACTTCGGAGCGCGACCGTTACAGCGGCATCCGACAATCGGGACCGGAATCGTTACGGCACTTCAAGCGGACATTCCACCGGGCCTTGCGTCGCCAGATCATGTCGGGTTTGTATAACTCCGAGATGCCCAGAATCGTTTTCGAGCGTCGCGACAAAATGTACCGCAGTTGGAAGACGGTCCTCAAGCCGCAGTCCAATGCGGTGATCGTGTATATGATGGATGTCTCCGGTTCCATGGGCGATGAGCAGAAGGAGCTGGTTCGGCTGGAGGCATTTTGGATTGATGCGTGGTTACGGAAGAACTACCAGGGGATCGAATCGCGCTATATCGTGCACGACGTGCGGGCCGCCGAAGTGGATCGTGATACGTTTTTCCGCATTCGCGAAGACGGCGGAACGCGCATCAGTAGTGCCTTCAAACTGGCACGGGACATCATCGAGGCTCAGTACGTACCTACAGAATGGAACATTTACTTGTTCCATTTTTCCGACGGTGATAACAGTAGCGAATCCGATAGCCGTGAGTGCTGCACGATGCTCCGTGAACATCTTTCGCCGGTGCTCAATATGTTCGGATATTGCCAGGTAGCGAGCGCCTACGGCAGCGGTAACTTCATCAATGTCTTACACGAGCACCTTACCGACTCGGCGGATGTCATTACCAGTCGCGTCAACAACAAGGATGATATTTACGACAGTATTAAAACCTTCTTTGCGGCTGGGAAATAAGGGGCTCACGCTGCGGTACCCCGACGTAGGTGTCACCCAGAGGGGCTCGCCAAACTAGCGATATGAATCAACCGTTACCCAAAGAGTTAGCTGAATGGGCGGAAGTCATCGCGGGATACGCGCGGACTGAAGGCCTTGATTTCTATCCCACCGTGTTTGAAATGCTCTCCTCGACGCAAATGTCGCAAGTGGCGGCCTACGGCGGATTCCCGCAGCGCTACCCCCATTGGCGATTCGGAATGGATTATGAGAAGCTGCGGAAGCAACACAGCTACGGATTGAGTCGAATCTACGAAATGGTCATCAACAATGATCCATGTTACGCCTATCTACTGTGCGACAATATGTTGGTCGATCACAAGACCGTGATTGCGCATGTGTACGCCCACTGCGATTTCTTTAAGAACAACAAGTGGTTTAGCAAAACGAATCGTCGCATGATCGACGCCATGGCCAACCACGCCACGCGGATTCGCCGGTACATTGAGCGTTACGGGGTGGAACGGGTCGAGCAACTCATCGATACCTTTCTTTCGCTCGAGAGTTTGATCGATCCGCACTCCGTCTTCATGCGTCGTAAGCCCAAGAACGTGGCCGAGGATCGTGATCGAACGAAGAAGAATGAAAATGGGGAGCGGTCGCGGTATCCTGCCAAGGCGTACATGGATCGGTATATTAATCCGCCCGATAAAATGGCGTCGGAGCGTGCCGAGCGCCTGGATGAAGAGGTAGGGTCCAAGGCGCGGTTCCCGGCCGATCCCACACGCGATGTGCTGTTGTTTCTGCTGCAAAACGCGTCGCTGGAAGATTGGGAGGCGGATATTCTCTCGATCATTCGCGAAGAGGCCTATTACTTCGCGCCACAGGGGCAGACCAAGATCATGAACGAAGGGTGGGCCAGCTATTGGCACTCCACGATCATGACCCGCTACGTGGTGACCGACGCGGATATCATCGATTATTGTGAGCACAACGCGGGAACGCTGGCCACCTCACCCGGGCGACTCAATCCCTACAAAATGGGAGTAGAACTGTTTCGGGATATCGAAAGGCGTTGGAATACGGGTCGATACGGTGCCGCCTATGAATCATGCGATGACATGTCGGAGCGGCGACAATGGGGCGAGAGCAAGGAGCCCCAACAAAGGGTGGTCGCAAAAGGGTCGCCGGGTCGAGAAAAAATATTTGAAGTCCGAGCGCTGTACAACGACGTGACATTTCTTGACGAGTTTCTCACCCCGGAATTTGTGGAGGATCAGAAGCTCTACCATTACCGTCAGGATCCGACAACCGGTCGTATGGTCGTGGTCGATCGTGATTTCGATAAGATCAAACGGCAAATGCTGTTCATGCTCACCAACCATGCCCAGCCCTACATTTACGTAATGGACGCGAATTACCGCAACCGAGGCGAACTCTATCTCACACATCGTCATAACGGCGCAGACATCGAGGTGAAATATGCCGTGGTGACCATGAAACAGCTTCACAAAATCTGGAAACGCCCCGTCCACCTCAACGCCCGAATCGACGACGAACCCATTCTGTTTTCATTCGACGGCGAACAATCCACACAGCAGCACATAGACGATCGTATCGATCAGCCCGCCCACGATTTTTGACGAAACCTGCTCGCAGTAGATCAAGCTCCTCTAACCGCGCCGCGTGTTTCATTCTGCGCGACCGCTTCGCCTTCGTCGGTCGTTTCCATGCTGAGAAATCCCCCGGCGTGATCAACCGTCAGGTACGGATGCGCCCAGTCCACCAGTTTGCGCAAGTCAAAATAGCCAATTCGGACAGACAAGGGTGGAAGGGCTTGTGCCCGTTTCAAAAACCATGAAACGGCTTGATTGCGGCCGGCGCCTTTGGACGTTGAGGCGGCGGACCTTATAATACGATCGGTTGTTTCGCAGAGGCTCATGCAGGCGGCCGGTGCGATTCACAAACGGCGAGCGTTCCCGCAGACTGAAGCACGCCGCGCGGGTGCCCCATTCTTCGCAACGCGAAGGGTGGGGGACCGACTCCGCCGGGCCTTGTTGAAGGAAGGGCATAATCAAACCATGACACAGGATTC
>Ga0214472_10002236_pt1 | contig 21016 bp, 19 predicted proteins | sample RVTome_6_FD_207662 | JGI IMG/M metagenome (GOLD analysis project Ga0214472, IMG submission 207662) | Soil microbial communities from uranium-contaminated site in the Upper Colorado River Basin, Wyoming, United States - RVT140D175 | ecosystem: Environmental > Terrestrial > Soil > Contaminated >...
CGTCGCGCCTTTGACATCAGTTGATCACCAGAGCCGGGTTGGTCCGGATCCGCGGTCGTTTGTCGATGACGGCTCCAGCCAGGGTCTCGAAGGCCTGCTCGGCTTCGGAACCAGGCGCGGCGACCGCCACCGGATGACCTTCGTCCGCTCCACGTCCCATCGCTGGGAGCAAGGGAATCCTCGTCATCAGGTCCACCCCGACCTCCTCGGCCAGGGCCGACCCACCACCCGACCCGAAGAGCTCGTACTTCTTCCCGTCGTCCGCGGTGAACCAGGACATGTTCTCCACGATCCCGATCACCTGCTGGTCGACCTCGGCAGCCATCAGCGCCGCCCGGCGCGCCACCCGCTGCGCCGTGGGCTGCGGGGTGGTGACGAGGAGAACCTGGGCCCGAGGAAGGAACTGTGCCATCGAGATGGCGATATCGCCGGTTCCCGGCGGCATGTCCACTATCAAGAAGTCGAGATTGTCCCAGAAGACATCCTTCAGGAATTGCTCGATGGCCTTGTGCAGCATGGGGCCACGCCAGATCACGGCTTTGTCGTCACCGACGAAGTAATCCATCGACATCACCTTCACCCCGTAGGAGACGGGGGGGATGATCGCCTCGGCCACTAGGAGGGGCGGCTGGGAAACGCCAAGCATCCTGGGCACCGAGAAGCCCCAGATGTCACCGTCGACGATCCCCACCTTCTTCCCGGCGCGGACCAGGGCGACAGCCAGGTTGCAGCTGACCGAAGATTTGCCGACACCGCCCTTTCCCGAGGCCACTGCAACCACCCGGGTTGACGAGCCGGGCTCTCCGACGGGTGGACCGGCCATTCCCCTGAGTCGGGCGATCCACTCCATCGCCGCCTCATCGCTCATCACCTCGATGTCGACGTCGGCTCCTCGACCATGCGGTTGCAGAGCCTTCTGAAGACGTTGATCGAGCAATTCGGAGGTGTGGGAAGTCGGCAGGAGCAGTTCCACGTTGATCCTCCCGGTCATCGTCCGGTCGACCTTCTTGACCGCATCCAGCTCGCCCAAAGTCCGGCCCACGAACAGGGGAGACTCGATGGACGCGACCGCGTTGAAGATCTGATTGTCGGAGGCCATTGATTCCCCTACGCCGACAGTGGATAGAAGGCCCTCGAAACTATAGTTTTGGCTTGTTGGTACCCCTCATGGACACCGAGACCCTCGACAGTCGGATCTCCGACCTCACCTCTTCGCTGGGCGATCCCACCCGGCGGGCCATCTACATCGCGGTGCGGGAGTCCCCGGAGCCGTTGACGACTTCCCATGTCGCCGGCCTCTTCGACCTCCACCCCAACGTCGCCCGTCATCACCTGGACCGACTCGCCGACGACGGGTACCTCAAGGTGAGTCATCGTCGATCGGAGGGCAAGAACGGTCCAGGGGCGGGTCGCCCTGCCAAGTGCTACGAGGCGACGGCCAAAGAGGTCTCGGTGCATTTCGCCCCGAGACGCTTCGAGATGCTCGTCGAAATGCTGATCCGGGTCCTCGACGAGGTGGCACCGGAGAACGTCTCCCAGGTCGCGGAGAACGTGGGGCGGGCTTACGGCGAGGAGCTGGCCGCAGAGATCGGTAAGCCTGAGCAACCCGGATATGACGGAGCCATCCAGGCAGTGGCCAGCGCGATGACCGGGCTCGGATTCTCGATCGATCCCGATGTGCCAGGACAGAGACTCCTCACCTCACACTGCCCCTTCGGCGAGGCCGCCACCAGCCACCCCGAAGTGATCTGCTCCCTGGACCGTGGGATCGTGGCCGGGATGTTCGGGGCCATGTCCTATGCCTGCAACCCGGTGGTGATCCCGCACAAGGCACTCGAGGACGACTGTGTCACTCGGGTGCCCGTGGAAATCCGTTGACTGTTCATCACTGACCGTTCACCGCAAGTACGCAAAACGGTCTCAACTTTCCGGTACGGATAACGGTCAACCGAAAACGGACAACGGCTTAGGGGAGAGAGGCGGCCACGACAAGTAATCTGGTCCCATGAACATTGGGGCACGTACCACCATCGATACGGCTCTCGGTCCTCGTCTTATTGCCCGACTCGACTCCATCGAGGGCGTCGAAGCGCTCCCCTACTCGATCAAGGTCCTCCTCGAGTCCGCCTTGCGCAACCTCAATGGCAAGAGCGTCACCGAAGCAGACGTCCGTCGAATCGCCGCTTACGACGCACGAAACGTCGGCGAGCAAGAGATCCCATTCGTGCCGGGACGTGTGGTGCTCCAGGACTTCACCGGCGTGCCCGCCATCGTGGATCTAGCGGCAATGCGCTCGGCGATCGTCCGCATGACTGGCGACGAGGGCGCAGCCCAAAAGGTAAACCCCTTGATCCCCGCGGATCTGGTCGTGGACCACTCGGTCCAGGTCGACGCCTTCGCCAGCTCCGATGCTCTCACCATCAACTCCCGCAAGGAGTTCGAGAGAAACCAGGAGCGATACGAGTTCCTGAAATGGGGCCAATCGGCGTTCGCCAACTTCCGCGTGGTCCCACCCGCCACCGGCATCGTTCATCAGGTCAATCTCGAGTATCTGGCCAAGGTGGTTTGGGACGACGGCGAGTACCTGTATCCCGACAGCCTGGTGGGGACCGACAGCCACACCACTATGATCAACGGGCTGGGAGTGGTTGGCTGGGGTGTCGGCGGCATCGAGGCCGAAGCCGCCATGGTCGGCCAGCCGATCTACATGCTCCTTCCCGAAGTCGTCGGGTTCCGGCTCACCGGAAGGCTCCAGGAGGGGTCGACTGCGACCGACCTGGTGCTGCGGGTCACCGAGATGCTCCGAGAGCATGGTGTCGTCGACAAGTTCGTCGAGTTTCACGGCTCCGGTTTGGCCGACATGCCCATCGCCAACCGGGCAACCATCGCCAACATGGCACCGGAGTACGGAGCGACTGTCGGCTTCTTCCCGGTCGACGAGCAAACCCTGAAGTACCTGCGGCTCACCGGTCGCGACGACAAGCTGATCGACACCGTCGAGCAGTACCAAAAGACCCAGGGGATGTGGCGGGACGACAGTCGCCAGATCACCTATTCGGCCGAGCTCGAGCTGGACATGTCGAGCGTCGAGCCCTCCCTGGCCGGCCCGAAGCGACCACAAGATAGGGTCGCGTTGTCGGCGATGAAAGCCCAGTGGAACGCCGACCTGACCAACCTCTTCGAGAAGAATGGTGGCTCTCGATCGTCGACGGTGGTGAGTTGGGAGGACGAAGGCGGCCGCCCCGCCCGCGTCGGGGCCCTAAAAGCCCAGACCAAGATCGACGTCGAGTTCGGCGGCGAGCCCTTCGACCTGACCGATGGCGATGTGGTGATTGCCGCCATCACGTCATGCACCAACACCTCCAACCCCGACGTCATGGTCGCCGCCGGCCTTGTCGCTCGAAAGGCAAGACAGAGGGGCCTGACCCGACGGCCCTGGGTGAAGACCTCGTTGGCTCCAGGCTCCAAGGTGGTCACCGAATACCTGACCAGCTCGGGTTTGCTCCCGGACCTCGAGGCCCTCGGCTTCTACGTCGTCGGATACGGCTGCACCACCTGCATCGGGAACTCCGGGCCGCTGCCAGAGCCGATCTCCAATGCGATCCGTGTCGGGGACCTGGTCACCGCGTCGGTCCTCTCCGGCAACCGGAACTTCGAGGGCCGGATCTCGCCCGATGTGCGGGCCAACTACCTGGCGTCGCCTCCTCTGGTCGTGGCCTACGCCCTGGCCGGCACTGTGGAGTGGGACCCGGTGAACGAGGCGCTAGGTGTGGACCAGGCCGGCAGCGAGGTCTTTCTACGTGACATCTGGCCCACTCAGGAGGAGATTTCCGAGATCGTGGCCGCCCATGTCCATCGAAGCCAGTTCGTCGACAAGTACTCGGACGTCTTCGCCGGATCCGACGAGTGGAGAGCCATAACCACTCCGGAGTCCGATCTCTACCCGTGGAACGAGGACTCGACCTATGTCCAGGAACCACCCTTCTTCACCGAGCTCACCCCCGAGCTGACACCGATCACGACCATCAGCGGGGCCCGGGTTCTCGCCATGCTCGGGGACTCGGTCACCACCGACCACATCAGCCCGGCCGGCTCGATCGCGGTCGACTCCCCTGCCGGTCAGCATCTCATCTCCAAGGGCGTTCAACCCCCGTTGTTCAACTCATACGGGTCGCGGCGGGGCAATGACCGTGTGATGACCAGGGGCACCTTCGCCAACATCCGGGTAAAGAACCAACTCGCACCGGGAACCGAGGGAGGGTGGACCAGCGACTTCCTCGATGGCGAGGTCAAGTCGATCCATGAGGCCTCGATGCACTATCAGTCCGAGGGGGTCCCTTTGATCGTCATCGGCGGCAGCGACTACGGAATGGGGTCGTCGCGAGATTGGGCGGCCAAAGGGCCCTTCCTCCTCGGGGTGAAGGCGGTGCTGGCCAAGTCGCTGGAACGGATCCATCGTTCCAATCTGGTGATGATGGGTGTTCTTCCTCTCGTCTTCGCCGAGGGCGAGGACGCAGCCACCCTGGGCCTCGACGGGTCCGAGACTTTTGACATCCCGCTAGGAGACGACCTCCGTCCGCGACAGATTGTGCCCGTCACGGCAACCGGTGCCGATGGATCGGTCAAGACATTCTCAACGGTGGCCCGGGTCGACACCGACATCGAGGTCGAATACCTGCGTCATGGTGGAATCCTCCATTACGTACTGCGGAGGATGGCGTCTGACTGATCAAACCGAGGTCCCGGACCCACTCCCCAATCGATCCCTTCTTCTCACCGGTGTCTTCCTGGGTGTTGTGGCGGTTGGGCTCGGGGCGGCTTGGCTGGTCAGCGACGACACCGCTGTCGCCGAGGTCGGAGCCAAAGCCCCTGACTTCACCGTGGAGCTGCTCGACGGCGGCTCATTCACTCTCGACGATCATCTGGCGGACGACGGCCGGCCCTTGGTGCTCAACCTGTGGGCGTCCTGGTGTCCACCCTGCCGAGATGAGATCCCCGACATATCCGACTTCGCCGAGGCCAATGAAGATGTGGCTGTCCTCGGCGTCGCCGTCGAGGACGTCTTGGAGGATTCGAAGTCCTTGGCTGCGGAGCTGGCACCCTCCTATCCGCTCGCCTTTGGCGGCAAGGAGTTCCGCGAGGCCTACCCGACGGTGGGCCTCCCTGCAACTTTCATCATCGACCCGGACGGCAGCGTGTCCAACATCGTCAACGGAATCGTCGACCAGGAGTCGCTCGAGGAGTTGACCAGCTAGGACACCCCGGTTAGCCGGTCCTTGAGATCTTCGATGTATGCCAGGTTGGGGCCCTCGATCATCTCCGCGAAGATGATCAGCCGCTCTCGCGCCGAGAACTTGGGATTGCAGGTGGTCAGGGTGAGCCAACCGCCCGCTTTGTCGTCGGTGACCCAGACATCGGTAGGAGCCACGATCAGGCTCTCCCTCACCTCATAGACGTGGGTGCCGATGGCAGTCTCGACTTCGATTCGGTCTCCCGGCCGGAGGAGGTCGAAGTCGAAGAAGGGCCGGCCATAGGTAGTTCGATGTCCGGAGATCACCGAGTTGCCCGGCTGGCCGGGCAACGGCGTCCCGGGCATGTGACCCGGGCCCCGAGCCAGAGTCTCCCGGGTCACACCTTCGAATACGACAACATCATCGAGCCCAACCCGTGGAACAACGAGACGTGCGAACTCGGAGCCCTCGACCGGCACATCCTCGGGGTGGTACTCGAGTGGGCCCTCCTCACCTTCCACGGCCTCGACTTGAGGCAGTTGCGCTCGCTCGACCTCGAAGAAACCGAGCAAATCGTCTGCCGCCTCGGCCTGAACTCGCTCGTTGACCAAGTCGGTGCCGAACAGCTGCCACCCCAGATAGCCGAAGATGAAGAGACCGGTCCAGATCAGGGCCCAACCGAGGATCTGGATCTTGCGCCGCATGGGAAGAGGCTAAATGCCGGCAACACCAACCAGATGGCGGGCAGATCTCAGCTACCAGACCACTCAGGGTCCCGTTTCTCGAGAAAGGCGGCGGTGCCCTCTCTTGCGTCTTCGGTCATGGCGACTTCGGTGAGCCCCAGCTGCAGCCGGTCCAGGGCGGCGTCGAGCCCGAGATCCGTCACTCCATAGAAGGCGTCCCGACCCAGTATCAGAGTCGCCGGGCTCGCCGATCTGAGGGCAACCACGGTCTCGTCGACGACGGTGTCGAGCTCGGCGCGCGACACCACCCGGGACACCGCGCCCAGCCGATATGCCTCATGGGCATCGATCGTCCGCCCGGTCAGCATCATCTCCAGGATCGCCTTGCGGGGCATGGCGCGAGCCAGCACTGCGGTGACCATCATCGGCCACAGGCCAACCCTGACCTCGGTCGTCCCCAACCTGGCGTCCTCGACGCAGATGGTCACGTCACAGGCGACTACCAGACCGAACCCGCCGGCGAGAGCGTGGCCGTTGACCCGGGCCACAGTGGGCTTGCCACCTCTCCACATAAGTCGGAAGAGATCAGCGAGCACTCCCCGGTTCCGATGCAACCCAATCGGGTCGTCCACGAAGGAGCCGGACAGGTCACCGCCGGCGCTGAACGCCTGGTCTCCGGCACCGGTGTACACGATCACCTGCACGGAGGGGTCCTCGACCGCCCGTCGGGTGGCATCGAGCAGCCCGGCCATAGTCTCGACTGAGATCGGGTTGCGACGCTCAGGGTCATTGATTGTGATGGCTGCCCGCCCCGCGGACGCCTCGTAGTCCACCATCGAATTTCGCTTTCTTGTCAATATCGGCCCGGCTATTACCGTCGGTCACATGTTATGGATGGCGATTGTGCTCTTCCTTTCCCTGGCTATCGCCGTCCTGAGAGGAGGCCGGCTCACCAACCTCGGGGACATAGAGCTCAAGGCGTGGTGGCTGCTGCTGGTCGGGTTCACCCTCCAGGCTGCCACGGGCTGGCTGCCCGAGGCCGACTGGACCGAGGGCCTTGCCCTCGGCATGATGCTCACCTCGTTCGGCCTGTTGATGATCCTCGTCGTCCTCAATCGGGCCAAGTCAGGGATGTGGCTTGCCGGTCTCGGGGTGCTGATGAATTTCACAATCATCGCCCTGAATGGCGGGATGCCGGTGCTGGCCGGAGCCGCGGAAGTGGCGAGTGGTTTCACGGTCTCGATACCCGACTTCACCGGATCGTTCAAGCACGTGGTTCTCGACGATTCGTCACGTCTCACCTTCCTGGCCGACGTGATCCCGCTCCGGATCGCCAACATCGGCCAGGTCATAAGTCTCGGCGACGTCTTCCTCGCGGTTGGGCTGGGCCGTTTCCTCGAGTACGAGTTGCGACGGCCACGACGCTGGTTCAAGCGGGGGGCCCACGCCCAGGCCGGGTCTGCCTCCAAGCCCTGAACGCGAGGCCCATCCATTGCTGCCGACACCGCTACCAGCCCTCGTAATGGACGACCTCCTCGAAAGGGCGACGGTTCGGGTTCTTGATCGGACGCAGCGGCCGGTCGGCCGGAAAACCAAGACCCATGAGCCAGGCGAGCTCCCGGTCCTGAGGCAGACCCAGGATCTCGCGAGCCAACTCTTGGTCCGCCACAGAGGCGTGGGCGGTCCCGATTCCGAGGTCGGCGGCGGCCAACATCAATGACATGGTGGCCTGACCGAGGTCGTACTGGATCGACCGGTAGGTGTCCCAGTCGTCGGTGACCGGAGCCACGATTCCGATCGCCGCCGCGGCATGAGCTATATGGCCCGCACCTCGCCACACCTGAGACAACCTGCCAAGACGCTCCCGATCCTGGACAACGACAAAATCCCAGCGCTGCTGGTTTCCCGAGGACGGAGTCCGACGGCCGGCCTCGAGGATTCGCTCCAGGCTCTCCGGGGGTACCGGCCGGTCCTCGTATTCCCGGATGTTGCGCCGCGAGGTGATGGCATCAAATGTCTCCATCACCGAAACCTAATGCCGCCTCGCCGCGCTTCGATCGGCTCGGTCATACTCGAGCCGGGCTCAGGACACCGCGAGCCTCGAGAATTCGCCGAACCGAGGCCACCACTTCGGGGTCGTACTCATAGGCCGCACCCGTGTGGAGATTCTCCAGGGCCTGAAGCGGTGAAAGACCCTGCTGATAGACCTGCCAGTCGTAGGCGGCCGTGACCTTGATGATTCTTGAGACGACCGAGACATCGGGGTCGGTCTGTTCGCCAGGTCGTCGATAGGACTCATACTGCCGCCGGACGTGCTCGGCCACCCGATCCAGATAGGGAGACTCCGCGATGATCTCGGCGCTCCAACGGGCAATGTCGTCGTTGGTGTAACCCATCCTGATGATCTGAGGCTCGTTGAGACTGACCCGCCCGATGTCGTGCATCAAGCCTGCGTACTCGACATCCTCGACCTGAGCGGGGCCCATCCCCATCTCCTTGGCCACTGCCGATGCGAGCTCGGTGGTGCGATCAGCATGACCGTCGACCCCGAGACCCGACACCTCCGGGATCCGGGCCAAAGCTCTGATCGTCTGTTTGTAGGTGGCCTTGGTCTTCTGGAACCTCTTGAAAGCGGAGTGGGCGAAGGAATACGGAAGCAGTGCGATGGGGAGCGCCCACCACTCCAACTCCGGATATAGCTCACCGAAGAGCGCACCGGTCAGGGTGAGACCCAGGAACACGTTGAGGTCAAAGAGCGCCGATCGGGCAAGATAGGTGCGGGACAGCTCGCCGGGCCGCAACACCAGAGCCGCCCGCAGGATGACTTCGACCGCGATCCAGGCCAACAGGGCCACACCGAAGGGGACGAGGTCCAGCCAGTCACCGGATACGTCCGCAAACATCCCCACCCGCAGCGCCGAATAGACGGTCGCGTAGGTCAGATACCCGGCCAGGCGGCGGGTCAGGGTCGGAAGCAGCTCGCTGTGCTTCTCACCACGAGCCAGCCCGAAGGCCCACACGATGGCCAGCCCGATCCCATAGGTAGCGATGGAGCCCGCCAGGTCGACACGCCCGGATCCTGGGGTCAGGACAAAGGGGATCGCCGCCGCCACCGCCAGCCCGGTGGTGAAACGGTTGCCCGAGTTGGAGGTGGCCACTCCCACCAGCGAGCCAATCACCAGGAAAGTCGCCGCCACCGCCAGCCCGAAAAGATCTGTTGCAGCGCGCCCCGCGGCGTATAGGCCGACCCCGCCCGCCAAGAAGGGGAACAGCCAGGAGACGGCGACCACGGCGCTGGGATGCCAGTTAGCCACGGAGAGTCAGCTCCGGCTCCTCTGCGAGACGACGGGCCATCTCCTCGTCGTTGACATGGGGGGCACCGTACTTGTGGCCCGTCTTGTTCAGGGCCTTCTCGAAAGCATCGACCACATCGGGGTGGAACTGCACGCCCGAGTGACGCCGCAGTTCCTGGAGGGCGTACTGCTGGGACAGCGCCATTCGATATGACCGTGCCGAAGTCATGGCGTCGAAAGCGTCGGCGACCCCGACGATGCAGGCCTCGAGGCTCGGAGTCTGGCCCTCGGTGTGGCCCCGGCCCCCGTAACCGGTGCCGTCGAAGTTGCTGTGGTGCCCGGAGGCGATCTCGACCATCGGCTGGAGGAAATCGACCTCGGCGAGAATCTCCTCGACCAGGTGGGCATGAGTCTGCATCTCGGCGTACTCCTCGTCATCGAGGCGTCCCCGCTTGCGGATCAGCTCGGTGGGCACAGCCAGCTTTCCGAGGTCGTGAATGAGGGCGGCCCACCGCACCTTCTCCAGCTGGGTACCGGTGAAGCCGAGCTCCTCACCGATCATCTGGGCGAACACCGCCACCCGCTCGGTGTGGCCCCGGGTGTACATGTCCTTGGCCTCGAGGGTCTTGACGAATCCCCGGATCGACCCGATGTGCGACTCCCGCAACTGGGAGAAGGCATAGAGCGACATGTGACCGATGGCATAGACCCCCACGATGAGGACCAGGACCGCATTCCGGCCGGCGATCAGATAGGCAGCCCCGATCAGACCGCCGAGGAGACCCATCGCGAATTGGCCCAGGAAAAGGACATGCATCTGGGACCAGGGTTGGAGATTGTCCTTGCCGAAGACGGTCTTCACCGCTCTGCGGACCAGGATGTTCTGAACCGTGGTGTAGGCGAGGGCGGCCAGGGCCGACGCCACCGCGACACGGAGCAGATTGGCGGTGGTTGGTTCCTCGAGATGACCGAGATTGACATCGAGCAGGAACCCGGCCACCGCCCCGGCCAGCACGAACTGACCGAAGTTGGCCAGGGGCTGGAACCACCGCCTCTCTTTGAAGTCGAGCGGGGTGAAAAGGGCAACAGCGCCCATCAAAGCCATGCCGAACATAGCATCGGAATTGGGCTCGATCGCCATGATGACCCCGGCGGTCATCGCCACCATCACCGAGGAGGACTGAAACATGCGGTCGTTGACTTCGACCGCAAAAAACTCGAGCAGGACAAAGAGTGCCGTGAACGGCAGCCACACCTTCCACCAGTCAGGCATATCCGAAGCCAAATAGGTGCCGACCAGGGTGACGAGGCCCATGAGCGAATAGGGCACAGCGATCTTGAGCCTTCGCTGCACCGTGGGGCGGAGACGGCCGAACCAGCCCCTAAGCGTTCTGTTCCTTCTCAGTTTCATGGGAGACCCCAGAGTGTGTGGTGAGCCGGCGCCGTTCATCAGCCGATTCGGGTTGAAGCCGAGCCTGCGGCTATCACGGCAGCGAGGCTGGCGGCAGCAGCGAGAATGCGGACCAAACGGGCCTTCATGCTGTGACGCTCACCTTCGGTTCTCGTATTTGGCCAACGTTGTGTTGCCGGCCAGACGTTCCGCTCCGCTGGGGTAGATGGCGTCCAATTGCTTACAAGGCCGACGTCTGACGCCGGTCTCACCCGGTTCCCGCTTTCGCGGGAACTCTTCACATGTCAAAAGGCCCCTGACTTCGCCCGCCACGGACCGAGGCAGGTGGGTCAAAGACCTCGGCTGCCCCACATTCCCATGAATAGCTCCAGCGCTCCGCAATCTAGACCTCTTGGGTAACCAGGACAAGGGGAAGGGTCAACGATCCCACCGGTGGTTGACACCCAGATGTACCCTGATCCGGTATGGACGTTGTCGCATTCCAGGAAAAGATCGGCCGAATCGAAGGTGTGGAGGCGGCTCGGGTGGTGTTTGGAAATGGGCACATCTCCGAGATTCACGTCCTGGCGCGACGAAACAAGCCTCCAAAACAACTGGTACGTGACGTCCAATCCTTGAGTCAGGCGCTGTACGGCGAGGAGATCGACCGACGGGTGGTCTCAGTCGTCCAGCTGGCGGACGGCGACCTCGAAGGTGGCTTCCGCCCGGCCTTGATCGACGTCGCCGAGACATTGGAGGGCTCGCGAGCCGAGGTCACCGTCAGTCTCCGCTGGGAGAACGAGATTCTCTCGGGCACCTCGACCGGTGCTGCGGCCTCCTCGACGCGGGCACGCCAGATCGCCGAGGCGACCCTTGATGCGGTCCGTCAGGGGATCCACAAGGAAGCTGCTCTAGCCATCAACTCCATGGACGTTCCACTTCTCGGGAATCGAAAAGTCGCCGTTGCGCAGGTGGTAGTGGTGACCGAGGCCAGTGAGCGAACTCTCATCGGGTGCGCATACGTCGAGGATGAAGAGGGCCGGGCCGTGGTTCGAGCAGTGCTCGACGCCCTCAACCGCTTCCTCCCCGACCTCAAACTGCCCTGACACACGCAGTCGTCACCCCGCACTATCTGTCTGTCGAAGCGGCCCGTCGCGTCCTGCTCACCGGGGGAAACGCGGTCGACGCCGCGATTGCTGCAACCGCCGCTCAGGGGGTGGTGGCACCGGAGACATGTGGTGTCGGCGGTGACCTGTTTGCCCTGGTTCATCGCCCCGGGTGGGGTCGGCCACGGGCCCTCAACGCCTCAGGACGGGCAGGTTCCAATGCTTACGCCGATGCCCTCCGATTGACGGGTCACTCCGAGATTGCCCGTGACCATCCCTTGACAGTGACGGTTCCGGGCTGTGTTGACGGCTGGGCTGCGTTGTCGACAGAGCTCGGCGCCCTTGACCTCGCCGCGTGCCTTGCGCCCGCGATCGAGCTCGCCGAGGATGGCTTCGAAGTCTCAACCGAGCAGGCGCAGGCATTCCGTCAGACCGCGTTCATGTACCAGGACCATCCGGCGGTGCAGGAGTTCTACCCCGGAGGCGAGCCGGTCACCGCCGGGGATCGGGTTCGCCGCGGCCCTCTGGCGGCCACCTTGAGGGCGGTCGCCCAGGGCGGCAGGGAAGCCTTCTACCGGGGTGACCCCGCCGACGACATCGTCGAAGAGCTGAGCGGGACCATCACCAAGGACGACCTGGCGGAACGCCACGCGGACTGGGTGTCACCGATCTCGTGCTGGGTGGCCGGCCTCACTTCCTGGACCATTCCCCCCAACTCCCAGGGCTACCTGGGCCCGGCCTCCCTCGCCGTGTTCGAGATGGTCGATCCGCCCGCCGATCCGGACGATCCCGACTGGTGGCATCTTCTCATCGAGGCGTTCCGGTGCGTGGCCTGGGAGCGCGACGACTTGGTGTCGGATCCCGATCAAGCCCCACTCCCGGCGGATCTGCTCCTGGATCCAGCGCGGTTGCGGCGGGCGGCGGCCACCATCGATCGAAAGCGAACCGGGTTGTGGCCGAAGAATATGGGCCGGGAATCGGGCACCGCCTATCTCTGCGTTGTCGACGGGCAAGGGATGGCGGTGTCGATCATTCAGTCGAACTACTTCGGAACCGGCTCGGCATTCGGCGCCCGCAGGTGCGGGTTCCTCCTGCACAACCGTGGTGCCGGGTTCAACCTCACCCCGGGCCATCCCAACGAGTTGGGGCCACACAAGAGACCGCTGCACACTCTCGCTCCCACCATCTGGACCGAAGGGGACCGGCCGCGCTGGGTGATCGGGACACGCGGCGGGTCGGTCCAACCCCAGCTGGTGGCGCAGGTGGCCGCCCGCGCCGTAATCGCCGGACAGGACCTGGAGACGACCCAGGCCGCTCCCCGCTGGACGATCAGCGACAGCGGGCCCTACTCGAAGCCGCTGCTGGGAATCGAGCCCGGGGTGGCGGGGCCGACTCTGGAGGAGCTTCGGCGTCGAGGGCACCAGATCGAGGAGCTCGCCGGGAGACAGTCGGGTTGGGGGCCGGTCTCGATCATCGAGATCGACGGCGAAAACCTGAGGGCCGCCGCCGACCCTCGGGTGGACACCACCGCGGCGCTCGTTTTCTAGCTGGCGGTCTTCTCTTGCAATTTACGGATTGCGTATCTGCCTGATCACCTCGGTCAATACCTCCCGGTCCGTGTCCACCCCCGAGCCGATGGTGTAGAAGCCGATTCGTTGCACCCGATCTCCATAACGCTCTCGAATCGCCGCACCCAGACGGTCGATCGGAGCCGCCACCCCCACCTCGAGCACTGCCTCGTCGGGGACCACGGCCGCCATCTCACCCCATTGACCGCGCTTGGACATGGCGTTCAACTCGTCGCCGAAGTCCCAGTCGTTGGCCTCGAGCACCGGCCTGTAGGAAGGAGTCGAGGCATAGAACGAGATCTGTTGGCGGACCGGCTCCATGGCCTGCTCGATCTCGGCGTCGGTCTCCCCGGTCATCACGAACACCGTTGTCGCCCTCACGACTTCGGACATTGAACGCCCGGCGCGGCCCGCCCCCTCGGCGATCCCGGGAAGCACCACCTTGTCCAGATAGCGAGTGGTGTGAAACGGATGGACGTGGAACCCGTCACAAATCTCGCCGGCCAGCCGGCTGAGGCGGGGCCCAACCCCGGCGATGTAGATCGGGATGCCCGGGTCGGGTATCGGCCCCGGGTCGAAGAAGGGGGTCATCAGGGAAAGGTTGTAGAAGTCCCCCTCATACTTGAGCGGAGACGAGGTCTGCCACGCCTCCCATATGGCGCGCACCGCCAGGATGTAGTCACGAAGCCGAGGCCCCGGCCGATCCCAGGTGGTGGCGAACCGCCGCACGATGTGGGCCCTTACCTGGGTTCCCAATCCAAGAAGGAACTTCCCTCGTGACAACCGGGCGAGGTCCCAGGCGGTCATGGCGGTCACCGCCGGTGAGCGGGGGAAGGCCACGGCGATGGCGGTGCCCAATTCGAGTGATGGGGCTTCGACCCCGGCCATGAGGAGGGGAAAAAACGGGTCGTACTGGGTTTCGGCCGAGAAGAAGCCGTCATAGCCGAGGGCGGCCGCGTGACGGGCCGCCTCCCGCGCCCCGTCCGGAGGGCTGGGCGGAAAGTAGAAGTCCACCTTCATGAGGGCCAGCGTAGAGGGAGGGCGGAATGGGTAGCCTGAGTGGTGGTGATCAAGAAACTGGCCAAGATCGTCGGATTCGTCGCAGGGGCGGCTGCAGTCGCATGGGCGATGCGGGACCGTTTCATATCGGTGGCCACCTCGCGTGAGCCGGAACCCCCGACCTTCCGCACGACCGTGCCGTCGGCGGGTGCCCCATCCGGGATCGACGTCATCGATGGAATCGGACCCGTGTTCGCGGTGAGATTGAGGAGCGCCGGCATCGACAACGCGACCAAGCTCGCCGAGGCTTCCCCTGACCGGGTGGCGGAGGCGGCCGGCGTCAGCGCGGCACGGGCTCGATCCTGGATCGAGCAAGCCCAGTCGATCAGCTGACCCATGCCCTACCTCGAAGCTCCCGAGAGCCTGGGAGCGATCCTCGAAGGCGAACCTCAATATCGGGCCGACCAGTTGAGGGATTGGCTCTACAAGACCCCGGTCCTTCGCCCCGAAGCGATGACCAACCTTCCGGGGAGCATCCGGGACCGTCTGGAGGGAAGGCTGTGGCCCTTCGAGGTCGAGCTGGAACAGTTCGCTGACAAGGGAAAGACCCGCAAGTGGCTGTTTCGAGCTCCCGACGGCGCCGCCATCGAGTCGGTGCTGATGGGGTATCCCCGCAGGGCCACCCTCTGTATCTCGAGCCAGGCCGGCTGCGCCCTGGGCTGCACCTTCTGTGCCACCGGGCAGTTCGGCTTCGAACGCAATCTGGAGGCAGGGGAGATCGTCGCCCAGGTGGCATTCGCACAGGCCTTCCTTCGTCAGATCGGGATGCCTGGGACCCCCGATCATCTCACCAACATCGTCTTCATGGGAATGGGTGAGCCCTTGGCCAACTACCCGCGGGTCCGGGAGGCGATTCGGCGGATGATCGAGTTCATGGGCCTCTCCGCCCGGGCCATAACCGTCTCCACGGTCGGCATCGTCCCCGGGATCCGAAAGCTGGCCGATGAGCCCTGGCCGGTCTACCTGGCGATCAGCCTTCACGCCGCCGATGACGAGTTGCGCAGTCGGCTGGTGCCGATAAACCGGCGATACCCACTCGCCGAGTTGGAGACGGCGGCGGCCGAGTACCTCCTCAAGAAGCGACGTCGGATCTCGATCGAATGGACGATGATGGACGGTGTCAACGACGATGCTGATCAGGCGCGGAAACTGGCCGAGATCGCCCGCAGACTTCGGGCCCATGTCAACCTGATCGCCCTCAACCCGACCCCGTTGACCGAGGAAAGAGCCTCGAATAGTGCCGTGATCAGGGCGTTTGCCGGCACCCTCGAGAGTCTTGGAGTCAACGTCACCATCAGGGACACCAGGGGCCGCGAGATCGACGCCGCCTGTGGTCAGCTTCGAGTTTTTGCTGGAAAACGCGGTCTTCGGGGTTAGCCTCGTCAAGGCGGAGCGGTTCAGGGGCTGAAGGAGCACTGCCTTCATGCCGGTTGATCGTCGCGTCCGGGCTGCCGCTGTGGCCTTGGCGCTGACCCTTCTCGTCGCCGTCTTCTCGGTCGACTACACCGTTCGTCAAGGTGACACTCTTGGCGAAATCGCACTCGACCACGATGTCTCGGTGTCGGACCTGGTGGCCGCAAACAGCCTCTCCAATCCCGATCTGATTCGCCCCGGTCAGTTGCTGGTGATACCGACCAGTGACCGGACCCACGTGGTGGCCAGAGGAGAGAGCCTCTTCCGGATCGCCTCCAAATACGGGATGACCGTCGCCACCCTGATCAAGGCCAACAAGCTCTCCAACCCCAATCTCATATATCCCGGCCAGAATCTGGTCATTCCCGGAACGACCGGCGCGGGATCAGGTGAGCCGGTTGGCTCCTCCGGTGGCTCGGATGGGGAGAGCAACGGCCCCATCGTGAAGCCCGACGGGAGCTACACCCGCTCCGGGCGCTATCACATCGTGAAGCGGGGCGAGACTCTCGAGGGGATCGCAGCCCAGTACAGCGGTGTGAGCGTGACGGACCTCACCACAGCGAACGGGATCACCAATCGGGTGATCTACACCGGGACCCGTCTCTTCCTCGAAGGGCCGGGGTACACGGCAACCGGGACCAGCGGCTCGGCGAGCTACACCGTGCAGCGGGGAGACCGGCTCGGAGATATCGCCTTGCGTTACGGGACGTCGATCTCGAAGATCGCGTCCTCCAACGGCATATCGAACGTGAACCTGATCCGGGCCGGTCAGAGACTCACCGTTCCCGGAGGCGGCAAGACCTGGGTGTGCCCGGTGGCGAATGCCAGCTTCTTCAACGATTGGGGATTCCCCAGGGCCGGGGGCACCCGATTCCACGAGGGCAACGACCTGTTCACCACCCACGGCGCACCGATCCGGGCCCCGGTGACGGGCACCGTGCGATTCAAGACCGGAGTCCTGGGTGGCCTTCAGTTCAACCTGATCGGCGCCGACGGGGTGGAGTACATCGGAAGCCACCTCTCCGCCAAGGAACGAGATGGCAAGGTCAACGCGGGCGACGTGATCGGATACGTCGGAACGTCGGGCAACGCCCAGGGAACCCACCCTCATCTCCATTTCGGGATGTACGTGGGTGGTCTGGTCATCAACCCCTATCCGACCCTGATCGCCAACGGGTGCAGGTAGGCCCGGCCTCAGGTGGGGCGTTTCAGTTCGAAACGGTCGCGGGTTGTGACGTAGGAGTTGCCGGAGAGGCGCCCGATGGCCCGGAGCGCGTCGGGGTTGACCCGGGTCCCGTCGAGTGCGTCGTCGCGGACGTGGATCATCACCACCTCTCCCAGGACCATCCTGGTCTCGACACCGACGTCAATCACGTCGATGACCCGGCATTCCAAATTGGCCGGCGCCTCTCCCACCATCGGGGCGTCGACCATGGTCCCCATCACCGGGGTCAGTCCGGCGATGACGAACTCATCGTCACCCGGTGCGAAGGTGCCCGAGGACTCGTTCATCGCGTCAGCCAGATCCTCGGACACGATGTTCACGGTGAACACCCCGGACTCCTGGGCGAATTCGACTGAGTCCTTGGGTCGGTCGAAATGACGGCCTGCCGCGAACAGAACGATCGGCGGCTCGCTGGAGACCGCGTTGAAGAATGAGAACGGTGCGAGGTTGAGCTCCCCATTGCCCCCTTTGGTGCCGATCCACCCGATTGGTCTCGGGATCACGAGCCCGGTCAGCAACTTGTAGTGATCGTTCGCCTCCCCGCCCTTCAGATCGAAGGATCGCTTGTTCAAACCATCGCCTCCCTCAGGTGATCGAGGCGGATGGCACCGGCTTCCAGCATCCTGCGGTGAAAGTCCTTTCGATCAAAGGCCGCGCCGTCGCGGCTCATCGCCTGGTCCCGGATGTCGAGGATCACCCGCTCACCCACCTTGTAGGAGATGGCCTGTCCGTACCAGCCCAGATAGCGCTTAACCTCGGACTCGGCCATGTCGCGGGCCTGGAGCCCGACCTTCTCGATGTAGTCGACGGCAGCTGCATAGTCCCAGATCGACCCGGCGTGGAGTGGCGCATCGGCGGGTATGGCGAGCCGGAGTTGGGTTCCGATGTCGAGCACGACCCGGGTGGCCCGGAACAGCTGGCTGGCAAGAAGACCAAGCCGATATTCGGGTTTCTCGAAGTACCCCAGCTCGTCCATCAAACGCTCGGCATAGAGGGCCCAACCCTCACCCGAGCCGGAATACCAGATGAACAGACGGTGGAACCGTGACATCTGGTCTCGGTTGATCACCGATATCCCGACCTGGAGATGGTGGCCCGGGAACCCCTCGTGATAGGCGGTGGAGACCTCCGACCAATAGGGGATCCTGATCCGCTCCCCCGGTGCGTACCAGATCGACCCGGGGCGGGAGAGATCCTCGGACGGGGAGTGGTACCAGGCACCGAGACTTCCGCCCGGAGGCGCCAGGTTGACCGTCACTCGCTTCAAAGGGTCCGGAACGTCGAAATGGATCCCGTCCAGTTGCCGCACGGCCGTGTCCTGGATCTCCTGGACGAAACGCGCAAAGGACTCATGGTCGGGTGACGCCTGGGCGGGGTCGGTGTCGAGATAATCGATCACCTCCTCGACGGTCTTCAACCCGTCGATCTCGGCGGCGGTCGCCTTCATCTCATCACGAAGCCGATGCACCTCGGACCAGCCCCACTCGTAAGTCTCGTGAGGGTCGAGGTCCAGGCCCAAGAAGTCGTCGACATTGAGTAGGTACCGCTCCTCACCTACCGCATCCTCGGGGTGGGCGCCCGGCAAATAGGTCCTTTCCAACCAGTCTGCGAACTCGCCACTGGCGGCCCGTGCCTTGTTGACAGCATCGGCGACCCGGCCGGCATCGCCACCGCTGGACGATGCCTCCTCGGGGAAGCCCTTGAACCTCGAATCTTCTCCGGCCATCGCACGAGCCTGTTCGATCAGGGTCCGCACCTGACGTTGCGCCGCCGTGATGCCCTCCTCGAGCCCGACAGTCAGGGTGGCCCGGTACCCGTCGAGCATCTCCCCAAAAGTGTGAAGCCGGGTAGCGATATTGGCCCACGCCGGTGCGCCTTCCTTGGGCATGACGTCAAATGCATCGCGAGCTCTTTGAAACGGGCTGTAGATGTGGTTGAGGTCGTTCTTCCACTTGCCACGCTCGTGGACGGTCACCTTCTTCTCCATCCACGACGAGAGCACCTTGGCAGCCACGGCCTCCTTGGGATCGGGATGAGTCAGATGGGGAAGGAGCTCGGCTCGGGTCGCCCCGGCCAGGTCGGCCCGGGCCGCCTCACCGTCGGGCGAGAAATCGTCCCAGAGGTGATCGCGTCCCTCCAGGCCCTTCATCGTGGCCTCAATCGGGGTCAGGTCCGACCACTGCTCGGTGAATCGGTCTGAGATCTCAAAGGGTGTCGGCATGGTCTCCTCGAACGGGGTCCCCGAGGGTAGACGGCCGACCTTTGGTGTCGGATACCCTCCCGGACGTGGGTGATCTGATCCCGGTCCGTGACGACGAGGGGTTCGACGTTGACCGACTCGTGGAGTGGATGGAGTCCCACCCCGACCTTCCCCGGGGGACTCCCCTCGTCCAGCAGTTCGGGGGCGGAAAGGCGAACCTCACCTATCTCCTGACCTTCCCCGATGGGCCGGAACTGGTGCTGAGACGGCCGCCCCTGGGACCCGTTGCCCCGGGCGCCCATGACATGGCCCGGGAGTACCGGGTCCTGTCCCTTCTGTGGCAGGCCTTCCCCAAGGCCCCGCGGGCGCTTGCCTTCTCAGAGGACGACTCGGTGATCGGCTCTCCTTTCTTCATCATGGAGCGGAGAGACGGTGTCGTGGTCCGGGAAGTCGTGCCGCCTGAGTTCGGAGGCGGCGAAGACCACCGATCGAACCGAAAGCTCTCAGAGGTCGTCGTCGACACCCTGGCCGAGCTCCATGGGGTAGAGGCGACACGAGCCGGGCTGGGGGAGCTTGGTCATCCGGAGAGCTTTCTGAGACGCCAGGTGGAGGGTTGGACCGAGCGTTGGAATCAGGCCAAGGACAAGGAGAACGCCACATCCGAGGAGGTGGCCAGGTGGCTCGCGGCCAATCTGCCGGTTTCCGATGAGGTCACGCTGCTCCACAACGACTGGCGACTCGACAACATGGCGGTGTCCCCGGACGACCCCGGGGTCTGTACCGCCGTCTACGACTGGGATATGGCCACCCGGGGCGACCCCCTCGCCGACCTCGGGACCCTGATGGCCTCCTGGTACGACCCCGGTGAGGAGAGATCGGCCCTCAACCCCATGCCCACCGATTCCCCGGGATGGCTGGGACGGGGAGAGGCGGTCGCCCGGTACGGCGAGATGTCGGGACGAGATCTCAGCGCGGTCGACTGGTACATCGTCTTCGGCACCTGGAAGCTGGGGATCGTGCTGCAACAGATCTATATCCGCTGGGCGCGGGGCCAAACCCTGGACTCGCGATTCTCGGTTCTGGGTGAGGGAGCTCAGATCTTGTTCCGGCTGGCGGCGCGGCGCCGCAGCTGATTGTGAGACACGTTCCAATCTTCATTCTGCGCGGACACATCGACCTCTGGGTCAAGGACTCCGCGCCAGAACAAGGGAAGGAACGGACGAGAGACCTGGCCCTCAGTAGAGGAACATCGGCTTGCCCAGCACGTGGCGAACCTTGGGTTGATAGGCGTCGACGTCGTACAACTCGTCCACGTCCACCCGTTTCACGCCTTCCCTGGTGACCCCGATAGGGACGTCGGTGTAGGTGCCGCCCCGCAAGGCGACCATCCGCCCGTGAGCGCCTTCCATCGCCAGGTCGGAGGCCATCACCGCATAATTGGTGGCAACCATCAGGTCCAGCGAGTCGGGGGCGCCTGAGCGCATCAGATAGCCGATCTGCTGATAGAGGATCCCCTCTCCAGTCCGCTCCTTGAGCAACTCGCCGGTGGTGGCGCCGATCCCACCGAGTTTCCGATGACCGTACGCGTCCTCCTCTCCGGTCAGGTGGATGTCACCCTCCACCAGCCGCGCTCCCTCGGAGATGGTCACCATCGCGTAGTTCGAAGGGTTCGAGGCCTGGTCTTCCTGAAGGAAGGCCGCCAGCTTGTCGATTTCGAACGGAACCTCGGAGATGATCGCCCGGTCCACCCCTGACAGATAGGCAGTGATCAATGACGTCTCGCCGCTGTACCGCCCGAACAGCTCCACGACCGCGATCCGCTCGTGTGACCCGGCCGCGGTGCGCAGG